>Ga0209831_1002168_pt1 | contig 17326 bp, 8 predicted proteins | sample Maine_Asex4_meta_FD_187451 | JGI IMG/M metagenome (GOLD analysis project Ga0209831, IMG submission 187451) | Marine algal microbial communities from Maine, USA - Maine_Asex4_metaG (SPAdes) (version 2) | ecosystem: Host-associated > Algae > Red algae > Unclassified | place: Maine, USA | collected...
TTATCGTTATTCAATGTGTAATTTGCACTAATGTCTTCATGTGAAAATTCATTAAACTCTATGCTTATTGGCTTTTCCATGTTCGCAATATTCGTAAAAATTGGCACCGTACCATGTAGTTGATTTTTTCTTGCGCCAAAATAAATCAAGCTATCTAAATTACCTAATTCGGAAGGAATACCTCCTGTCAGTTGATTATTAGACACACCGATATGTGTAATCTCATGTAAATTGCCTAATTCGGGAGGAATACTACCCGTAAGAAAATTACTGTACAACCATAGTTTTTTTAGATTAGACAAATTGCCAATCGATGAAGGAATCTGTCCTGTTAATCGATTATCATGTAAAATCAAATCCTCTAAACTTGCCAAATCTCCGAATGAAGATGGGATATTTCCTATGAGTTGATTAGCTTTCGCTCGAAAATGTGTTAAATTACTTAAATTCCCAAGTTCAAGTGGAAGGTCGCCTGTTAATTGATTATGAGAGACACCAATGTGGGTAAGGTTGGATAAATTGCCTATTGAAGCAGGAATGTTTCCTGTAAGTGAATTATTAAACAACCACAACTGTACAAGATTAGATAGATTCCCTAATTGAGTAGGAATGTTTCCTATCAAGTGGTTTGTATGCAATTCCAACCTTACTAGTTTATCAAGGTTTTCTAATATTGTAGGAATACGCCCTTTAAGATTATTATTTCCTAAATGTAGTCTTATCACGCGACGATCAGAGTTTATTTCAACACCATGCCACGTTTCCAAAGGGTCATTAAGAGTCCACCGTATAGTCCAATTTTCTCCCTCAGTAATACGGTGTAAAGTTACGAGGGTCAGTGAATCCATTTGAGCCAGGCTTATAGGACACATTCCGACATTCGTCGCATAAAAATCTTCCCATAATGCTTCAAAATTATTCCCTTCGTTTATATTATATGATATCAACCTATAGTATAGGTTTTTCAAATTAAAATTAAAACAACCTTCTAATTGATTTTCTTTTACTCCAAGAAAAATTAATTTATCTAAATTGCCCAACTCTGCGGGAAGACTTCCTGTCAACTCATTATGAGAAATCCCTATATGCGTTAGGTTAAATAGATTACCCAATTCATGTGGTATGACTCCGTCCAAATTATTACCATAGAGCCAAAGTTGTTCTAAACTAATCAACGCTCCTATTTCTGTCGGAATAAAACCACTTAGTTGATTGTCCTGTAAGTATATTCTTGTTAAAAACTCTAAATTACCAATTTCAGAGGAAATTTCGCCATTAAGATTATTGCTTCTCAAATCAATGATAGTTACAAAACCCATTTCATCCATCTCAATACCATACCAAGCCTCCACAGATTGGTTTAAATCCCAAGTATTCGTCCAGTTTGCGCCATTGGTCGAATTATAAAGTGCCACGAGTGCCAGCGAGTCCTGCATATTCACCTGCGCTACACTGAAAGAAGTATAAAAAGAAAGCAAAAGACAGAGCCATTTTTTGGTTAAATGTTTCATAATTAGTGATTTTGACTGCAAAAATAAGGATAATATTTAATAAGAGGAAATGCCCCTAACATCCTTTGATGTAAAGGAGCATTTCCATTATGACGTATAAAATACGAATACGCCGATGAGTGAGGTTACACTACTCACATCTAATGTTGCTATTTTTTGATGATAATTTTTCGATAAAATACACTACTGTCGATAGTCGCTTTCACGACATACATACCTTGTAAGATATTCGACACATCAATACTATTCGACGGATTTTCAAGCATTTGAACGACTTCTCCACTCATATCAAATATAATTAATTGCTTTATCATTCGGTCATCAAGACCTGTAATGTGGAAGGTATTTTTGGCAGGATTGGGATACAGGATAATAGCTCTTTTATCGAATGAATCATTCTCAAACTCATCTCTATTCATCTCCAAACGGCAATTGCAACAACCCGCCGCTGATGTGCAGAAGTTACTCCACGAAGCACTAAAATTATTACCGCTACTGACTCTCGAATCTGTTCCGGCATCGCAGATATTCGCTAAATTGACATCATAACAACCCGATAGATTATTACCTTTGAGTGCCAAAAAGCCCAAATTACTTAGATTGCCACACGACGCAGGAATACCACCTGTGAATTGATTTAACCCAAGTCCAAGATGCGTTAGGTTACTCAAATTACCGATTTCGGGAGGCAGTGTACCAGTCATTTGATTACTGAACAACCAGATTTGTTCTAAGGTCGTAATGTTCCCAATTGAAGTTGGAATACTTCCCGACAATTGATTGGTATGCAAATTCAGGCGCACCAAAGCCGAGAGTCCGCCGATAGTAGTCGGTAGTGTACCCACCAAGTTATTCTTGGGCAAATTGATTTGTTCTACACAACCATCGGCATTAAGTGTCAAGCCGTACCATGTACTAATAGGTTGGTTGAGATTCCATGTGGTCGTCCAGTTTTGTCCGTTAGTGGCATAGTACAAATCAACCATAATCAACGAATCCGTACTGCAATTCGTAGGTGGCGGCGGTGGCGAACAACTGCCCGCTCCATTGGCACAGAAATCACTCCACAAGGCGTCGAAATTGTTGCCACTATTGATATTTGCATTACTTGCTGCATCACAAATGTTGACTAAATTGGCATCAAAACAGCCCGAAAGTTGATTTTGTGGGATGGTGAAAAATCCTAAATTACTCAAGTTGCCGTAAGAGCCCGGAATTGTTCCGGCGAGTTGGTTTACTCCTGCACCAAAATGAGTCAGGTTGCTCAAGTTGCCGATTTCGGGAGGTAGCATACCACTCAATTGATTTTTGAACAACCAAATTTGAAGCAATTCACTCAAATTACCAATGGTAGAAGGAATACTGCTTGATAAGTTATTGGAGTGCATATTGAGGCGAGTCAAAGCTGCCAATTGACCGATTTCCGGCGGAATTGTTCCGGTCAAATTATTATTAGACAGATTGATTTCTGTTACACAGCCATTCGCATTGAGCGCAATGCCGTACCATGTGTGTATGGGTGTAGCGAAATTCCATTGGGTTGTCCAATTTGCACCATTGGTGGATTGGTGGATTTTTACCAACACAAGCGAATCTAAATATCGACAAGTCGATGGCGGTGGTGGAGGTGGTGTACATCCACCGTCTCCCGTAGTACAGAATGCACTCCATGCGGTGTCAAAGCTATTTCCGGTATTGATTCCCGAATCATTTCCGGCAGCGCATATATTGAGCAAATTATCATCGAAACAGCCTGAAAGGTTATTGTTTTTAACGGTAAGAAAACTCAAATTACTCAAATTACCATAAGATGAAGGTATCGTGCCTGTGAGTTGGTTGCCACCAATACCGAGATGTGTCAAATTACTCAAATTACCGATTTCAGGCGGCAATTCTCCGCTGAGTTGGTTGCTAAATAACCAAATCTGATGCAATTCACTCAAATTGCCTATCTCTGCAGGAATACTGCCTGATAGTTTGTTGGAGTGCATATTCAGGCGTATCAATGCTGATAAATTACCGATTTCGGGCGGAATAGTTCCTACCAAATTGTTTTGGTTTAGGTTAATGTGCGTAACGCAGCCCTCAGCATTGAGTGTGATGCCATGCCATGTGCTGATGGGTTGCGTAAGTGGCCAGTTAGTCCCCCAATTTATTCCATTAGTTGATTGGTAAAGGGCTACAAGGGCAAGGGAATCTGACTGACGACAAGCAGACGGCGGAGGTGGCGGGGTATAAGCGAAGTTTGCAACTAAACTACGATTCGATGTGACTGTAAACGGATAAGATGAATTATTATAGGCTACTGCCCCGTTTTCTGTCCAGTTGGTAAATGTCCAGTTTGAGTTGGCGTTTGCTGTTACGGTTGCGCTACTTCCTGAAGTGTATGTGCCGCCGCCTGTGACTGTACCGCCATTGTTGGGATTGGCTATGACGCTTACAGTATAAGTTTGTTGGCTGAAATTAGCGACCAAATTACGATTGGAGGTAATCGTAAATGTATAAGATGAATTATTGGAAACTACCGCCCCGTTTTCCGTCCAGTTAGTGAATGTCCAACCTGAATTGGTACTTGCTGTGATGGTTGCGTTGCTGCCTTGTGTGTATGTGCCGCCGCCGCTTGCTGTGCCACCGTTAGATGGACTCGCGGTAACACTTACTGTATAGGTAGTTGGAGCGCAGGTGACTTGTATTTGGATGTATTCGATGTTGTTGTTTTCGTTTATTTCTGCCAATTCATTTTCTGAATCTGCTACAAATAAAACATAATATGTTCCGGGAGATGTATCAGTAGGAATTGTACCTGTCCTATCCTCGTCATTTGCAGGGTCATCGCTACCTAATGAGGAAAAATTTCCACCCAATAAAATATCTAAATTATCGAATGTTGTATTAGTTGAAAGATAATAATCCACATCAAATGAAGGTAAGTCGGCATCCAATTGATTACCCGAATAATTCTGTGTACATGACATCGTGATGTCATCGCCACAATTTACATTTGTAGAGGAGACGGCAACATTAGTGAGGAAAATATCCTCGTTGTCGTTACAACTGGTAGTAAAGTTTATGGACACAGCATCACTGACTTCATTAATTGAATTACAATCAGTGACAATCCTAGCCTCATAAGATGTACATTCAGACAATCCGGAGATGCTAATATTAATATCCGTCAAACCACTTTGTATGCCCAATAACTGTCCTGACACGACATCAAATAAGGCGATAGTATAATCATTTCCATTCATGTTATTAGGGTCATTGAAGCTGACAGCAGCTGTTGTTGTCCCAATACTTGACATAGATAAATTCGTTGGGGCAAGGCAGGTGGCATCGCCTGCACCACAGTCACTGATGTAATTACTAACTTCTGCTCTCAAATTTCCTAACTGACTATACAAATTACTACCGGGACACTCGGTACTACAACCTTGTTGATGCCCTGCGATATTATTAAAAGAGAAGCCCGACGAACCATGATAAGAAGTACTTGTGGGATTGATATTATATTGACAAGACTGCCATGCAAGCAACTCGACTGCTTTATTATAAGCACTGTTTGAGGGAGAGGAAGAATTAAAATTCCCTAAGATACAATTCCCTTGTGTGCCCGTATTATTTCCACAAAAATGGGCACCTCGAATTCCGGCACCGCGTCCTTCATACACAGCTCCATTTCTGTCAATCAACCAGTTGTAACCAATATCGTCCCAGTTATTTACATTCACATGGTAATCCCAAATACTCCTAACGACCGCTGCCCAATCAGAAGAAGAATTGACGCCTGCACTATGATGTACAATCAAGTGCGTAGGAGATGTAGATGCAGGATTAGAACTAGGCGGACAGTTGCCTCCGGGACACCATTGATTTCTTGATAAATAATTAGGTTGGTCACAAGGGCAACTTGACTGTAACGGGTCGCTTTTTATATCATTCTGTTTTTGACCAGTTTTTACAGGTAGTGTAATACCCGGACTATATAAGTGTATGTCAATTTTTTTGAAAATAACTGATTGTTTTTTGAGCACGATTCTGGTTTGTATGAACCTAGTATTTTCATCAAAATACATGAGTTCACTAAAATACGTATCCTTTTTTACAGGCGCATGCCCGTCTGTGTGAATGGATTTCCACTCCTCCCAATTTTGAGCATCCACAGAAGTCCGAATTTGAAGCTCAATATCGTGGTGGTCAACCACTCCTGATGCCTGCCACTTCATAGACACACTCAAAAAGGGAGCAATATCTTGCAGACTGACCGCTATATCCTGTGATTCAAATGTGGTTTCTTGCTCCTCTTTTGCAGCTTTCAAACCCTTACAACTTGGGTCAGCATTTCGGTAAGTTCCTTCAACCTGCTGATATTCAAAATCAAGCGAAAGTACCTCTCGATTTTGCCCAAAACTAAATGACACACTCGTCATCAAGCAAATAAATAATAAATATAAATTTTTCATTGCGTTTAAATTTTAAGTTGATTAATGTAGTGAATTGAGATTACAGGATTTCGATGTTGCAATTCAAAAGAGTCTAGCACTACGATAGTACTTATTGACTTGGTCGAGATGGTAGTTGTGCTTTGTTGCCGTTGTACATTTCTACTTTCTGTTGTGCATTCGCCAATGTTGCGCCCAAAACCATCAGGCAGCAAAAAATAAATGATGTAATTCTCATGATTTAAAAAATTAAGTGATTAAAAAAAAGTGCGTCTGCACTTTTGCTATTTCACCGTTATATGTGACAGCTTCATCAAAAAGTCATTCGATTTTCATTTTTTTTGAAAAAAAACTTTTCACCTAAAAGAAAAATGTTAAATTGGATGACCTTTTACCACTTTTAAGAAATATATACATGACCGCTAGCACTACACCAAAAATGGATGAGCAGCGTATTATTCGTCTACTCAAATCCGACAAGCAATCGGAGCAAGAGAAAGGCTTTGCTATGCTCATTGCCCAAAAAAACAACTTGTTGCGCAACCAAAACACCTATCATCTCAACAATCAAGACTTAGAAGATATCTTCTATGAGGCACTATTTATTCTTCAAGATAAAATCATCATAAACCAATTTGAATATCGAAAAAAAGGCTCTTTAGAAGCCTATTTTTACACCATTATAAAAGGGAAAATCTCCAACCAATCGAAAAAGAAAAGACTTGCAGAGCTTACGGGCGATAGGGCAAGCGAAGGCGACCCTTTGATGTCTCTATTTAGTTATGAAGCCCTTGAACGCGTAAAGGAAATATTAGATAAAAAAATCGGTGAAGACTGTCGTACAGTGATTATGAAGCACTATTACGAAGGCATGAAACACAAAGAAATTGCGGAAGAATTGGGGCTTTCGGTAGGAACTATCAAAAACAACAGCTCAGGTTGCATGAAAAAATTGAAAAACTTCATTAATCAAGACGAGCAACTAAAGAAAATCATTATTGACCTACTCAACAATCCATCATGACAAAATACACAGAAATAATAGACAAATATCTCGACGGCGAAATGAGCCCACAAGAAGCCCTCACCTTCGAGCAACAGATAAAAACCGACCCCGACCTCGCCTACGAAGTACGGCTACACCAACTCGCTATTGCGGGTGTACAACATAGCGAAGAAGCGCGTTTTCAGGAGTTTAAAACGAGAATGAAAACAATTGAAAGCGAAACAAAAGACGAAACACCCGTCGTACGATTGAATCCCAAGCGTTCGGGCGCAGTACGTTGGGCGATGCGGATTGCGGCGGTATTAGTCCCGTTATTATTCCTATATTTTCTATTTCCTTTTTCGGGAAATAAGAACAATCCACTCGCAGCCACGACCATACAGCTCGTCGAACTCCACACCACAAGCAGCAGAGGCGATGCCCCAAGCCCACAGACTACACTACTCGACGAAGCCATCCAATCATTCCAACAAAAAGACTACCAAGCCGCTATCGCATCATTTGACCAGATTATCAAAACAAATCCTGACCAACGCGCCACTGCATTATACCTTAAAGCCGATGCCCTTTATCGCTTGGGCAAAAAAACAGAAGCTCGAAATACCCTTAAAAAAGTCCTCAACGAAGACGATGATGCCCTCAAAACAAAAGTAAGAGAAGTCTTGGATAAATTATAATTTCAAACACCAAACGCCATGTTTTCAGCTTTTTTTTAATTTAAGCTTGAAGTTGAGGTTGAGATTGATGATTTATTTGTTTTTCGCCGTAAAATCCCCGAACTTGTGTCATTTATACTAAGTCCAACGTCAAAATGATGATTAGTGAATAGTGATAAGTTAAAAATTCGCGTAGCGAAAACCAGTCACCAATCGCCAATCACCAGTCACCAACATGAGCGAAAACAAGAAATTTATCCAAAACATGATGATACGTCTGCCGATAGTCCTCGCTCTGGGGGCATTGCTATACTTTGCCTTTCCGTACCTAAAGCCAGCAGCCGAAGAAATTCCTGCCGAAGTGATACAACTCACAGCAGCCGAAATACAGGAGCAAAACTGGGTCGATTCCATCTATAATGTCCTCTCTGAAGATGAGCGCATCGGGCAGACCTTTATGCTACGTGCACACTCTGACAAGGGGCGCGACTACGAGCAAAAAGTCATGGAATTGGTCAAGACCTATAGTGTTGGTGGCTTGTGCTTTTTTCAAGGCACGCCACGCCGACAAGCCGAACTTCTGAACGATTATCAAGCCAATGCTCGACTACCGCTCATGATAGCGATGGATGCGGAGTGGGGACTTGGGATGCGCTTCAAAGCGGCAGGTTTTAGCTTTCCGCGCCAACTCGCTCTGGGCGCGATTTCGGACAATCGACTGATATACGATATGGGCGTAGAAGTGGCTCGCCAATGTAAGAGATTGGGTGTTCACGTCAATTTCGCACCAGTGGTAGACATCAATAATAATCCCGATAATCCCGTTATCAATGACCGTTCTTTTGGGGAAGACCGTTATAACGTAACTGCAAAAAGTTATATGTACGCCACTGGTATGCAAGATGGTGGCATTATGGCTTGCGCCAAACACTTTCCCGGACACGGCGATACGGATGTAGATTCGCACTACGACCTGCCCATCATTCCGCATGGGGTGAATCGCTTGGATAGCGTGGAGATGTATCCATTTAAAGTCTTAGCACAACAAAAAATACAAAGCATCATGATGGCGCACCTTTCTATCCCTGCGCTAGATAACACGCCCAATTTGCCGTCTTCGCTTTCTCCGAAAATTACGACAGATTTATTGAAGGAAAAAGTCGGTTATGAAGGCTTGATTTTTACGGATGGATTGGGGATGCAAGGTGCGCGAAAGCATTTTGCAGATGGCGAAATCGAAGTTCGCGCACTCGCTGCCGGAAATGACGTTCTGTTACTGCCACCAAATGTGCCGGTGGCGTATTCTGCTATTAAAAAAGGACTCGCCGACGGGACATTGAATTGGCAACGAATAGAAGAGGCGGTCAAGAAGATTTTACGGTCAAAATATCGCTTGGGTTTGACTTCATTTACACCGATTAATCTGACCAATCTCGAAAGCGACCTCAGCCCTCCTGCCGCATTTATGTTGAAGGAAAAATTGGTGCAACAATCACTCACGACTGTTCGGAATTATGATAATATTTTACCCATAAAAAATACGAATAACATCGCTACACTCGCTATCGGCGAAACAACGAAAACAGATTTTCAAAAATCCATCGACCAGTACGGTTCTATCACCCATTTAAATCAAAGTAAAAAAATTTCGGCAGCTCAATCAACGGCTTTATTGAACAAGCTAAAGACGAAAAATTTGGTCGTCGTGAGCTTGCATGACATGAGCAAATATTCCAAAAAGGAATTCGGTGTTCCTGCTCCGGTACGCGATTTTTTAGAAAAACTGAATCGACAAAATAAGGTCATACTCATCATATTTGGAAGCCCATACAGCTTGCGATATTTTGATAATTTTAACCATGTCATGGTTGCGTACCGCGAAGATGATATGGTGCAAGATGTAGCTGCACAAGCCGTATTTGGCGCAGTAGGTACGAATGGAAGATTACCTATAACTGCTTCGCCATTAAGTACTTATGCAACGGGAGTTGCGACGGAAAACTTAAAGCGACTCACTAGTGCGAAGCCTGAAACGGTGGGGTTTAATTCTGGATTATTGAAAGCCGGAATTGATTCTATCGCCAATTATGCACTCGAAATTGGAGCGACACCGGGCTGCGTTGTGTTGGTAGCAAAAAATAAAAAAGTGGTCTTTAAAAAAGCTTACGGACACCATACCCAAAGTAAAAAACACCCAATGCGTACCGACGATATTTTTGACCTCGCCTCGGTGACGAAAGTTGCGGCAACGACACTTTCACTGATGAAATTATATGATGAAGGCAAGGTCGATATTAATAGTACAATGAGTACATATATGCCCGAATTGCGGGGTACGAATAAGCAAGATGTAATCATAAAAGATGTTCTTGCCCACCGTGCGCGATTGTTTCCGTGGATTCCTTTTTATGAAGAAACATTGACGAAAAAAGGGCGGCTGAAAACGAGTGTTTATCAGGGTAAAAAATCGACAAAATATAGTATTCAGGTTGCGAATAATATTTATATGAATAAAAACCATGTAGATACGGTTTTTAAGCGTATTCACGACTCCAAATTGAGGAATAGAGTAGAGTATAAATATAGTGATTTGGGCATGATTATGTTTAGTAAAATGGTCAATGATATTAGTGGAAAATCTTTGGATGTGTACGCCGATGAGCAGTTTTATACGCCGCTTGGCTTGAAAGCAACGACATTTTTACCACTCAAAAAATATAATAAAAGTCGCATCGTGCCTTCTGAAAACGATCGCTATTTTCGTGGGCAAGTCTTGCGCGGACATGTACATGATATGGGCGCAGCAATGCTCGGCGGCGTGAGCGGACACGCAGGCTTGTTTGGCAATGCGGAGGATTTGGCGGTCATTTTTCAGATGTTGCTCAATGGCGGTGAATATGGTGGCACACGCTATTTGCAGCCTTCGACAGTAGATTTATTTACCAATCGGTATCCGGGGGCAACCCGTCGTGGCTTGGGTTTTGACATGAAAGAAACCGACCAACGCAAAACTGCAAATATCGCTGCGTCTGCTCCTACCAATACTTTCGGGCATTTGGGTTTTACAGGCATCAGTGCGTGGGCAGATAAAGATAACGAACTGATTTACATATTTTTATCTAATAGAACATATCCTAAAATGACGAATTATAAATTGGGAAGAGAAGACATTCGACCTCGCATTCAGCAGAAAATTTATGATGCGCTTGGTTTGTAAGGTTTATCGGGGTTATGAGGTTCGTAAAAGTAACTGATTTTGCGTAGCAAAAACTTGTTAGGGAAGAGGAAGAAAATAATCTATCCCAAATGAAGAAGTTATTTTCTTTCACTAAGTGAAACATATAAGAAAAAGAACAATTCAGATGGGTAGATTATTTTTTTCGTCTTCCCTTACCTAATTTCCCAGTTACCTAATGTCCAAAGTATAGTCACTAAGTAACGAGTAAATAATAACTTCACGATTTGGACGGCTTCTTTTGCCCTTATTTTCCTCCTCGAAAACAGTCATTTATCCCGATAAACTCACACTTTCAAGAAGAAAACTAAGGACAAAATAATCTCGTCGAAATCGTAAACTTATTAGACTTTATTTAGGAATATTTTGTATGCATGGAACTTTTGTATTTTTTCGATAATCAAGCCTCATTTTGAGCTGCATACCCTGCGGTACGGGGCGAAAAATAGGGGAAGAGTATCAGAAAAAGACAAAGTTAGCTGCATACAAAATTTTTCTAAATAAAGTCTATTATTTGCTCGTTACTAACTAATATACTCATCACTGAATTTGTCAAAGAACCAACCTTATAAAATAAATGCTGTAAACCAACCAAAAAGTAAGTTTTTTTGAAATTCCTTCCAAAGAAATAAGTTATAGTTATTATTTCCTTCAAAAAAAAACCTTATCTTTGGTTTATCAAGGATTTATACTAACACCAAATTTTCTAAAAAGCATTAGAACTTCACCCATATACTGCACTTACTCAATCACACTATTTACGTAATATCACATTTGTAGACATTATATACATTTTAATTTTGAATGTATTAACTGCTCTTAATGTGAAGATTTTTTATTGGTTTGTAAAATCTGTTTTACGTAGCTCAGAAATTGTGTCATTAAAAATCAAAAAAATTAAAGGCTATTATGACTATTACTCAGTTGCAATACATTGTCGCGGTGGATACTTACAAGAGTTTTGCAAAGGCAGCAGGACATTGTTATGTTTCGCAGCCCGCATTGAGTATGCAGATTAAAAAAATTGAAGAAGAGCTTGATGTGCTCGTCTTTGACCGCAGTAAAAAACCGGTACTCACCACAGATATCGGCGCGCGTGTCGTGGAACATGCCCGCGTGATTATAAAAGAAGTACAGCGAATGCCCGAACTCATCAAAGACCAGAAAGACGAGATTAGAGGGACTTTGCGAGTGGGGATTATCCCAACTTTGAGCCCTTATTTATTGCCGCTTTTTGTTACTGATTTCATGGCGAAATACGCGGATATAACACTGATTTTTGAAGAATTGCTTTCGGAAGAAATTATTGGAAAACTAAATACTGACCAACTTGATGTCGGCATTCTCGCGACACCAATTCAAAAAAAGTCTATCATCGAATTGCCCCTGTTTTACGAAGGATTTATTTTTTATGGTTCGCAGGAAAGCCCACTGCTCAAACGAAATCATATCGCACTTTCTGACCTAAATCTCAACGAAATGTGGTTGCTCAAACACGGGCATTGCTTCCGTTCGCAAAGCATTAATATTTGTTCAGACCAACGTCATTCGGCTGATAGGCGCATATATTTTGAAAGTGGTAGCCTCGAAACCCTCAAAAAAATGGTGGAAGGTCGCTTTGGTTACACCATATTGCCGGAACTTTCAACGTTAGATATGACCGAAGAACAAAAGAAAAATATCCGTAAATTTGAAAACCCCATGCCTATGCGCGAGATTAGCATGATCATGCACCGTAGTTTTGTGAAAAAACGACTCATAGAACTCCTACGCGACGAAATTCTTCAACGGATTCCCGAAAAAATGAAAAGCAAAGACCGTGGGAGCCTCGTTGAAATCACAGATTGAGGGAAGGAGAAATGAGTAAGTGAAAGAAATTAAATAACTTGCCCCATTATGCTTGTTCTTTTCCCTTCTAAAAAACACAAAAAATAATTCCGTAGCTATGGCTATGCAACGATTTTTTGAATTCTTTAGAAGGTCGCACTGAAATATAGCCATTTTTTAATTAATTAAAATTATTTTGTAATTTATTTATTATTAAAAATGAATTATTTATAAATATTTTTTATTATAAAATAATTTAAAAATATCCTTATTTCAGCAGAACCTTAAAAGAAAAAATTACGGCGCATTATGGAACAATTTATTTAATTTCTTTCACTAAGTGAATAAATGGTCAATTCCGAAAAGCATTATTTCATTTCAATTTACTCATCTATTCATTTACTCATTTTTCTTCCGACATAAGTATTTCTATAAGTTCTCAACGAATGAATCAAGAAATTTTAACCTTGTGATTTTTAGATAATATTTACTGGTTTTAGTGGAAAATGATTCATTCATTCAAAATTCATTCACTCATTCATTGAGAATTTACGTATTTCTTATAAAAGAAAAGCACTCTAAATTGAAACATATTTTGTTAAAAATCAGTATAGTAGTAAAGAAAGATGTGAAAATCCAGTAGTTTTCAACAATCAAAGGATTGTTAAAAAGTACTCCAGTTGATAAAATGTATTTGTAATTTATTTCTTTGTAATAAATTGAAATTAGATAAATTGTAGATGTATATCGCTGATATAAAGTAGATTTCGTATTTCATTGTTCGTTAACCTTATGTTAAAGCAATGGCTTGAAATAACAAAGACAGTCAAATTGTTATTATATTGCTATTCTTTTGACACACACACGAACAATTAAAAATTCCAAGACTATTAATCTAACTAATCAGTTTGGAATTTAGATATTGTTTTTGGGAAATTGTAAATTTATCTAAAATAGCGAACTGTATGAGACAATTGGTGCTTTTGATTTTGGCAAGTATTTTTGGCGGATGCATCGCATTAGGTGGTTATCAGCTCATTCATACCATCAATGATGAATCATCTTTTAATGAGCAAGTGAACTATTCTGTGCTTGCAAACGTTAGTAAAAATAGTAATACGGTAAATGCTAATGCGCCGGACAATTTTACTAAAGCAGCGGAAAAAGGAATGCCGGCGGTCGTGCATATTACGGCTAAAAAAACACAAGTCACCGCAAGACAAGAGAAAAGAGGCAGCGGTTATGACGATTTTTTCCGCGATTTTTTCGGCAATGGACTTTTCGATGCGCCGATGCCACAAGAAGGAACAGGTTCGGGAGTGATTATTAGTAAAGACGGATATATTGTCACGAACAATCATGTAATAGATTTCGCAGATGAAGTGAGCGTAACGCTACACGACCAACGAAAATTTACCGCAAAAGTCATCGGTAAAGACCCGACGACAGATGTAGCGGTTTTGAAAATAGAAGATAATGACCTGCCAACGCTGAAACTTAGCAACTCGGATAAAGTAAAAGTCGGCGAATGGGTACTCGCAGTGGGCAACCCTTTTAACCTAACCTCGACAGTCACCGCAGGAATTGTCAGTGCCAAAGGGCGCGACATCAACATACTTCAAGGTAATACCGCCATCGAATCATTCATCCAAACCGATGCAGTCGTCAACCCAGGCAATAGTGGTGGAGCTTTGATCAATATGGAAGGCGATTTGGTGGGCATAAATACTGCAATCAAAACACGCACAGGAAGTTTTGCAGGATATTCTTTTGCCATACCTTCTAATATAGTCAATAAAGTCGTAGAAGATATAATTGAATTTGGAGAAACACAACGAGGATTTATTGGCATAAATATTGCAAATATAAATAATGAGGACTTAAGTGACCTTAATTTGAACATTAGCGAGGGCGTACTTGTTGAAAGTGTAGTAGAAAATGGCGCAGCTATCAAAGCAGGTGTTTTACCAGACGATGTTATCACAGGAGTGAATGGTCAGAAAGTAAAAACCACCCCCGAACTACAAGAGTTGGTCGGAAGATTGCGCCCCGGAGATATAGCCGACCTCGAAATAATACGCAGAGGAAAATTAAAAAATATTAGTGTCCGTCTGCAAAAATAATACAACATTATAAATCGTTATATTAACGATCCGATTAATAAAGATAATAAAGAAGTTTTTGGGTTTCATTTGGTTTTAGTCACCTGCCATCTCTCGATGGTGGGTGATTTTTTTTTAATGCAAGAATGATGAAATACGATAATGCGAAAACATCACAGCATTTCATCATTATTAACTTGGCATAATTATCGCGGCATAAGCAGAAATTAAATCTCCCCACTCGACCTATCGACTTATGAACTATCGACTATCGGCTATCACCCTATTATTTTTCCTATCTATATTTGCTGCAAATGCACAACAAGAATTGGGACTGCATTTCATGGACGATATTTGGCAAGCCAGCCAAACGAATCCCGCCATGATGAATAAGCACAAAATAAGCGTGGCTTTGCCGGGCGTAGCGGCGGGCTTTTATAACCCTGCATTTTCCATCAACGACGCTTTGCACAATAGAAACGGCGGTACGGTTATCAATCTCGACGACGTCATACCCGAATTGGATGACCAGAACCAATTATTTGGAGAATTTCAGGCAGATGTATTGGGGGCAGCCTATCGCTTTGGAAATATACAAGCGGGCGTCTCGTGGTCGGTCAGAGGCAGTGCGTATTCGGATTACACACGCGAAATGCTCGATGTACTCTGGAATGGTAATGCAGGATATATCGGCGAAACGGTAAACGTAGCAGCTGATTTTCAATTCACTTTATATAATGAAATCGGTATTTCGGGGGCGTACAACTGGAAAGATAAACTCACTTTTGGTGCTAAACTCAAATTACTCAACGGACTTTCTGACCTCTCCACAGACCGCGACAATCAAACTCTGAGCCTCGGAACAAGTGACGATGTGTATCAAAGTTCTTTTACGACAGATTTTATATTTCGTCGCTCCGGTTTTGCGAGCGTCGATGGCGCGTACGAACTTTTAGATGGCTTGCAATTGTACGATTTTAATGTTGATGGAAATTCCGGCTTTGGCTTCGATTTTGGCGTGACCGCCAACCTGATAGATAAATTGACCTTGAGTGTGTCTGTGATAGATTTGGGACGTATCAAATGGGATACAGAAGCTCGTCACTATGGTACTCGTGGAAAGTATAATTATGGCGGACTTGACCTGTTTAGCTACGCAAGCGCAGACACGATAGATTCTGACCGACTGACCCAAGACCTTAAGGAAATTGCAGATACCATCGGCGCAATTCTCGACATTCGTATCATTTCCGAAGAGGCTTACACCACACCCTTACATACACGCGGCTACCTTAGCGGTAGTTACAAATTGATGGACGACCTCACAGTAGGAGCTTTATTTTATTTGGAAAATACGCGATTGGGTATGCAGCCGGGCTTTGCCCTTAGCGCGCGGAAGAAGTTTAATAAGTGGGTCACAGTGGGCGCGACCTACGCTATACGAAATAATAGATTTAATAGTCTCGGACTCAACGCCACGGGGCATCTCGGTCCGGTACAGATTTATCTGGCATCAGACAACGTTACAGCCGCCGTGAATCCTTACGGCAGTAAAAACTTCAATTTTAGAGGCGGTATCAATCTTGTTTTTGGGAAATCGTAGTGCGTTGATTCGTTATCCGTTGACTCGTTATTCGGCTAACGTGAAACGATTTTTTTGCGAAGCAAAAAATACAACGAATAACGAATAACGAATCAACGAATCAACGAATCCAACGTAATGCGTCCTTCATAAATGGCTTTGCCGATGATGACACCAAAGCAGTCGATTTTCTTTAACGCTTCAATATCTTTCATCGTCGTCACGCCGCCGCTTGCAATGAGCTGCAAATCAGGAAATTGACGACGAATATCGCGGTACAAATCCAATGCCGTGCCTTGCAACAAACCATCTTTGGAAACATCGGTACAGATAGCGTACTGTATGCCTTTTTTTGTATACGCTTCGAGAAAATTATTTAGGGGTAAATCGGCGGTTTCTTGCCAGCCGTGTATCGCTATGTTGCCATGCAGTACGTCTGCGCCGAGTATGATGCGTTCGCTGCCGTATTTTTCGAGCCAATTTAGAAATAAATCCTTGTTTTTTACGGCTATCGTGCCGCCAGTGATTTGTTTCGCGCCACTTTCAAATGCAATTTTAATATCTTCGTCGGACTTGATACCGCCACCAAAATCTATGTGCAAATCGGTGTGTGTAGCGATGCTTTCGAGCGTTTTTTGATTGACGATGTGCCGTGCTTTCGCCCCGTCCAAATCAACGAGGTGCAAGCGCGTAACGCCCGCATCTTGAAAGGACTTTGCGACTTCGAGCGGGTCTTCGTTATAGACCGTTTTTTGGGCATAGTCGCCTTGTGTGAGGCGAACGCATTTGCCGTCGATGATGTCTATGGCTGGTATGATGTGCATATTACTTTGATTTCGCTGATTTTGAAGTGAGAAAAAAGTATTTGAAATTAGTATTTTTAATAAAAATTAATAATTCATAAAATATTGACAATTAAATACTTATAAGTTTAAACTGGTTTTTGATAAATCATGCTTCAAATT
>Ga0209831_1002172_pt1 | contig 17298 bp, 6 predicted proteins | sample Maine_Asex4_meta_FD_187451 | JGI IMG/M metagenome (GOLD analysis project Ga0209831, IMG submission 187451) | Marine algal microbial communities from Maine, USA - Maine_Asex4_metaG (SPAdes) (version 2) | ecosystem: Host-associated > Algae > Red algae > Unclassified | place: Maine, USA | collected...
TGAAAGGCAATTATCAAATTATTACGGCATTGAATGGACAGCAAGGACTAGACACCGCTCTATCTCGTATTCCAGACTTAATTATTAGTGATGTAATGATGCCAGAGATGGGCGGCTATGAAGTATGTGCTAGGCTAAAAGCAATAGATACCTCCTGTCATATACCGATTATCTTATTAACGGCAAAAGTAGATCAAGCAGCAAAAATTGAAGGTTTAAAGCAAGGGGCGGATGCTTACCTCGCCAAACCATTTGACCAAGAAGAATTGGAGGTACGAATAGCTCAATTACTAAATCAGCGAAAAAAATTACAAGCGTATTATGCACAACATATAACAGCGTCGCACTTAGCCCCTCTTCCAATAGAAGATACTTTTATTCAAAAAGTAATTGATTTAATAGAAAAAGATTTATCAGCTAACTTACCCTTAGAGGAACTCTATCAAGCATTGAATAAAAGCCAATCTCAAGTATATCGAAAAATAAAAGCAGTGACAGGTTATTCGACAACCATTTTTATTCGCCGCATTCGCTTAAAAAATGCCTACCGTTTACTAACTACTACAAATTTATCCGTTTCGGAAATAGCTTACAAAGTAGGCTTCAATGATCCTTCCTTTTTCTCTAGTAGTTTTTCTGAGGTGTTTGGTCAATCGCCTAGAAATATTCGAGCGAAGCAATGACTCCATTGCAAAAATGTCAAAGAAGATTTAGCATGGTATAGAACTACCTATTTACACAACCCCTTTTTTATTTCAATGCACTAATCTTTTCAGCTAACCAAGACTGAAATACAATAATCTTATAATTGTTTAAAACCCTCTCCAACTGCTTTTTATCGGGTTGAATTTTAATTAATTGCCGCACCATACTAATAAAATTTAATCCTCCCTGAGCATTCTGTTTATGGATGGAAACATGTCGTCGCAAATAATTTTCGTAGGATTTACAATGAGATTCAATGATAGGGCTAGGCTCTTTTAATTCAAAAGCACAAGCAATTTGAAAAATTCTCGCTCTTAAAGAATGACCATAAACTGTATGGTCAATTCCCATTAAATACTCTCGACAAGGCATATAATCTCCTTTAGCAAAACTCAATCGAGCCATAGCGAGATGGTAGGCAGAAGGGGCTAGTTCCTTAATAATGGGGGCTAGTTTTTCGGCTAACACCCTTTCTATCCAATCAAATTTTTTAAGGGCACTACAGATAGACACTAAATTAATAAAGTGGTCATCCACAAACAATTTATCAATGATTAGGAGGTCTTTTTCAATTCCAAATTGATATAAAGTGTATGCTTCTTGTAAAAATGAGTTGTTATTTTCTCGAACCTTTGAAAAAGCGAAATTTAATAAATAAGTTAATAAGATAAGCTGATCTTCTTGTGCCAAAATAGCCGTATGATTGAAGAACATTTTTTTTAATTGGCGGTAGTCTGTTTCTCGCTGAAATTCAATAAGTTGCCAAGCTAAATAATATAATTGATGGAAGATAGGTAATCGTGCTTTATTTTTTGCGCAAATAGATGAAATATCTGTAAGGAAATTAATTGTAATAGCCGTACCCATTATTTTCTTCTTTGACAGCAGATCACAGATATATTTTAGCTTATTCCCTAGATAGTACCAATCCAATGTGAGCATAGCGTCTCCAATACCTTCCTTCTCTTTATGCAGTTTCGTAGAACTATCAGAATAATATTTTAAATGATGCCACTGCCATTGCTCTAAATAGTATTGGGGGTTAATATGGGAATTAGGTGTGTGTTTTTTTTTTCAAGTAATAAGGATAAGTCATGGGAAAGTCGTTTTTGGGCGTACACTTTCGCCAATAAATAATCCGATAAAAAAGTATCTTTTTGGAGTAGGTCGGCTATCAAAAACTGCTTTAAGTCTGAATGAGCCAATGAGACCGCTTTCATCAATCTTGGATAGGAAAAAGGCTGTGAGGGGAACACCTTTTTATAAACAACTTCATTAGTTAATTGCCTAGACGTGTAGGTGGGATGAACAGAAAAAAGATACTTCAAAACTTGTAGTGCATCCATTGATTTTTTGCCTTTTACCTTTATAAAGGATTTAAATTGCTTAATTTCTTCCGTATCCATTTGGGATAGTAAACGCACCAGTTTTGAATTTACTAGGTTTTTATCTTTGCCTTTTTTATTCAAAATGAGGAATTTTATTTAGAGATACTAGTAAAGGATTTATGTCCTTACTAACTACAAATCATTAAAATAAATATTTTAATTTTTAATAATTAAACAAATATAGCTAATTTATCTAGGTAAAATAAGTAAAAAATGTGGGAGGAAGATAACAAAAAGAAGCCTAATTTTAAATCTAATATAAAATAGTATCTCTCTGAAGGTTGACAATGTTGTTAAACCTCAAATTTATGCAAAAAAAAAATAACCATTTTAAGAAAACAAAAAAAGGAGCGTTTTTAGTACAGCTCGATCAGATCATTATAGACAATTTATCCAATGTTGACTTTAGTATTCACCAATTAAAACAGGAGTTTTTTTTGTGTGATTCCCAAATTTATCGAAAAATTAAGCAGAAATCAGGTCATTCTCCCTCTGTATATATTCGTAATATACGCCTGCAATACGCACACGAACTAATCCAACAGTCCGACCTGACACTTTCCCAAATAGCCCATACAGTAGGTTTTAGTGGTTTACCCTATTTTTCTCGTTGTTTTTCTGGCTATTATGGTTACCCTCCTTCTGCCGTTCGCTCTTTCTAAGTGCCTATCTAGCGTTGTATGTAATGCTCTAAATTAGCAATACTAGCATTAATCCCACTCAAAAGAATAGCATTATGGTACTTTTGACTAATTTTGGATGTGTAATACTTGACTTTAGCCATTGGTCTTTGGTACGCTATTGCTTGGCTTTAGCTAATTCCTACTGCCAAGCATAAACGTACCAAAGACTAAAGACCAATGGCTAAAGTCCAGTTAAATTCTTCTCAAAACCATTAGCGTTTATTCTGAAATCAAACACAATTCCGAATAAGGTCATTTATAAATAAAACAGTTTGTATCAAATCGGCTATAGTAAACCTTTTCAATTAACCATTTCTATATCCCTTCTATTATGGATTAGTAATTGCTTTACGGCTACACTATTCGGTCAAACCGACTCTTTAACTATCCCCTCCGAAATAGAGCAAAGTATTGAACAATACATTGAAAACATAGAAGGGGAGGTCAACTTCGACTACAATACCTTATTAGAAGAACTAAATTATTATAGTCAACACCCTATTAATTTAAATCAAAAAGATAATGATTTAGAGGCTTTAGGTTTGTTAAATGCGCTTCAAATTGCTCAACTACGCCAATATATATATACAGTCGGTCCATTAATTAGCATTTATGAATTGCAAGCAGTACCTAGTTTTGACTTAGCAACTATTAGAAGGATTCGTCCTTTTGTAACTGTTCATAAATCCTTGGATGATTTAAACTTACCTTTTAAGGTAATGTGGAGTAAATCTAAGAAAGATTTGTATCTAAGATGGAGTCGAACCTTGGAAACACAAAAAGGATATGAAGCACGAGGAGACGAGCCACCTTCCTACGAGGGAGATGCCAATAAACTATACCTACGTTATTTTCACGCTTATGAAAATAATTTTAGCATTGGGGTTACTGCGGAGAAGGATGCAGGGGAATCCTTTTTAAAAAAGAGCAATAAGCAGGGTTTTGATTTTTATTCTGCCCATTTCTTTTTAAAGAACATTAACGCTACCCTATCCCGTTTAGTAATTGGTGATTTTAGTGCCAACTTTGGCCAAGGCTTAATCGTTAACACGGGTTATGCTGCGGGCAAAGGCGCATTTGTTACCTCTATTAAACAAGCAGGTCCTACCTTAAACCGTTTTACCTCTGTCAATGAAAATTTATTTTTTAGAGGCGCAGGTGCAGCACTTAATATTAGGGATAATTTACAAGTTACTTTTTTTGCTTCTTATCGAAAACTAGATGCCAGCATCGTTGCGAATGACACCTTAGCCAACCGAGAAATTTCCAATTTTACTTCCTTACAATTTTCTGGATTGCATCGAACTGCTAGTGAAATTGAAAAAAGGAATCAATTAAATCAATTTTCGACTGGGCTACAGATACAGTACCAATTCCCTGCTGGTAAAATAGCTTTTAATAGTCTTTATAATCAATTTGATAAAAATTTAGAGCGCAATCTTCAACCTTATAATCAATTTCTATTTTCTGGTGCTCAATTATGGAATAATAGTCTAGATTACAGTTATTTCTGGCGCAATGTGCATTTGTTCGGCGAAACGGCAATGGATGATAAAGGGACTATCGCTACCGTTAATGGCTTAATCACTAGTTTACATCCTAAAGCCAGTTTGTCAGTACATTGGAGACATTTGCCTGCCAATTTCCATTCTCTATTCGGACAAGCCTTTTCAGAAACAACTGGTAATAATAATGAGCAAGGTATATATATAGGACTAGAAATTAATCCTAGTAGACAATGGAAGTTTGTGGCTTATGCAGATACATGGAAACATCCTTGGCTTCGATTTAGAACAACTGCCCCTTCTAATGGACAGGAATATTTTGCCAAATTATCCTTTACTAAAAAGAGGAAAATGGAAGCTTATGCGCATATTAGGCTAGAGCGCAAGGAACAAAGTTATCAAGTGTTCTATGCCAAACAAAAAGAATTATTGACTAAAGTAAAGTCCAATTTTCGTTTAAATCTCAACTATAAAGTGAATAGTGCATTGGAATTAAGAAGCCGAGCAGAATTCTCTTTTTTTAAATTACAGCAGCCAACTATTTCGGATGGATTAATTTTCTATGATCAGGATTGGCGCACAAGCTCAGCGACCAAAAGATATGGTGTATTACTTTTTCAAGATATATTATATAAGCCTTTCACTTTCCCATTAAGTGTTACTACTCGTTTTGCCATTTTTAATGTAGACCATTTCGATGCGCGTATTTATGCTTATGAGAATGATGTTTTAAATCAATTTTCTATCCCTGCCTATTATAATAAAGGTTCCCGTTTCTACATCAATTTAAAATACAAAACAAGAAATCACCTAACGTTAGAGGCAAGATTTGCGCAAACTTATTGGCAGAATGCCGATAGTATAGGCAGTGGCTTAAATGCTATCGAAGGGCCTAAGCGTTCGGATGTAAAAGTACAAGTAAAGTGGCGGTTTTAAGAGTTGTTTATTTGTTTAATAAGGGATTAGAAAATATCCTTTTCAAAATAACGATTATTTATAGTTAGGTACTTATTTAAATAAAATCAGTTTTTGACGAACTTTAACACGCAAGGATTTTATTATTTACTAAAAATATGATATTAAATACCAAAAAAATGTACTCTTGCCGAATTTTCTACGTCTTATTATATAAAATAATAATAGATTATCCTAAATAATTTAAGTTAAACACATAGGACTATCTGCATTGAACATCAGTAAAACCCAAAAAAACAAAGCAGTTTTTCAAAGTATTTAAAACTGAATTTCAATATTTTACGTATTATTATTTTTAATATAAATACCAATAACAAGCAATTGGCTATCATAAAAAAGCCCAATATTAAGGTCTATTTTTTTGTAGGTAGAATTTGCAGATAAGGGTAAACAATAGGTACATTTGAATAGACGAAAAATTGTTTATCCGTTTAATGTGTTTATTTGTTTAGTAAGAACAAAAGAATAAGTTGAATATCAAGAATGCATTCTTCTATCATTACTAAACAAATAAACACATTAAACGAATAAACAACATAAATATAGCTTAATAAAATCTAAGAACAGGATGTCAGAAAAAGTATATGTTTTTGATACAACTTTAAGAGATGGCGAACAAGTCCCTGGTTGTCAACTAAATACACAAGAAAAAATTGAAGTAGCACGACAGCTAGAATCGCTAGGCGTTGACATTATTGAAGCAGGTTTCCCTGTTTCTAGTCCTGGAGATTTCCAATCAGTTGTAGCTATCTCTAAAGCGGTTAAATATCCCACTATCTGTGGCTTAACACGAGCTGTTGAAAATGATATAAAGGTAGCTGCGGAAGCTTTACAGTATGCAAAACATCCTAGGATACATACAGGAATAGGTGCTTCCGATTTCCATATCAAACATAAGTTTAATAGCACAAGAGAGAAAATAATTGAACGAGCTGTTGCTGCCGTCAAATATGCTAAAAAATTAGTAGAAGATATTGAGTTCTATGCTGAGGATGCGGGTAGAGCAGATAATGAATTTCTTGCAAGAATGATTGAAGCGGTTATTGCAGCAGGTGCTACCGTGGTTAATATTCCGGATACAACAGGTTATTGTTTGCCAAGTCAATACGGTGCAAAAATCAAATATCTAAAGGAGCATGTATCGAATATTGATAAAGCCATTATTTCTGTTCACTGTCATAATGATCTAGGTATGGCCACTGCCAATACGATAGCAGGTATTATGAATGGTGCGAGACAAATGGAGGTGACGATGAATGGGATTGGGGAAAGAGCGGGTAATACTTCCTTGGAAGAAGTAGCAATGGTACTGAAAACCCATCAAATGGGATACCACACAGATATTATTACGCCTAAATTATATCCATTAAGTATGTTGGTGTCTAAAATGATGCGGATGCCGATACAACCTAATAAGGCGATTGTTGGCAAAAATGCCTTTGCACATTCTTCAGGCATTCACCAAGATGGGGTCTTGAAAAATAGAGATAATTATGAAATTATCGCTCCTGAAGATGTAGGCGTACCTGCCAATTCTATCATATTAACAGCTAGAAGTGGTCGTCACGCTTTGAAATATCACCTCGAACGATTGGGCTATAAAATGAGTAAGGAGGAATTAGCAGATACCTATCAAAAGTTCTTGGTCGTGGCAGATGGGAAAAAAGATGTGAATGATGATGATCTAATTGAGATGATGCAAGGAACTAAAAAAATGGGCAATATTAAATTGGTCCAATTACAAGTCACTTGTGGAAATTCTGCTACGCCAACCGCTATGGTCGCGCTACAATTGGGCAATGAAATAAAAAAAGCAAGCGAAATTGGTAATGGTCCTGTCAATGCTGCTTTGAGAGCAGTGGATAGAATTGTTGGCGAACAATTAGATTTAGAGGAATATTTAGTTTCGTCCAATATCAATCGCAGCTTCGACACCGCAAAAGTCCATGTTCGAGTTTGTCATAATAATAAGTCTTATGTTGGCTTTGGTGTAGATACCGATATCGTAACAGCTTCTGTACAAGGCTATCTAAATGCAATTAATAAGATGAGCGCTGTAACAGATAAGTATGTTTTGGAAACAGAACCTACTGCTGTGAATGCTTAGGAAAAGAAGTCAGAAGTCAGACCGAAAAATTACATTAAGAAGTCAGAAGTCAGACCGAAAAATTACATTTTTCTGTCAGAAGTCAGATTTATGACGTGTTCAACGCATCGTGTTCCACGTCATAAATCTGACTTCTGACAGAAAAATGTAATTTTTCGGTCTGACTTCTGACTTCTTTTATTAAGCCTTCCCCATCATCATACCTTTCTTTGAACTATATTGATCCATATACTTTTGTAAAATAGCAGCAATCTTTTTTGGGCCAGTTCCATCAAATAGATTATGGTGATTCCCCTCTACTTCAAAGACCTCTACTCCACCCAAGGCAAACGGTTTCCAACCATTAAATTCAGGCTCCTTTAAATAAAACATTTGGTCTTTAGCTTTGAAGAGTAAGACCGGTAAATCACAAGTCGGCAATTCATATTTCCAAAAAGCCTCCATACTTTTCTCGTACACTTTTTTGCCATAAGGTAAAAGTCCTTCCTCTACTGCTTGCGTTGATGTATCCTGATAGGCTACTCGAACCTTACCCATAAAGTGCTGGTATTTACCTTTCAAAACTGTACTTTTATAATTAATAGTATCTAATGGGGTTTTTAGTAAAATAGAAAAATTATAACTCGTCTTTTTTAGAAATTTTTCAAATTTTCCTTCTTCTGACCAATTGTCTTTGGCAACTGCATCGAATAAAGCAACTATTCCAACTTCTCGACCCATTTCTTTTAATTGCTTGGCCATTTCAAAAGCAATCAAACCTCCTAAAGAGTAACCCGCTAAATGATAAGGTCCATTAGGGTTTTGATCTAAGATTTCATTAATATAGTGGGTAGCCATTGCTTCAATTGTATCTAATGGTTCGGATTCCCCATCTAAACCTTTTGCTTGTAAGGCGTAGATTGGTTGTTCTTCATCTAGATCTTTAACTAGATTTTGATAAAACAAAACATGTAATCCACCTCCATGCACTAAATAAAGTGGATCTTTTTTCCCTTGTGGTTTAATAGGTACTAATGAAATCCATCTTTTCTTAACTAGTTGTGCCGTATTGTCTAATAGGAACGCCTGTTTCGCAATACTCGCATTTTGGAATAAACTAGTAATGGGCAATTTAATACCAGTAGCTTTATAAATGGTTGCTAATAACTCTACCGCTATCAAGGAATGCCCCCCCAAATCAAAGAAGTCATCATGGATACTGATTTGATCTACTTTCAATAAATCTTGCCAATAACCTGCCAATTGTTTTTCCATTGCCGTTCGAGGTGCTTCGTATTTGTGGCTTTGTGATAATTGACTACGATTGGGTGTAGGTAGTGCTTTTCTATCTATTTTAAGCGACGTGTTTTGTGGAAACGCCTCCATTGGCACATATAAAGTAGGCACCATGTAGCCGGGCAATTTATCTTTTAAAAATTGTTTAAGCGCTACTTCCTCCAATTGTTTCTGCTTCGGTATATAATAAGCGACTAAATCTTTTCGGTCCGAATCTTCAGATATCACATTGACTACACTTTCAGCTATTTGAGGATGTAGATTTAAAGCAGACTCAATTTCTCCTAGTTCAATTCGGAAACCTCTGATCTTCACTTGTGTATCTATTCTGCCTAAGTAATCTATATCTCCATTCGGTAAATACCGTACTAAATCGCCTGTTTTGTACCAATGCGTAAAGGGCACAAAATCTGTTTCTAATCGCACATATTTTTCAGCAGTTAACTTCGTACGATTGAGGTATCCGCTAGTAACGCCTGCACCCCCAATATATAATTCGCCCGGCACGCCAATAGGAACAATGCTTTGGTTTTGGTCTAAAATAAGCGTCCAAACATTAGCGATTGGACGACCAATAGGCGCAAATTCTCCACAAGGTTTTTGCTCTAAAAAATCATCCGTGATGGCTTTGTAAGTCGCATAAATCGTCGTTTCCGTTGGTCCGTAGCCATTCCAAACCGCCTTTGTTTTTCTTAATAATTGAGCGGCTAATTCTTTAGAAAAACCTTCCCCTCCAGCAACCAATCTCAAATTAGGATCGCCTGTCCAACCTGCCAACAATAAAATTTTCCATGTCGTTGGCGTAGCCTGCATAAAGGTCGGTTGAAATTGCTCTAAGTCCGTCCTCAATGCAAATCCATCTTTCTTGGTTTCCTCTGAGGCTAGTATTAAAGTAGCTCCTTTAATTAAACTTAAAAAATAATCTGGAATAGACATGTCAAAGGACATTGAGGAAACAGAATATACTCGATCTGCCTCTGTTATTAGTAAGTGTTCATTAATAGCAAATAAAGTATTAATAGCATGACGATGTTGTATGGCAACTCCTTTTGGTTGGCCTGTAGAACCAGAAGTATAAATAACATAAGCATCCGTAGTTGCGGGTATCGTCAAGTTTAAATTATGTCGATTTTCTTTATCTAGTTGTCCTGCTATTTGTTCTAATACAAAATGTTTTCCTGTGAAATCTTGGAAATCATTGATACCCATTTGGGTCAATAGCATAGAACAATTGGCATCTGCTGCTATTAATTGTTTGCGGTCTTTAGGATTTCTTGGGTCTATTGGAACATAGACACCGCCTGCTTTTAGTATGCCATAAATGGCTACCAATAAATCTATACCCCCATTCATACAAAGGGCTACATAATCGCCCGTTTGTAAGCCTTCTTTTCTCAAAAAATGGGCTAAGCGATTAGCATCTTCATTAAAAGCGTGATAAGATATAGAACGGTTACCAGCAATAATAGCCATTTTAGCTTCCTGCTTTTGTACTTGTTGTTCAAACAAAGTGTTGAGTCGTTCATGCGTAGGATAGGTGTATTCTACTCCTCCACCGAAGATGGCTAATTGGTTTAATTCCTCCGCAGGTAACATCGGAATTTCTGTTATTACTTGCTTAATATTCCCAATAATATTAGTTAGCAATAATTGAAATTCTGCTAAACGCAAGCGAATGGTATCCTTTCTAAATAAATCAGCATTATACGTCCATTCAAAATCAAGTCCTCCTGTTATTGGTTTAAGATTAATAAAGGCATCAAATATTTCAAATTGTTTGGGAACCATTTCTGTTTCCACTTCTAACCCTCCATAGTTCATTTTCCCTAGGGGACTATCCATATTAAAGGCTACAGAAACAAGCGTATTTCTGTTGGCAACCCGTTTTATTTGTAATTTTTTAAGCAAAGTACCGAAGGTGTAGTTTTGATGATCAAATCCATCTAACACATTACCTCTTACCGTTTTTAAAAATTCATAAAAAGTTTGTCCTTTTTCTAACTTACTTCTAATAGGTAGTAAGCTAATGAGATGCCCTACCATATTTTCATTACTCGGTAAATTATGTCCTGCTGCTGCCATTCCAAAAACTACTTCCTCTTGCTGCGACAAGCGCAGTAAAAAAGCTTTAAATGCAGCCATGATAAAAATATAGGGCGTAGTACCTGCCTTGGCTGCTGCTTTTTGAAGTTGTTGATAGAAATCGGTGGTTAAAGCTAATTTTTCTTGTCCTGCACGATAAGTTTTAATAGCGGTTCTTGGGTAATCTGTCGGCAATTCTAAGACGGGAATCGTATCGGCAAATTGTTGTTGCCAAAAAGCATCATCCTGTTGGTATTTTTTTGTTTGTTGATGCGCTATTTTTTCTTGTACAAACTCACTTAAACGCTTTGCTTTTGGCAAGCGGTTGTAAGTTGTTCCCATTAAAGCAGAATACAATTCTCCTAATTCTCTGGTTAAAATACCGAGTGACCAACCGTCGCAAATTATATGATGGACACTAATAAATAGCAAGTGTTCCCATTAAAGCAGAATACAATTCTCCTAATTCTCTGGTTAAAATACCGAGTGACCAACCGTCGCAAATTATATGATGGACACTAATAAATAGCAAGTGTTGCTTATCGGCTACTTCTACCAAAATAAAACGGGCTAAGGTGCTTTCTTCCAATTCAAAAGGAGTAATCGTTTCCCTTTTGCGAAGTTGGTCCAAAGCTACTTGTTGCTCTATTTCTGTTAACGCTTTCCAATCTATCGTTTCTATATAAGGTAAAGCTCTTGGATGAATCGTCTGTGATTTTCCATCAATAGCATAAGTCGTTCTGAGCGACTCATGTCTTTTAGTCAATTGTTCTATTGCGGTAGTTAATTTTTCTTTATCTAAAGCACCTATTAAGTGTAATTCTGTTACAATATTATAAGCTGCTGCCGCTTCTTGACTAAACTGATGACTCAGCCAAATTTCTTCTTGTCCATCTGTTAGAGGTATATTTTGTATTTCGTTAGAAGCAGGCATTGCCGCAATCATTGCTAGGCTAGCACTACCTGCAATTCCCGAAAAATCAGTAGCAGTTGAGTTTTTAGTATTTTCGTAAATATAATTCATGTCTTCTCCCTCATACGCTTGAATTAAATCTGCTTTAAACATATCTTGAATCGCTAATTCTAAAGCTTCATAGGTTTTTTCAAAATCTGCTACTGTATGCGCCGTAGAAATGAAACAAGGTCGCTCTCTCATATTTATGCCCCGCATTCGCAAGAAATACGTAAATAAGCGAGTCAATGGATTGCTATCTATGGGCTTTATCATATACATAGAGGCAGTTGCCTGTATCATGTAAGGCGCCCGTAAGCGAAGGAAAATCTCTTTTACTCGTTCCGCAAATATTTTTGTTTTCTGATTTAAATCTTCTTGTAAAGCAGGACCTTGTTTAACTAGTTCCGTCATTGCTGCATGACCTGCGGCTACACTAATTGGATTTTTAATAAAGGTACTTGCAAAGTAAGTAACACTTGCTTCTGGTCTTGAATCATCGCCAAATTGCCATAAACCTCCATCAAAAGCGCGCATATATTTTTCCTTACCAGCAATAGCAGATAAAGGAAAACCGCCACTAATAGATTTACCATAAGCTACTATATCTGCTTCTACATTAAACCAAGCTTGCGCCCCTTTTTGTGCTAATCGGAAACCATTAATAATTTCATCAAATATTAAAGCCACGTCATTCTCCGCAGTTATTACTCGAATCGCTCGAATTAATTTATGGTGTTGCCAATGTGGATTTTGCGCTTGTACAGGTTCAATAACCACTGCCGCTAATTCTTTGATATTAGCTCGTAGTTTATCCAATACATTCGGGTCATCATAATCTAAAACCAAGGTATCTTCCACTACTTTTTTAGGAATACCGGGTGCAGCAGGCATTGCTTTAGAGGTGTTTTTAAAATGAACTCCTCGCAACATAAACTGCCCAACTAAACCATGATAATCTGTATCAAAAACAGCGATGCGGTCTTTTCCAGAATACGTTCTAGCTGCACGAACCGTTCCTAGTACCGCCTCTGTTCCTGTATTGGCAAGCGTTGCTCTGTCCATGCCTGATACTTCGCAAACCATTCGGGCAATCTCTGTAGCCTTTGGTGGTAAAATATCTAAGCTATTGCCTTTTGCAATTTGTTCCGTTACCGCTTTTTCAACAAAATCAGGCATGTGCCCAAATAATGCCATTCCGTAGCTCATCACATAATCAATGTATTCGTTGCCGTCAACATCCCATATCTTAGAACCTTTCGATTTTTCAGCTGCGATTTGATAAACTATCTCTTTCCACAAAGTGCTAAATCCTGTTACCGAACGCGGGTCTGCGTAGTATTGTTTATGAATGCTTGCTTGTACTTTTGACTTGGGAGTCATGGCATTATAGCGTTCAATAAAATCTGCTAATGCCTCTTTTTGAGCAGTAGTTAAATCTTGGTTTGCTGCTATTTTTTTATAGTTGCCTAACTTAGCTGTCACTCCTTTTTTAGAACGTTTAATACTTACTTCTTTCGTGTCTGCTACTCCATTCGTAGCCTGTCCGTTAACTGGAATAATATTCTTCTGCTCATTATTTTTAATGCCAAGAGAGTTACTACTATTAGTTATAGTCACATTTCCCCCACCCCCTAACAATAGCAATTGCTGTTGCATTAACTGCATCTGCTGTTGAATGATTTGATTTAATTCAGAAGAATTTTCTGTCTGAGTAAAATTTAAAACGGGAAAAGTATTATTTGTATTAGGCTTTGAAATTTGAGGATTACTAGTTGAAATTTGACTTGCAGCATTTAGATTTTGCGATTCCGTAATTGGAATTTGAGGTTGGAATTTATCCTTGGCTAACTGACCATCAATATATTCCGCCAAACTATCAATAGTCGGTGTCGTTTCAAATAATGATCGAAAGGAAATAGCTAGTTCAAATTTATTATTGAATTGAATAACGGCTTGACTTAAGAATAAAGAATCAAATCCTAATTCTAAAAAGGTCGCATCCAAATCCATTTCTTCGGGTTCTAAACCACTTAATTCAAATAAAATAGATTTGATTTCTTTTATTAATAAAGGTCGTCTGTCACCTTGACTCATAGTAGTTTGGTTGGTAGTTTTTATGGGTACATTTATAGTTGGATTACTTGTAGGAATAGCTTGCGCTATTCCATTTTTTTGTGCGGGGGTTTGTATTGCGATAGGGCTTAGCTCTTGTTTAGTAGTTTGATTTTTTGCCGTATTGGGAGCTATCCAATGTACCGTTCTTGCAAAAGGGTAAGTTGGTAAAGGAACTCTTTTGGCAGTTATATCTTCATAATAATTTTCCCAGTTAATAGCTACGCCATTTATCCATAATTTTCCAAGAGTTTTTAGAAGAAAAGCAACATCATTATTCACTTCTTTAGGATGTCGAATAGAAGGTAGTATCAAGTGATTTTGCTGCTTTTCGGGATGTTGTTTAGCGAAAGTTGATAGGGTTTGCCCTGGACCAACTTCTAATAGTACTTTATTATCTTCTGCTAATAATGTCGCTAAACCACTTTCAAAACGAACTGTTTGACGTAAGTGCTGCACCCAATAATCAGGAGATGCCATTTTATCAGTGTCCACCCATTCTCCACTTATATTGGATATAATCGGAATCGTCGGAGGATGTAAAATTATCGCTTCTAAATAAGCCTTAAACCTTGGAATAATTGGCTCGATTTGCTCCGAATGGGCAGCCACTTTTATATGTATTCTAGAACAATCAATCTCTTCTAATTCTAGTTGTTGCTGGATTTTTTCTATGGTATCCTTTGTTCCAGAAATTACACAATTATACTGTTTATTAATAACGGAAATACTGCTATCTTCTATTAAATATTTTTGTGCAGCCGTTTCAGATAAAGCAACGCTTAGCATAGCTCCTTCTGTTTTCAATCCTTCAAATAAACGACCTCTAAGGGTTACTAGGCTTAAGCCATCTTCTAAAGAAAATACACCTGCTAAGCAAGCGGCGGTATATTCGCCCATGCTATGCCCTATCATCTCATCAGCTTGGATACCCCAATGTTGCCATAATTTGGCAAGGGCATATTCTATCGTAAATAAAGCTGCTAAAGCATTTGAAGGTAGCTCTAATTTCGCTGATAACTTTTCTTTTTCTGATTCATTAGCAGGAAATAATAAAGGGGCAATATCTAGTTGTTCTTTCGATAATAGATAGGAAACACAGACATCCACAACGGTCCTAAATACAGTATAAGTGGCATATAAATCTCTTGCCATCTCTATATATTGTGCACCTCCACCAGGGAACATCCACACTGTTTTAGCACCAGTCAATAGCCTCCCTTTATTCTCTCCTATACGTTTTCCCACAGTTGGGAAATCTCGACCAACCATCAAAGCTTTTCTATGTTGAAATGTTGCTCGACCAAGAGAAAGTGTGTAGCCTATATCTTTTAAATCGGTCGTATCTTTTTTAAGGTAAGTTGCCAATTGTTGTACCTGCGCTTCTAATGCCTCACTTGTCTTTGCAGACAAAGGTAAAATATAGGCAGACATTTGTCGGTCTGTATCCTCCCTCATCAATTCGGATGAAGAAGACATACGCCCTGCATCCAAACTATCAAAAGAATCAAAATCTAAGACTCGACTAGTCGTTGATTTTTTATTGTTGTTGTCATTTTCATTCTCATTTAAAGAAGGGTTTTCTTCTAAAATGATATGCGCATTCGTTCCACCTAAACCAAAGGAACTCACGCCTGCCCGTCGAATCCGTTCGCCACGTTTCCATTCCTTTAAACGCGCATTAACGTAAAAGGGAGAATCCTCAAAATTAATTTGTGGATTGGCTTGTTTAAAATTTAAAGAGGGCGGTAAAACTTCGTTTTTTAATGCTAATGCGGTCTTAATAATTCCGGCAATACAGGAACCTGCATCTAAGTGACCAATAGCCGTTTTGATAGAACCGATACCACAAAACTGTGTTTGGTCGGTACTTTTTCGGAACGCCTGACTAAGTGCTTCCACCTCTATAGGATCGCCTAAAATAGTCCCCGTTCCATGTGCTTCTATATAATCTATATCCTTTGCATCCAATCGGGCGTTTTCCAATGCCTGTTCAATTACCCCTGCTTGTCCTTTTACACTTGGCGCAGTAAAACCAATTTTATTGGCTCCATCATTATTGATAGCCGTTCCTTTTATTACTGCCCAAATATGGTCTTTGTCTCCTATCGCTTTATCTAGCTTTTTGAGTACAATACAAACCATGCCTTGCCCACGTACCATGCCTTGTGCATCCGCATCAAACGCCCGAATATATCCATCAGGTGATAGCGGACCTCCTTCTTGGTACGCATAGCCCGCACCTATAGGTGGCTGAATTCTTCCACCACCAACAAGTACCATATCAGCATCTCCATTTTGCAAACTTTGGCAAGCTAAATGTATCGCTGTACCTGAAGAAGAACAGGCTGTCTGTACATTAACTGCTGGTCCTTTAAGGTTTAATTTATAAGCAACCTTTGTAATAGAAAAAGATTTTTCGCTACCTAAAATATCTAAGTACTCTCCAGCAGAAGCCAATAATTCTGGATGGGTGGCTATGTTATTTGTCAAATAAGCATTGCGAGCTACCCCACCAAAAATGCCAATTTTACCGTCATAATCATAAGGATTATACCCCGCATTTTCTAAAGAAGCATACGCAACTTCTAGCATTACTCGATGCTGCGGGTCCATTCGTTCTGCCTCTTTTGCATGATAGCCGAAAAAAGCGGCATCAAAACAATCTGCATCGGCTAAGCTATAATTTCTAGTTACATAGTTAGGGTCTTTTAGCAAATTAGCATCCAATCCGATTTTTTCTAAATCTGCTGCGCTAACTGCTTTACTGACATCTGTTCCATCAACTAAATTTTGCCATAATTCTTCTATATTATTGGCACCTACCAATCTACAAGACATTCCTACAATGGCTATTTGTTGGGGATTTTTATCTGTATCTTTAGTTTTATTTTCTGTTTCTTTAATAGTATTCGGTAAAGATTTACGTTCCGATGAAAACAGAAAACTTGGGCTATTATTTATTGCGGATGCTACCTCTTTAGATGCCTTTTTTTTCAAGTTTAAAGTAGGCTGTTTTTTATCTTTTCCCTTAAATTGGGAACTTTCTAAAGTGGGATCTAATGGGTCAATTAATTTATCAAAGCCACGCCTAAAATGTAAAGGTTTATCTAGTCTTAGATTGGTGTTCAGCGTTGAGCTTGGGTTTGAAGTTAAATTTGCATTTGACAAATCCAAAGGCAATTCATAGCCCAAAGCACCCGCCAAATACCACGTATTTTCCGAAAGAAAATTATTATTTTTATTTGACAAATCTAAAGGTAATTCATAGCCCAAAGCACCCGCCAAATACCACGTGTTTTCCGAAAGAAAATTATTATTTTTTACCGCCTTCCACTCCTCCGCTTTTTTTGCATTAATTGTTTTATGCTGGTGCAAATTAGTGTCACTCATAGAGCGAGAATCTTTATAGATTCCGTCTACTAATTTAGTTTCTATATTCTGGTATGGTCTTAATAAATCCGAGTGAAAAGAAATGCCTATTTGAGCGCAAAGCTGCTTAATGATACTT
>Ga0209831_1002173_pt1 | contig 17291 bp, 14 predicted proteins | sample Maine_Asex4_meta_FD_187451 | JGI IMG/M metagenome (GOLD analysis project Ga0209831, IMG submission 187451) | Marine algal microbial communities from Maine, USA - Maine_Asex4_metaG (SPAdes) (version 2) | ecosystem: Host-associated > Algae > Red algae > Unclassified | place: Maine, USA | collected...
TGTAAGTGGTAGTTGGATTAGTCATGGATTATTCATTCTATACGATAATTACTTTCTGATCCATCTTTATACAATTAGGAAGTACTTACTATTCTCAAGATGAATCTTGATATCACTTTGATGTAGGCACGGCCTACGCCTAGCGAGGGATCGATCCTTGGAAGCGTCGTGCCTTTCTATGTTGTAAGTGGTAGTTGGATTGGTCATGGATTATTCATTTTATACTATAATTACTTTCTGATCCATCTCTATACAATTAGGAAGTACTTACTATTCTCAAGATGAATCTTGATATCACTTTGACGTAGGCACAGCTTACGCCTAGCGAGGGATCGATCCTTGGAAGCGTCGTGCCTTTCTATTCTGTAAGTGGTGGTTGGATTGGTCATGATTATTCATTCTATACGATAATTAATTTCTGATCCATCTTTATACAATTAGGAAGTACTTACTATTCTCAAGATGAATCTTGATATCACTTTGACGTAGGTACAGCCTACGCCTAGAGAGTTTCTTATTTAACTAATCCATACAAGCTTAGAATCTGAATTTGTGATTTCCAATTTCAATAATATGTATTCAGCCAATTCTTTCTGGACAAAATACTTCTCTCTTAAATTAGAAACAAATCCATCTTCAAAAGTGTGAATAAGCTCAAGGTCATTTTTAAATAGTTGATCTTGCTCTCCATTAATATATAAATCAAGAACCCAATTATTAGACCTTACATAAGGTTTTTTAACTCTTTCTAATTGACTAAACATATTGCAGAATTTTGGCAAATCTACTTCAGAGCATTCCCATGACTTCATTCCACAATTCCATTTATGGCCGCCATTCTCGATTATCACACTTGTTAAGGTATTTGCATTTTCTAAACATGGCAACTCTGTACATCCCACAAGAAAACTCATCAGACAAACAAGAATTAGATTTATATATAATTTTGAAAATCGCAATGTTATATTTTTACTACAATTTTATAGCTTGAGTGATAACGAGACCAAATCACCTTACTATTCTAAGATAAAATCTTGATGTCAAATGACGTAGGCACAGCTTGCACCAGGCAAAGAATAATCAAAATATAATCCCAACCGTAAAACCTAATCCATAATAGTGATTATTGCGTGGCACATTTGTAACAACTTGATTGATACCATAGTAGGCTTTCAATCCTAAATAAACTTCATTTTTTCGGACTTTAAACTTTCTCGCTACAGATAATACCAATGGAATTGTCAGCTTATTGAATTCTCCTGAATTCAAAGTAGCATTGTCTCTCATAGTTTCTTTTTCCCCATTCGTGAATTCTGTCTTAGTTCTTGTCTTATTAGAATAATTATATCCTAATCCCGATTCTAAAAGCATGAAGTAACGATCAAAGCTAAACTTCCCACCTGCCAGTATAGCCAAATAGTAGTAAGTGTCAGAGAAAGTAACTTTTTCTATTCCTAATGTTCCACCTAATTCAGATTTTGTGGAGCTGCCCGTAGCTATTAATGCCAAACCACCAGTTGGTTCTATGAGCTTCTCTGTTCGAAGTTCGACTCGTGCTACACTCATACCTGTACCTGTAGTCGACAGCCCAGAATTACTGCCAGAGACTGCAGACCAAAGTGGCGAGAACTCAAAACTATATTCAAGATTCTTATCCTGACAGTAGATCATACTCGATAGGGAAAGGCTTAGTGCAGTTATTAAGAGCTTAATTTTAGATAGGTTCATTTGTCAGTGATATTAATTTGCATAGGATATGGAAAACCAAAAGTGATTATCACCCTTACTTCCCACTCATATAATCAATAGTCAATTGCGACAAAGCCTTCACCCCAGTAATCATTCCTGACTCATCTATAAAGAAATCTGGTGTGTGATGTGGCGCAATATCCTTAAGTTCTGTATCTAATGGCTTACCTCCTACAAAGTAATACAGCGCAGGTATCTTCTGTGCAAAAAATGCAAAGTCTTCTGCTCCAGTACTGGCGACGGTAACCATGACGTTATCTTCTCCAGCCGCGTTATATAGACTACCGATCATCTTTCTGGTAAGGCTCGGGTTGTTGTATGTGACTGGATAGCCTTCTTCTATAGTGATCTCTGCTACAGCACCAGATGCTTCGGCTATATTAGTGACTGTCGTTCTGATTTTTTCATGTATGATCTTCTGCATTTCTACATCTAATGTTCTGATGGTACCGATCATCTCTACTTCTTCTGGTATGATATTACTTCTGAGTCCACCCTTGATTTTACCTATACTGATGACTGCTGCATTTTTTGTTAGGTTGGTTTGTCGACTGACGACTGTCTGTAAGCCCATTATGATCTGCGCAGATACCGTAATTGGATCTACCCCATCCCATGGTCTCGATCCGTGGGTTTGTTTGCCTTTGACTTTTATGACCATTCTATTGACGGCGGCCATTATGCCGCCTACTCTGTATTTTATTTTTCCCACATCTGTTGCTGCATTGATATGCTGACCGAACATGACATCAATACCATACTTTTCTATTAATCCTTCTTTGACCATAAGTGCTGCCCCACCTTCTTCTCCTGGGGGCGCTCCTTCTTCTGCGGGTTGGAATACGAAGACGACTTTTCCATTTAGCTGGTCTTTCATTTTTGCTAATACGTGTGCTGCACCTATAAGCATAGCTATATGTGTATCATGACCACATGCATGCATAACGCCAACTTTCTCACCGAGAAACTCAGCGGTTTCCTTAGAAGCAAATACGACTGGCGTACGTTCTGTAACAGGTAGCCCATCTATATCCGCTCTAAGACCTACTGTAGGACCAGGTCTACCTGTATCAAATACGGCTACGACACCAGTTTTGGCAATACCTGTATCTACTTGGAATCCCATCTGAGTCATGATACTTGCTATTTTCTTAGCAGTATTAAATTCTCTATTAGATAATTCTGGTGTCTCGTGGAATGATCTACGCAATGCAATGATTGTTTCCTCTATTTCTTTTGCGTGTTTTTCTATTTCAGCAGATGTATAAGATTGGCTGATGATTGGACTTATAGTTAGCATTATCAGGAGTGCAAGTAGTGTATGTTTCATTTCATTAATTATAATAGAAACAAGTTACGGAATAGTTTTTCTGCTGATACAATACTTTACATAAATGTTTGATATAGATTCTGGGAATGCATGATTATAGGTCTTTGAGGTTCTGCGACCACTCTGTGGTCGAATGGTGTTTCTGTTTTGGTTTTTTAACATAATGCGACCACTCTGTGGTCGAATGGTGTTTCTGTTTTGGTTTTTTAACATAATTAGACCTCGCTGAAGTCTTTTACAATGGTTGTTTTCAGATGAGTAAAATCGCCTACAATAACTTAATATTTGAATTCAGAGGGTTTAGAATTTATTAAGACATGAGTTCAATACTTAACTTCATTTGTCAATGAGATTCAGCAGACAACAGCGATCACTTTGTGGTCGTAGGATACTACTTTTTTTGAATTTCAATATGGTCGGACCTCTCTGAGGTCTTATGCTTAGTTTTCAAATTATATTTCTAAAAAAAATATAGGACGAACCTTAAGCGAGCCAACGCTTAATCCAAATATCATCTGATATAACATTAGAGAGATCACATTTTGTTAAACCACCAATACACCATTTAGGAATGACCCCGTAAGGTGTCACATTAATCTATGCAAACCAAAATTGTAATAATTCCTACTAATCAATCTATCACGATCAACGACTGAGTGCTCAGTCTCTTTCCATCTTTCTCTACACTCACCGTATACATGCCTCCTACAAGATTATCTAAGTATAAGCTATTATCACCTTGCTTGGGAGAATCTTCTTTAAGTACAATCATGCCTGATGCTGATCGTATGACAATTCTATCTACTTTTTGATCTAAGTTAACTGTGACAAATTCTGATGCAGGATTTGGAAATACTTTTATACTCAGATCATTTTTATTATCTAATTGTGTCTCATCACAATTAGGCAAATGGCCATAGTTATTAATTAATCTTATGATCAGTTCATTCAGCTTCTCTACTTCGTAATCTTCCACTACAGGATCTAAGTGTGCATTACCGATACCGCTATCATCAGTGATGAATACATAAGTGGCATTCGTAGAAATAGAAAGAAACTTCATTAGAAATTCCGTCTGGCGATTAATTCCGCTGGCAGTAATTGGTATGATTTTAATACCCTTTCTTGCTGCTTCTGCTATTTGGTTTTGTAATTGTTCTATGACTTCTGGTGTCTGATGCGGTGGTGCATCCAATACTAAGAATGCCAATCTTGCAATCGCATTCTCGTTCCACTCTAATGATAACGCTTCCTGTATACCTGCCTCTACTGCTTCTTCATAATCACCTCCTCCTCCTGCACTTTTTGTTTTTATGAAATCAGAAGTCGTATTTATATTTACATCTAATGGAGATATAGAAGTCAGATAATCTTCTTTATGATCTTTGTAGAATACAGAAGCTGTCCTGTAATCTATTTCTGTATTTTCGTTCTGTACCGCTTCTATTATATCCGATAATTCGGCTCTTAGGAAATCTATCTCATCTCCCATAGATCCCGTCGCATCGACTATGAATGCAATATCTACCTGATTACCTTCTGGACAAGATAGAGCTACGGTAAGATGATTAGTACCATCATCAGCCGATTTAGGATTTTTAATAGTGAATGTATTATTCTCTTTCTGTACTGTTATTTTATCTATTGTCGATTTACTTTCTTTACCATTTATACCTTCCCACAGTTCTGCTTTGCCAGCATTATCAGTCATCGATTCCCATAGCAACTTATTAGATGAGCTCCAAAGCTTTACAGTAGCATTAAGTATAGGTGTTCCATTTTCATTAGTGACAAATACTGAATATCTATTAACCGGAAAAATACTCCAATAGCTCTGCATAGATTTGTAATCTGGCTCTTCTAAGAGCGTCTTCCAGTCTTCCCAGTTATTGAGGTCATTCCATTCACCAGCGGTCATCTGACCTGCGCTAGGCAATTCCTTTCTTGCTGTCATTATGCTACCTCCAGAATGACCCATGGCAAAGGAAGTCATAGGTGCTGCAGTCATTTTCTTACCAGTAGTTGTATTATCAAAATCTACAAGACGATTACTATATTCCCTAATCACAATCTCATCGACTCCGATATTAGCATCTTCCTCCATCTGCACATTGACAATACAAACCTTACCATCCTTAGCCTTGATGCCACTAATTGATTGGCTCAGAAGATTCAGGCTTATTACTTCTAAATCATAAGTACCTGGTACCAAATTCTCAAAGGAATATTTACCATCAAAATCAGACTCGACACCTTTGACAAAAATGCCTTTCTTGTATAGCTTGATGGCAGCAAAAGGGACAGCTTCTCCGCTTTCAGCTTCTGTTATCTTTCCTTGGATAGCAGTCTGACTTATTGCCACAGTCGTACATAACATGGTTGTAAATAGAAGGATAAAACTCTTTAGCATTTGGTTTCATTTTATTTTTATAAATCAGTAAACTTCTACTGCATTTACTATTCTAATAAATTATTTAAAGTAATGCACATTGTAAATTGGTCTAAGTCTCTAAATCGACATTCATCTGTCCTTATCCCAATACACATGTCGCAGCTGAGTCAACAACCTTAGGATGCCAACATTAATAAGATTACATAATTTGGATTGAATTTTTTTTCGGAGATTAGTATTCTATTGGATTCAGAAGAACAAATAAGAGAGTTAGAACTTATAGCAAAATATAAGAAGTCGCAGAACACGTCGATTGTAGGGCAGCTGTATGAGGGTTACATGCCACTTATATATGGTGTCTGTCTTAAGTATCTGAGGGATTCTCACGAAGCAGATGATGCACTGATGAGTATCTATGAGGTTATTACTCGCAAGTTGTTGACTAATGAGGTGCAGGCATTCAGACCTTGGTTGTATGTCGTGGCTAAGAATTATTGCTTTGATCAATTAAGAAAGAAAAATCGGGCATATCAGAGAAAAAGTGAGGCAGAAATTATGTATTCGGAGCAAGTATACCATCCTGATACTGTACAAGATGATAAGCAAGTTCGATTAAGACAATGTATAGAAAAGCTCAAAGATGATCAGAAACTGATTATTCATGCTTTCTATTTCGATAAACTATCTTACAAGAAGATAGCTGAGACGCATCAGATAGAATGGGGAAAAGTCAGAAATCTGATACAGAACGGACGTCGCATGCTTAGAAATTGTATGGAGAATTATGAGGTTAAATAATGGATCAAAATAAAAAACATAAAATATTATTACAAAAGCTACACGATGGCACTATTACAGAGTCAGACTTGTGGTCACTAGAAAGAGATAGTCTCGACGATCCTTTTCTCGCAGATGCTATCGAGGGATATTATAATAATGATGTAAAGAATAAAGATCGACGGAAGTTTGCGATAACTAAAGGAACAACCAAAGTGAAAAAGCTACCATGGTATCGACCGATGGCTGTTGCAGCAAGCTTAGTTATATTGATAGGTTTTACTTTTCTGATGAATCGTGATAACAACATGGCACTCCAGACACAAGATGTTATCGCTGCAGAACAGTCCGAAAGTAGCAGTGCTTACAACGAAGTTAGAGAGGCTGAAGATGTATTAATCCAAGAAGAGGATGAAGTTATTATAGCAGAAAATGAAACTATTTCCAGTGAAGGAAAGAACCAAAGTCATGAATCAAAAAAAATCATACGTTCAGCAAAAAAACAAAGCTCAACTCAATCTCAAGACAACACTAACTCCACCAAAAATTTTCTTCCCGAAGTTGCAGAAGATGTAAGTAGATATAAAACGCCACAAGCAAAATCTAAACTTAACAAGGCACCAACTGAGCCAATGATGGCATCAGATATGGCACAAGATATATACAGCGATAAATCAAAATCTAAGAATTGGACATCGAGTGAAATGGATATAAACGAAGGAAGTGATGATATAGTAGTGAGAGAAAATAATGAGAGGATCAATGCAATAGACGGTATACCACTTCGACAAAGTGGAATCATCAAAGGTCGTGTGTTAGATGAGCAAGGTGCACCGATCATTGCAGCAGAGTTACAGACAGTTTCTTCAGATTCTAAAGCAATCACAGATAGTAGTGGAGCATTCGTCATAGCTGTTAGTGATATGAATGAGTCTATTACGGCAAAATCCTTAGGTTATGCTCCATCTACCATGTCTATAGAACCTGAACTTTCCTTCGAACTAAAAAAAGCTGAACAAAACTTCTCAGAACCCCCTCTACTACTTGTAGAGACTATGGACGATGATGAGCGAAAGCGTGAGTATGCGAGAGTACTAGATAATTATATAACGACTCCTATCCTAATTTGCCAGAGGACTAATAATGATATTTCTAAAGTCAGAATGCGTATAGAGATATCTGAAACAGGCTACCTTATAAATCTTGATTATGTGACTGATGGCTTGAGTCTCGACTGCCAGACTGAAATAGAAAACCTGATCCGACAAGCCAGCTTTGAGAATATCTTCAAAGGAAGAAAATCTACAACTTTCCTATATATACTTAGGTTCTAAATGAAAGTAGTCAACATGACAATTTTTAGATAAGTCTAAAAATATTTTTATGCTTATATAAATATTGAGAGTATTCTTCTCTGCTTTTTAATAACTTTGGTTTAAACGAATGTCTATCGACGTAGTTATTAACTATTTATAACTATGGAAATGGATCAGATTTACTAAATCTCGATACGCTTCGGAAATATTAAACAAAGAGACAAACCAAATTTATTATGAGCATTGTAGAAATGAAAGTCCCAACCATCGGGGAATCTATAACGGAAGTCACCCTTTCTTCTTGGTTAAAAAAAGACGGCGATTATGTCAAATTAGATGAGCCGATCTGTGAATTTGAATCTGATAAAGCGACCTTAGAATTTCCTGCAGAAGCTGCTGGCAAACTCATACATGTTGCAGCTGAGGACGATGACTTAGAGATAGGTGCACTTGTAGCTAAGATCGATACAAGTGTAGCAGCCCCATCAGGCGGCGATAGTAAGCCCTCTGCTCCAAAAGAAGAAGTAAATGAAGAAACCAAAGCTGCTCCTGCGCCTGCTGCAAAGAGCAATGAAACATATGCATCTGGACATCCATCCCCTGCAGCAGCTAAGATACTTAGAGAGGGAGATGTAGATGCAGCATCTGTCAAGGGAACCGGCAAGGATGGACGCATTACTAAAGAAGATGCTGAAAAGGCTGCCTCTAATCCGCCAGCTAAGCAACAAGCTACAGCAGTAAGTGAGGCACCAGCAGCGCCTGTCAGAACTACCACGGCAGCATTTAGCAGAGAGGAGCGTCGAGAGAAGATGAGCAGAATGAGAAGGACAATCGCTAGCAGACTTGTAGCAGCTAAGAATAATACAGCGATGCTGACCACCTTTAATGAGGCAGATATGTCAGCTATATTCAAACTCAGAAAAACATACCAAGAAAAATTTGTAGAGAAGTACGGTGTTAAGTTAGGCTTCATGTCCATATTTGCTAAGGCATGTGCACAAGTCCTAATGGAAATGCCAGATGTTAATGCAAGACTCGATGGAGACTCTCATGTAGTGTATCATGATTTTGTAGACATCTCTGTCGCAATATCTACACCTACCGGATTAGTTGTACCTCCAGTTAAGAACGTAGAGTCATTACATTTTTCCGAGATCGAGCTTAAGATTAAAGAATTAGCTTCTAAGGCAAGAGATGGATCACTCAGTTTAGATGAGATGAAAGGTGGAACATTTACAATTACGAATGGCGGTGTGTTCGGTTCTATGATGAGTACACCTATTCTTAATCAGCCACAATCAGCAATACTCGGAATGCATAACATCATACAGAGACCTATAGCCGTAGATGGTGAGGTGGTCATCAGACCGATGATGTATCTCGCAATGTCTTATGATCATAGAATCATAGATGGCAGTACTTCAGTGACATTTTTAGTAAAGGTGAAAGAACTACTCGAAGATCCTGTGAAGTTATTAATGAGCGTATAATTATTAGATTCTAAAATAGTAAATCTATGACTTTCGGAGATTTTCTGAGTTACCTGAATGACAACCCCTACTTCATTGTATTTTACTTCTTAGCTATTCCACTCACAGCACTGATGATTAATATAGTGGGCAAAGGGGAGGGGCACATGAGTCCATGGTGTGGGGTGTATTCTGCTCTTATCTATATGGTAGTTATACCGGGTATATTTTCGATATTGCTCAATGTCTATCATATGCTATTCGAAAAGCAAAGTATATATGACGCTAATATTATTGCTCAGGTCTTACCTATTTTCTGCATGATGTTGACCTTATTTATCATAAAAAGAAATGTAGACTTTAAGTTCATACCAGGATTCGGTAAAATGACAAGTTTCTTGGGTACTGTTACGGCTATAATGTTGATTCTATTTATTCTCAATAAGACCCATCTTATTGCTTTCACATATGTGAAGTTTCACTATATCGTGATTATGCTTGTTGTGTTATTTGTTGCGTTAAGATATGGAACGAGGTTACTGTTCAAGTGAAGCGATTTCAAAATCGTAAGACAAAGTCGCTTTATCAAATCATTCAAAACTAAAAGCCAATTACTGATGTAAGAGAGGTAAGTGCGCCTCGACAAAAATGAAACTAAAACTGGAGAAAATTCGTTAAAATTGTATAATTTACAACGCTATGGCAAACTTAGTTACAGGACAAAATAAGTCAAGATTGACTCGATCATTGGTAAAAGCAGCTAAAACCAATGAAAAAAGGCTACATGTGTTGCCATCAAAAGGAAAATGGGGTATTAAAATTGAAGGAGCTGAACGGATGTTTCGTGTTTATGTTTCTAAAGCATCTGCCTTAAAAGTGGCTAAGGAAAGAGCTCATTCCCATGGCAATTCTATGATTATAGTTCATAATAAGGACGGAAGAATAGCATCCGTCTCTTCATATAAGTAGATATTTTCATTAAGAATGGCTTTCAGTAAGAATGTTTTCATTAATTGTCCTTTTGACAATACATATAAAAGGCTTCTACACCCAATAATATTTACTATCATCTATTCTGGTTTAGAACCAAAAATATCAAAATTAGAAGATTCAGGATCGATTCGTTTGAAGCAAATTATAAAACTTATAAAAGAAAGTAAATATAGCATCCATGATTTGTCAAGAATGAAGTCCAAAAAATCAGGAGAATTGGCGAGATTTAATATGCCATTTGAACTTGGACTAGATCTAGGGACAAGAGGAATTGGAACGAGTCAACTCAAAAAAAAGAAGTGCCTTATTCTCGATGTTGAACGATACAGATACCAAGCAGCTATAAGTGATATGTCAGGTAGTGACATTGCTTCTTATGGTAAAAGAAATCAAGTTGAAAAAATAATAGAGAAAATAAGGGACTGGTTTACAACAGTTCTGAATCCTATCCAACCTGCCTCCAGTATGTTGTATTTAGAATACAGCGAATTCATTTCTGATCTTCAAATTGAATTGGAAGAATTAAGTTTTAACAAAGACGATATTAAAAAACTCACAAATTCTGAATATATACATTACACAAAAAAATGGATAAGCAATAGAAAAAAGAGCAGCATTTAAAAATAGATATGATCGCATGTCTGTTCGTACCTCAGAGAGACGACGACGTATCATTATCTAGTATATTTGGCGCCGTGATCTTCACATACTGGTAGAAAATCAATTAATAGTTATACTGTGACTTGTCTATGCTTCGTCTATGAAGTTATCGACGTTCATTACTTTTTACAAAATTTAAACATATGAAAAAAATTATTTTAAACACACTTTTATTTAGCCTATTCAGTCTGTGTCTTATGGGGCAGTCTATAGAAGACCTGAAGGAAATGCAAATGGACAAGAAATCTAAAGTCGCTGATCTGCAGTCTAAGATAGATGGACTTAATACAGAAGTAGATGGATTACAAGCAGAAATAGACAAACTATCTGGCTGGAGAAAAGGTGTTACTGGATTAGTAGGATTTGACTGGAATAGATCGAATGGATGGATCGCTAATCCAAATCCAGATGCTAAGTCAGCATCACTTAATATAGGTCTGACTGGCTATATATTAAATGACAAAGAAAAGTACTTCTGGCATAACAAGGGAATCGTTCAGAAAGCATGGAATGATGTAGACCTTAGCGACGCGGATGATGTGCAAAGAGATGCTAACGGTGATATTATACCAGATGTAAAGGATGGTCTCTTCAGGAATGGTACAGTGGATATCCTTAATCTTTCTTCATTAGCAGGATATAAATTATCTAAGACTTTTGCAATATCAGGATTGGCAGAGCTGAATACTTCCATAGGCAATTTCTTAGAACCAGGAACATTGGACATCGGAGTGGGAGCGACTTGGTTACCGATCCAGAATATGACAGTTGTGGTGCATCCCTTAAACTATCACTATGCATGGCCGTCTCAAGAAGAGAAAGCTAAAGGTGTTAATGGAATTTCTTCCACTGGAGCTTTTGGTGCTAAGGTAAGAATCGACTACTTCCAAGATTTTAATATTGCAGGGAAACCATTTAAGTGGTCGAGTACTTTGACTTCTTTTCTTCCTTACAGCGACAAGAAGCAAGCTATTAGAGATGCTAATAATATCACTATCAGAGAGGCTGGGTTATTTGAGTATACATGGATCAATACATTTACATTCGAAGTATGGAGAGGTATCGGTGTAGGATTAGGGGTAGGTATACGTAGTTCAGATTTCGAGTCTTCGAGCTTACAGTCATATACTAACTTTGGATTGTCTTACGGATTCTAAGTACGGACTTAGACATAGCAAGATATATTACTAAGCCTGATCATTATTGGTCAGGCTTTTTTAATTTTACCATATGGGCGACACAGAAAAAAAACTATTCCTATTAGACGGGCATGCATTGGTCTACAGAGCACACTACGCATTTATCAATAGACCACTAATTAATTCCAAGGGTGTGAATACATCCGCAATTACAGGTTTTGTAAGAGCACTGTGGGATATTATGAAAAAGCAAAATCCGACACATATTGCGGTAGCTTTTGACCCAGATGGGAAGACTTTTAGACATACAGAATACCCAGAATACAAGGCTAATAGAGATGCCCAACCGGAGGATATTGCCATAGCCCTTCCTTTTATCAGAACTATCGTGGAGGGATTTAATATTCCGATTATTACCGTAGATAATTTCGAAGCCGATGATACCATAGGTACTATTGCTAAACAAGCTGAGAAAGAAGGATTCCAAGTCTATATGGTGACACCTGACAAGGATTATGCACAGCTAGTTTCCGAGAATATATTTATGTATAAGCCATCTCGTCAAGGTAACGGTATCGAAATATATGGTGTACCTGAAATATTGGAAAAGTGGGATATAGAAAACGTGCAGCAAGTCATAGACATCTTAGGCTTGCAAGGAGATAGTGTCGACAACATACCAGGCATACCAGGAATAGGTGCTAAGACAGCTGTCAAGTTACTTAAGTTATATCATTCTGTAGAAGGGCTAATAGAAAACACGGAACAACTAAAAGGCAAGCAGAAAGAAAATGTGATCCACTTCGCAGAGCAGGGCTTACTTTCTAAGAGATTAGCGACTATCAAATTAGATGTGCCTATACAATTCAATGCAGAGAAGTATATTATAGAACCTATTAATAGATCAGCTCTATCAGAAGTATTCAAAGAATTAGAATTTAGATCTTTAGCTACAACGATACTTGGTGAGGACAAGCCAACACAAGGCACCTTATTCGCAACTGACACACCATCTACTCAGCAAGCACAGAAAAAACAAACTGAAAAATATTCTGTATCTGATAACAACATAGAAAACACAGATCATGAATACATACTAGTCGATGATGATAAAGCTCGTGAGAAATTAGCTGCAGCATTGGCTAAGCAGAAGATCATCAGCTTTGATACAGAAACTACTGGTATAGATGCTAATCTTGCAGAACTTGTAGGACTAGCATTCGCTTATGAAGAGCATAAAGGATATTACGTACCAGTTCCTGAAGACAAGACTGAGGCTCTAAGAATAGTATCCTATTTCCGAAATGTCTTAGAAAATAAGAACATCGAGAAAATAGGACAAAACATCAAGTATGATATACTCATGATGAAGTGGTATGATGTCACAATCGCTGGTACCTACTTTGATACTATGATCGCTCACTATCTACTCGAGCCAGATCTAAGACACAAGCTAGATTTTATCTCAGCAGCACTTCTTAATTATAAGATGGTACCTATAGAAAAACTAATAGGAAAACGAGGAAAGAATCAGCTGACGATGAGAGATGTCTCCATAGAAAAAGTATCAGAGTATGCAGCAGAAGATGCAGACATCACACTCCAAATCAAAACATTATTAGAAAAGGACTTAGAAAAAGAATCACTTAAGGATCTATATTATAAAATAGAGGAACCACTTATAGATGTTTTGGCTGATCTGGAATACGAAGGCATCAGGGTAAATAAGAAATTTCTAGATGATTACTCCAAAGTATTAGGAGAGAAAATTCTGGAACAACAAAAATCAATACATGAGATTGCAGGTGTCAACTTTAATATTGCAAGTCCTAAGCAAGTCGGAGAGGTTCTGTTTGATAAGTTGAAGATTCCATACAGATGGAGAAAGACAAGCTCTGGACAATACTCTACAGATGTAGAAAAGCTCAATGAGCTATCGTTTGAAAATGAAATTGTCCAACAAATATTGACTTATAGAAAATATGCAAAATTAAAATCAACATATGTAGATGCCTTACCTCTGATGATAAATCCTAAGACGGGAAGAGTACACAGTAACTTCAATCAAGCAAGAGCAGCCACAGGTAGACTTAGTTCTGAGAATCCCAACTTACAGAATATCCCCATCAAGGATGAAGCAGGAAGAGAAATCAGAAAAGCATTTATACCGAGAGATGATGACCACATATTACTTGCGGCAGATTATTCTCAGATAGAGCTTAGATTAATTGCAGAAATATCAGGTGACAAGTTTATGATGGAAGCATTCCAAGAAGGAAAAGATTTCCATAAAGCAACTGCATCTAAGGTCTATGACGTGGATTTTGATAAAGTCACCGCAGAGCAAAGACGTAATGCGAAGACTGTCAACTTCTCCATTATCTATGGTGCAGGAGCAACTAACTTATCGAGACAATTAGGGATTAAGCGAGCAGAAGCTAAAGAACTCATAGAAAATTACTTTGCCCAGTTCCAAGGACTACAAGCATATATGACCGATATCGTAGAAAGCGCAAGAAAAGATGGTTATGTCAAGACATTAGGCGGTCGTAAAAGAATCCTTCGTGACATAAACTCTAGAAACGGACTCGCAAGAAGTAATGCGGAAAGGATGGCAATCAATACTCCGATACAAGGATCTGCCGCTGATATGATCAAACTGGCTATGATAGATATCCACAAGGTCATGAAGGAAAAGAAATATAAATCTAAAATGATATTACAAGTCCATGATGAACTTGTATTCGATGTATATAAACCAGAACTGGAAGAGGTTAGGTCTATGGTTATCAATCTTATGAAAGACGCATTGCCAGGACTGAAAGTTCCGATTCTGGTAGAAGCAGATACTGGCCAGAATTGGTTGGAGGCACATTAGTAAGCTAGGTTATAAAAGAAACAATATATAAACCTTGTGATCTGACAGGTCTCTTCGAAAATTGTTATCACCTACATGACTTTAGTCGTCATCTCTAGCATTAAGAGAAAGCTAAGTACTGCTTGTATAGTAATTATGTCATATTATCAGGTTGCTCCATACGAACTTCGTTAGCTCTCATGAGTTTGTTTTTGTAATATGGAAATATGACAAATGCCGTTATCAATCCAAGAACTACCGTCTCTATAATTATTATCAAATCTATGGTCGCCACCTGTTGCATAGTCTCAGACAACAGATTATACTTCTGTATAGAGTAGCTTGGCTTGATTAGGAAAAGAAGCGTATTACATATAGCTATTATGACTCCACTTGTCAGAGAGATCGCAACTGCAGCACCGAGATATTTGGGTATGAATTCTTTATATGTCCATGTACTAATCGCTTTATTGTAATAGAATATTAATCCGATCATAATTATGATATACTTCCCATATTTGAGCGCAGAACCACCATGGTCTCCTGTTATAGCTAATAATGCTAGATATAGTGAAGCAATAATACCTACCACTACACTTATTTTCCTTTTATACTTCATGTTTTGATTTTACTAATAATTAATTTGGTAAGCTCAATGCCCACTTTAAGTATTTTCTTATTTCGATTATACGTTAAATGTACTTTTATTATAAATATTCAAACAGAATTATTCTATTCAATAATGAATTTATGAATCCATATTATAAATATGACTATAACATGTTGGAAAGTTGTAGTATGCCTGATGATTAATGAATAATTAGGGTTAAACTATAGTTAACAAAGGCACCTTTTGGGACTTAGCATTGTAATAGATATGTATAATCTTTAATTTCAGGTAGGAAACAAAATAGTAATTACAAAAATTAAAAAATAAAATGAAAATACTCACTTCGATCACACTAGTTCTTTCTTTTCTTGTATCAACGGCATTCACAGGACCGTATAGTACGATTCCTTCTGTCGAGGTAAAGACATTAGACGGTAAGACAGTAAATATTCAAGACTATATAGGAAAAGGAAAGATAACTGTGGTAAGCTTCTGGGCTACATGGTGTAGTCCATGCAAGAGAGAGCTGGATGCAATAGCTGAATTCTACCCTGAATGGCAAGAAGAGTATAATGTAGAGCTTGTCGCTGTCACAATAGATGACTCTCGATCATTAGCTAAGGTACCTGCCATGTTAGAAACTAAAGGATGGGAATACACAGTACTCGCAGATGTGAAGCAGGAACTTAAAAAAGCACTTAATTTCCAGACAGTACCCCAGACATTCTTACTGAATCAAAAAGGAGAAATCGTACATACCCACTCAGGATATAGCCCAGGAGATGAGTATGAATTAGAAGAAAAAATCCAAGCTTTAGTAAAATAAATTAGTAGAAAAATATACAGATATTAGATATCTTAAGAGCTTACTCAATGAGTAAGCTCTTTTTTTGTTATCATATGTACAAACTTTCATCCCTCTATATGCTTTATACTATTACATTTACCCAAAATAAATCGCATGTCAGGATTTAATAATCTGAAGGTTATAGAGAAAATAAAAGAGACAGCTGACAGTTGCTCATTTGTATTTGATATTCCAGAAACTCTCAAGGAAGTATACAAGCATGTACCAGGACAATACATAACTGTACAAGCTGATATCAATAATGAAGAAACTCGCAGAGCCTACTCTATATATACTTCTCCGATAGAAGAGAAATTTGGATTTACTGTTAAGAGAGTATCTGGAGGTAAGATGTCTAATTATCTTATAGATAATGTAGAAGTAGGTCAAGAACTACCTATCCACAGTCCTGAGGGTAAATTTTTGGTTTATGCAGATCCTATCCAACGTCGTGATCACTACTTCTTTGCTGGTGGATCAGGAATCACACCGATCAGAGCCATGATAAAAACTATATTAGAAGAAGAACCTCTAAGTACATGCTACCTATTATATGCCAATCAGAACCAAGAAAGTATCATATTTCGCGACACACTGGAATCGTTATCTAAAAATCACGCAGATCAGTTTATATTAGAACAAATCCTCGCTAATGAGAAAAGCAAGGGTGGATTGTTAGGTGGATTATTCGGTAAGAAAAAACCAACTTCTGGATGGAGAGGAATGACAGGATTAGTCAATAAAAAAGTGCTATCTGATTACATGGACAGATATCCATCTAAGTCTAATAGCGACTTGTATTACATGTGTGGACCATCTGGATATATGGATGTCATCCAGCAATTCCTGGATAGTAAAGGTGTCGATAAGGCACAGATCAGGAAGGAGTATTTTACCTCAGCAGGAACTACTGGAGAAGTAGAAGGCACACAAGCTGCCAAAGCACAGGTCAAACTGAATGGAGAAACTTTTACAGCAGATATTCCTGCTGACAAGACCATATTAGAAGCACTGCTCGACGCAGGCAAGGATGCTCCATACTCTTGTACCAGTGGGGCTTGCTCTACTTGTGTAGCTAAGATTACGGAAGGAAAAGTCGAGATGGAATCTTGCTTTGCTCTGGATGATGAGGAAGTTGCTGATGGTATGATA
>Ga0209831_1002175_pt1 | contig 17275 bp, 30 predicted proteins | sample Maine_Asex4_meta_FD_187451 | JGI IMG/M metagenome (GOLD analysis project Ga0209831, IMG submission 187451) | Marine algal microbial communities from Maine, USA - Maine_Asex4_metaG (SPAdes) (version 2) | ecosystem: Host-associated > Algae > Red algae > Unclassified | place: Maine, USA | collected...
ACTCGAAGTAGTCCAGGCTATCATCTACGATCGAGTCCTTGAGGCAGAAATCTAGATCAATCTTGCGCACTCGTTCACTCAATCTATGACGACGGTCCCCAGGATGATTGTACTCCGACGCCAGGACAGTCCTGAGCACGATCCTCAGGATGATCTTACTCCCACTTCAGGACAGTTCTCAGCACGATACGCAGAACGATCAGAACCAGCGAATCGGAATGATCCTTCATGAGCATGGGGCAGCAACTTCGCCGGACAATTGCCGAATCTGCAGGTGCTGGTGTGAGGATGATTCCCACTGAATATCGGTGCAGATGGTCTTCGAGCACTTCTGAACTCCACTGCGGGCTCTGTCTCCAAGATCAACAAAAAGTGGGCATAATTTGATCGCATGATCAATGTGCGACAGTTCTGCGAACCGTCGGTGGGCGTGTTCGAATCTGGCAGTTCTCAGTTTTAAGGAATCGGGGACAAAACGCTGTGTACAAGAGACAGCTGATTCAGCTTAATATGAATGAAAAATGGCCTACACGGACTGGAATGGAAGACTCGCGACCCATATTCCCTTGTCAACCATTCTCTTGTAACGAGAACGCACTGTATCATCGTAGGCGGGCATTCCTCCTCCTTTCCTCTCCCCCCTCCCTCCCGTTTTGGTCGGAGGCCCCCCAGCCCTAGAAGATTGCACCGTGCTTTGTGAAACCTTCTTGGAAGAAAACTTTAGGTCTCAGAATAAAGATAATACGCTTTTCACAGAATACGGCAGATCCCTGTTTTTTTGACCCCCCCCGTTTCCAGGTCAGACCTGAAGTGAACGTGTTCAAACGTGCTGTCAACACCTGACACAGCCAGCCGCCCAATCGAAGGCGCGGCTTCGTGGACCGGTTGAATTCATACATTGGTCACGGGAGCCTCGTCCTATCTCACGAGAATGTCCCAAAACGCACGGACTTGGCGTCGCTTGGGGCGAAATCTTGTGGGGAAACTCTGGCGACCTTCGACAAGCGGCCCGACGCCGCACTCTCCTTTCTCGTCGACTTGGCCACGGTGAGGCAGTGATGAGGTGGAGGCGGAACTCGCGGGAGGTGTACGACGGCATGCAAGTTGCCGCTTGCCGTAGGCGTACAGTTTGTGCTTTTCGCCGGCGTGACGGCTGCGGACGTGCAGCTGGACGTGGTGTCGGGGATGGTGCAGCTTGTCGTGTTGCACGGCTTGCACGTTGCCACTTGCGTTCTGCGTGCCATAGGTTCTTAATGGTGGCGTGGTGGCCGCGGACGTGAAGCTTGACGTGGTGGCGGGGGTGGTGCGGCTTGTCAAATTGCACGGCTTGCACGCTGCCGCTTGTGTTCAGCGTGCCATTGGTTCTTAATGGTGGCGTGGCTGCGGCGGGCGTGGAGATCGACGTGGTGGCGGGTGTGGTGCGGCTTGTCGAGTGGGACGGTGCGCAAGTTGCCGCATGCGCGCTGCGTGCAGCTGGTACAAATTTTCGGAGTGACGGCGGCGGACGTTGCTGTGGACGACGAGCTGGAAGTGGTGGCGGGGGTGGTGCGGCTTGTCGTGTGATACGGCGTGCACGTTGTCGCTTGCGTGGGGCGTGCACCTTGTGCTTCTTGTCGGCGTGACTGTGGCCGACGTGGCGTTGGCCATGGTGGCGGGGATGGCGCGGTATGTCGTGTGGGACGGCGTGTTCGTTGCGATTGCGTGGGGCGTGCACTTTGTGTTTCTTTTCGGCGTGGCTGTGGCCGACGTGGAGCTGGACGTGGTGGCGGGTGTGGTGGGGCTTGTCGTGTGGGACATCTTGCAAGGTGCCGCTCGCATGGCGTGCGGCGTGCAGTTGGTATCGGGGTTGGGATATCTGCCTGAGTTGGTGTATATGTATTGGTTGCTTACATGGTTGTCGGAAGTGTCGCAAATCGATCAGTAGTTGAAGAAAAATGTAGCGACTCAGGGCAAGCAAACACAAGTGTACCACAGCAAAGCAGCGCACTACCTCTTCACTCAGAACGGCCCTTCTCCCTCCACTTGTACGGCTGGCACACATGCGCCGCGTAGTCGTCGACAGAGCGGTAGTGGCAGCCGCACCGCGGACACTCATACCAAACGCGGGCGCCCTGTGAGACCACTACCGCCACCGGGACGCGGCCAGCCCCATTCGTCGGTGAAGCCGACGCGCCGCCTGGTCTCGTGCGTGCCGAATAACCATACGCTCATGCGTTATCGCCAACATCAGTTGACTGCGGAGAAGCGCCGGACGAGCCAGAGTCGCCAGACGAGGTTGGCAGCCGTCCCCTCCCCGCGTGAGCGGCGTCCGCAAGCTTCTCTGAACCCAATGCATACGCGTCGTCGTCGCGTCGGCGCTTGTGTCGGCGGGCGTGAGAAGGAGGTGGCCCGGCCCCACCACCACCAGCAGCCCCACCAGAGCCAGAATACTCGCCGCGGCCGGCCGCTAACGCGCGAGCGTGGGAATGAGCGGTGGAGCCTGTATCGCGCGCGGCAGCCGCAGGCTCAAGGATACCAGCACCGTTTTCAGCTTCACGCAGCACGTCTGCAAATCGAGCATCGTCGTCTCCAGCGCCCCTGACTTCTGTCACCGATGCACGCAGACGAAGCAACAGAACATGGAGCTCGGCGTGCCGCCCGCTGTCCTTCAGAACAGCCACGGCGCGTCGGTGGCCAGCGCCACTCACGTGACTGATGAGGCTTTTCGGGGCGTCGTTGCTCGTAAGGCACGCCGGGCACGTCCAACGAGTAGAGTGGCTGGCGTTGCCGGGCCCGCGCGTCGCGGCGGTGCGGAACGCCCTCTTCTTGTGTGGCGCCCCGCGGACGTGCTCATTCCAGCTTGCCTCCCCGGTCATCAGGATGTTGCACGTCTCACACTTTTAAAAGCCAGAAGGCTCAGGCCGCGGAGGTAGGGGCGGGGGGGGGGGGGGGGGGGGGGGTGATGCGGCGGCCATGTTGTGAAAAAACACGGGAAGGGCGGGCAAGGTGAAGCCGCGCAGCGAGCGGCTGCAACACCAGGAAGGAAGACGACCGACGAGATGCGCGACGGAGACAGGGCCACAGGCATTGCTGAAAACGCACCCGACAGATAGTCGTGACCCTCGGTGGCCGCACTACTGCCGGTGCTGCACACTGTGACCCATTCTGTGGGCCAAAACGATTCCGTCTCACATTGGGAATTACTATGATTTTCTGCACTCTGAGGACAGAAATGATGCAGTACACAGCGTCTTTCTCCGGGGTTGGCAAATGAGGCGATGGCGTCAGGAGCGAGTGTTGTAAGCATGATACTCAGTTCCCCGGCGTTCCAATGTAGTCCGCGACTGCGTCTCCGGCGCATCAGACTTGCCAAGCCAATGCGTCCAAGTCGACGCGCGAAGCTGCCGTGGGCGAAGCGACGAAACAATCCGGGGCACCACGGCTATGACATGTTGCCGTCCTTGGCCGCCGGACGCATCGCATCCGAGTGCAGCTCTGTTGTTGCGTCCGACGCATTTCAGCCCTACGACGAGCTGCCGAGACCCGGTCGGGAGCGGCCGCCGCAGCAGCGCTTCGCAGGAGCAAGAAAGAGTACGGCACGTTCGTCATGACCGTCTAGAGGGGTTCCGGCTCAGTTACACGTACCGCCATCAAATACCACTCACATATGTACTCTGCCGATCCGACTGCTGTCAAGTAATGATGCTCGACTGATTCATCCTCCATCGTGCACGGCCAACGATCGATCGGATGTGCGCGACGACCGTGCGCGCCAAGTGTGAAGCCCCCTGCTATGGCGTGTGAGTTGTCGCGCGAGAACAGGACGCCAGGCTATGCTTGTCGCCATATTCTTGTTGTCCTATCTCAGCTTTGCAGTCCGCTGTTTTCGGAACAGCTGCGCAGCGCTGGCAAAGAACGACGTGAGGCAGATATCATTTTCTTTCTCGCTCCACAGTGGAGCGACATCGCCAAAGAGCGGGACATGAATGCCGAATCAAGTGGAACGAGGAGACGACTGGCGGACGTACCCCTCACCTGTTCGGACTGTGGTTCATGTCGTCTACTATTTGAAGCTTCGTCGTCTACGGGCCGGACGACAATCTGTCGCCCAGTGGAATAAGTGCGTGTGCGGAGAATCGTCAGAGGACTTCTCAGTGGGTCTTCACGGTCCTACCGCTGATCCACGGCTCGGGAGCCTCCGTCGCCCGCCGTGTCGGCGTGTTTGGCTGCCAGTGCGTCGCATCGGTCGTCGTTTCCTGAAGATGACAGCCCGACGTCTCGTTTTCGTGTAGAATCCGTGCTTTATTCTTTGACGTAACTATTTAGATAATTCAGTAGGAGGCAAGCGCCTCAACAAGGCCTCCTCCCATTGTGGTGGCAGTGCCGATGTTCGCCGACGCAAGTTGTACGCAATGCCGACGGCCTACAGCGTGCCGTTCGTCGTCATTCTTAACGTGATAGTGCCCATCGTGAGGGTAGCCTGAGTATCGGAAGAATTGAGGTCTGATCAGTCAGGTGGCGTCCAAGTCGCGGCCTGCGTGGGTCGTGCCATTGGGGCCTTGTGGTGGCGTGACGGCGGCGGACGTGGAGCCGGACGTTGTGGCGAGGGCGGTGCGGCTTGTCGTGAGGGACGGTGTCCACGTTGCCGCTTGCGCGCGGCGTGAAGCTGGTTCATTTTGTCGGCTTGGTTTGGGGGGACTTAGAGCTCGACATGGTGGCGGGGGCGGTGCGGTTTGTGGTGAGGGGCGGTGTTCAAGATGCCGCTCGGTTTTGCGTGCAGTTTGCGCTTCTTACCGGCGTCGCTGCGGCGCCCGTGGTGCCGGACGCGGTGGCATGGACGGTGCAGCATGTTGCAAGCGACAATGCGTAAGCCTCTCCTTGCGTGGGGCGTGCAGCTGTTGCTTTTTGTCGGAGTGGTGGTGGCGGAAGCTGCGGCGGACGCCGAGCTGGAGGCGGTGGTGGGGGTAATTCGGCTTGTCGTGTGGGACAGCGTGCGAGATGCCGCTTACGTGAGGCGTGTAGCTGGTGATTCTTGTCGGCGTGGCCGTAGCGTGGGTGGTGCGCTTCGTCGTTTGGGACAGCTTGCATGTTGCGGCTTGAGTTAGGCGTGCAGCCGGTGCTTCTTGTCGGCGTGGCGGTGGCGGACGTGCAGCCGGACGTGGTGGCGGGGGTGGTGCGGTTCGTCATTTGGGACGACATGCATGTTGTCGCTTGCGTGAGGAATGCAGATGGTGCTTGTTTTCGGCGTGGCGGTGCCGGGGGCGGTGCGTTTCGACGCCTGGGACGGCGTGCACGTTGCCGCCTGCGCGGGGCGTGCAACATGTGCTTCTTGTTGCCTGGCGGTGGCGGGGGTGGTGCGGCTCATCGTTTTGGATGGCGTGCACGTTGCCACTCGCGTGGGGCGTACACTGATGTTTTTTGTCGGCGTGGCTGTGGCTCACGGGGAGCTGGACGTGGTGGCGGGGCTGGTGCAATTTGTTCGGCGGGACGTCTTGCAAGATGCCGCTTGCATGGCGTGAGCAGCTGGTGCTTCCTGTCGGCGTGGCGGTAGCGGGGGTGGGGCGGTTCGTCGTTTGGGACGGCGAGCATGTTGCGCCGTGAGTGAGGCGTGCAGCCGGTGCTTCTTGTAGGCGTGGCGGTGGCGGACATGCAGCCGGACATGGTGGCGGCTGTGGTGCGGTTTGTCGCGCCGAACAGCTCGCAGGTTGCCTCTTGCGTGGGGCGTACACTGATGTTTTTAGTCGGCGTGGCTGCGGCGGACGTGGAGGTGGACGTGGTGGCGGGGGTGGTGCGGTTTGTGCAGCGGGACTGCTCGCCTGGGCGGACGCGTCTTGTGTCTGAGGCGCGGTAGCGGCGCTCAGAGTGAGAACCTCTCGCCGGACTTGGCACGTGACGACGACATCTGGCTGCAGTGATGCATTCGCTTCACAGGTTGCGCAGTGCGTGAGGGCCGCATTGCTCTGAAGGACGGGTAAGCATCCGTTGTGTGAAGTGGGAGGTGTTTGGGTGGGTGCGTTGTTTTACGATGGATGGTTCCCAGGCCCGAGACAAACCGCCTCATAAGCCCCAGACGACTCCCGCGCCCAGCGACCCCCGGGAAACCCCTCGCCCATCGAGCGTGCACAAAGCACGCAGTGGCTATCCACAATCGGAGAGCACACCTCCGGTGCGCACAGCCAGTCAGCGCCCCATGTGCGGCGAGCTAGGCCACTCAGCACCACACAAATCCGGACCCAGCACCTCGCCAATCTCCCGGAGACTCACTACACACGGGTCACCTCCGAGAAGCAAGTACATACAATTTCACACAAATACACAATGGCCGGATAAGTATACGCAATACAAGAACAACAGACCGTGTGGACTTGCCGAGCAAGGCTCAACACGTTGTTGAACAAAACGGTCTCGGTAAAGCTTTGATGAAGGACTCGGATGTAGCCGTGGTTGAGCAAAAACCTGCTGGGGACTGTACTCGAATACCAGCGCCATCTCATGCTGGAACAGTAAAGCAACGGACAAGGGTGGTATGGTGTGAGTACGAACAGCAACGTCGATTTATGAGACAGGCGGATCAGGCACAAAATGGTGAGCGGGACAAGCAAAGTCATTGGCGTCCAGCGGACGTTGAGGGCGACAAGCGACCACATTATCATTGCGCAGCTCCCACCGACCAGCCCGGAGTACCTGAGAGCACGGCTCGTGGCCGACCCCCTTGCATACTGCGCAAATCCTGTGACACACACCCCCGCCGTTAAGATCACGATGGAAATGAACAGACAGAGGAAGATAAAACGCATCATCGACAGGAAGAGTATGGCGACAAGCAAAATCGCTGTGCGGGCACGTAAATTCGTTGTGATTCTGGTGGCCGATGGGCAGCACCCCCCCGCAGTTTTCGCATGTCGACATGCCTGAATTGGAGGAGTCAGGGTGACTGACAGAATGGGACGTGGACATCTGCGAAGAACGGCAGAACGATGGTCTTCAACACCCATTCCACCATGTCATGCACGCTGCACGCAGCGACACGGGCGGTATATCGCGCTGCAGCAATCCACGGGTTGTACAAAAAACAGAACTTCAAATAATTCTCGACATCAAGAACCATTGGCAATCGGGCTTCCCGAACTCAAACATACCGTGACGCCCAGAAGACTGTTAGACAGAATGAGCGACCACACCATACAGTGGAGCACGCGTGGTGAGCGCATGAGTGGGGGGCTCTCTCTTGTTGTGCAGAATGGGGCTTGGAACCAACTCACACATCGCGTGCTCCGAATGGTGATTCTCAACACCGCAAGAGGGGATGGCGCAGTCGCTGGCGACGGCAGGGGGCTGGTGCGATTCGATCGGCAGCAGGAATGGCGATACTCGACGGTGACGGCTGTGGAGTCGACGACGTTGACGGCTGACCCGGCCCGAGTTCGACAGCAAGATACAGCGCAATGACGGATTCTGTGGTCTTTATCTTCATTTTTTTTTTTCAACCAGGCGAGCCACCTCTCTGGACGATCGATGCAGCCGAGATCTGTTGGTTCAACACGAATGAGACCATCCATGACCACCGACCACCAATCCTAAGGCGTTGGGGTGCTGCCGGGAGCACCGTCTGCGGACTGAGTGCAGCGAGACTTGACAGAAACGTAATTCGCTGTCTGAGCCTGGAGCAATGAAGTACCCTCAGCACCGGATTCAGGCCCAGTGCGCCCACATTAGGCTTTATCCGGACTAATGTGCTTCACGTCATCGATGCTCATACGTCGGCATCGCGGAACAAACGTTTTTCTGTACCGCAATGCGCCAGCAGCCGCACATTGCGCCCTCTCCGGCTCCTCGCCACAGTGCCTCAGTGCCAGACATCTTTCCACCCGACTGCATGCCCGTCCATTGCCGACCGACTGGGTCGGACAGATGGCGCACCCAGCATGGTCACGCCTGGTGCTCGTCTTTGGCGTGGAGAGCAAGGGTCGTTGCGGGAGGCACTTGATTGTCTGACGCTCTTCCCCATAGCGAAAGATCGAATCAGATTGAAGACAATGTGAGATATACTCGGCGATGATCGACTCAACGGACTTGCGAACCAGATCGAACTGCCCGATGATCTGGCGTCAAGAGAGCTTGCTTGCCGCTGTCGCCTGCAACAAATTCGGGTCGTCCAACAAGTCCGGCATCACATACACCAAGTTCCGGATCACAATCTCCAAGTCATTGAAGACGCCCTTGATTGGTTGCAGGTCGAGACTGTACGGTGGTAGACGCAGAGAGGGGATGCCGTTGTTTCAGAGGAACGTGTTCCCACCAGCGTTGTGGATGGGCGCATTGTCGAACAAAACTACGCAATTGTTCGACTCCTGGATCCACGGGCGCCCCGGAACATACACACCCAGCTCCGGGATGAGCAGTTGCAGGAACAATCGCCAGTCCGCCGACATCAGCGCGCCTTTCCCCACCACCACGGACTGGAAGCCCAAGATGAGGCCATCACATGATACTGTCGTCGTCGTGCTTGTCCGCGGAACCGACAGGAGGTTCCGACCGTGGACGTTGTCGCGCTCGCGAGCCAACGCCCGTAGTTACAGTCGGAAGACATCGCCACCCTCTCTGTATGTCTCCGCGAATGACACGATGCAGCACTAGGGGATGTTTTTCCGGACGAGGGCGTGGACGCTCTTCACGGCGGCCGACGACTCACGAAAGAGACGGAGCGAGCGCTTGCGTGTGAAGCCTTACTTGGGCAAGTGCCGGTCGATCATACTCTTGGATGCACGCAGAGCAATAAACGCGCCGCTGGGGTGGTTGCACATCAGCTTGAGCATTTCGAAGTGTTCCCGTAACAGGGCACGCGGGTGCTCTCGCACCAGGTGCACCACGGCGGTCATGAGCGTCCTGTCAAACCGGCAGCTGTTGTGGTGCTGGTTCTGCCGCAACGGGTCCCTCCATACTGATCCGTGCTCGCGGTAGTATTTGGACCAGCGCTTGAGAGTTAACTGCTTGACGCCGATGTTCTTATAAATGACGCTCTTGCGCATCCTATTCCGCAGCAAAGTCACAGCTACAAGACGCAAGTCGACGCTGTCTATCTCAGCCAGTCAGGATAGCACAGGCACTAGCTCCTCAATGACCAAGCCCTGCTCAGCAACGTGCTCAAACAGACACAGCAGCACGCCAACGCGCACTTGCACGACTCGCCAAAGCAACACGCCAGCCCGCACTTGGACCCGTAGCAGCACCGCCAAAAGCATCGCGTGCACTGCCTCAACAGCCGTGCGAAGGTGTCCACCAGGTACACCGCTTCTGCCGCCGCCACGAACAGCTCAACTGCGTCGTCCACGACGCGCAAGAGCATCACGCCAGCTATCAGTTGCACCCGCAGCAGCACCGTAAGCAGCAGCGCGTGCAAAGCCTCAACAGCCTTGCCAAGATGTCCACCAGGCGCACCGCCTCCGCTGCCGCCTCCGCGAGCGTCAGAAGACGAGCATACGACACACCAGGTCCGCGTCCTCGGCGACGGCTTCGTCGTGTCGCTCTGCACGTTGTGCTGCGCGCACTACGCGCGCCTGGGCCACCCCCCCCCCGACATGCGAACCGAGGCATCCATGTCCGCGTCGCTGTCGGCGCACGTCCCCGTCGCCGACGGCGGCCGCGTCTAGATGCGAAAGCCGATCCGCCACGCGCTTCTTGCGCGCCTCCGTCACCTCCCCCCCGCCATGAAAACCAAGCCGACCGCGTCCGCGTCGGCGACAGCGCCCGTGTCGTGGCGCGATGCCGGGTGCGCTACGCACTCACTGCGCGGCTCCGCCCCAGCCGCTCGGAGCCTTAAAACAACTCTCCAGACGGCGCCGACGTGGTGCCGCCGTTAAAGCACAGCGACACACTGCGCATGCGGCCGCTCTTCAACTTCGGGCGCCACGACGGCGCCCGGCACCAGCAGGCAAACGAACGCAACGTGAGCACCGCGTGTATGCGTCTCCGACCGGTAACTTCGTCGTGCGACTGCACTTGCGTGTGTCAGAGATATTGTTCTCACTGTGCAATGGCGCGCGATCATTGAATGACAGCTCTCAGGAAACTTACAGAGATCCGCTCCACCGCCCCCCTCTGTAGCGCACAAATCCACTAGATTTTGACTTTCTCGAAAGTGATACGAACAAAAGAAAGGCTCGTGTTGTGCACGCAATAGGAGCCGTCCTCGAATTAGCGACGACTCTCGGGCGCACACGCTGGGCGCAGAAACAAAAGGCGCGTCGTATGGTCGTCATTGCACAATAAGTTCAGGTGCGCTTCCAGTGGCACAAACGACGCGCTCAATGCACCGGAAAAATGGAAGCCTTTTCAATGACAAAGGACGGGGCACAACGCGAAGCGCGCATGAGGTTCTCATTGATGCACCTCGCCGGCGGCCGACGGCACCGCGTCGTGTAGGTCCCTGAGAAGCAGCACACGTACACTTTCCTCAACCCACCCTGGCACTTCGTATCCATCATCAAACAACGACTCCTCTCCGGCGCACAGCGGCACCTTTGCAAACAGCCTGACTCTAACCTCGCCACACACGCTCAACAGCTTCGAATCGACGTTGGCATGCTCCGTCGTGCGGAGGTTCATGAATTTCATCCGGTTGCCCACCCGTGTAGCGTCTATGTTCACCGTCTTAATGATGAAGTACAGGATGCTCACCCCCTTGGCGTCGTACACGCGCCTACGCGAGGCCGCCTCCACATATGAGATGAGGTTACCGACGTACCCACCAACAAGGTCCCCTTCCGCCGCACCTTCAGCAGCGAGGAGACCGAATCCGTGAGCGTCCGAGCGACCGAGCACGCAACGAATGCGGGCATCGACTTGAAGTTGGACGTTACGACAGCAACGGCGGCCTACAACGCCTCCGGCAGCGACACCCCCGCTCTGAACGTCAGCCGCAATCAGCAACCTCGCAACTCGTAGTACCTGCCCACCGGCACAGTAGTACTACCGGGCCCCCTAGGCGCCAGGGGGCCGCCGCGGGGACGTCGGCGGCGCCGGGGGACGCGGCACCCGACAGGGGGTGGCGACGCCAGCGGCGGTGGTGGCCGACGGGACGGCGAGGCGGGGGCCGGGACGATGCGGCCGCCCCGCTGCCCGGCTCGGGCCACCGGAGGAGCGTACGCGACCCGCCACACCCGGCACGCGGGCCCCGCGGGAGGCTGGGTTGGCGCGCCCGAGAGGGCGCTGGCGCGCCTGAGAGGGCGCGGCAGGCGACGGCCGACAGGGCGCCACGCGGCGGGTGCAGCGCGTTGCGCGTGGGACGGTTACTCCCCCTTGTCTGTAATGATCGCCTCGGGGGACTTGAGATGCACGGAGGGAATTATCTGCATTGGTTGGTGACGGCCCGGGTCAATTCCCATTTGGGGGAATTGGGCCCGGGCGACGGCTTCCGCCCTTTTAGGACGAAGGGCGACGACGGTGGGAGGCACCGTCGTCGCCGGCTGGTACACCGTGTCTTCATGTCTTGGCGTTTCGATCGGCCTGAATTCCCGGACCTCGAGACCCATAGCGGGTGTCGCGCGAGCGGCCGAGACGGCTGTTACTTCGCTCCCCCGGAGGTCACTCCCCTGATTGTGGTACTACATTTGGCGCTCCGGGTGAGACCCGCTGCACGCACGCGGTGCGTATCGCGGATCGACACTTTTTTCGGTACCAAGAGTCGGGGGACCTTCGGGGGTTGTATTGCGGTGCGGTGACGGAGGACATCCGATCGATACGCGGGCCCCGCTTCCATGGCCCGCGGATCTTTCTCATCTTCCCCGCTCGACGAGGGCGCTCTTCCGTTTAGGATGCCCGGCACTAGCCGGGTGACGGACGCGCCACCGGCGGGAGACCTCGAGGCAACGCCGGCGTTGGGCGCCGTGGCCCCCGTTGGGGGTGGACGGGCGGTCCCGGGTGGCGGCGGCGGTACGGTGGCAGGTGAGTCGAACTCCCTGCCGAAGAACCCCGGCCACACGCCGACCACCAAGGCTCGCCCTCCTCCCGGCGCGGGACGGACGTCTACGCTGGCAGAGTCCCAGCGTGGGGGCGTGGGGGTTCATCCCTCGGCCCTGGATGGGCAGGGCAGTGCCCGGTCGGGGCGCCGCCCTTCGGCCCACCTCGCGTGGAGGCGGTTGGAAGCTCATCGGGTACCCGGACTGGTGGGCAGCCCGCCAGCCTGGGACCGATCCGAGCAGCGGACGCGCTGTCGCCGGAGGAAGAGGAGCGACAGCGTCAGGAGCTACAGAGAGTTTTCGGGGTCACCCCGGAAGACGTGGCCCGGGCACAGTGGAAGCGTACCACCCGGGACCACTGGTCACTCGACGCACTGTCGAAGGTGGGTGGGACAGGGCCCAGCCTACATGGGATCGTCGGCGCAGCAGCCCAAGGGGTGTCGTGGCCGGCGACCGACACGGGACACCTGCGCCACCTACCCCAGGTATTCCGAGACGCAGCGGAGGAGACGTCTACCGCGGCATCGGACGGGACCCCGGTCCAGGCGCGTAGCGCGGCCGTCGCCATGCCTCTCGCCGCGGCCAAGGGGCCGTCCCCCGCGTCCGCGAGCGCGAGCGCGCCGGCACAACCGGGACCCGGACCGGGCGCCCCCGGGGGGCGTCCGGCCGTTGGGGGCCTCGGCATAGCGGGGTCCACCCTCACAATGAAGGCCGCGCTGACCGCCCGACGCGGTCGCAGTCGCAGCGGGCCGCCAAGCGTTGGCGCCCCAAAGAGGTTTCGACGCGGGGAAGCCGCCGGCGGCGGCGCTTACGACGCGACGCGTCGCCCCAGTCCTCGGGGCCCCCCTCCTCGACCGCGAGCGAGCCCAGTCCGTCGGACTCGTCCTCCGACTCGAGCGGGGCTGACTCGACGGGTAGCAGCAGCGGCGTGACATCCGCCTCTGCCGCCGGCAGCAATCCTGGAGCAACCCGCCGCCGACAACGGGCACGTGCGGCCGACAAACGCTCGGAGCGTGCCATGGTGCAAAAGGCACTGCGCGCCTTCCGGCGGGAGCAGCGGAAGGACACCGTAGTCGACCCCCGCTTCAAGGTACTACTGTCGGCAGAGCGGTACCGGATCGCGCAGCGAGGAGGCCGCCTGCACTTCCCGCGAGGCAACTCCATCCGCGTCATCCGCGCGGACATCAAGGCATTGATGCGCACCTCGCCGCAGTTCGCGGGTGACACCCCGCTGGGGTTGGTGGCGTTCCTCGGGAACTTCCAGACGGCGTGCGACGGGCGCGGCCTGAATTAGGGGACAACAGTGACAATACTGCAGTACGTCGTCACGAGCGAGGTGCTCGTGGTGCTTCAGCGAGCCAAGGATGAGCATGCCTCGCGGCAGCTCACGTTCAAGCGCGCGGTCCGTGCGCTGCTCAATGAGTACCTCGACGGGGACGACCTGGTGGACCACCTTCAGTCGCTCATGCAAGCGTCCCTGGAGAAGTGGGAGGACGAGCACGAGTTTGCGAACCGCATCCTCGATGCCAACCGCGCCTTGGGCTCGGTCCTGCAAGAGTCCGAGCTGAAGAGTATCCTACTCAACGGCGTCGGACGGGAAGACCGGGCCCTTGGGCGGAACTTCAACACCAAGGGCCGGAACTTCCCCAAGCTACGCAAGTTCCTCGCCAAGACCGGAGCAGCCACCCTTAAGGCGCGGGGGTTCAAGCTCCAAGCCAAGCCCAAGGGGAGCACCCCCCGGTCGGCCGGTGGCGAAGAACGGGAGGCCCGTCGGGCCCGGCCGGCGGCGTCCGTCGCCCTCCCGGTGGGAGCCGCCTCGGTCGCGGCGGCCCGCGCCGTCACGGATTACGGGACCGGGGCAGAACGGGCCGTGTGGGCCGCGGTCCTGGCCGCATCGGCGACGCCCGTCGAGTACGGCCCTCCGGACGACGTCCCGGTACTACCGGTGGATAGCCTCCTGCACGCGTCGGGCTGGCAACAACAGCCCGCGTGGGGCGGGCGCCCGGAGCTGTGCCCCGTTCGTACGGGGGCGGGGCGCGGGCGCGGCACCCTGGCGCCGGGCACCCCCGCGTCCCCGCGGACGGGTACCATTTTGTCGCACTCTGACCTCCCCCCGAGGTTCCCTTGTGGCGGGGCCCCTCCACCGCGCGGTGGCGCATGGGGTGGCGCGCCTGAGACGGGGGCCCCGCGCCGGCGGCGGGGGGCCTGCTCGTTCTGTGGCCACGTGGGACACTGGGTGTGAAAGTGCTCCGCCCAGTTCCCCATAGTGCGGGCCCACGGACGCGCGCTGCGCGGGGCCGTCGCGGCACACCGGAACGGATAGGGACCCGCACCGCCGGCGCCCCGGCCTCTGGGCGCGGGACCGCCTTTCGCGCCCCTGCCGCCGGCCGTACCCGGCAATGCGTCCGGCCCGCAGGGCACGGCCGCGTTCGTCCACGCCGTGAAAACGGATTATCGGGCGAACCCGGACGCTTCGGGCAACGAGGGGGAGAGCTTCTCCGAGGAGTGGGCCGCGGGCGCCGACGACGCGGGACACGGGGACGGCCGCACCTGCCACGCTCAGGGAAACGCGTAAGGGGCAGCCCCATGAGTGGGCTGCCCGCGGACGGCGTCCGTCTCCAGGCACACCGGCACTGTTACATCACGGCGACCCGCCTGCGCCAGGTCCGGAAGCGGCGGGCAGCAGTGGGAATACCGCCAGCGCCCGCCTTCTGCCCCCGCATCCTAGCGCTGCCTGGCAAGGGCAGCAGTGCCGCGGCGGAAGTACCTGACCATTCCGCCGTCCCAGCGGCGCCGGAGGCCACCGAGACTGTCCCTCCGTCTCCGCAGGTTGCCGCATCGGTACTGGCCCTTGGCCACTCCGACCCCCGACCGTGGGGCCGTGGGGATGGCATTCCTGCGGACACACCCGCCAATGAGGCAAGCAGCGGGGGGGGGCTCCGACGGCGCCTCGGTGGTCGTGCCCGGCGCGAGCGTACCCGCTTTCGCCACGACGCCGCCGCCGTCGCGTACCCCGCGGAAGCGCCGGACACCCCGTCCGGGGGCGGGGAAGAGCTCCTTTCTCATCCTCCACAACTACCGCATCGTGGCCTCTCTGGGCCTGGATAAGCTGTCCCTCGTCGCGCTCGGCGTCGTCCTGAACACGGGGGTGGACCCCAACCTGGTCCGCCGGAACGCCCTCGCCCCTGACTGGTTCCGCCAGGTGGTTCCTCCAAGGAGGAATAGCCGGTACGCCTCTAGGACGCCAACAACGCGCGGTTGCGCACTAGCGGTACCGTCACGCTGTGGCTTCAGATGAGCGGCCGGATCGTCCCTGTACCCTTCCTCGTCGTCGAAGTCCTGTCGGTCCCAGTTACCCTGGGCTTTAAGTTCACCGAAGACCACGCCCACGCCATCCTGCCTCAGGACCGATCCATCTGTTGGACGGACAAGTCCGTCACGGCGATCCTGCGGGGGCCATTGGACGATGGCGACCGCTCGATGGGCGTCTCCTGCGTTCTCCGCTCGACGCACAGGACGCGGCTCCCGCCGTCGGCGGCCACGGTCTTCTGGGTGCGAACCATGTGGGGAGGCCTGGGCCAGGTGTTCGGCGACTCGCGCCTGTTCACAACAGATTCTGTCACCATTGCCAACGGCGTGCACGACATCGTGCCGGGGCCATCCTTCCCGGTCATCGTGTCCAATTTCGGCGCGCGTGAGGTCATCCTCCGGCAGAGGGCCAAGGTCGGCTACGTCGAGCTGCTCACTACGGGCGTCGTGCAGGTGCCCCACGGGGCAGCCCATGAGACGCTGCCCGCCCCGGCTTTCACGACGGCAACGGCCGCCGAGGGCGTGGTGGAAGCGGTGTCGGGCACCCGGTGCGACCCTACACCGAGGCGGGGCCCAGACACGGCGGCGCCAACGGACGGGGGCCCGCGGCGCCAGAGCGACCCCGGGATCCTGGCAAAGGGGACGCCTTGCCTGTCGCAGGGCAACGCGGACCCCCATCCCAAGTGGAGGATGTGGAACTACCGGATGCCGATAAGGCGCTGCAAGCCCGGATCCGCCGCATGCTGGACCAGCACAAGGCAATGGGGACGGGCCAGGCGCTAGGCGTCATCAAGGCCACTCAACACCGCGTCGACCTGAACGCCGGCGCCAGGCCCGTCCGCTTTGCGCCGCGTCGCGCGGGCCACACGGCACGGGAAGCCGAAACGGGCGAGATCAAGCGGCAGCTGGAGGCGGATTTTATCGAACCGACGTCGTCGGAATGGGGCTTTCCGGTCGTGCTCGTCCCTAAGAAGGATGGCACCCTCCGCTTCCGCGTCGTTTATCGACTGCTGAACTTCGTGACTAAGAAGAACTCATACCCACTGCCCCGAATGGAAGAGTGCATCGACAGCCTCGGCGTGGCGACCATCTTCTCGACGCTGGATTGCAATGCCGGCTACTGGCAGGTTGCCATCGCACCCGAAGACATTAAAAAGAAGGCTTTCGTGTGCCACGAGGGCGCCTACCAGTATAGAAGGATGCCGATCGGCTTGACGGACGCGCCCGCGACGTTCCAGCAGGCGCTGGACATCATCCTCTCCGGGGTGAAGTGGCAAAGATGCCTCATCTACCTCGACGATGTCATAGTGTATTCCAAGACGGAGGAGGAGCATGTCGGCCATGTCGATCGCGTCTTACGCCTGCTGCGAGACGCGGGAGTGACACTCCGGCTGCCTAAATGCCGGTTCTTTCGTAGGACCGTGGAGTACCTCGGGCACGAGATCAAGCCGGGCCGGCTTGGCGTGATGGACGCGCACACGCGTGTACTGCGCGTGGCGCACTTCCCCACGACCCGCACGCAAGTCCGGAGCTTCGTGGGGATGCGCAACGGCTCTCGCCGGTTCGTGCCGATCTTCGCCCGGATAGCGGCGCCATTGAAGGACCTCATGGGGTCCACTGCCCCTATCCTAGTACCACCCGCCACGCCATTGCAGCAGCAGGCGTTCGACCGGCTCAAGGAGGCGCTCACGACCCCACCGATCCTCGCACTCTCGCGGCGCGGGCAGAAGTACGTCCTCTACGTTGATGCCTGCGGGATGCAAGTAGGCGCCGCCCTGCTCCAGGAGCAAGACGACCGAAAGCTCCAGCCGGTCGCGTATTTCAGCCAGCGGCTGGCGAAAAAACGAACTCCCCTACTGGGCCACGGAAAAAGAGTGCCTGGCGGTCGTCTGGGCGTCGCTCATGTGAAGTGAGCGGTAGTTGGGTGGATGCGTTGCTTTACTCGAGAGCGGTCTGAGGCGCGAGGCCAGCAGGCTCTTAACCCCTCCGTGTGCCTCTCTCGCCACGTCCTGCCGGGGCACCCCCCGCCA
>Ga0209831_1002176_pt1 | contig 17274 bp, 27 predicted proteins | sample Maine_Asex4_meta_FD_187451 | JGI IMG/M metagenome (GOLD analysis project Ga0209831, IMG submission 187451) | Marine algal microbial communities from Maine, USA - Maine_Asex4_metaG (SPAdes) (version 2) | ecosystem: Host-associated > Algae > Red algae > Unclassified | place: Maine, USA | collected...
CGAGTCCTAGCCTTTGAGCGCCTTTGCGCCGTCTAGGTCCTCTCGGTAGGTTGACCCTTTAGGTCCTTCTCTTTTGTACTGTCAGTGTGGTTCTAGGGTATTTGTTCGCGCCTTCTTTGTTGCCACAAAGGCCTCGAGGCGATACTCACGCCTCACCCTCTTATCCCATCCGTTCCCCTCGGACACTCGGAAAACCCTCCTCAGACACCCTCAAAGAACCCTCGGAAAACCCTCCCCGGACTCCCTCAAAGGACCCTCGGAAAACCCTCCTCAGACACCCTCAAAGGACCCACGGAAAGCCCTCTCCTCAGGGCCCACTGGGCCCATAACCCGCAGGACGGCCGAAGCTTTGAATACCGCCTTGAGAAGAGGCGGGGAGAAGGGTGCTACGTGACACCCTCGCGGCGCCCCGGGGTCAGGGGCACAAAGTAACAAAGTCGATATTCCAAGTTGGGTTTACACAAAGTTAGGCCCTTAAGTAGGGGCCCACTCGAGGGGGTTACGAGTCCCAGGGAAGTATTGGGATTGCGGTTGTGGTTGGTGAGCCGCGAGATGATCACAAGTTGGTCGCCAACGGAACAATTTGAAATATGCGTTAGTGGGGCATATATCCGGGGAATCTGGTTCCCGGAGTGTGGGGGCCATGTGACGGACCGTCACAATGTTCAGCGCAATTCATGCGTTGTGGCTCAGCTGCGACTCGCTTCCCGCAAAGATGACGCGGAGGCACAAGAGAAGCGCCTTGTGCCCCGTTGGGCTGGTTATTCGGGGGACGGTGACGTTCAGCGCCGCCTTCTTAGCCACGCCCATAAACGCGAGGCGCATGGCGCCGCCCTTCTTGTCGGCGGGCAGGGTCGTCATGTGCAGCCGCACCTCGATGTTCTTTCGATACTGCAAGAAGCCATCCGGACCGGCCCACTCGGGCGCCTTGATGTGCGTGGGCTTGATGCCAAGCTGCTTTCCGGGCGCCGCCGGCCCGCCGGCGACGAGTGGGAACGTGGTAGGCGCGCGGCGGCCTTGGCCGCGGCGGAACCGGCCTCGGAGACGACGGCTTAAACGGCCGCGGACGCGGCGCGGGCCGACACTGCAACGGCGGCCGCCTCAGCTGCCGCCGCGGTCTCCTCCGCCACAGCGGTGAAAGCATCATCCGACTCGAATGCAACACTCGCCGTAGCCTCAGTCTGCCCCGCCGGCACCGCCGTCGTGTCGAGGTTGCTCATCAAGCCCGCAGAACAGGAGGGCGGCGGTAGCGGACTTGGCAGCGGCTCGTCGCCCGAGCGACGTGGCGTGCCGGCACCCGGCGAGGCGCCGGTCACCGGGCTGCCGGAAATGGCTGTGGCGGCGACCCAGCAGAAGCGTTCTCGCGCAGAGCGGCCGCGAGGAACCGCGCAACGGCGGGTGTGGTGCGGTCTGACCAAGAGACACCGCGAGAGCACGCTACCATGTGAGAAAGGGTCGTTCTTTTGTTGCGTATCCCACGGGTCTCCCTTTGCTCTCTCCCTCTCCTGCTTGTATACTGAGGCGGTTCTCCTCTTCCCCGCGTCCAAGGACACGCCTGCTCCCTCTTCTCGTGCACACCCGCGTGGCACCGTCGTCCCGCACCGCGCCTGCCCGCAAGGCCGCGCTAAACGGCACGCCTGCTCTTCCCCCCCGTGCGCACCCGGGTGGCGCCGTCTCCCCGCGCTTTGCATTCCCCGCAGGGCGGCCGCGTTGGCGTGTGCGTGTCGTCGTGCGCCGCCACGTCAACCCGCCAGACAGGCGCCTCCCCCCCCCGTCATGCGAAAGCGCTGGCGACCGCTTAGCCGCATGGCAAGGCCGCGGCCTTCCATGCACAGTGCAGCCGCAACGGTCGCCTCCACTCTTGCCGCCGGGTGACCGCGTCCGCCTTTGGCGCCAAAAAAGTAACATATTGGCCTCGTTGAAGCAAGAAGACTGCAAAATTGATGTTATCACTGGTTTATTGCCGCACTCCCTCCGGCGCGTAGGTACTCCCCCAGCGCATTGGGAGCGGAGCCCTCGGAGCGGGCGGCGCAGAGACGCGATGCGGCCCCTTTTTTGAGCAGGGCAGCCTCGAGGAAGGCCCTTCTCACCGAGTTGCTGCTGTTTTGCGCTAAGCGCCATCGCCTGCCCACACCCCCTGCTCTTTCTTCCGCCGCTTCCTCTTTCGCGGCTTCCGTTCGTTTTCTTCGCTCCCGCCCCCCCCAAGACGTCTTTTGAACATTGGCAGCGGCCGCCGGTGGGGGGCAGATGCCGGCAGCTTGATCGCACTTAGCTACGCTGTGCCCATCGCAGGCGTTCGGCGACGGGGGGGCGAGGGGCAGCGACGGCGGGTTAACGCGTCTGGGACGGGCGCGCCAAGCGGCGGCGACGAGAGAAAACGGCTGTGGCGACGGCAGGGAACTTCTTCAGAGACGAGCGGGCGAGGCGGTTACGAAGGGAGAGCGAGGATCTCGCGACGGCGGGGAAACGCGTCTGGGAAGGGCGGGCGAGACGGTGGCGACGGGGGGGTGAGGCAGTGGCGACGGGCGGGTGAGGCCCCGGCGACAGGCGGCAAGATTGCGGCGACGGGCGGAAAAAGCGCAGCGATGCGCGGGCGAGGCCGAGGAGACAGGCGGCAAGTGGGTGGCGACGGGCGGCAAGTGCGCGGCGACGGGCGTGCGAGGCGGCGGCGACGGGGGGGCGTCAGATGCGGGATGACGGTGCTGTGTTGCAGTTGTCGGTGGAGCCATAAGTGCCGCCCCATCACCACCATCTCCGCCCCACCGCCTCCACCCCACCTCCAGTGCTTCGCCACCCCCGCAACCCCCACCACCGGAGCCGTCATCGCCCCACCGCCATCGCGACACCGCCATCGCGGCACTGCCGTCGCGCCACCGCCATGGCGCGACCGTCAGCGCCCCATCGCCACCGTCAGCGCCCCGAGGCCACCGCCACGGCCAAACCCACGGCCACGGCCACTGGCCTGCGCGCTCCTGTCTTGTACACTCTTGGGCAGCGGGTGCGTGACCCTCCCCCCGCACACCGTTTGCGCACGAGGACTGATGATTGTCAGTGTGACTGCCCATGTCCCGCCGCAACGCTCTCGACAATGCCAACGCGACAGCCTTGACAAGTTGCAGCTTTATTGCGGCCATGTGGAACGCGACTGCTCGGCTGGTGGTGGCGAGCACGGCGTTGCACTGTCGGATGCCTCGTGGCGTGCCGCGGGTAGGTACGAGGTGGAAGGTATGAGGTGGGACCTGGGGCGGAGTTTGAGGCGGGAAGCATCGGGCGACGAGCCGGCATGCTGGTTTTTACCGCAGTCGAGCCACCTTGTGCGGACTAAGAGAGTGCAGGCAGTGTCGGGGGCGGTTTGGGAGAGTGAGGCAGCGGCGTCGGCGAGGGAGACAGTGGTGGCGGGGGGGGGCGACTCATTCTCGGCAGAATAGGCCTCGGCTTTTCGTATACACATTTCATGTTGTGCCGCCTCTTGGCAAGTAAGGAGGTTGGGAAAGTGGGGAGGACTAAGCGGGATCGAAGGTTGGAGCGGGACGGTGCGGCTGGCGCGACTGTTGTTTCGCCTGTCAGCTGAGAAACAATGGCCAGTGCCGCACAATGTGCCGACGCTGCCGCGAGAAAGCGCGCGCGCTCGCAGACTGCTACTTCCTGGTGCGAGTTTGATCCGAATCGATCGACTGGATCCGTAATGACTCGGGCACTTCGACGCTGAGACGCGCTTTGTGCGCTCAACCCATCGATCACTGCCTTTTTTTTCGAGCCGACGAGCACAACTGTCACCAAAAGAAGCGTCTTCCGTAGAGCATCCTGCAGGTATGTTAATTTCCTGTTCGGCTATATATCGAGGCATCGACGTTCGTGGGGAGAAGAAAGCAATGGGCAAACAAGCTGGAATCGACGATTCTGGTGATCCAATTTGGGCGTCGGTAATCCAAAACCGCTTCAGGGACAATAGACGAGCCAGTGCGTAGGTCAACAGGGGTCCTGATGGCCGGCCTGTCAACGTTTCTTCTTCTGGAGGTATCAGCAGGGCCCTCAACTGCACTAGGTTACCACACCAGCGCACAATCGTGCACTCACAAGTGCTTGGATGTCAATGACTGCCCTCTATAGACACTCTCTGGCCCTTCCTTGGTTGTTTGGACAGCCCAGCCCCGTGACCGGGAGTCCCAGCTTCTTCGATACCGCTCTCTTCAGGGTAAGGTGGAGCGCACACAGTAGAATGCGAAACGCAAACGGCTCCTGGGCCATTCGTTTGAGCCAATTGGCAGGCGAATGTGGCCGCAGACGACCGCTTGACCGGGACGACTCAGCTTCCGAGGCCCGGCACAGCTTGAGGGGGTGCGACCGCAACACGCGTCACGCACTCGAGCGGATTCGGTCCAAATTGGTACCGAAAGGCTTTCACGCGTCTCGCTTGATTGCCTTGATTTCAGCTGTTTGAGCTTCGTTCACACGCTTTCCGAGACTTTTTTGGCACGTATTCGATGGCCGCCTCTTTATTTCGATACTGCCAACGTCGCTGATACGCGTCCGCCATTGGCAACCACCCAGCGTAGTGCCCGCAAACGCCTGTTGTCTTTGGCTGCTTGGTTTGATCCAATATCGTGATATGGACTCGCGCGATTTGTGAATACCCCCCGCTGGCCAGCCCGTGCTGAGGGCATGACTGCAGTTGTCTGATTGAACACAATACAGGCAGTTTGGCATGGATGAATGTACCCGTTCCACGTACGACTGCCTGCACCACATAGAAAGAGAGACAAACCATGATTTTTATTGTTTTGGTGGACGTGTCCTACTGTCACTACCCGTACGTGATAAATATAGTGGCGCTCAACGCGCGACAGGCCCGGCCGTGTTGCGCAATACTGTCGACGTGCTGCCCGATCCGCGCGACACCCATTTCTCAAGGGCTACCGCACTTTCCCGAGGTCCGTCATCGGGCAGGTACAGCCGGGGCGACTGGGCATCCTCATTCGTCACGAGAACGGACTTGAACGCAGACGCATGTAACGAATGGGCGGGGTGGCAGCACATACTGTAAGGTACGGGAGCTCCTTCAACAAAAGACCGCGGTGAACAGCATCAACAAGAGCCCGTGTTGCAGGGCACGACATTGCTTTTATATTTTAATGGGCTCCCCACCCGGAAAGAAGCGGCGCAACGACGCGAGCTTTCGCAGTAGCGTGTCAACAGCGTTGCGCACTGCCTCGACGTGCACACTGTTCTTCACCGTTTATGACAGACAGTACCTTCTCCCCAACTGAGCACGGAAGAGGCGCAGGAGAGTGTGTTTCTTGTCGGCACGGGCCACCGTCGCAGTGTCCACGTCCCCGGACACGAAATTGTCCGCGTCCTCGCCACAAAGAGCAGCCAACAAGAGCCGCGGCGGGATGAGAGGGAGCAGGACGGGGTCTTCTGCGAGCTCAGCGGCCATGTCCAATGTGGCAATGGGGTTTTCATCGACCAAGTGCACACAGTTGGAGATGTCAAATTCTCTTCAGATGTCTTCGGAAGAACCAGGTTCTACGTGCCCGACCCCTCCGTTGCCTCCGGAAAGCTGCGCGATCCGTGGGCCGCCGTGCACTGATCGCACAGGGTCATTCCGAAGCGCGCGAGAAATGCGCATGACTGCCGCCGGCGGTGTGGGTTGATTGGCGCCACAGACCCCCATAAATGATTCGCTGAAGAACAGGCGTTGGCAGGCACTGCGCAGCGCGGCCAACAACACCCAGGCCAACGGCACTCAGATCTTCAAAAGGTAGCCCACTCTTTTTCACCCGTTACATTGCCCGTTGGCAACGCGTTTGCCCATTGGCAACAGACCACTCTCCGGGCCCCACGTAGCGGTTTTATTTCACCTTTTCTGACCGTCGGCCTGACATCGGCGGGAATGCTCTCATGCACGTCCCCGGCGTCCATTCTCACCTATTCATACCCTGCGTCATCTCCCGCCCCCCGGCCAGAGCCGCGCAGATCCGCGACCACTTCATCGCGATCTTGATTGTCCATTCCGCGGATGCAGCAACACACGCCACCGGTTAGACGTGAAGTGCATCATGCAGCGGCTTGCCTTTCGTTTCCAGGAGTCCCAGTCCTGCAGAAACAGCGAACGTCACGCGGCAAAAGCCATCACAAGGTACTGGCAGTGCATTTCCACGACAGTGCGTGTCCCCTCAGCATCCTCGTCGTCATACGAGTGGACCATAGGAGACACCAGACCGGATGCGCTACAGCAAAGTGCGTCCACCCAAAAATCGGTGACCTTGAGGTGGCGCTCCCGCAACGTCTTCGAACTATCGACGTACTCCCTTGCAATGCTCGCGTTCGACGTGATCTGCATGTGTACAGCGTCGCCAGATGTCATCCACACATGGTCCCCGCGTGTAGCCCGCGCACGCCAGTGGAGAGCACTGGTACCACTAACGCGCCTGGCCAGAGACTCGGTGCGTTTCAAGCCGTTGGCCGCCGTCAAAACAAGGCCTGAAAGGTTCCATGGTGTAAATTCTTCACTCCACAGAGGGTGCGCGGGAAATAGCGCGTCTTTCACGCCGGCATGAGCCGTTTAACTCTTAACGATTTCCAAGCAGGCGGAGTCGAGACTTAAGCGGGACACCAGCTCGGCTTCAAAAACCCTGACCAGCGCCCGCCGGGCGTCGTCTTGAAACTTGCCTCTCCGCATCGCCCGCTTAAAAAAGAGGTGCGCGCTCTCAAAGCCTAACTTCTCGGAGTGCCGTACGTGAAACAGCGCTGGAATGAAGAAGTTCAACACCTCCTTCTATCGGTGCAAGTTACGTACGTCGATGATTCTTGCAAAGATGATGCAGTCTGGATAAAGGCAAGCTACCACGACGGCCGACATGAACTCGTCGGCCAGAATGAGATGATCTTTGCGAAATGGCTGCACCCGTAACGCACCGCCGCTGTCCAGGTCCGCTCGTGAGAAAGAGAACACGATGTGAACGAGGGCCTGCAGCTTGGAGAGCATTTCCAGCAAGACTTCGAGTGCCGCTTAGACTGCGTCGGTCCGAAGCACCCGACAAAGCGACATTGGCCCCAAAGCCAAGACGTCCGCCTGTTGGACTGCGATGCTCGTCACCGACGCCACTGGCAGTGTGTGGATTCGTGGTGGTCGGTGACCTCCATGGTACCCCAGATGGTGCATTTGAAAGACGTGGTCAAGTTGCACACATTTGTGTTGGGTCATCTTGGGGTGTTACTCTAGGCATAGTTGGACTTGATCTTTGCTTTCCTCCAGTGGCTCTTAATTGGTTGAGTGCTTCAATTTGGTGCAACGCCGTGCGTGACTGTGTGGGCGCGAGAGGGAAGAGCACTCGGCCCGGTGGAGACTATTTGCGAGGTGCTCTCATTTGGGAGACGTGCACGAACCTGAGGACATCCAGCAACGCACGTTTGCGCAAGCACACACAAGCGCAAGCCACTCAACCACTTCACCATGGTCCCCCAACCCCTATCCTCACTGCCTTTTAACAGGTTATGCGCCCAGAGCCGGGACTGTGACAAGAGCAGATTCTGCCAGCTGGCGTCGCGGCGGTCGCGGCAAGTGCGAAGAAGACGAGGTCAAGATGGTTTAAGGACGTGACGGTCAAGGCGCACGGCTCGGTAAGGTCGGGCGCTACGACAAGAAGACATCATGGACGGAGGCGCTGCCGGCATGGGCGGCATCAAGATCGACAAGTTGACGGAGACGATCTTCCACTAGTGGCGTCAGCGCATTAAGATGGTCCATGGGCTGCGCGACCTGAACGATATGGCTGACAAAATTGGGAATCCGACGGACGCGGAAGACCGCGAGTTGGCTTTGTTGAAGCGTCGAGACACGAAGGCGAGCGCCATCATCGGGCTCACCCTTGGGTCTCAGCAGCTCCAGCAGGTGTCGCGCTGCAAGATAACGGCGGAAATGTGGTCGACGCTGCAAGGTGTCTACCAGCGCAAGAGTTCGATGAACAAGATGAAGGCGCGACGCGAGTTTTACACCGTCGAAATGACCGTCGGCGAGGGCATGCTGGGCTACATCAACCGCGTGCGCAACCTCGGCAAGAACCTGAAGGCCATGGGCGGTGAGGTCACGGAGGTGGAAGTTGCCATCAGCGTCCTCAACGGGCTGACGTCTAAGTACGAGAACCTGCTAGTGGCCCCCGACGCCAAGGGAGAGGACGAGCTGAGCCTCGACTTTGTCAAGAGCCGCTTGCTTCAGGAGTATCGGCGGCACGCGGACAAGTCACCGGCGACGAAGCGCAATGGCAACATGGCACTCGTCAGCGCCAACTATCGAGAACAAGGCCGCCGTGGTGACATCTCCAAGATCGAGTGCTACTCCTGCCATACATTTGGGCAAATTTCTCGCGATCGCCCAGAGTTCAAGGCCAAGAAGCCGAGACAGGACAAAGTGGCCGCGATTGAGGCTGACGATGGTTGCGACAGCGAAGACGCCATCTGTCTGGTGGGCAATGCAGCTGACACAGATGACATCTCCAAGTCGTGGCTTGTGGACTCTGCGGCGTCTGCACACATGTGCTGGATGCGCGGGTGCTTCGACGAGTACCATACGACCACGGGACGGAGCGTCACGGTGGGTGAGAAGAGGTCTGTGGCCACGGCGGGTGTCGGAACTGTCGTCCTCACCTTCATCGTTCAGGAAAAGATGCTGAAGATCAAGTTGGGGAAGGTACTTCATGTTCCTTCAATGGGCTTCAAGAACATGTCGGTCGGCACGTTGGAGGAACGCGGTGCGGATGTGTCATTCAAGAAAGACAAGACGATCATCAAGATGAGCGGAAAAAGCTCAGCGTGTGGCACACGCGAGAGCGAGCTCCGCCACCTGGACATGGCCCCTCTGTAGGATGATGGTGCGGTTTCCTCAATTCAGCTGTGGCATGAGCGCCGTGGGCCCGTCAATGTGGCTGCCGCTACGCGGATGATCAAGAACACGGGCATTGACGGACTCAAGAGATCTTTCATGGCGGTCAAGGACGTCTGCGAGCCGTGTGTGTACAGAATGGCCGCTATGACGCCTATGCCTAGTGCAGGATGAGTTCGAGTGACTAAGCGCCTGCAGCTTTGGCACTTGGACCTGGGCGGGCCAATGTCGGAGCCGTCGCGTGGCGGTGCTCTCTATTTCGGCACCTTCACCGACGGTGTCTCCCGCTGGACAGACGTGGTCTTCTCGCGGAAGAAGAGTGTTCTTTTCGCAGAGTACATGTAATGACTGATTGAGGCCAAACTGCTCTCAGGAAGCAAGATCAAGGTCATGCGCTCCGACAATGGCGGCGACTACGTGTCGAACGCATTCAAGGCTCTTCGCCATGAAAACAGCACGACGCACCAGACCTAGGCGCCCGACACACCGCAGCAGAACGGGGTTGCTGAGCGGCTCAACCGAGTTCTCGTGGAGATGGTACGCACCATGTTGCGACTGAAATACGTTGTTCATGATCTATGTGCTGATTCATTTAAGACGGCGGTCTACAACAAGAAACGCGTCACCAGCCAAGCGCTTCTTGTTGCCGAGACGCCTTTTGAGCTGTGGAACAGAAACAAGCCCGATGTAGGCCCCATGAGAGTGGCTGGGTGCACAAAATGGGTGGCGCTGCACAAGAGCCATATCGAGGGCATGTCTGGAGATAATGCTGCTAAGGGCGTCTTCTTAGGCTATCCCGACTGCCGCAAGGGGTAGGAGGTCATCGTCGGCGACGGCAAGGACGCCATGGCACGACGCGTCATGATCGCCGAGACAAACGTCAGCGACACCGCAGAAGTTTCATAGGAGATTCCTGCAAACGAGGTTGTCGAAAGCGAGACGGGCTTGCGTTCTGCAAGCGACGTCGAAGCCGTAGATGCTGAAGATGACGACAAGGATGACAAGCAAGACGATGGATATGACAAATTGGCGGATGACGATCAAGGTTGTGACGGCTCTTAAGACACGCTGCGTCGAAGCGGCAGAGCGTGACGACCACCAGTCAAATACTGGCTGCCGGTGAGCCTGGTTGCTTACGAGGCGCCCATGACGTACGCGCAAGCAGTTCAAGGGCCAGAATCGGCTAAGTTGCACATTGCGATGGACGATGAGATGGAGGCCATCCGCAAGAACAAGACTTGGCGCTTGACGGATCGCCCGGCCAGTCGACGCGTGCTGAAGGGCAAGTGGGTTTACGAGGTCTAAAACGAGGTGGACAAGAACAAGAACAGCACGACGCGGCATAAGGTGTTTCACGGGCAACCGGCAGGGTAAGGGTGTCAACTTCAACGAGAAGATCGCGCCGGCGGCCAAGTTCACTTCTATCCGATGCATCCTGGCGATGACGGCGGCGAACGAGTGAGAGCAGCATCAGTTGAGCGTCAAGACAGCGTTCCTAATTGACGAACTTTACGAGGAGGTCTACATGGACCAGCCAGACGGCTATGTCGATCCAACGTGTCCTGACAAGGTGTGTCGGCTCTTCCAAGCGCTGTATGGGCTGAAGAAAGCCCCCAAGATGCGGTACGGCAAGATCCACGCCTTCCTCAAGTCGCAAGGGCTTGACAACATCTACCCGGATGCATGCCCTCACCTCTATATGGATGAAGGTGAGATCATCATCGTCCTGGTGTATATCGAAGATCTTCTTTTGGTGGCATCAAGCCTGGCGTCGATCTACAAGATTAGCGACGCTCTCCACAGGCGTTTTGTGAAAAAGGACCTGTGCGAGGCGAAGGTCATCCTGGTTTACTGATAAGACGTGACAAGATGTTGAGCCCCCTCAAGCTGTCGCTGGGCACGTACGCGGCGGAAGTGCTGGAGGAGTTCATTATGGCGGAGTGCAACCCGATGGGGAACGCCGCTGGAGTTGGGCCTGCAGCTTGTCAAGGCCGACGAGAGCGACGACGCGCTGACCTATTACGAAGCCGTCGGCAATCGAATGTGCCTGATTGTCGGGTCGCGTCCTGATCTCGCCTTCGCCATCGGCAAGCTGCGTCGGTTTGTCTCGTGCTACGGCAAAGAGAATTGGGAGGCGATCAAGCGCGTTCTACGGTTTGTAAAGGGCTCGATGGACAAGGGGCTGGTATTCGAAAAGAACGTTTTCTGTGTTCTGCCAGGCTTTAATGATGCCGACTGGGCGGTTGCCCACAAGACGCGACGTTCTACGTCCGGCTTGACCTTCATATTTGGCGGAGCAGCCGTCAGCTGGGGTTATGAGGTGCAGAAGACGGTGGCGCTGTTGACGATGAAGGCCAAGTACATGGCTTTTCGTGAGGGCAGCAAGGAAGCTGTTTGGATTGACAAGCTCATGCAAGGCGTGACATCTCGAGGGCTGCAAACAGCGATCTCGGGCGGGCCGGTCCACCTCGAAGTCGACAACAGCGGTTGTATTCACTTCTCTCAGAACCCCGTCCAGCACAAGCGCACCAAGCACATCGACACTCGCTACCACTTCGTGCTCGAGGCCTTTACGGTGGACAAGGTGACACTGGAGCATTGGGCTACAGACTACATGGTGCCAGACCCCATGACGAACGAGCTCGGCAAGAATAAGCACGACAAGCACGTCGATGCCATGCGGTTTTGCTGAAGACAATAACCGCCGCTGCAACAAGCTAGGAGGAGTGCTGAACTTTGTTTCTTGCTGCCGATTCCAGTTGCACTTCGCCAATGGATGAAAGCCTTTGATCCCTTACGTACCCCAGATAATACATTTGCAAAACGTGGTCAAGTTCCACACATTCTTGTTAGGTCATCTTAGGGCGTTCCTTTTGTCATGTTTGCGTGTAATCTTCACTTTGCTCCAGTGGCTCTTGATATTGTGAATAATTTAATTTGGTGCGAGGGCGTGGGCTTCGGTGTGGGCGCGAGAGAGGGGGAGCGCTCGGCCCGGTTGGGCTCATATGACAGGTGCAATCGGCCGGGAGAAGTGGGCAACCCTTAGGCCAAGCAACAAAGCACCTTTGCACACACACACACAAGCCTCTCAACTACTTCACCGTGGGCCACCATTCCCTTTCTTCACTTCGTTCAAACACTGCACGATTTTGCTTGTGCAGCAAGCCCCCCTTACTCGGCGCAGGCGCGAAGGCCCGCGGGGCTGGTTGCCACGAAGACGAAGAGTGTCACCTGAAGGCCTCCCATCCGCCCTTGTTCGTCTGCCGCTGTCGCGCAGCGTACGAGGGCAGTCCACGGCTCCCGCACGTCCACAGGCCGTCAATGGGGCCCCCCGTGTTGAGAATCAGGGGCGATAGGGGAAGGGGGTTCACAATGAAGTGGTTGAGTGGCTTCAGCTTGTGTGTAATCAAGCCATTGTGCTGAGTTTGTTGTCGTGCGGTTCGCCCACTTCTGCCAATAGAGAGCCCCTCTCAAGTAGTTGCCACAGGGCCAATTGTTCCCACCTCTCGCGCCCACACCAACACACATGCCCTAGCACCAAATCAAATCACTCACCAGATCAAGAGCCACTGAAGGAAAGTAAAGATCAAGTCCAACCATGCCAAGAGTAACGCCCAAAGATGACCCAAGACGACTGTGTGCAGCTTTACCACGTCTTGCAAATGTATCTTCATGGGTATCATAGAGGTCAAAACCCATTCTCCATCCGTATACCGCGAGTGGAATCGGCGGCGAGCATCACAGTCCAACAATCACTCACTCACTCGGCTACGCGTGGATGTCGGGCGGCTCGAGGAGGGTGCGCGGATGCGAGGCGGTTCGGCCACTCTCACTGACGGCCAGAACCGACGCTGGCGACCAAGACGGCGGCCATGCAAAATTCGCGTGCACAGCGTCGTTTGAGCGCGGCGTCGGCCCCCTCGTCTGCAAATCGTTGAGGCGTGTGGCCATTTGAGCGCCCGCACGCTCGGCCCTGCGGGAGCTTACGGGCGCGCACTTCCCTGATTCCCTCCCTGTTGCCGATATTGCCGCGGTCAGCAGGGCCGACCCTTCCACGTTCCCTTCCGCCTCTGCCGTCGATCCGTCTTTCGCGTGGACGCTGGCGGCACCCGTTTTTGACCGTCGTCGATGTTGCCATTGCAGACAGCCACCTGCGCGACCGCGCGGGTGCGATCTCGGCGCACAAATGTGTTCACAAACCGCTCGTTTGCCGTGGTGGGAATCATGGCCCCGGCCAGACGCACGTCCGCTCCGGTAAGGGCGACGATGGCGTTACCGCCTAGCCGCTGCGGGTGGCTTTCCACTGCTGCTGTGAGACACCGTTGTCGGCAACGCACGACCACATGACGTTCGAATCAGGCGGCGAATGTCAGAGCGGCGGGACGCTCGTCGGCGAGTGGTGGCGCTGTCGCGGATCCATGCGGTCGTGAAAACAGCGTTGACAAGGTCGCTCACCTTGCGCGACGGCGACACGCGGCGTCGGCGCGACGGCGATTTGCGGTGGCGGCACAACCGGCGGTGACGACAGCAACAGCAAAGCCTTCAACAGCGATGGCGCCGGCCGCATTAGCAGGAGCGGTATTGGCATCGGTCGAAGGTGGCGGCTCTCTGTCGCGGTGCTGGTAGGAAGCAGTGGTTGGGGCACTGCTACGGCGGGCTCGAAGGGTACGGGGCTTTGCGTACCCGCTTGTGCACCATCGCGCACAAATGCAACTGAATCGGCGGCCTCGGTCGTAGCAGGCACTCCTGAATGAACCATCAGACGTGAAGTCGCCATGGCGTAGTTTCGACAACGCCTGTCTCGCATGTGGATCGGCACACCATGATGACTAACAAAGGTTTCCGAATCTGCTTTCGACGCCGACCCTACGGGCATTGCTGCTAAAATATCTCAATCGCGCATGAGCAGCAGGCCCCAGCTGAAGTCCAGGACCAGGTCACGAAACCATCGTAGTATTGTCTCAGCTGGAATCAAGCAAATCGCCGGCCACGTTCGCAATCGTTTCACGTCATGTAGAGGCAGACGCATCTTGCTTACGGGTTCCATGACGCACTCCACATATCGCTGTGCTGATGTCGTTGGACTCTAAAGTCATAGCTTTCGGTCCATGCACCTCTCGGTGCCCGCACCAAGCGCATATACTTGCGCAACATGCGTCGAGCGGCCCGCACTTGGCCTTGCTTTGTAGCCACAGGTTGCCAGTCAATCATCCCTGCTTTCGGCTGACGGTCGGCGAAATTTTGGCTGAGGACGGTTGTCGCTGCGGCGCCCGTGGCGCTTCTTTTCATCACGACTCGTGCAGTGAGTTTCATCAGTTCGGTCATATGCGTTTAACCCAGGTGCCGGCTGGCGTCCGCTGGGCCATGTCCAACTCGCGTAGTTGAAGCCGGAAGGCAATGCTCTGCGCCCGAGTGCTGCACGCGACTTCGCTTGTCCTCCCCTGGTGGATTTCAACAATGTTTTTGTACAGTTACTTGTCTTTAATGCTGTGGCGTTGGTATGCGCCATGCTTTATCGCGGACTTAAGAGATTGGCAGTCACGCTCTTGCAGGACCGTGGCGTTCGGAACCGTTATCGATGACCGTTTGCTCTTCACAGGGGGGGGTTCACAGAGTCCGGCGCTGGACTCGGTCCTGCGGATTCCCGGACAGGGTGGAATAAGGCGGGCAGTGCACGTCCGGAGGATGAAAAAAGTTCGAAACGTGAGACAGCGGACGCATTACAGGGTTGCAAACACCTCGATACAAACTGGAAAAAAGCACCGAGTCAAATCCCTGACAAGGACAGAAGGACCGGTCGATTGAGAGGCCGTGTGGCCGATTCCAGTGCCCAACAGTCACCACCTGGCACACTCCTCGCAGGAAAAAGAAAGAACAAGGCACAAATGTGCAAAAACAAAAGGACGAGGGTGCTTTCCGGGCCGCCTCCATGGAGGGGTCGCCGCCGCCAAGGCCACGTCCCTCGCAGCCTGAAAACTGGCCAATTCTAAGGCTATCCGTTTGAGCTGCCAGCACTTCATGGCAGCGCGGTTTGAGAAAGCACCTCACCCTTCGAGACCAATCCCTGCAACGTCGATCTCATTCTCCAATTGGGGAATTTAGAGGTGCAACATGAGGCACGTTGAATGGAACGCCCATTCTGGGGGCCCTGTTTGGGGTCATGTGCGATGTAGTTGGGTTGAAGCGAGCCACAAGACGGTCCAAATGGGGTCATTTTTGCTGGGTTGAAGCTTGCCCCATTCTACTGCATCAAATTTGAGTGAAACAGAAGAAGCGCTAAAGGATCTCCATCGGCGCTTAATGAAACGAAGCCATCGAAAAAATGGCCTGCAAGCGTGTGAAGCAGTCGCGGTGAGATCGCCACGTCCCTATCAAGCGCCAGATATGCCACTACAATCGTCGAAACGGATGACAAAGTCGAAGAAGAGGGAATTTATAGGTACTATTGGGCCGACACCTGGAACGGCCACGACATAAACAGGGCACCCAAAAGATGCGACGGGCCCTGGGCACTGTGCGAATTCCTCGTGTGAAGTCTCTTCGCTGACAATCGGATCTGTTCGGGGTACCCAAGATGCGGTAGGCGGCTGGGCGGGCAAACAGACCAACGGGCGTCGTTACTTGAGCGATCCGCATCGTGCGGCAGGATCGTCGCGAGATGCCAGCAGGTCAGCTACATCGCCAGCGACACTCTCGGGAGTTGTTTTCGCACCGCCCAGCTTGGGGGGAGGTGATGGGATTGGCTGAAACAGTAAATCGAAACAATCTGTCGTCCTGGATTTCACCACTTTCGCCAGAAACTGTACTTTTGAAATCTGGTCGACGCCACAAACCGTCCGTTTTGGTCCCACATGCCCAACAGTGGGTGTAACCTGGCCCGCGTCACCGGATGACATCGTGCAAGAGTGGGACACTGAAAAGGGGGCGAAGCGCTTTGCGCAATTTGTGGACAGAGCGACGGCACAGAACGGATGGCCAGCCAGTCACGTGACAAGCTCGTCATCCTTTGACGTTAGAGCGACCCCCGCACCAACGCCCTCTCTGGTTCTGAAGGCGTGACGGCAGTCAGCGCCGCGAGTCGTCAGGGGCCGCCTCGCGGCCTCTCAGCTCCCCAACGCATGTCGCGCGGTCCCTCAGGCGTCCGACGTGGCCCGCGCTGCCCCTCAGCTGTCCGATGGGGGCCGCGCGGCCTCTCAGCCGTCCGACGTGGCCCGCGCAGCCCCCCAGTCGTCCTACGTGGGTGGCGTTAATGCGTGCGGTTCCCGCCTTCAAACGAGTCGGCGTGAACAGGCTGTGGTGGCGGGTCCCACTAGCTCATCCCTCCGGATCGGCCCAGATTCTGTTGCGCGGACTGTGGGGCGCTGTGAACGCGCTCCACGTGTGTGGACCAGGCCCTACCATACGTGCATTGTGCATAGGTATTTTTACAGGTGTAAGTGTCTGAACTCCCGTACCCGCAGGCAGCAAGGCGTCGGGCACTTACACCCGAATGAAAAATTGAGTAGATAGCCGTGGGTATCTATCAATTCCGACCGACAGCGGAGTTAAAGCCAGAAGAGCACGCTATTCGAATGCAGTTATGTCGTTTCATCTCCGCTAAGTACCAGTTGGTCTTTGGACTTGATTTGAATACCACGACGGTTCTAGTTGGGGTGGATTCTCCTAACCGTGGTGTGCTCGCTAAAGGGCGCCCGTTAGAAATCTTGAGCGAGCCGTTGACAACGCCGCAAACAGGATGACTCACATGACGGAACGGATCCGACATGCTTGGGAAAAACAGGCGCTTGGCGCTGCTACAGGTCGGCAGCTGTTCCAAGTCAATCAATTTTGGAATTGATTCCTACCCGTGTTCTCAAGGTATAATTCGTATTGATACACGTGAAGATAGACGTGGCCAGCACTCGTACTTGAATTCAAGGATTTCTATATACCGTACCCGAAGCTGAAAACGATACTTATGACAGGGCCTGGTGTCGACCGCCTGCCTGCGCGCTGGTCGGTCCCCGTGGGTGTCATGTTTTCGTGTGCCTGGGCCCCTGCGAAGCGGGCCCGCCTGAGGGCTGGGCGCTCGCATGCCGTCGGACGGCATGTGGGAGTGGGCGGAACGCGGCATCACGCCTTCTTCCTGTGCAACGCACGCCGACGTGCTCTGTCGCCCCCTTCTCTTTCATCCTCGCGCGCCTTGTGCGAGCCCGCCTACGTTCACCCTTCCCGCCCACCTCAACCGCTCGCATGACGCGTGTTAACGGCGCCGAGGACACGCGACGGCACCGTGCACAACGGCTCCACAACGGTCGCCTGGCGGCCCCGCCCTCTCCGCCCTCCCCGCCCTGCACCTGTACGGGGCCGTGCAACCACGGGGCCGCCGACGGGCGACCCCTTCCCCCCCCCCC
>Ga0209831_1002179_pt1 | contig 17263 bp, 7 predicted proteins | sample Maine_Asex4_meta_FD_187451 | JGI IMG/M metagenome (GOLD analysis project Ga0209831, IMG submission 187451) | Marine algal microbial communities from Maine, USA - Maine_Asex4_metaG (SPAdes) (version 2) | ecosystem: Host-associated > Algae > Red algae > Unclassified | place: Maine, USA | collected...
TTTGAGATCACTAACGAAAAAACAGAATAAATCATAGCAGACAAAAAAAACCGCTAACATTAGATGACCACAGCATATCCTCCTTCGTCGGAGACGCTGGGTATCATTATCCGTTTAATTTCTAATCCCTCCCCTCCTCAAAAAAATCTAACTTCCTTCTAACCAAAATTGCATCATGCTTACTGATCACAAACCCGGCCTTCCCATCTAAAAATCCCAATCTCAAAACATACGTTTTAAAAAAGCGAAAACTCGGCGCGAACCATTTTTTAATAAATCCAATCTGCTTACCATTTGCTATCCACTCTTGAGCGGCGAGTCGAGCGTACTTAACATTACGGTCAAGATGATCTTGATGAGACTTATAAGAATAATGCTCTAGGATGCCGTCTAGCCTTACCTTATCACATGAAACGTCGAATACGAGCGTCTCATGCACATAGTCTCCCTCCCATCTTGCCTGATCTTTATGAAAAAGACGTTGTTTCCAATCTGGGTACCAGCCACAATGCTTGATCCACTGCCCACAAAAATTGGTCATCCGATCAAGGAAGTAAATCTTATTTTTTTCGAGATCTAAGGTTTGGAGATTTTTAACCAGCTCGGGAGACAGAACCTCATCTGCATCGATGGACAAAATCCAATCATGCTTGGCGTATAGGTGGCCGAGGTTTTTAGTCTTGGCATACCCTAGCCATTCATGTTGGATAAAATTTGCATTATATCTTTTGGCAATCTCCGCTGTCCCATCCGTACTGTCTCCATCAATAATCACAATGTCATCCGTCACCTGTGATAGAGCTGCCAAACAAGACTCTAAATTGTCCGCCTCATTGAGCGTGATTAAGACCACCGAAAAAGGAGTTAGTGCCATGCTATATTATACCAGTGAATCTTCCTTCAAACCCCCCATTGCAATGAAATGCGGATTGAGTAAGTTCTCTTTATTGTAAGCTAAAGGTAAATTCGTTTCTGTGTTGATTACCTGACCCCCAGCCTCCTCAAGCACGATCTGCGCAGCACATGTATCCCACTCCATAGTAGGTGCTAGTCTAGGATAGATATCCGCATCCCCCACTGCCAAGATCATAAACTTAAGCGAACTGCCCTTACTCACTAAGGCTGGCTTTTCGAATCGATCTACAAAGTTTTGAGTTCCTTCATTCAGGTGAGAGCGAGAGCAAACTAGGCGTAAACCTTCATCTCCTTTCGAAAAATTATGCACATTGATCTTTTTGGTCTTTCCAGCAACTTCCATAAATGCGCCACTGCCTTTTACTGCGTAAAATAGCTCGCCAGTTACAGGCGTATAAACCACCCCCAATATTGGCTGTCCAGCCTCTACTAAGGCTATATTTACCGTGAATTCACCATTTTTTTTGATAAACTCCTTGGTGCCATCCAGTGGATCTACCACCCAAAAGCGATCAAAGTCCTTTCTTTCTGCGTAAGGAATCTCCCTATTTTCCTCAGAAAGTATGGGATATACCACCTCCAACTTCTCCAAAGCATCACAAATAACCTTATTCGCAGCACTATCGGCCTTAGTCAAAGGAGAATCATCCCCTTTTTTGCTGATTTCTATATCTCCTACAGCATTATATACCGTCAAAATCGCTTCTCCAGCGTCAATAGATATTTTATTTATGTCTTTTATAAGCGTATTTAGATCAATCATATAAAAAGGGCAAAATTTTTGAATGTAATAGGATGTTAAAGATAAAGTGATTTAATAGAATAAAATTAAAGCACTTCACTAATTGGCAAACAAACATATTATGTAAATTTGCACTTGGTGCTATTTATGAACCCTAAAGGTATGATATAAAGATGAAAAAAGTACTTGTTACAGGAGGTTGCGGATACATAGGAAGTCATACCATTATTGATTTGCTCAATAATGGCTTTGAAGTTACCTCCGTAGATAATAACTCCAACTCTGATTTAATGTCCCTGGCAGGGGTTCGTAAAATTACTAACCAACGGGTAAAGAACTATACGGTTGATTTATGCGATTATGAGAAGACAGCCAAGATATTCAGAAATGAGTCATTTGATGGTGTTATCCACTTCGCTGCATTGAAAAGTGTAGGTGAGTCTGTTAATGAACCCCTTAGGTATTTTGACAACAATATCACCAGCTTACTCAATGTGCTCAAATGCTGTAAAGAGTACGGTGTGAATAACTTTATATTCTCTTCATCTTGTTCTGTTTATGGCAATGCAAAAGACTTGCCTGTAACTGAAGATACGGCTTTTGAAGAAGCCGAATGTCCTTATGCACGCACCAAGCAAATGGGAGAACAAATCATCAAAGATTTTTGCTTTGCGAACAAAGGCATCAAAAGCATCAATCTTAGATACTTTAATCCTGCGGGAGCACATCCAAGCGCACTCATCGGCGAAGCATCCTTAAACGCACCTACCAACCTTATTCCTGTGATAACAGAGACAGCCATAGGAAAGAGAGAGTCCCTAACCGTATTCGGAAACGACTACGATACTAGAGATGGAAGTTGTGTAAGAGATTATATCCACGTCATGGATCTAGCCAATGCACATACCAAAGCGCTTCAGTACATACTCGAAAATAGAAACGAAACAAACTGTGAGGTATTCAATCTAGGTATTGGCGATGGGGTCACCGTTTTAGAGGCCATCAACGCTTTTGAAAAAGTATCTGGCAAGAAACTTAACTATGTCATTGGAGACCGTAGACCAGGAGATGTCGTTTCCATCTACGCGAGTGTAGACAATGCCAAAGAAAAGCTACAATGGGAAACAAAGTATAATATCGAAGATATTATGCGCACTGCATGGGAGTGGGAGATGAAGCGCACGGAGACTGTGTTGCAGAGTTAAAAGAGGCTTTTGGCTTTTAGGAGATTGTGATCCCAACTTTTCGTTGATCTCACTATAAGCAAGTTGCCTAAACACTTTCCTTAGTGACTTATACTCGAAAAAAAACTGTTTCGTGCCTGCGGTGTCTCGCACACGAAAGAATTGCTGCGATGCCTACGGTGGTAAACGGTCTACTCAAAAACATACAGCAAGTACTTTTCATGATAAACGAAGAAACCATCATCGTCCCTGGGCATGGCGCCATGGCCAACAAAGCCGATCTCTTTCAAATCATAGACGTCATTTGCGAACTCCGAGACAAAGTCGCAATGTTAATAAAACAATGAAAATCTCAAGATGAAATTATGGACGCAGAATTCTCTGCAGCTTACGACGAGAATTGGGGAAGTGGATTCATCAACGGCGAAATCTTTATTGGTTTTCTTTATAAGGGACTTACACAAAGTAAAATGGAATAGTTCTAAAGAAAAAATTTCAAATCAAAATGCCACAACTTATCATACTTTGATGTATTTTTACAGCATTATATAACCAAATAGTGATATTAGATGAGCGATCATATAGATAATGCAGGTAAAAAAGGAAGATGGATTCTGTATTTTTTTACATTTATCATCCTTTTTATTAGTACTTGGGCTTGGGTGTACTATTCCAATCAAAACGGATTGAATTAAACTTTCGATCTTACCAAACTTCTACGGCTTTACCATCATCGAGCCACTGACTCCATTTTTTGTTATAGGTATGTACACGATCGGTGGTATTATCCAGCGCATCCACGACTAGGTTCCCCTGATTGACCCACTCAAATATACTTCCGTAAAGATTATACACTTCCGTATACCCCATTTCTTGGAGCTGCTCCCCAATCTTTTCGCTACGGTATCCCACCGAGCAGTACACCACTATTGGCGTATCCTTATCCGCACCAGCTAGCCGCTCCACATCAAAATCCTTATGCCCAACGTATTGAGCAGTAGGTATATGACTCACCTGATACTCTTCCTCTTCTCTCGCATCAGCAATAAATACATCTTCCATAGCCTTTAGCTGTTCTACGCTTATGGTCGGTACCGAAAACTTGATTAAAGATTCTACTTTGGCATCAAATGCAGGATTCGCACAATGCGCCTGACGAGCTGTTTGCTGTGCAAGGCAAGCCGTCAACTGCAATACAAAAAGTAGTGTATAGAATATCTGTTTCATAGATAAAGAACAAATTTTGAAAGAATAAGGTTTCATGAAAACTGCTTTGGCCCTTTGCCTACATGATCCGCAATCACCATGTTATCGTGACACAAACCCTGCAAATCATCCGCTATAAAATGCTTTACTTGTGATGTGTAGTCTGCTGGGTATAGCAAATGCGGATTCGGACCCGCATCCAATGAAAAATACAGAGGCACCTTACTTTCACTTCTAAAATCCTTTACCCGTGCTAGCACCTCCAGCGTATTCGGCTGCAATAATATAAACGGATCATTCGCCGCCATCATCATTGCGTGCAGACTCAGCGCCTCCCCTTCCACGATCTCCCCAAAAGTTTCCAAATCTCCAGCCTTCATCGCCGCGAGTAATCGAGTCATTCGCTCTTCCGCCTGCGCATACCGACTGGCAGCGTACACATTATTTTCCATCAACGCATGCCCCTGCGTACTACTCACTTTTTTCTCCTTCCGACTCACGATCAAGATATCATTTTTATACGATTGAAACACCTCGTGCAAGTGCTCCCCATACGGTATCGCATAGTCATTACTCGCAGCAGCTATGGCAGAATGCTCTCCCCAAACCGCAGCTATCGGATATACAGATCTACACGCAGACCCACTTCCCAGTCGCGCCAGATAAGACGCCTTTTGCAATAGCGCCTCTGGACTTGCATAAGGTTCCCCTATCGTGTTTTCTATCTGACAGAGACACATCGCCATCGCACTCATCGCCGACGCAGAAGACGCAATTCCTGCCGAATGTGGAAAAGAATTACTCGACCGAATCGTCAAATGATGCGTCCGCAAAAACGAAACTTCATCCAATATACTATTCAGAAACTTTTTTAACTTCTGTTCAAAAGCCGCATTCGCCTTATCCTCAAAATAGAAATCGATCGACACGCTTTCACCAGCCACCTCCCGCTCCACATACTCCACCGAAGTATCCGAATAGGCCTGATCCAGCGTCAAACTGATCGACGCATTTCGCGGATATTGCCGCCCATACTTCCCCCAGTATTTGATCAGCGCTATATTCGAAGGACTAGTAAATCGCACCACATTTTCTTGAGCCATTAAGTATTAATTTTCGTGTTGGCGAATTTAGGCATTTCCTCCAAGGATTGAATTAAGAGGATAATAATAATTTGGGAGTGCCCCCATTTTTTATTCCGCGAAGAGCTCCATAAAAAATGCGGTCGGGCTATGCGCGACTTGGTCCTTCGACTTCGCCCTTCCAGTGCTACGCTTACAGCTTATCATCTGGAAGGGCTCGCTCAGGACTGCCTCCTGAAGAACGGAGGCATCGCTCCTATCCCTCACTCGTAAAAAATAAAATGATATAGTTGAGTGGACTCAAAATTTACTATTCAAATAATACAAACTTATTCCTTTACAACCATTGCCTTAATTTCATATCAATAAAAATCCCGGAGGGATGAAATCCCATAGCAAGGGATTTCATCCCCTTGTATATTGGCTATAATCACCAAGTCCTGGAGGGACGAAATATTCCTCATTATAAATATCACATTATAAAACGCTAATTATTATTTACTTAGGTTTATACTAAAATCTTATATCTAATACTATTTTCTCCGCGTGAGAGATAGGAGAGGTGACCTGCTTTTCGCAGGGCAGTCCGTGCGGTTGGGTTGAGGGTATGCTAAGGACGGGAGCGAACGCGGACCCTCGGATAGCTCGACTCCAGGTGCAATTAGCTGCGATTTTTTTCGCAGGTGATTTGCTCATGGAGGCACGCCCAAATCATCCGCTGCGAAATCAAAAAAGTCTAAATTTGTAAACAAGAATAATTTCTACTCTCCAAAATGCTTCCAACCCTGCGCCGTGATTGGATGAATATTGCCCCCCTTGGTGTGCAACTTGATGCCATCTTTTTTCGGTAGGCCTAACTCTCCAGCATTCTTTTATTTAGGGACAGCGAACAAGTAACTGTCCGTTTTGAATGGAATTTTCACACCTACTCTTCGCCATAAAAATCTCAAATAGCGAAGGCTATTTTCAATTTTTCTGGCTCGATTAGCCGTAAAACTTCTGCTTCAAATTCGGACACTTATTTATACGCTGTCCCTTAATACTTATTGTATTACTAACTTTCTCGTATCGAGTACTACATTTCCATCTAAGACAGAAATTATATACACTCCTTTTAGACTAGACAAGTCAAGTTGAATACGCTCTTGCTGCGCATCGATAACTTTTATGTACACTTTCCTGCCTAATACTTCCTGGACTGTAACCTCTCCTTTTGTCAGGCTTGAAGCTAGTTCAAGGTTCACTATTTCTGTACTTGGGTTCGGGTATATCACGAGATCAAGCCTAGCAGGTACACTCTCCGTATTATCATCCTGTGTTCTTTCTGTAATATTAGTATAACAATTGTCTACATCGCGATAATCATTTTGAAGACCAGGCTCTACTTAATCCCATTGTCCTAATAGCTAATACTTTTCTTTGAGGGGCTGACCCTTTCGCTTCGCTCAGGGTCGGGCTTTCCGCTTTACTGCGTGCTCGCTTCTATCCCTCATCCATTCTAGGCTCCACGAAAAAGCGTGATCGCGAAAACTTGGAGATGCTGGGTGCGAATTATTGTAACAAAAAAATAATACACGAAACTTAAATGAACAAAAAATCCCCTCTTCAGAAAATATAACCCACCTCACGGAATGTCCTGCAACAAATTACTCTCCACCTTTATTATGAGCACGGAGTGCACGCCATCCTACTAGTCTTTCAACACCAAAACCTTCTCCTGCAGTCGCTTTCCATTAGACAATTCCATATCCAATAGATATACCCCAGGACTCAAATCTTTTGTAGACAAGATCAACTCGCTCGATGCAGACCCTTGCTCGAAAATCACCTCTTGACCTATACTCGAAAAGAGACGTACACTTTCTATCCTATTCTTCTTTGAGTTGATATACAACAAATCACTTGTCGGATTTGGAAAAACGCTTACTCCTTCTTCTGCCAAACTATTCGTAGACGTACTGATAACTTGGATCGTCTGTGTTAATGTATCCGACCCACAAGCATTCGAAACGATGTGGATCACATCGTAGATTCCTATTGCCTCATACTCATGTATAGGATTCTGATCTGAACTACCATTCCCATCCCCAAAATTCCATTCGTGTGTAACATTAATTTCTTCAAGAGAAAAATAAGATACGCTATTACCCTGTTCTTCAAAGTTAAAGTCCGCTGCAATTCTGTCATGCTCGACTGTGAGTGCCTGACTAGAAACACATCTTGATTCACAATCTATGAGTTCAAGAACATAATCCCCTGCTCCCTGTATGGAAAGGGTATCTGCCATACTGGACAATATCGGCAAACCATCTTGATATACTACCGCTTCAAAACAATCTTCTTCACTATCTATATACAACTCAAATATCCCTTCACAAGCTATAGTATCTGCACTCTGCTCTGTGGTGAATATAGGCATAGTGAAATCTGATACTATATCTATACTATCTACTAGCTCACAACCATACTCCATATCTTCTAGCCTAAGTGTGTATCTTGCCTCTTGTGTTAACCCTAGGGTGAGTCCATTAAATGCTATCAAGTTGCCATTTCTTAACCATCTTGTCCGTAGATGAGGATAGTCAGTTAACGGGTCGCCTCCTATCTGGACAGACAAAGTAATACTATCTTGCGCACAGTTCAATGTAGAACTTGTACTTACTATATACGCACTTTCTGAAGCGTCTGGATATACACATACTGTTTGTGCTACCGTATCACTTGTGCATCCATTTGATAGCACATGACTCACTTGGTAGCTACCGTAATCAACATAGTCGTGCACAGGTGAAATCTCTACACTGCTATTGCCGTCTCCAAAATCCCACGCATGCGATTGGTCTAGTGCTGTACTGCCGAAAAATGTCGCAACAGTTCCTTCTTGCTCTGCTTGCCAATCTGCACTTATAGGCGCATCTTCAATGATAATTAGCTGACTACTTTGACATCCCGTCTCACAATCAAGTAAGCTAAGATTGTAGCTACCAGATTTAGATAGACTAAACGAAGACTCCATCGTTGACAAAACAAGCACTTCGTCTTTTGACACCTCCAACTCAAAACAGCTCATTGATGTTAGGATTGATACCTCTACCGAAGATCCACACACTAATGTATCTGCACTTTGGATTAGGTCAAAGTCTGGCTCGACCATATTGGAGGTAATTTGTATCGTATCTATAATACGACAACCATAAATAGTATCTAATATATCTAAGCGATAAGTCCCCGCTATATCTACTCGAATACTATTCTCATTCATCGCAATCACACTATCTGGACCCAACATCCATCTACTTCGGAAATGAGGATAGTCCGTTAATGGCTCTCCTGCCATCGTTGCATTCAGCATTATTTCATCATTTGTACAGGTCAAAACTGTACTCGGAGCATCCAAATATGACTCCAAAGCTGGCCTAGGATAGGCACACACATTTCGTCTAAATGTATCTACTCCTACTGCATTATTTGTCACTAAGGTCACCTGATAACTCCCATACGCACTGTACGCATGACTTGGATGTTGCTCTTGCGATGCTGTCCCATCTCCAAAATCCCAAGACCAAGATATTGGCTCTCGTAGCGTCATATCCTCAAACATATAGGACAATGGATTTGACTCAGGCACACTATAGCTAAAGTTGGCTAGAGGTCCATTTTCAATCCCTAGCGTATCGCAGCTTGACCCCTCTAGCGCACCCATCCGGTAGTATGGAAAATTGGGGATCGATCGATGTTTATAGGTAGGCCACTCTAATCCTCGCTGTTCAAAATCACAGGCTAAACCCTTTTTATTTGGATCATGAATGACATGGATGAAATGACCATCTGTCGGAGTCCCCATATATATCTTATGGTCTGGCCCCAACAACATGTTATGGAAAGTAGAAGTCCAAAAATTGTCTTCCAAAAATCCATCCCAGTGACCAATGGTGAACCTACTCGCTTCTACATCCGCTGCCCATAGATCGTATTGGTAAAGTGTTTGTTGACCACAGACATATAAAAACCTAGAGTTTGGTGAAAAAGCCAAACCAGCGGAGAATCCTACATTTTTTAGGTTTATTTTTATTTGATCACTTAGCAAGCCAGTACATCTATCAAAATTGTGAATGTCAACAAATGCCCCTAATTCTAATGTCACGTTGTTCATACTTGCATACTTAGAGCCATCTGGCGAATAGGCTACTTGACTTCTGCCAGATAGCACCTCTATCTCTGTGGTTGCTCTACCCATATCATGATACCCATTAATATCTATCAAGAAACGATAATAACTATTACTTCTATCTTCGAAAAGCAATAGCCACCAATCTCGCCCATTGGCGTGTTGGCATACCATCCCCTGCCCTGAGTTGAGGGTATCTTGCAGCATTAGATCTTGACGTACGATGAGTTCTCCTTTTCCATCATTAGCATTCATGTCCACTATATTGTAGTACACTCTAAGTTCCTCTCCTATAAAATCTACTCCATCAAACAAATATTCAACGCCAACGGTGAATAAAACATATTGTCCTTCATGCTCTGGATGGGGTACACTGAAGGCACCTTGCGTTATAGTGAGCGGTTCACAATCATCGTCTTCTTCTAATCGTTCTCCATTTTTGATAGGCTCATGGAGATAATTATACACATCATTCCCATTGGTGTAAAATTGTAGCCCCCCCTCACTATCCGACATTGCCGTATTCGTAAAGCTAAACCAAAATCCATCAATACTTTCTGGTACTGGTATCTGGTCTAGATTTGAAAAATTGAGTACAGCAACATTAAAATCAGGAAATCCACCAATACAATTCCCGCCCAACATCCAATTATTATCGTGTTTTTGCGCTTGCAGTAATGTACAGGTAAATAATAATAATAATAATAGCCTTAAATATTTCATCCTGTTTTCCTTTATTAAAATGCTGGAGAGCTTTGCTCTCCAGCATTTTATAATATATTCTTAATTTATCACTATCTTATCTGTGGAGACGAGTCTATCGCCATCTAACATTAAAATAAAATACACTCCTTTTAACTTGGACAAATCTAGTTGAATATCTCTTTGTTTTGTACCTAGCCTTTGGGTATATACCACTCTACCCAATACATCTTTTACCTCGATATTTCCCTCATTTAAATCTGAATTCAATTCTAGATTCACTACCCCACTACTTGGGTTCGGGTATATCACGAGATCAAGCCTAGCAGGTACACTCTCCGTAATTTCATCCTGTGCTCTTTCTGTAATATTAGCATAACAATTGTCTACATCGTGATAATCATTTTGAAGACCAGGCTGAATGTAATCCCATAAAATACGAGCATCGTACACTGCCATTCCCCCTTCCCAAACGCATTGATTTGCAATATTTTGGATTCTTTGTTGAATGTTAGATCTTGATAAAAAGTCATCAATAATAACTGCGTTCAATCTCGTAACGTTCATTAACCTCTCATTTCTAGCAGCAAGATTAGGAATAGACAAGCTTTTGTTTTGATTTTTCAAAGCTCTAGCCTCGACTATTCTTTCCACTTTTACGGTTTCTACTTTCTGTTGATAACTTTCTACAGTATCATAGTACTGTGATTCAAGTTGTCCTTTCTGCGTAATGAAACTTTCTGCCTCTACTTCACTTTGCGCTTGTACTATATCTCTATTCAAAGCTGATATTTGGCTAGACAGGGATTCTAGCTGATAATTTAATTGACTAAATTCATTGCTATCCGTATTATCAAGAACAAATAGCTCTTGTAAAGCATTGCGCATATCTAAATAAGCTGACATTTCTGTATCTTGACTGTCGTTGTAAAAATCAAGAATCTCATCATCCATAGTCAAAATACTTTCGTCTTGTGCAATCTTTGCCAATAGATTTATTCCTGCATTCCAATTCCATGTATCTGCGTATTCATCATCATAAGTTTGTCTTGCAGCCATTAGGTCTGAAGTCTCCGTAATTGATTCGCCTCTTTCTACGAGATTACCGCAAATTGGAGTTGTGCCTGGTAGTTCATCGAACCAGTTATTAATATTTGCGGGCGGCGAGGTTTCACAGCCAGCAGATCCATCTGCTGGATCAACAATAAAACTAGAAGCCTGAACCAAATTAATGGGACCATTATACACAGCGGTGGAATTTTGGCACCAAAGATTACCTGTATGGTCTTGTCCACCTATTATAGCATTGAACAAAGACAATCCAGCATCTAAAGATCTACCGATACCGTTAGTAAGAAGCTCAGAATCATTACATTGACCAGCGTATTGCATACCCACCGTGGTATTCTCTGTGCTATTGCACTCAAATGTTTGTGCAATAGAGTTATTCGTATCAAAGCCTACTACCTGTAGGTTTGCTCCATTTACAGTATTTTCTTGGATTAAATTTCCGTTTGAGTTGTTCGTTTGAATACCTCTGAACCATCCACTATTATATGTTGGTTCATCAAAAAAGTTTACATCATTAAACCTTACTTCGCCATCATTACAGTTTGTCATTGATATACCTGCTTGGTCTTCTGCTATATCTATAGTATTTGAAGATATTACTATTCCATTACAATTACTAATTGTAATAGCTTCTTGTAGTGTAGAATTATCTAGTATTTCAGTATTGAAAAATTCATTTTCACTGATAACTAAGGTTACATCATTAACTGCGTTAGAGACTAAAATTCCTCGTTCGGAATAATTGGTGAATCTCTCAAAACCAACATTAACTCTACCACTAGGAGGAGTATTTACCATTTCTATACCAACCTTTATGGTAGTATATGAGTTTACTGCAGAAAATATACTACTTTGATTACCACGTACCCCAAATTTCATTGTGTCATACACATTTCCAGATTGGAAAATGGAAGAAGAAATTGCATAGATCCCGTGACCTGATTCAGAATCATAATCATCAAAGTTTTCGCTGATCATATTAACGAAACTAGAACCTGCAGAAATAATATCACTATTAAATGATCTAATCCCGTTATATATATTTCTAAACTCATTATTAAAAGGAGTTGCAAAAGCTCTTGGAATACCAAGGAAAATCGACGCATCATTAATAAGAATCCCAGAATAGGTTATATCAGTAAACACTAAGTCTACAGTATTACCTTCATATGGCTCTAAAGCACTTGTGCATTCGAAGGTATTTTGAATAAATGGCATCGGATATGATATCCTATTAAGTTCACCAGTAGGATTAGAATCGATAAACAAGCCCACATAATTTTTATCGAAAGTATTACCTTGACAAGAAAATGTGCTTAAATTCTCTAGTTCAATGGCATAAACAGCATCTTTTATGACATTAAATAGAAAATTTAATGTTGCACCTTGGTCAACATGTACCCCTGTCCATAATGCACCGCAGCCCGACAACATCGAAACAAAAACATTCAATGTATTGTTGGCAATAACATTTATAGATGCCTCAGAGTCCATGATAAAAGTGGCTCCTTGAAATTGGTAATCCATATCAATAGTCAATGTACCACTTACTATAATACAACCAGAGAATACAGTTTGAGGAAGGATGCCATCGGTTACTAATTGTTGAAGGGAATAATTTGTAATATTTGGATCAGACAAAATAACACTTTGTTCTGTAGGGCAATCACAACTCAAAGGGTTAGGATCTGGTCCGTCTTCACAGTCAAAATTAATTTCTTGCATGGAACTTGCGATACCACATTCATTAGTCACTTCTAAGGTAACGGTGTATGTACCCGCAGTAGCATAGGTATGCGTAGGGTTGGGTTCTGTGCTACTGTTACCATCTCCAAAATCCCAAGCATAGCTGGTTTCCTCGTTATTTGGCTCAAAAGAATTAAACATCACAGTAGGGCATTCCTCAATAATAGCACTAAATTCTGCACTTGGGAGTATTCCATCAATGGTTAGGAAGGTGGTAACTGCTCCATCTTGTTGATTACATGCGTCAAAGTTATCAATAGACATTACTATCTCGATTTGTTGTCCTAAACTTAGATCTAAAGCAACATCAACCGTCAAAACTATTATTTCACACTCTCCAGCTTCTAGGTCATTAATTGTTACTGGACCATTGGCAAAAGGAGACATTGGATTGATGCTCACAGAACCAAGTATAGCATTGCTAAGGTTTGGTATCAAGGTCACATCTGTTGAACCTCCATCACCAGTCAAGCAAACTTCATAGATGATTTCAACAGTCTCGCCGACGCAAATAAGCAAGTCTTCCTCAGGGGTAATGTCTGTTATTTCGATTTCTGTTTCGCACGAACTTGTAATAATAATATTATCAAAAACAGCTCTTTGGGTTTCAGTATCCCCCCCTTGCGGTAATTTTACTGTGATAAAGTTAATATTTACTCCAGTATTATTTGGAACTTCAAATGAATACGGATTAAATTGAGAGGGAGAATTTACATCTCCTATTGAACAAGAGATATTTTCTACGTTTAGCAAACTAATAGTATTACCATCATTACAAATATCCTGACCACCCGCACCTGCATTTAACGGAGCAGGAAAAGGACAGTTTATATATTGATCGCTACCATAAAACAATATCCCATTTGCTGATGTACATTCTGCGTCAAAAGAAACACGAACGGAACAACCAGGAGCAATTGGTTCACTTAATGGTAAGGTGAATGACTCATCTACTGGAAAATTTGTATTGGGTCCAATATTTGCAATGTATATAAATTGGTTGCCTTGGAATTGTAAAATGTCTGGTGAATTAATTAAACCGTTGAAATCGTATTGACTTAACTGAAGTGAGTTAAGATACTCCGAGACACCACCTGTAGATCCAGATACAAAACCTTCAAAATCACCAAAACACAGTAGGTCACATACTTCTGGTATACAACTTTCTAAAAGATCACTTGGGAAAACAGTTACACAAACTTTGGCTTGATCGCAAAATTCATCACATGAATCTACTGTGTAACAAAAACAATAGTTACCAGGTACATTTCCTTGCACTTGAAATCCATTATTAGTTAATGATACGCTTATTCCTGAGGCATCACTGCATGTCAAATCAAATACAACTAAATCTGCAGAAAAATTAGTAGGAAGTACATCATTGTCAAATACACTTATCATAATGGGGTCTCCATTTTCAAGTGCTATGGCTTCATCATCAACTAAAGATACATAACAAGTTGGAGCTGGAGACGGATTATCTGTACAATAGCCTAGGTTCTCTAATAATTGAATCTCATCTGGGGATATTGTATTCCTAATTTCTCCAGGACAAATAGAACTATTTAGTACATACTCTGAATAAGTACTTTGATCGTCGCAGTCTGTTAAAGTACAATCTTCATCGATATGGCTTAGCATATTTAAAAATTCCCCTTGTGAGTTTACCGAAAGATCACTATTGCACACAGGAATACCCGCAACGGTTATATTACCATTTTGTGAAGCTGTAATAAGGTCATCTGGTAACGTTAGGTCATCGTTAATTTCAAAAACATAGCAGCAATCTGCACCATCAGGTGCATCCACACGCTCTAAAAGCGGCACACCGTTTATTTCTAAAAACATATCCCAAGGAGAATAAGCCCCATCAAGAGGCGAACCATCTTGAGTGATTCTAGAGCCAACTGCGATACCATGCAAAAATTCATGTAACATAACTGAGAATAAATCAATTTCATCTGCATCTATGGAACCATCGCCATAAAACCAATTTATATTTGTGTTTATATTCATATTCGCGATCACATTTTGTGGCTGCCCTTCTAAACCCGTCAAGAAAGGATTTTCTGTTATTCCGTTGCAACCTCCTTGCAAATCAACATGGGATCCATTGTATTCTGGCGTAGCAGAGGCGACACCACTAGCAATTGGATTAATTTGAAAAGTAACCGTATTCGTAGATGAACAACAAAAAATACTCGACAAATAGGCTCGCACTTGGTTGAAAACTGTTAAATAATTCTGGTCAAATTGATTGTTCTCATCATTGATCACAAACTCTATACAACCACCGCCTGCATTAGAATATTCGTTATTACTTATTACTTCATCTGATTCTGCTGAAGTAGTAATATTTCCAAAATTATCGTAAGTGAATGATAATTCACTTGGCCATAAAATTCCGGGTTGAATGGTTTGTACTGATGATAGGAATGGCAATTCATTTATATCCGTGTTGAATATACTTGTTCCATCTAAGGCCAGTCTCCCGTAATCATCTCTTTGTACATTTTGTTTGTTAACGATCAAAAACTGATCGGTCAGTATTGCTTCAGAAGCATTCACGTCATTGTGGTCAATAACATCATAAAATAATTCATACAGTGCAAACTTTGTGAAAGGTTTATCAATCTCTCCATGTATGGTTATTGGCCCTGATTGAGCATGAGAAAATAAATAAAGTAAGCAAATCATCAGAATGGATAGACTCCATCGTTTTGAATTTTGAATTTTGAATTTAAGATACTCATTGTAATAGTTTATGTTAAATATGGTTAAGAAATCTATTTATGGCTTCGCAACTGTTGACGATAAAATTCAAGGAATAAAATGAATGGTTCGGTAATTATTAATAAATACTAAACCTGCATATCCAAAAATGTCTGATAGTCAGTTTGACTGTTAGACACCTACTATCATGAAAAGATATGCTAATCATCGATCAAACAATTATCATATGACAATTGATAATCGACTAAAATTTTCTACAACAAAGAGATGAAAAAAATGATTGGTTTGTTAGATCTATTTGCTTAGTTATCTTAGTTAGATACTTGATTACTCTAAATGTAAGAAAAAATTAAATACTTTATATTTGTTTATTTAATTTTAACATTTACAATCTCAGATTATAGGTAAACAGGGACACAGCTTAAATATTTATTGCTGTTCTTATTGCTAAGAGTCCGTGCCAAGTATTATCTATTGACTTGTTGCCAATGCGGGAAGATGTAGGCATAATCTTTAGCGATTTTCCTTAACCATTTTTGCGCATAGCTTACAAATTTTAGCCTTTTGAATCGTTTGTACTTGTTAAATGCCCACTTCGCAATTCTGCGATTGATAACTCCAAATATCCGCTGCATGGCTGACTTGTGAAATCGACCATAATAATATAGGGATATTCAGTATTAAGTTAACCTCTTCAACCATAAGAAAATAATCGAAATTTAAAGGTTGGGATTACTCCAATATTTTAAATATTGCTCCAAAAACAGGGTAATTCTTGCTGGTAATTTCTCACGATTTTTTCCAAAAAATCACGCCAAATTGGATCTTGTTTTAATCTTTACACAGGGTTGACCACCCTATACATTAATATTAACCCCTTCAGGGTTAGTTTCGCTTACTTCTGAATATGTCTATTTAAATTTTATCGAAATCTTACACCTACCTCCTCTACCCTTTCCGCGTGAGAGATAGGAGAGGTGACCTGCTTTTCGCAGGGCAGTCCGTGGGGTTGGGTTGAGGGTATGCTAAGGACGGGAGCGTACGCGGACCCTCGGATAGCTCGACTCCAGGTGCAATTAGCTGCGATTTTTTTCGCAGGTGATTTGCTCATGGAGGCACGCCCAAATCATCCGCTGTTAAATCAAAAAAGTCTAAATTTGTAAACAAGAATAATTTCTACTCTCCAAAATGCTTCCAACCCTGCGCCGTGATTGGATGAATATTGCCCCCCTTGGTGTGCAACTTGATGCCATCTTTTTTCGGGACTACTTCACCCATGATATATATACCTGGCATGTACTTTACTTTTTCGATATCCTTAGGATCTATCGTGAACAACAGCTCATAATCCTCGCCACCGCTCAGTGCACAAGTAATCGGATCTATCTTGAAGTCGATCGCCTGCACCTCGGTATCGGGGTGGATAGGTACGCCAGACTCTTCCACAAAAGCGCCAACACCAGATTGTGAGCAAATATGAAACAGCTCCGAAGCGAGACCATCTGAAATATCAATCATAGAAGTCGGAATCAATCCCGCTTGATCAAATGCCACGATCATATCCTTACGCGCCTCCGGCTTCAGCTGTCGACCGACTAGGTAATTCTGGTCACCCAAATCTGGTTTTACCCCAGGACTAGACATATATATTTGTTTCTCTCTTTCTAAGATTTGTAAGCCCAAGTAGGCTGCTCCAAGGTCGCCCGTTACACAA
>Ga0209831_1002181_pt1 | contig 17248 bp, 12 predicted proteins | sample Maine_Asex4_meta_FD_187451 | JGI IMG/M metagenome (GOLD analysis project Ga0209831, IMG submission 187451) | Marine algal microbial communities from Maine, USA - Maine_Asex4_metaG (SPAdes) (version 2) | ecosystem: Host-associated > Algae > Red algae > Unclassified | place: Maine, USA | collected...
GAACCTGCGGCAGGCGCCGCCGGCGGGCACGGCCACCGCCTCCCCAAATCAGCAGCCGGCAATGGCGCCGCCCGCGTATGGGCCGCCGCAGCCGGGGGGCGGCCCGCCGCAGGGCCCCCCTGCGGGCTCGCCCGCCCCGCCGCCGGCGCGGCTGGACCCGGGGGGTATGCCCCGGCCGAGTGCCCTCGAAGCGCCCTGTGGCGCGCCGCGGGAGCGCTTTGTCTACCCGATTCCGTCCGTGTCGCCGACGACGGCTATCCCGCCGCTCTCCAACGCCGACTTTGTGGCGGAGGATCAGGGCTCGTGCACGGTGCGATACCAGCGGTTGACGACCGGGTCGATCCCGGCCGAGCCGGCGGTTATGACCAAGTCCGCCCTGCCGCTGGGAGTTGTGCTCATGCCGTTTGCAGACGCGGCGATGGGTGAGGCGGCCATTCCGACGGTCGACCTCCCAAACGGCCCACTCCGCTGCGACCGCTGCCGGGCGTACGCCAACCCGGGTTTCCGCTTCACGTCGGCCGGCGCCAAGTACAGTTGCAACTTGTGTGGCTTCACGGGCGACACGCCGTCGGAGCATTATGCGGCGGTGGATCCGGCGACGGGCTTCCGGGCAGACGCGGCGACGCGGCCCGAATTTTACCGCGGCTCCGTTGATTACATCGTCACCAACGACGACTATTGGACGCGCAAGCCGGCGGCGCCCCGGTACGTGTACGCGGTGGACGTGTCGCTCGGGGCGGTACGGTCCGGGCTGGCGTCTGCGGCGCTGCGGTCGATCAAGACCATCCTCACCTCTGCCGCACTGCCGGGTGACACCACCGCCCAGACGCCTGAGGGCGCGCCCTACACGGGCGCCCGCGTGGCCATCTTTACCTTTAGCACCGCGCTGCACTTTTTCGATGCCCGCACCGCAACCGTGTCGACGCTCATCGCGCCGGACATTGACGAACCATTTGTACCGACGGGGGGCCACGCGCTCTTCCTCACGCCGACGCAAGGCGCTGCCGCCGTGGACGCAGCGCTTGCTGCCCACAACTTGGACAGGCCGAACGCCGCCGACGGGGTGGCGTCTGACTGTGCGTTTGGTGCGGCCGTTGCCGCGGTGCAAGCTGCGCTCGGCGACACGGGCGGCAAAGCGTTTGTCATTGCCGCCTCGCTGCCGTCGACGGGCGTTGGCGCGCTCGAGCGCCGGGGCGGGGGTGCCCTGGGCGGCGGTGAGGAGCGTCAGGCGGCGCTGCTCAAGGAGGGCTCCCCGGAGTACTCCAAGCTCGGCCTCGCGCTCGCCGAAGCGGGCATCTCGGTCGACGTGCTCATTGCCCCGTCGACGCCGTACGTGGATTCGGCGACGACACTGCGGCTGCCGCGCGCGTGTGGCGGCCGGTCGCACCTGTTGCCATCCTTCACCGCCGCCCGTGACGGCCCGGCGCTCTTCCGCACCCTGTGGGCAGCGACCGTTTCGGTTCGCGCGTTTGACGCGTTGCTCCGCGTGCGCACAACGTCGGGTTTGGAGGCCGTCGGCGAATTCCTCGGCCACTTCGCGCGGCCGCAGCGTGGCGAGGACGTGTCCGCGCCAGTGTTTGACTCGCAAGCGTGTTTGACGCTCGAGCTCGTCGTTGAATCCAAGCTCCCCAGCGCGGAGGGGGCGGCCAGCGGCGGCGGTGGCGGCGGCATGCGCAGCGCATTTGGCGGCGGGGGTGGCGGCGGCGGCGGCCCGCCGGCCAATAGCAGCGACGTGTGCGTGCAGACGGCGGTGCTGTACACGGACGTGGTTGGCCGGCGGCGGATTCGGGTACACACGACGTTTGCGGCGCGGGCGGCGAGCGTCACGGACGTCTTCCGACTGGCGGACGTGGATGCCATCCTGTCACTCATGGCCAAGCGCGCCGCGTCGGCGGTGCTGGCCGGCGGCACTGCCCTGTCGGCCGCGCGGGCGGCGCTGATCAGCAAGGTCGCCCGCGCGCTGTTTGCGTACCGCAAGTATTGCACGACGGCGGCGAGCTCGGGGCAGCTGATCCTCCCTGAATCCATTAAGGTCCTCCCAGTCTACATTCTCGGCTTGATCAAGTGCGCGGCGTTCCGCTCCACCGCCGCCACGGACGCAGTGTCGGTGGACACCCGTGCGCACGCGCTCTCCGTGCTCACGTGGCTCCCGCCGTCGTCGATTGCCGCGCGCTGCTACCCGCGTATGTATGTGCTGAAGGAGCTCCCTGAAGCGGCGGGTCTGCCACTGCCCGGCTTTGACGCGACGGGCGTGACGGCCAATGGTTCGGTGCCGCCCGAGCCGGTGGCCATGCCGTCCACGACAGCGCTCTCGGCGGCGGCGCTGGCCGCTGATGGCGTGGTGCTTATTGAGAATGCCGAGCGGATGGTCCTTTGGTTGGGCAACTCGGCCAGCCGGGAGCTGGCCATGGACGCCATCTCGGACCTCGGCGGCGGCCGCCTGGTGGTCCGCGCCGACGCCGGGGTGGCCGCTGAGACGGAGCGGGCCAAGCGGCTGAGCGCCATTATCGCGCGTATCTTTGCCGCCCGCCCCGCCCTGACCTCCGTGCGGGTGGTCGTGCGGGGTCCTAAGCCGGGCGAAGGCGAGGAAGGCCAGCTGATGATTCCTATGCTTGTGGAGGACCGGTCACCTGGCAACGACTGGGACTACGTGCAGTTCCTCAAGCACGTCCACCGGGCGGTAATGGACAAGTTTGCGAGTGACGACCAAGCGCACGACCTGCAGGCGTGGGAGATGTTGAATCATGGGTACTAGCGGGGGTGCGATGGTCGTTAGGTGGTGTTGTGGCTTCCGGCAGCGTGCGATGTTGCATTCGTCGTGTCTTTATGTTTTTTTTCTGGTTTTCTCTGTCCCTTTATTATGTTCAGTTGCTTCGCGTAGTGGCTACGTCCGTCCAGCCGGTTGTACTCGGTGGTTGCCGCACCGGTCAGTGGAGTGTACCTGCCAGCAGCGCTGCGTATGTCAGCCTCTGCTCTGTTGGCTGCTCGATGGACGGCTCCAACGTGTACATTATCAGTTTTCGCTTCTCGCACCATCTTGCAGGTGTCTTTCTGTGCAGGTGTTCTCCTTGCTCTTCTGCTCCATGCTAAAGGCCTTCACCAGAGGTCGGCAGGGCCTGTTCTCAAGCCGCCCCAGCCAATATGGGGCCAACAGAGGTGGTTACCCCCGCGGAGCACCATTTTTTTCATGGTAGAGCCGTGGCGCTCATGTAGAGGCGGGTTGTGCCGGCGCCTTCGGTCCAGGAGGCCATGTGCGTGTGTCTCGTCTTACTCTGTACCGCTCTGTCACCGAGGTATACACACCCATGTGGATACGCAGCAAATGCAGCTACACGGTGACAAATGTACCTGATACAACGCGTGGGTTTGTCATAGGCGCGCTCTCCTCGACTGGTGCTCGAGTTGGAAAGAGGTCAAGAGCCAAGGTGAAAGAGAAAACAAAGAGAAAGAACATCAAAGTTTGATGTTTTCCATCGGCGGCAATCGACGAAGACTAAATAGTATATGTGTATGGTGCTTTGCTGAGAAATGGAGCATGCACGTTTGCGAGTGCAAACGTTTGCCGATGTGGACCGATGTCAGGATGTCCATCAGAGGACTATTCACGGTTTCCGGATGCTGTGTTAGGGAAATCGGCCTTCCGGACCTATTCCAGCCGCATCTCACACAAAGATGTGTGAGACTCTGGAACGCCATCGGGAGGTCTTCCAGGATCTACGTCCATCCCTCACATACGTTGGCATAGGTCGTATTGTGGAGCAAATTACCAGATACTCAATACATTCAATTGATTAAAATTTCATTGCATTGCATCCCGGTCCGACGCAAGGCAGACGTGCGCCAACGGCCTGCACCGACGTCAAAACTGGCGGCGATAGCCTTGATGTCTCCAGAAAGTGGGGCACCAATACCCCGCCTGATTCCCTCCCCTACTACGACAGCTGCGACCCCCTCCGCCTCTTCATTCTATGTCCTCTGTGGTTGCTGCAGCATACGCTGTTGTCGCATATGGACGAACGCACATGGGCAAAGGGCTCCCCTCCCGGACCGGGCCCAACAGCCTGGACCCGCAGAGACGCGCTCCCTGTACAGCTGTTCTCTCAAAACTCCCGCACTTCAACTGTTGCCACAGAGTTCCAAAATTGGTCTCTACGACCCCGCGGAGGCCCATTTGGAACTCTTCCGCAACACTTGGAGTGCGGGATGTTTCAGAGAGCGGCTATAAGAATGTGTGTCTTTCCTGTCGCAGATGATAGCCTCGGCGGAGGGCCCGACACCTCGTACGCGTGCTCCATCTGCCGACAGCGACCACGGTCAGGGCAGACGACGTTGCGGTCCCCAGAAACACTTCCAGCTTCACCCCACTACTTTTTGTCACTCAAAAGAATCGAAACTCCCTTTCGGCCGTCATGAATGTGGCGGAATCTGGGATGGTCGCAGTAGCGGGCGCATCAGTCCCGTCCCTGCTGGGCGGAGAGTGGCGAGGCATGTGGGGCGGTGAGAGTTGGGCCGCAAGCAGGGTGACAGGCTGCCTTTCCTGAGGTCGCGTGTCAAATAAAACTACGAAAGCGGGAGGGCGAGGTACCTAACCGGTGGGGCAGCCGGTTCCAGGGCCAGTCCTGGGGGAGCTGCATCGAGAAGCAGTCTTGATCATGGTGATGATTTGTGCGGAGGCCATGGGCCCTGCGCGGCGCGCACTACCCGCAATCATTGCGATGATCGCAGGTGCACATCCCGCCCGAGCATTTCTGGCGCGCTCGCCTACGCCGAGTCGAGCACCCACTGGATGACCCCCCCTGGTGCCAATGGCTATTGGCACGTGGCTCTTGGCCACCACCTGGATTTCGTACTCGGCGCCCACGCGCCCCGGTATGCCGGGTTCCCCCGCCCCTCGCCACTCAAGCAGCGTCAGGATGCCCGGCCCCCCCCCGCGCAGCCCCCCCCAGCGCAGCCCCCATTGCCGCGCAGCGCTTGCCCAAGAGCCGCACTTTTTTGCTGGCTAGTACAGCAGCCTCAGCTAAATCGCCAGTCAGAACCGGCACCATCCAGGCTGCTCCATCGCCACTGGCCCTGTCGGACCTGGCATATGGTATGCACTAGGCCGACGGCCGCAGGAGCACGAAACAAGTGTACTCCTCCACCTATCTCGTGTGCTAGTAGAAGCTCACATGCCATGACGTTTTCTTGGAATGAGCATGTACAATATGATCGGTTTTGTGTGGATTGACAAGGTGAGCATGTGCAGCAACGGACAGCCGCGGCAGACATGCAAGTGGGAAAAGAGGGGTGGACGGGGCACAGCGAGCCCAGCAATTCTCGTTGCGAGAGACTGGGTGGCACGTGTAAACCAAACAGAGGTAGCTTCGTCGGCAGACGGCCGTACTGAAGTGAGTGAGAAGAACAAGCGCGGCACGGCGAGCCGACCAGGCGTAGTCCCCCATCGTATTTATGCGGCAGGCGAGCTAAAGTCCAGAATGATACTTTGCTCTTGAGAACGGATTTGTACGGATTTAGATTCTCACATAAGCAACCCCCTTCCAGTGCCTGGAAACGGGGTTTCACACAAACGCCCACACACACACAAATCGAGGGAAACTGTGAATCGTCCTCAGGGCCAGAGAGGCCGATTATTGAATCCCATTGACGACCGCAATCGCCTTTCCAGGGTGGGCAAATAATATTGGGTACGTACTGTACAGTGCCGAATGGAGCTACAGTACGTGAGAGGCTTTCAAAGGTCGAGGCCTCCACGGCCGCTTGGTTCAGAAGTAGCCTACCAATCCATGCGGACTGCCCCTGAGAGAGCGATTTCGTGCAAGGCTCTCCGTCCTGGTCGAACGTACCTGACATTTGTTCTTGGGCAGATACAGTACAAGTGCTATATGACAAGGAGAGAAGCATGAAGATCACATGGAGCACCATCAGAAAAGAGGACGTCAAAGAGCACACTTCGTTTATGTCATCTTGCAAACTCGTCAAGCCTCAAAAGATGAGATTTCTAAAATAAACCGCCACAGTTGATCCTCGCTCTCTTTTTGCACGTTTCTGGACACGTGTCTTAAGAACGGAATATTTAGACCGAAATCGTCAAAAAGGTTCTGCAAGCTTGCAAGGCGGTGCACCACCGTGCGATCCCCATACTCGCTTGGCGCCTTTTTGTTGTCGGCTGCGCTTGCTCTGCGCCCCCTGCCAGTTCTGACTGGCACACTGCCACCACCGACCGTTTCTTGCTTCTCTCCACTCCCTCTTCTTCCCCCTGCCAGTTCTGACCGGCACATTGCCACCATCGTCCATTTCTCGCTTTGCCTCACTCCCTCTTCATCCCCCACTCCCCGTAATGGTACGCCTAGCCCCCCTGCGCATGGCATTTGCGGCTACCTTCGGCGTTGGTCTCATCCCCGCTCCCCGCCCGCGGCTGCTGTCGTCTTGTCGGCACTTGTCCCCCCGCCCCCCCGGCGGCCGGCGTTTCCCAACTGCCAAGGCGAGGGTCGAGGTGGTCACCCTAGGTCGGCGGTCGACCAAGGACGCCGTCTATGATAGCGCCGTGGACATGTACATCACCCGCGCGGGTCCGCGCTTGGACATTGCCTGCCGGTGGGTGGCGCCGGCCACCGCCGCCGCCGCCCTCCTCCCCAGTGGCAGCGACAGGGCCGGCGGTGGTAAGGCGACAGCGGGCCCCCGCGCACACGTCATTTGCTTGGACGAGGGCGGGTCGGCGCCGGCGAGCAGCGACGCCTTTGCGACGCTCCTGTACGACCGGCTGGAGCGGGGCGGCAGCCGGTTGGTGTTTGTCATTGGCGAGGCAGACGGGCTGTCGCCCGCGTTTCGGGAGGCGGTGCGGGCGGCGGGGCGTGGGCCGGCGGGGGGGGTGGAGGCACTGAGCCTCTCCCCGCTGACGCTGCCACACAAGCTCGTGCGGCTGGTGCTCGTCGAGCAGCTGTACCGGGCGAGTGAGATCCGCCGCGGCTCCAAATACAACAAGTGAGGGGAACGCCAGCGGGATGGCGCGGAAGTGGGCCGGCGGGGGGGCGCGGGGTGCGCCTTGTATTGACCGGGTCGTGTTACTCCGCGTCGTCCGCGTTCGGCACGAGGGGGTGGGGTAAGGGCCATCGGGGGGGTGGGGCGATCCGACAGAGGTGGGGCAGTGGCCGCAACCGCTTGACCCTTGTTTGGGGCGGGGCTGCGGGCTGGCGAGGCTGGCGCCCGTGGCGACGAGGGGGCAACGCCACCCGTGTGCGAGGGAGGCGTGTGCCGCGGGGGTGCTGGCCCTCTCCAGGCGAAAGTGCGCCACGCGTGAAGTCGACGACGGCCGAGAGGCGTCTTGCTGGTGAGTTGGACAGCGGCCGTCGGGGATGATACCAGGCCCATGGCCACGGCCCTTCAAGGGGAGGAGCGGCGCTGCAGTTGCCGCGGCTGCCGCCGCCGTGGGGACAGTTCGTGGCCACATCCACCAACCACGCAGTGACCGTGCACTTCCTCGGCCAGCCGCCACCATTGGCGTGCGTGCGGCACGCGAGCTGTGAGAAGTGGCCACGAGATTGTCCGAGTGTGCTGGAATATGGGATACGTTCCAGAATCCGCCTGTGCTCGCTGAGCGTGAGGCACTAACAATTTAAACGCTGCCAATCTGGAATCGTGGCTGATCGACCGGCGATTGGCCCATTCATACGGAATGGTGCTCGCAAGCAATGGATTGGACGACACAGACAGACACTGTAAATTCTCAAACCACTTGTTTGAATTTGGGAGCCACCCAGCGACGCTCAGATCAAGGTCAGCACGCGTGCACTCACAACAGAGCCGTGACGGCTGGCTCACGAGTCCACTGTTTGCACAGCTCAGGGCTCGTTGGTCGCTTTTCGTCCGCCCCCCCTGACCACAAGCCGTGTTCCAAGGCTGAGCGCTCGACGGGCACAGCCTGCGCGCTCCTTGTCCACTGTGGCTCGATGCAGGGGCGAAGGTCTTGATACCAGACCTCGCGTGCCCTGTCAAAGCCAGAAATCGTCAAAATTTTCCGCTACCAACGCCGCGTTCTTGGAACCCGCCTGCCTGCGTCAGCAGCAGTGGCAGGGCGCCAGTGTCCGGCGCTCTGGGCCGCCTCCCCTGCCAGCACAGAAATGGTGCTCGCCAAAGCGTCGCATGGTCCTATTCCCCCCACTACCCCCAGCAAGCTCACTGTCAGCCAACACTAGTTCGAAGTACGTGGTTGGTGTCGCCGCGGCCGTCCCGTTGGCTGGGGGGCCCCTTCGCGGTGCGGCGGCCACTTCGAAGACCCTCCCACGTGGGGCGGAACTGGCATCAGGCGCCGAAAACCTCATCAAACCGGCCAAAAAAGCAAGCCGGGCCTGCCCCGGCCGCGCGCACACACACGAGCACTCGAGCTCTCAAGACCCTGCTGTCTGAGGCCAGATGCGAGTGCAGTGAGGAGCGAACGGACCCGCTGCACAATCGACTCAATCGCTATCCCGCTATGTTGTGATTTAATTATGAGTCAAGAACCATACGGGGTTTCTCAGAATATCTGACCAAGATAATTTAAACATCGATAAGAATGACCGTTCGGCTCTCACGTCTATCGATATGAGTAACGGTACATTCCGCATGATATGGAGACTACAACTCATTTGATAAATCTGCCATTAAGTAGAACAAGACACGTAAGCTCATCAGATGCATTGTATCACCGACTTGTAAGTATATATAGTACCTGGTGCTCAGGTCGAGCAGGTCTTGGCGAGAAAGACACACAGCCCATTCCAGCATTCTCCCAGCCCCACATCACGACCAGAAAGGTGCCGCTGCTTCCTTTTGCACAAGCAAGGCCTTTTTAGCTCTCCCCCCCCTCCCCTTCTTGGTCTTCTATCGATGACCCAGCCGACCACGTCGGAAGAGGCCGTCAGTGTTGGCGCAGGCTCCAGCGTTGTGCTTCTGACCCCCCGACCCATTTTCCACGCTGATGAAGACAGTGCATCGTTTGAGGGCTCGCTTCCAGTTGCTATGTTTTCCTCTGCAAGCGTGCCAATGCCAGCGGCGGACACGGTGTGGCGCTGCGGTTGGCCCGAAGTTGGCCAACGCCAATTTCCCAAGTCATGGGCTCCTCCCGTTAAGTGCGTGGAGGGTCATGAATGGCGTGTGTGGGATGAGTAGCGGTGAAAGGTTCTTCTCGTGAGGGATGGGTAGCCGTTGCAGTCGGCAGGCGTTTCCTGGGCCCCTTTCTTGGCTGTCACAGCCACTATATTTGAGAGACTATACGGTTTTGAGCTATTCAAAAAGTTATGAAGTTATATGTGCTACCTTATAAGTCGACTGGTCTCGGGACCAAATATGTTGGAACTGATCAATCCAATTGCTTTGATTAATGTTCTGATCCTCGTTTGGAACGTGAGTTCCAGGACGAATCCACTCATGACACAAGAAGCATGGCTATTCAGATGAGACACAGCTTATTAGTAGTTGGGCAGGTTAGGGTCTCTTTTGCGATACTGTCGACAGGGTAGTGATTCCTTTTTATCCTGCCATGCGTCGAGTCTCGGTCCTCCCACCCGCTCTGTCCTCTGTCGCGGAGCTGGCGGGGTCGTGAGACGGTGCGTGCCCTGTGGTCTCCAGCGGCCGGAGTCCGCGGCCGGCGTGTGAACGCGCGCCGTGGCCCCCAGCCCGTGGCTCTGGCACGCCGAGCGCCACTCCCCGCGTCGAGTGCGCGACTCGGCGTCTCGTCAACTTCCCGCCAGCGTCGGCGTGGCGTGCTTTTGCGTGCGGCCAGTCGGTCGGAAGGCCGGCAGTGACAGTGAGGACACGCCACGACGGCGCTCCTCGGGCGCGCGGTGCCGGCCTGTTCGTCTGTCTTCCCGGTTGCCCCCTCGCTCGCACGCACCGGCTGTGGGACAGGCCGGGAGGTGCGCGGCTCTCTCCGGTTCCCTGTGCGTCTCTGGAGTCGAGCTCGTTGGGCTGGTGCTACGGCACCGCCTAGCGTCGGTGTGCGGTGCTTCCACCGCCGTTGGCCGGCGGCGGCCGTGGTGCTGGCCGCTGCGTCTTTCTCCATTTCGTTTCCGCCCGTGGTGAGGAGGTGAGGCCGTGCAGGGGCGAGGGGGGGTGACTCAGCGTTTTCGCAGAGAGATATCTGTTGCGGCGGAGCAGCTCGGGGTGTGACGGCTGGGGGGCGTCATGCCTCGGCCATCCAAGCCCACGTCCCTGGGCCCGTACATCCTGCTGGATACGATCGGACATGGCTCCTTTGGCAAGTACGTTTTGTGTGTGAGAGCTGGGTACTGCGGTAGCGCCAGGCCGTGACGCGGCGTCGTCTCCACTGTTTGTTTCCGTCTGAGGCACCAGCGCGGCGCTTGCAGTGTGGGCGCTTCTCATTTTTGCCGGTGTGATGCGTGAGCGCCCGCAGAGTGTGCGGGTTTTCTATAGTGCGGGTTGTGGTGCATGTGATGTACCCGGCGTGTGTGCTGGGGCGGAGCGGAGCAGCCGCGAGTGACCTGCGCGGTCCGCGCCGGAGGGCGAAGCTACCCCTCACCGGTGTCTCGGACTGGGCGCCGAACATCGCAGGGTTTCGGCGGTGCGGCGGGGTCGAGAGCGAGCTGGGGTACCTCGTGGGGGGTGCAGCCCGCCTCACAGAATGGGTTGTGGCCCTCTGGCTCTTTCCCGTCTGTGCGATGCGCGTCCGTGTGCGATGGAGTTGAGTGGCTCCTTTCTCGCCGTCGCCGCTGTCGCGCGGTCGGGGAGTACCCTTCCAAACGTCGAGGCGTGACGTGCCTTTGTCTCGGATGCTCTGGATGCAGGGAACTAACCTCATTCTTACTTTTTTGACTCGCCCCTGGCGCCCCCTTGGCCCCTGCGTCTCCTGAATGGTCTCCCCCGTCGCCTAGAGTCAAGAGGGCCATCCACCGGGATTCGCGGCGCATCTTCGCCATCAAAATCATGGAGAAGGAAAGTATCCTCCAGAGCAAAGTGAACGCCCAAGTCCGTAAGGAGGTATGTGCTGAGACGCCATATTTTTCTGTCGCGTGCTCGAACGTACTCGGTGTATACTCATTGGACCGTCCAGCTGATTGTTGACTCATAACTAACCCACTTTCGCCCTCGAACCATTGTCGTCGCATCTACTGCCGCCCCGCCTGCCTGTATTCCTTCAGACACTCATCATGACGACTCTCGACCACCCCAACGTGGTCAAGATGTACCAGGCAATGACGACCATGAGCAAGGTCGTCATTGTGATGGAGCTCGTCACCGGCGGGGAGCTGTATCACGAGATTTTACGGCACAAGCGGCTATCGGAAGACTCGGCGCGGCACTACTTCCGGCAGCTGATTGACGGCCTGCATCATTGCCACAGCCATGGCGTGTTCCACCGTGACCTGAAGGTAAGGTTTCGTTTTCGGGTGTGGTGTTGCCATGTTGGGGCTTGCTTGTGCACTCATCAAGCTGTACTCCTCTTATGATATGTCAGGTGTACTGACGCACCCTTGTCGATCTTCTCTTGGCGCGCACATGTGACTGGTGTTTTTCTCTGTACTGGTAGCCTGAGAACCTGCTCTTGGACGATACCGGGTGCCTGAAAATCTCAGATTTTGGGCTCAGCACGCTGCAGTTGAAGCACGAAGACCGGTGTCACACCCAGTGTGGTACTCCTAACTACGTGGCCCCTGAGGTCATCTCCCGCTCCATCCAAGGTTACGACGGCGCCAAGGTGGACGTGTGGTCCTCTGGGATTGTGCTGTACGTGTTGGTGGCCGGGGAGCTCCCCTTTGACGACAATGACCCATCGGAGCTCTTCCGCAAGATTGTGGCTGGCGTCTTTGAGCTACCGCATTGGTTCTCTGAGCCGTTGAGAGACCTGCTACCGCACTTACTGGAGCTGGAACCAGAGAACCGGTACGACCTCGAGCAGATCCGCAGCCACCCGTGGTACACGCAGCAAACTCCTCCTGCGCCGCCACCACTCCGCACTCCGGCAGGGCTGCCAGTCACCCCGTCGACTCTGGCCGAGGCGGCACATGCGTCGGCATCGTGCACATCGGTGGCCGTGTCCGTGCCGAGGGAGAGAGAGGAGGACGACGCGCTCTTCCCGGGCATGAACTTCATCAACCCCACCTTCAAGCCGACCGACACCCCCGGCAACGTGCATCCTGATGTGGCCCTGTCGATCGGTCAACCATCCGAGGCGCTGTCAGTCTTTGCTGCCCCTGCGGCGGCGTCCGTGGTTGGTCCGGGCTCGCGCCTGCCAGTGACGGGCGGCCTGCCCGACACGGTGCTTCGATCCGGGGCGGTCCCGCCGCTGCCGCCCCCGACTGCCAGGCGACCCCGCTCACGGGGAAACAGTTATCTGTCACGCTTCCAGAGTGCGGAACACCTGAGCGATGGAGGGATGGACGTGGTCCAACCGGGTACCATGGCCGACGTTGTGCCAAGCGATGGGGAGGCGAGCATAGTGGGGGAGGAGCTCGAGTCTGTCATTGCGACTACCAGCGCGCTGCCGCCACCGCCTCGGCTGGGGACGGGCACCGCCACGGTTCGGCATGCGCCAATGGCCATGCGGGCGGCCGCTCCACCTGGCGCGTCTGCGGCCGCGTCTCTTGCGGCGACATCACCCACCCGCTCGGTACGGCAAGACAACATTGACCGGGTCGCGGCCGAGCTGATGGCGGCCAACGACAGTGCGCCGCTCAACGAGTCGCAGAGCGCTCTCAATCAGGAGCGGATGCGCCGGTACTTGATCCAACAAACGGAGCAAGTGTTGCAGCAGAACCATGGCAACAAAGACGCCGACCTGTCTGCCGACGTCGGTGTCGCGCCGGCGCTGAGCGCAGAGGGCATTCGCCGTCTGGCGGATGCTCGAGAGGCGGCTGCTGTTGCAGTCGCCGCCAGTGTCGCGCCTGCGCCCAGCCCTCATGTACAGATGGCCGCTGACGCTGCGGCCACGGGGGCGGGCGTGACGTCCGACGGTTCGCATGTTCCGGCGGCGCTCCCTGCGGCAGGGGCGGATGTTGGGGACGTGGCCTTTGGCGTACCACCGTTGCCACTGGGCGCCGTGGACTCCGCCGTGAGGGCGGCGCTTGACGCCAAGCCGGGTGAGGATTTGGATGATGCCGGCAGTTCCCGTGCTAATCAGTTCGACGATGCGCCCGCCGACACTTCAGCGGATGCGATCGACTCGGCGTTGGCCATGGCGGGGACTGAGCATGTGCCCTCTTCCTTGCTATCTCCTCGGCACGCTTCTCCCGCTCCGTTACGGATTGCTGCGTCCCCTCCTGTTGCCCCCGACTTTGTTTCTCTGTCCGGCTCTGTTGCTGCCGCGGTCCCGATTGCTACCCTGGTCCCTTTTGCTGCACCAGTTCGCATTCGATCCCCTGTCCCTGTTGTCACCCCCACCCCTGTTCTTGCCGCCACCCCTGTCCCTGCCGCCACCTCTGTTCTGGCCCCGGCCTCGGTTCTTGCTCCCACCTCGGTTCTGACATCTGCCCCTGTGACTACCTTGCCCCCCGCAGCTGCCCTAGCCGTTGTCACGGTGGACTCCGACAGGGGCGCCGACGGCCCCTGTGTGATGGTTTCTCCCACTTTTGCTTCACCACTTACCTCCCCTGTACTGCCGGTGACGCAGCCCCAAGCGTCTCCGCTGGTGGATTTAACCGCGGCGGTGTCGTGCAACCTTTGCGTCGGGTGTGCACAAGGTGGGGCTTGCGAGTCCCCGGTGAATGTCAACGCGGGAGGCTGCAACCGCGTGCTGGACAGCCAGTGGCAGCAGCTGGTGGATACGTGCACATCGGACTCTGTCGACGGTGGAGCAGCGGTGGTGGATGCGCCCCATGTTGTGGCGCATTCTCCAAAGCTCGCTCCCCTGACGATAGAGCATCTGCAATCGTCGCACACTCCCGACCGATCGCCACCAGTGCCTGTATCCCCGTTGCCTGTCGGGGCCCACCACGGTTCGCATGGTCATGGGTTTGGCCATGTTGCAGATGCGGGTGGCGACCGGCGTGGCACCTACTCTCGTCGGGAGCGGGGCTCTGCGAGCGGGAGCACGCGGAGCCGACGCAGCAGCGTTGCGAACGGGGAGTCGGACAAGCATCGAAACACATCGCGGCACGACAAGTCCATGGGCTCAGCTGTGCGTCGTCGCAGCCGTACGTCTTTTGACTCCAAGCACGGGCTACAATCAAGAAGCTCGACCGGGGCTGACGCCCCAGCGTCGGAAGCAGATCACGTGAGAATCCCCTTCGGCGGGGTCGACTCGGACCCCACCCCCGGTTTACCGGGTCGCAACTCGTCGGACATTGGCCCGCTCCGCTCTTCCTCTTCCCTTGAGGATCGGAAAGCCGCTTCTTCGGGGGCGTTGCCAAGGAGCTCAGGCAGCTCCGCATCGGGGCACGTGCCCGGCAGTACTGCTGGCAAGCGCGAGGGTTACGCGTCAGGGCCGTCCGACGGCTTGGGGAGCGGGGAATCGGACGACGATGAGACTGGGGAGGCGCGCGGCGGTGCGCGGGTGGTCCGCCCATCGTCGGCGGGGTCACGCTCCTCCAGTGGGGGTCGCAGGGTGCAGAGCGGCGACAGCAGCGCTGGCCGCCGCGGTGTATCTTCACCCATGACGTCGGGCGGCAACTTTGAGTCGCAACTCACCATCACCCGCGACCATCAGCTCCTTAAGCACATTGGCAAGCCGTGGCGAGCCGTCGGCCGAGGCCGCGCGGAGAAACAACTGGAGGAGGCCCGCACCTCGCCGGGGCCCTCCAAGGCTCTCTTTCCGCCCGCGCTGGCCGATGACGGTGAGCTGGTAGTCATTGCGGGTGACGAACCGTGCTTGACGCCCGCCAGCCCCGACGCGCTCGTCTCCATCGGTAGCGCCGTTGGGAGTGATGGCCATCCGCCCCGCCAGCTGCACGGCCACGCGACTGGGAGCGGTAGCGATGATGTGCGGGTGCCTCCGGCAGGGCGCGCGGGCTCCTCACGTGGCCCACAGCCAGTCGGTGCGCAGCCCGATGACCTGAGGCGGTCGTCCCGGAGCTTGGTGCACTCCGGATCGTCGCGAGATGGGCAAAGCCGGAGCCCCCCTTCGCGTGGCGTCTCGCCAACCTACCCCACTCGGTACGACCGGCAGCGCAGCCCGGCGGACCGGCAGGTACCTCGTCGCGGGTCAACACGCTCGTCGCAACTGGACGAGCGCGGCTTCAAGTCGTCCCGCTCGGGTCGCCGTGAGCACTGGTCGTCGGGACACCACGCGCGGTCATCGCGTGGGGATAGCGCGCCCCGCTCGTCGACCCGTACCGAGTCACGCCGCTCTTCGCGGCGAGGCAGCCCGTCTCGGTCATCCCGTCGGGACAGTCCCAGCCGGAGTGCGCGGCGGCGGAGCCGCGGCGAGGTGGACCGCCGCGAATCGTCCCGCGCGGGAGACTCGTATCGCTCCTCTCGGCGGAGGAGCCCCGACGCTTTGGCCCGCCGGGACCGGTCTGCGCCGCACTCGCGGTCAGGGAGCCCGCGGTGGAGCTCACGGCGGGGCAGCCCTCGGCGTTCATCCCACCGCGAAGGGCGCCGCTACAGCGCGAGCAAGTCGTCGCGGCATGGGAGCCCGGGAGCGCACCGGCGGGAGTACGCACCGTCGAGCCACCGCGGCAGCCGAGCGTCCAACTCTTCTCGACGTCGGCATGGTAGCCACTCGACCTCCCGTCAGCGGGAGCGCGACGACCCCGACTACTCGGAGTTGGAGGCAGGGCCGACGCCCATGCGTCACGAATCCATGGGCGGACGGGCCATCACAAACGCGCCCGCTTTGGCATTGGTGTCCTCGCGGCGCGACGGTATGCCGTCGGAATCTTCTTCTGGGTCTCTGCGGTCACGGGCAGAGGGCCGCCACCGGGACCCGACGGATGTATGGGCGGCGGGAGGCGGTACTGGGAGTACTTCCCTCACTGATGCTGTCGACCATCCGGGCAGCGGGCTCGGCACGGTGGCCGGCTCGCTCGAGGGCTCGACCGTCACATCCGTGACGGGTACGTCTTCTAGTGGGGCGGTGGAGGTGCCCCGCCTGGGTGGCTTCAAGGGCGTCACGAGCCGACTTCTCGCCAAGGCGCCCATGCAGCTGGGCACTGGCCGCAACCGCCGCTTCACCGAGTTCAACTCCCTCCTCCCCCCGCGGGCCACGATGGAGAAGCTGGTGCGGGTGCTGCGGGGCACTGCGGGCGTGCAGAGCGTCGATCCAGTGGAGGTCACCCCCGACACCCTCCGTGTGCACGTGCGGAGCTTGGTGGCGGCGACGGGCCGGACGGGGGCGGAACTGCTCCGCGCCACCGTGTCGGTCTTTCGGCGCGAGCCGGCCGGCCTGACCGTCGTCTCCTTTCGCCGCTCCAAGGGCCGCCAAGACGGGGAGGATTTTAAGGCTTGGTACGCGGCCGTCTTTAGTGCCTTCTGCAACTATGACGAGTCGGAGCGGGTGGCGGCCAAGGCCAAGGGCGCCGCCATCTGAACTGTCGCGGCGTGTCCCCGTGCGCCTTGTCGTGTTGGGCTGTCAAGGGCGCGGGGAGGCGTGGCGCTCTGGCGTGGGTTGACTGTGACTTTTGGGGCGAGTGTCATTTTTCTTTCTTTTGTTGAGCCTCGTGCAGGCGGTGAACAGATTTCTGTTTCTTCTCTCTGGTATGTAGACTCCCTCCCGGAGTCGTGCGCCTCGGTTGGTCCGCTGCTCTTACAGTATCTCCACCAGCTGTCCGAGATCTGGAGATGGGGCTTCCACTCACCACCCGTGCTGGTGCCACTTGCGGCCTCGGGGGGGCCCCCACTGGGCGTGAGGCGCCCCCAACATCCACGTGTCCCTTCCAGATACGTCTATTTCGCTCGAGATTGACCCGCTGCGCCTCGAAACTCTGCGCCCAACTCGGTCCCGGCCGAGATGTGCCTGTGGGCGGCGCCACCCGCGGCGCGACCCGCCACCGTGGCCGCGCCCGGTGCTTGTCGGCGCCCGGTTCCACTCCACGCCCCCCCGCCGCCGCCGCGGCCGCGCAGTGACATTGGTTTTGGCCCCCCGCGCTCCCGCGGGCACGCTGCCGGCCGGGGCCGTGCGTCGATACCGTGGGCGACGGGTCGCCGCTGCGCGCGCGGCCGCGTCCCCGGCGCCCACTGCTGCCGCTGCTGCGGGCGCGGGGCGGTCGACGGCCGACACGCGCCTCCCACCGCCCGCCGCCCGCCGGCGTCCCCCCCCAACCCCGCCACCCACCCGCGGCCGCCACCCGCCGCCCGCCGCTCGGTCGGCGGCTTGGAT
>Ga0209831_1002183_pt1 | contig 17242 bp, 10 predicted proteins | sample Maine_Asex4_meta_FD_187451 | JGI IMG/M metagenome (GOLD analysis project Ga0209831, IMG submission 187451) | Marine algal microbial communities from Maine, USA - Maine_Asex4_metaG (SPAdes) (version 2) | ecosystem: Host-associated > Algae > Red algae > Unclassified | place: Maine, USA | collected...
TGGGGTTTTGGTGTATTTGAGCGTGAACGGTTTTTGGGTTTGGTTTAATAGTCCTTACTCCATTTGCAGCGTATTGAAGATACTGGTCAAGGTTGCGGGATCTGTTTCACCAGTTTTATGGACTTCACCATTTTAAGATTGGGTCTCTTTATAGTGTTTGAATACCCTCTTGGAGGTTTGGGTAAATAGATCGCTTGGGATGGGTGATAGTTTGTTGCTGACATTGACTAGATCTGCACTTCTCGTTTTGTCCGGACCATCACCGAGTCATTCTGGTGCTACTCCTGTTCCTAATTATTGTACGTGTACTTCTCTTCCTACAAAATATCAGAGACTACAATCGTTTTGCACTTTGATGCTGATTTTTTCAACTATACCGGTTTACCAATTCTTCAATTAGGTCAAATAAAATTTTAAACCTTCTAAAATCATTTTGATCTAGACTAGGAACTATTTTAGTTGCAAAATAATCTTTACCACCTTTGATTTGATATTCTTCTTCTTCATCAACTTCTTCAGTTCTCAACTCTATTCCTCTAGAATTTTTTATGATAATTGTACCTTTCCTTATATCTAACCCTTTGCCTTCAAGTTTTCTTTTAAGTATTGGGATATCAAAATAAAACTCGATACACAGGTTTTGAGTTTCTTCAAATTTTAATAAATCATTTGGAGTTGGTAGAAGGATTGCAACACCTTTGTTATTTTGATGGAGTTTAAATAAATGGTTGTCAATTTTTTTATTTGAAAAATTACTCGAAAGCTTATTGTATCCTTTTTCAATTGCAGGTCTATCTCGATCATAAAGGGCAATATGTAATTTACCATCAGGTCGAATACTTTCAATAAACTTATTTAAAGCTGGATAACCTCCTGTTCCTCCCTGATTGTCTGTTCGATTATCTACAGAGATTAATTTGAATGGAATATTTCTATCAGGGTTTAATATCTCCCATGCTTTATCTAATATAGAGACATCAGTTTTGCCTTCAGTTATAACAACAGGGATAGTAATATTTTTTAGCTTTGTTTCTAAATCTTGTACTTTTTTTAAAGATAATTCAGACTTCTCAACTTCCCTTTCAATATAAGAAGAAATAATTGGTAGTACTCCCATTTCTCTATCTAAAGTTCTTACATCAGATTTATCAATTGGAATGATCTTAGTATCATCAAGCTCTTGGTTATCATTTGTCTTCGCTAAAAAAAGAGTGGTTGATTTTTCTTTTTTATTCTTTATTGAGTAAAAAGCTGGGGAATGGGTGTTTATGAAAATTTGGATGTCTTGAGAAAATTTGCTAAATAATTGAGCAAGCTTAAAAGTGTTTGCCATTTCCATATTGTTTTCAGGTTCTTCAAAACCCCATATTGTATCTGTTGCGATTACCCCTCGTCCTGAAACTGTTTTATAATGATCAGCAATGAATTTCAAGATAACCGGAATATATTGTGCTTTTATTCCATCACCTCTTTTGTTTAAGGATATCTCATAGTTTTTTTTCCCTAAGCTAAAATCTAAAGTTGCGAATAATAGTTTGAAATTTGATGGCAAGCCTATTTGACTTTTGTATCCTAAATTTTCACTTATATCGTTAGTTAATTTTAAAACTTGGTTTTTCAATCCACTTATGAATTTATCCGAAGCATCATTAAATGTTTTGGGATTTACCTCGCTTAATGAATCGTGGAGCTCACCCATTAGGTAATTAAAGTATTGATTGCCTCTAATTGCAGGGACATATAGAAATCTTAATTTCTTAATCCATTGAAGTGACCCACTCCTTCCTGAAGGAGTTTTCCCAGTTCTAGTTTTTATCGAATCTTTATGTAACCCTCCCATTCTCCATCTTTTTTCCCAAATCAGATTCTCACTTTTCCAATATTTTCTAGAATTATTGAACATTATTTTAATAGTAATTTCCCTAGCCTTCTTTATTGGAGTTTTAGCATATTTAGAAAAATCGTCATTAAACCTGAATGGTGTTCCGATTTCAGTCTCCCCATTAAAAAATAGATTTAAAGCTTTTAAAAAATTGGATTTACCAATATCATTTTTTCCTACAATAATATTAAGGTGATTAGGCTTTATCCCTTTGTCAAGGCTAACAATCGATCTGAAATTTTTAATTTCAATTCTTTCAATTACAATCATACCTTAAGGGTTTGGAAAATTAAAGAAATACTAATTTAAAATATTATTTAACTGATTTGATTTACAAGTATTGACCTTTTTCAATAGCCGAAACCAAGGATTGATTATCTCATCAAAAAAGATATAATTCTTATCTAATCCACACCTCGTCAAATTACTCCTAATTTAGAAACGGGAAGCTTCTACACTAGAGTAAAGACAAGGCCTCAAAGCTGAAGTGCCGCGCTTTTTCTATCTATCTAAATCTATATAGTAAAAAATAATAATTGCAAACTAGAATGTAAAATGAACAACGAACAAACGTCTCATCCTAAATCCATTAAATTTTCTCAAGGTAGGTAATGTAAAGATATAAAAAACATGGGTATTACAAAACAAAATTTGTATCTCCCCCCAAAATAGCCAAGACTTGGCGATGAGTATCTAAAACAATCTACTTTAAAATGTCAGTTAACTTGAACTTGAACTGTAACCAGAATCAGGGGGACAGCTTGCTCCGGATTGTACATATTTTTTCCTCCGTATTTCTGATCCTACCAAATGTTTATTGGGAAATTAGGGGTTAGTTAGTAGTAGCTCCAGAATGTTATGCAATTAACATTCGCTATCTACTTATAATCGTGGATCTGCTACTATTTTCATCCCTTACCTTTAATAACTCGAACTATTAATTCCGGATTCATTGGACAGAATTATGCAATAGATGAACTGAAGTATAGAATATGCGTTTAGATCGAAGAAGCTATATCAGAAATGTTTCCTGATTTAGTACCAACTATTTTGTAGATAAAAAACAACAAATGGCTGATATTGTATCAAAGAAAAAGCGGAGCCAAATGATGGCAGGAATAAAAGGAAAAAATACTAAACCTGAAGTAGCTATTAGAAAAGCATTATTTAATAAAGGCTATAGATATAGACTTCACAAAAAAAACTTGCCTGGAAAACCTGATCTGGTTCTAGCCAAGTATAATACTGTTATTTTTATTCACGGATGCTTTTGGCATAGACACGATTGCCACCTTTTCAAATGGCCATCAACAAGACCGGAATTCTGGAAAGATAAAATTAACGGGAATAAGACCAGAGATCTGAAACATCTCAAAGAGCTACGTGAGTTAAAATGGAGAGTACTCGTCATCTGGGAATGTGCATGGAAAGGAAAATATAAAAGACCTTTAGATGAGATTACAATGCTCACAGAAAAATTTCTAAAAAGTGATCTGGAAGAATTTCAAATTGAGAATGTAAATAAATGTCCAGATTATCATAGTGCTTTCGGGAAGTAGAAGTAATTTTTTTTCACTTCGCCTTCTCTAACGCATTATTTTATTGAAAATCCTTTATCAATCATTCTTTTCAAATGGCCTCTTATAGCTTCCTTGTGGAAATTATTAAGGGGGCTGAAACCGTATGCGTATTGGCTTACATAATCCAATTGTCTTCTTGACAGAACACTCATTATCGATTCCCATTCAACCATTTTACGAGCTAAATTAGCTGTAATTTTAACCTTTGATATATCCACGTCAGCAGATTCGTCAATGGCCTTACCATTTGATTTTTTATTTTCCTTTTTAAAATAGTAGTTGGAAGCGTTTTTAATATCAGTCACATCTGGACATTCATTAGAATCCAGTTTTTCTCCAATGGTATTAAAGGAAGAAGAAAAGGAGGCCTTTTTTTGTTTAGCTCTTGCAGCAATTACTTTAAATTCACTTTTCATATTTAGCCCTTCAGACAGGCTTGAATAATAGGTGCTCAAGATATTATTAAATGTATCCAAAAGGTCATATGATCTTTTCTCTAAAAGGTTGGTTAGCCACTCTGGATCAATTTTCCTAAACTTGGTAGTAAGGTATTGGTGGAAATCAATTGATGGTTTCTTAAGCATTTTTGGTGATGCAAAATTTTTGATTATAATATCAAGTTTTCGTTTTTCGATATCTGTTAATTCTGTCCTCTTCTTTAAAGCTCTAAAATAATCAATACCAATATCCAGAATATCCAGGGTCCCGTGCAAAAGAGAGAAATCAATATCTTTTACTGAGTTTTGTTTTTTCATGAATTTAATATCCTCACCAGACATTATATATGAATCTATGATAGATTTTACAGACGAGTTTGCCATATATTCTGAGATCTCCACAGAATTTATAATACTTAACCATAACTCTTTTTTCTTTGAGTATTCACCAAAATCATCGCTATCAGAATACTTCTTTATCAGGTCATTCATTAGCACCATTAAATTCTTAAAGAACTCTTTGAGACTGTCACTGATATCCTGTTCTTTCCATATTTTGCCCAGGTCAAAGTAATTTTCATTGTAATCAGTGTAATGATGTAAAACAGAAATACTGTAAGGTACAACAGCTGATCTTAATTGACCCATTGAATTTTTACCCTGACCATAAATTTTCTCTAGCCTTCTAAATAATATGACTTTAGCAATTACTCTTTCATAGAAAAACCTGTTGATATTAACTTTACTTGTGTTAGCTTTTTTATTATCAATTTCTTCTATAAAAATCCGAAAGACTTTTTCACCTCCCTTTTTTATTATATAAGGTGTGTCACCCCAAGAGCAATAATATTTAGCTAACTGTTCTTTTGAGAACTTCCTTTCATTTGGATATTCTTTTTTCTTACGTGCTTTATTGCTACCGGCAATTCTTAGCATCGTATTATATTCTCCTTTAGATCTTTCAAAGAACCATTTTTTTCCAGCGGATGTAACAACACTATTGGACAAAGTTTTAAGCGCAACTAATTGTGGATTTCTTGACCGCAGATCTACTCTGGATACTCTGGACTGAGCATTAGAAAACGTACTTATGTTTGATATCAATTCATCAAGCTCATCTTCAGTAGTTTGCTTCGCTACATTAATCTTGGCCATCACCTTTACCTTGCTGATATTGAGACCTTCTTTTTGTGAAAAATAAATTGTAGCGGTTGTTTGTCCACCATTTACGATTTGAAAATTTGTTAAATTTAGTATCCCTGAATTATCTTTATTTAATTGTGCTTCAGTTGCAGTAATTGTCAAACCATTGTTGTAAGCAACAAACATTTCTGGCTCATTCCTGATAGTTTCTTTAATGCCTTTGTTGACACCTCTAAACTGTAAAAATGACCGGACATTTTTCTCTAACAATCGAGTACTGTAGTTTTTATATAAGTTAGCAATTAGTGACCCGGGAAGAACACACAAATAAGACTCAAAGTGCTTTTCGTCTGCTGCCTTTATAACCTTGATGCCTTTAGGAAAAGAGGGGACAAAGTCAATTACAAGTGGTTGACGGTTTCCCTGAGAGATAGCAACTTCATAGAGATAGTTAAGATCAATAAGTCTCTTTTTTATTAGTATATCTTTGGTTTGACTTTTTCCTTTATGAAAAAACTTGGTCGAAATTTTATCATCATCAAAATTAAACGACTTTGGAGATTCTACGTTTGTTCTGGTAGTGATTGATGCGGTAAGTGAAACCAGAAATATTTCTATAACATCAAATTGGTAGATACCTTCATTCGAACCAATTTTAGAAACTAGTGCTCTGGCTGAATCAGAATCCTGAAGAATATCATTTAGTTGACCTTTTAAAGATTTGGTTATAAACTTATTTACTTTTTTAAATTCAGAATCATAAGAAGATTTTGTTGATACTTTACTCTTTGAATCTTTAGAAGGTCCAATTGTATCTTCTTTGAGAATAAATAATTGAAGTCTTTCCTGGGATTCATTTATGCAATACCCATTCACCTGAATTTTTAGTGAATCATTTTTTAGATAAGTCTCAGTCCAGTCTTCTGAATCCAATGCTTTTGATTCAACTAGCAATGGAAGTATTTCTGATAATATCATACCTGCCTGATAAAATCCATCTTCATCCTTTGAGGTGTCAATAATCTCGTCTTTATATTTTATGTATTCTTCAATTTTCATATTAATCTGTCTTGGTTATTTTGAAAGACTGTATGGACTTTGTCTCTATCTTGTATTTAACTGATGATATTCCCGGAATAAGGTTACTAGTAACTAATTTAGGGAAATCCACCATTGTCGTATCGTACATATCTACTGAATGAAGTATGAATCTGAAATTATCATATTCAAAGGATGTCTCCATTGTTATATCAAAATATGACAAAGCTTTGTATAGTGGACTAATATCAGAATTGGAAGCAGACAATATCTCTCTGATTGAAATAATTAAGCTGGATAATGCTTTTCCTTCAGAATCATCTAGCAATAAATTTACGACAGAAAGTATCAATTGTCTATCCTCAACAGGCTCTAGCTGATACTTACTGGAAATATTGACAGTTGCTGTTCTGTATAGTTTTGTTTTAACTTCTAAATCGTACTCGTCAAATACGAAGTCATGAACAGAACCGGAGGGACCTTTCCACGAAGAAAGGATTTTGTAATGTGTAAATTGATTTTCCGAAAGAAGATTATCTCTAAGGATAATTAGTTCTCCGTAAAGTCCCATTAACTGCTCAAAAGATAATTTAGAGGAACCATTTCTAAAAAATGTCGCCCACTCAGTATATTTATAGATGAAAAGAGAAAGGTGTTTCTCAATTTGTTCCTCCTTCTTGATAGTTGAGGATATGGATAAGACAAGATCATCAAAGACATCTTGATAGCCTGGATTTGTTAAAAGAAGTATCACTGCATCATCCTTGATGAGTAGATTCACATTCTCTTTCTCTACAGGTAATCTATCTATCGAGTTGATATTGTCACTATAAATGATGATTGCTCTGTTCTCTTTTTCATCAATGGCAAGGAATAATCTTGTTTCTGGATCAGAAAAATAACGAAGAATCTTAAACTCACCCTCCCTCCTGTCATTCTCGATTGTCAGCCATTTATTTTTTAGATAGTCTCTATTCATCTTCCAGATCTTTAGGTAATTCGTCTTCATATTCTGTTTCATCTTCAAGTTCAAGGTCGTAATTTCCTCTGAGATATGTTCCTCCGATTTGCTCTTCTAATGGAGGAAATCCAAAAACATAGCCCAATAACGGTACATTAGGATTAATATCCTCATCCTTCCAATATTGATCATAAAGGTCTTGAACATCAGAATTCTCTAGCTTGTCATTTTGATGAAATGCATCTTTGGCATCCAGTAGATAGATAACCAATAATCCTCTATCTGAGCTTACCTGTTCTCTGTAAACTCTTTCAGGGATATTCTTACGCTTCGCTTTTGCTAATGCTGACTCAAATGAAATATTTTCTTTTATAACTATTTTATTAGCGGTATCTTCAATAAACTTTTCTTCTGATTGTGATTTTTGATCTTCCAATAGAGTAAAAGCCAAGTCTTCATTACTCGAAACAATATTAGCGTTACGACCTGCAGCTTTATATACTTGTTTCTCAATCATATTTTTAGCATCACTATAAATTTTAGGACCAGGTCTCTTTGCCATTTTGATTTCCCTCTCTTTAATTGAAGAAAGGTTAACATCAGAGGATGACAACGGAGAATTAGAACGTCCTGTTATTTTCAATGCAACACTCCAATTCCGAAGATATCCTTTTTTTACTGCCTTCTCTATGAAATCAATCATTGTAGCTTTAACTATTGGACTAAATGAAACTGTTTCAGAATTTAATAAATGAAGTATTTCTTCATTTGAGCAATCCCACTTTAATAATGTTTTGTTATCAAATTCGCGCAAGTTTGGTGCAATATTATTTTGAAAATAACTCCAGGATTTATCCAGACTGTTTTTTGAAATATTAATATTTACTGCCTGTACCAGAGAATCCTGATATGACCAGCGTTCAGTCGTCGCATTTTTACGGATAGAATTTCTGGTAACTTGCAAAGCTCCTGGATGATCTTTCACTCTTAATATAAATGATTTGGGCTCTTTACCTTGAGAGTCCATCTTGATAAACTCCTGTTCCAGTTCTTGTATACAACTGGTTGTAAGGTCAAAGCGATCAATACTTAGTTGGGTGGTAAATATTCGGCAACAATCCAAATAACCGGGTCGATATCCAAACCAGCGGCCCATTTGTAATAACGTGTCCGAATAATTTGTCTCTCTAATAAAATAATTTATTGTTAAACCTTCAAGTGTAAATCCTCTGGATAGTCTATTCCCTCCAATTGCAATATACTTCTTGGGCATTGCTCTTGGATAAGTGAGTTTTTCCTTTGTATAGCTATTTATGGCTTTAACCTCAATCCCTTTTACAGCACTTGTAAAGAAATTTTTCAAACTTTTGAATACGATTGGGGTTAGGAAAGGATCTTCATAACCAGCTGGCAGGTAATCTCTTATATGTTCGACTAAATGTCCAAACCTGTAATCATAGAAGATTTTTTCCAGTTCTACATAAATCCCTTCATCAGGTTTATCAAAATCGATCTGCCTTTTTACACTATCCAGGTACTCGGTAACATAATCGGCTGTTCTATTCTGCCAGGTTGTAAATCTGCTTATATGAATAAGCATTGTATTATGAGGATTATACAAAGATGAACCCTCCATTTTCGGAATTCTACTTTCTCTAATTGCCAGGCTAATGATGAATGACAGAACTGCCTTTTTAAGAGATTCTGGAATTCCTGCGGGATAATTATCATCTTTCCTGGACGCTCTCGTTCCTTTTTTATATTCATTATAATCATTGAAGTTACGGTACCCTTTACCTTCCGTATATTCATCCCAGTCATTTTTTGTTTGAAATTTAAGAATAGGTGTACCATCATCTTTACAAACTCTTGATGGAAAGTAATCAATAAAATCAATGACTGGTGGACCTATCAGAGGTAGTTTTTCTTGAGCGTTATCCTCGTTATTTTGCTCAATAGTTCTAAAAATCGACTTAGCTCCAATATAGTTACTTGGTGGTTCTAATAAAACAATGAAGTCATCAGGAAATATATTATCAACTTGTGAAAAGCTTATATCTTGAGAAATCCCGTCAACTCTTTGACTTATTATCCATTCGCTCTCTGCCGCCTCGTTTCGATCCTGTAATACATTAGCAAAAGGGGTAGCGGTATATCCCAAATATGTACGTACTTTGAACAAATCCAGAATCGCTCGAATATGACCATTTGTTTTTGATGCATACTCTTTTCCCTTGGATCCCAGGTTATTAAGGGATGCATTATCAGCCTCATCGTCAAGAATCAGAAACGGTATATCATGTTTTTTATTTGAACCTAATGAACTATACAGCCATATCATTAGATTTTTTAACACACTAACATTCTTTTTACAAACCAGAACATACTTGTCATTTAATGTAAAATCGAGCTGCTCTACTTGCTTGTTGAAATCGCGTCTTGCAGATGTGATGGTTTTTACCTGAATAACTTTTCCATCATGGTTCACTCCAAACCTTCTAATGGTACCTACACCAATTGCTCCAGTTGAAACACCTTCATCACTTCGACCTTCTCCAATAACATCAGATTCAATTCTCTTCTGCGTTTGACTACGAAGATCCTCCATGATACCAGACAAAACAATGATAAGTCTATAACCAGTATCAATTGCCCGGTTTATCACAGCGTTAAAGTTTCCTGTTTTACCTGATTGCACAGCACCAACTACCAACCCTTTAACGTATTTTTCACCAACAAAATTAGGATCAGCTAATTTCTGCATTATTATTAAACTTGATCTTCTTGTTTCAGAAACTACTCTTTCAGATCTACCAGAATTACCCAGTAATTCAAAATATCTCTCTGAATAATTCCAGCTTGTCTTTTTTTGTTTTTCTTCTGTTAACCATGTTTTAAACCCTTTTTTGGTAAGTTCACTTGTAAATCCAGGATCAACAGTATTCACTGAAAGAAATTCACTACTGGCTTGATCAAAGTAAGCTCTTAAAGTGATCTCATCAACATCATCAAGTTTGTATATTTTGGCTACTATTTTGATATCAGCTAGGTGCTCATCATAAATATTAATTATATTAGATTTGGTCAAATCTCCGCTTCGGAATTTATTTTCAATATGCTTCTTAAACATGTCCTTATAGGTCATTTGCTTTTAGTTAGTAGGTTAGTAATTTCAATTGGCACATTGGATTTGTTATATCCAAGCAACGGTAAAACTTCTTCAATAATATATGCATTATCTACACCTTGCGATTGTAATGTTTTTATATTTTCTATTAAATCTGATATCAAGAAGCCATTATAATTTTCATCATCTGAAATTGAGATAGTCTCAGTTTCCTTCATTGCAGATCTAATAATATTAATTCGTCTGGATATCATTTTAAAAATGACCTTCAGTTGAGCTAATTGAGATGACTCTAAAGACCTTGCTAAAGATGAGACGACCGGATTATCCAGATTAATGTCAATTAGAGATCCTTTACTGGAAGCGTACTTTTCAAAAAGTGCCTGATTTGAAGAAGATCTTTGCCCGGCAAATTTTCTTACTCCTCTATTGTAGTACTCTCTTTCCGCTTCTGTTTTTAATTCTTTAATTGCTGAGTCAAATGCATTTCGCAGATCATGAGGAATAATAATCTTTGATTTTGCTACATTAAGATGTAAAAGGTGATCTATTGAATTACCAACGTCTAGTCGTAATCGAGCTAGTTGTAGCCTGGGAGCTTTCTTTATTAAACCATTCCATCCACCATAAAGTATTATTCGATTTGATCGGTACACATAAATACCTTCCATGTCCATCAATCCTTTATTGACCGGGGTCCATTCACTAACACCAGAATTACTTTCCTTTATCGCTCTTGCTGGAAGTACATATCCACTAATTTTCACTTTAGATTTATTCAGATCTCCTGTTTTAGGTTGAAGAGGTCTAAAGTCTTTAATATGAGTTGGAAAAGGGTTGAAAGGATCAATTAAAAGATTATTTACTCTTATTTTTAATGAATTTGTTTTGTTTTCCATAAACTTGTGAAAAACTACTGAAAGATGACTTACAGTAACTTCGTCTAACTCTGTCTGAAGAGAAGATTTAATCTTGTCCTTTTTTAGATAATTTTCGTATTTGTATAAACCATACCAAACCACAATGGTATTGGTCTTTAGATGATTGAATGAATTATCAATATCGATATAGGTTTCAGACAACTTTCTGTATTGTGAAATCAAATAGTTTATTTCTTTCTCTGTATTAATTTTTATTTTCCAGCCTTCTTTTTCTAAAATGTCAACGTCCCAGGTCACTCCATTAAAAACTTTGTCCTTCTTCCTCTTTGAAAGAACCGTGAATTTTCTTGTTTGCGAAAAGGAAGCAGTTTTCATACCAAGTCCAAATCTTCCCAGGTCACTGGTATCTCTGGAGAATTCTGATGAATTACTGGGAAACTGCATATTTTTTATGAGCTCTTTTTTTGTCATTCCATCACCATTATCCGCTAGGAATAGCATAAAAGGCTCTGTGGCCATATCAATTAGTACTTCAATTCTATTTGATTTTGCACTAATGGAATTGTCCATTAAATCCGCTAATGACGATTCCAGGCTATAGCCCTGTTCGGCTAAAGACTTTATTAAAAAATCCGCTCTGGGAGTTGCATCCTGTAAATTCATATCAGAAGCCTTTAAATATTTTGTGAACAATTTTGGCTAACTGAAATGCTAGGTATGGAGGCACTGCATTTCCTACCTGATGAAATTGAGCTGTACGTGGCCCTCTAAATAAATAATTATCCGGGAAGGTTTGAATTCGTGCCGCTTCTCTGACGGTAAAACTTCTGCATTGGTTTTGATCATAATGAATAAAGTAGTGACCATCTTTGGAAATATGGCTTGTTACTGTCGTAGCTGGTGAATTGGCCAGCTGAACTCTAAATCTATCTGTGAATTTCCCTGATAAAGCATTTTTATGATCTGGCAGAAGATCATCAGAGTACTTTTTGTAGTCAACCATTCTGGGGAATTTCTTGTAGGCTTTACTATAAACAGCCGCAAAAAAATATCTTTTGATGTCTTGATAAAGATGACTTCTTGACTGATGATTATTAATACCGGAAAGATTTTTATCGTAATACCAGTCTTTCAAATCTGACTTGTTTTTAGAAATAGAGCATTTAATATATTCCCCACCAATACTATTTTCAAATTTTAAGGATTTAAATTTCACACCTTTTTCACTGAAGCCATTTAACGAGAAAATTTCCTTACTAAAATCAGTCATGATCGATTTCCATTTTTCATCACTATCACCTATATAATCGTAAAATCTTTTTGTTTTTCCATTAGCTAATTTCTCTTCAGAAACCAATCTTCTATTAATACCGCTTCTAACTTTAGGCAAGTCAGATATTGCTGACTCTACTGTTGTTTCAGATAACTTTTCAAGAATACTTATTTTGTTATTAAAAGGAAGATCATTACGAATACCCAAGAGTATGACTCTGTGTCTTTTTTGAGGTACTCCATAGTTTTCAGCTCTTATTGTAAATTTTCTTTTATCGTCATAAAGTGGAAAACCATTTCTATCATGTGCTAACGGCTCGTTTACGAAAGAGTATATTTTATATTTTTCACTTTTATGCCTGGGAAATACTCTTGAGGGATTCTGTAAATCTTTTCGAATATTTGTGAATACACTTTCACCATCAATTTGAGCAGATAATAAACCTTTCACATTTTCCATGACAAAAACTGCTGGTTGATGTTTAGCAATTATTCTTAAGTATTCCTTGTATAAATAAACTCTGGGATCATCTTTAAACATTCCTCCATTCCTGCTTCGCCCAACCAGAGAATATGCCTGGCAAGGAGGGCCTCCAATCAATAGCCAATTCTTATTTCCATTCAATGCATTTGTAATTCTGGAATCAACTAACTTTGAAGGAAATTCTTTTGCACCCAATGTGGCAAGCCATGCTTCGTTAGAAGCGACCTTGTATTCAGCTTCGTATTTTTGAAATAGTTCTAGTAATGACATTTCTCTATCTTCAATAGTAGGAGCCTCCAGTGCTCTATAGTAAGCTGCTGGAATCTTGCCAATTTCAAATTGTCTTGTAAAACTCCTAAGCAATAGCGTTTTATGAGCAAATTGATCCTTTTCAATAGACAACCCAATATCGAATACTCTTTTTTTCCTTTTTATCAAAGAAGAAAAACCTTCCCCTAAGCCACCTGGGCCAGCAAACAAATCAATTATTGGTACCGCTTCTTTTAAATTCAAAATTTCATGTTTTTCATAGTTTAAAATTAAGGCTTGTTAAGTTTTTTTCACCTTTTCTTATTAAGTTTTACACTTAAATTGTAGTATCTTTTTAATACACTTTAAATCTCAAAGATACTTAAACTAATACAAACAAAAACAATAAATAATGATGCTGTAATCCATGCTAATCTACTCTTTAATCTAAATTATAATTTCCTAAAAAAGGATCATCGTATAACTATAACAATATATTTTTCATATCAGCTGTAGCTAAAAATAGTGAACCATTACTAGAGAAATGAATAAGCATATGAAGCCATAAAATCACCAACCTGATAATGATATGTCACCATCTCTCTGAAGTACAAAGAGGTATACGATCATATCTATTAGCCTTTCATTATACATTTTCAGTAACTGAATTTTCTCTTGTATCAATCACCTCAATTTTAATTCCGCTAAGTTTCACTCTTAACTGCTCAATTATCAAATCTATCCTTTGTTCGATAAATATGTCCAATGCATTTTCTGGCATCTCTGGCAAGGTTGACCAACTTAGAATTTGGTCAGGAATCATATGTGATTTAATAGCTTTAGGGAAGTCAGGATTTTTATCATAATCGGTAATGTACTCTAGCGGATTTTTATTACTTATTTCTAAATTGGTGATTTGTGTTAAGTAAGCAATATTCATTAATGAATTATTATGGATAGTATTTGCACCAGGATTTTTTGCAATGTAATCTGTTGGGAAGATATGGTGTAGATTTGGTTTATCTGTTGAGAAGAAGAAATTTTCAGCAATGACATTTCTATCTGTGTATTTCCAATCTTTCGGTTGATTAGATGCATAAAGAGAAAGTATTGCTCTTGATATAACACCTTTAGAACTGTATGAAGAATTTCTCAAAGTATCTCTATCGATTAAAAACCGTTCAAACTGATATTCCTCTTTGTTTTTTTCTTGATTTAAAAATATTATGTGGTTTTTAATATCAGTTGTATTGCTTAACAGATCATCTCTGTGCAAGCTATTAAACCAAAAATACTTTTTTAGAAAATCGTAATCTGGAGAATTGTTTTTATAGAAGTAATTAGATATTGTTAGATAAAAATATCTATACGGAATTAGTCTTGGTCCCTTTAGGTTCAATGTGTTTTCAAAAAAGTCGAAAGTCTTTAGGATTGCTTTTTTTGCGTCTATCCAAATTGTTTCTATTTGTTCAGTTTTAATATCGTTTAAGTACCGAGGTGTAATGTTTGCTATTCCAGAATTTTCAATATTCTCCCGAATCAAAATTGATAGAATTTGCAAGTAGTCGAAGTCACTTATCTGCAGAAACCTACTATTGTTAATTTCTCTAAATCCATCAATTAGGTCTCTTAAATAAAATCCATTATCCGTATCAGTTTTTGGTCTAAATGTTTTAGCGACAACGATGTCAAAAATATCTAAAGGCTTACCTGCTTGATTGATTCGTTCAAAAATTTGACATACTTCTGAAACCTTTATGCCTTTCAATTCAATGAATGAAAGGCGATAGTTATCCAGCACTTGTTTCATTCTCCCTAATTCTTCAATATATTGGTGATCAAAATTTAGGTCTATTTCTGGGTGCTTAATAACTGCTTTTTGTATGTCTGTATATTTTTCTTTTATGTCAATCAGTTTTAAAATTAGACCCTCATCAAATTTTTTCTTTTTGCTGATATTTCTTTTGAATGTTCCATTTTTATCATCTATTTCATCCCAGTATAAAAAACGTCTTTTATAACTTTCATCATCAGTGTCATCAGAATTTTCAACTGTAATATCTACATAGAGTGCTGGGTTAAAATCATCTCTTCCTTCAATTTTCCCTCCATAAAGCGAGGTTAATAGCGAAGTAGTTCTTTGTTGGCCATCCAATAAATATTGATATTCAGTTCGGTTGAAATTATCATTTACTAATTTGTGACCGCCTATCTCTCTGTGATTTTGAAGTTTTAAATCAGTCTTCCATACGAGAATACTGCCTAGAGGATAAAATTTATAAATACTATCCCATAATTTTTTGACATTCTCTTTTTCCCAAACTACATCTCTTTGAAATGTAGGAATCTGATAATCCTGATTTTTTAATTCATCAAGATAAGTTGTAATTCCTTTGTCCGTTGGCTTAATTCTGTCTGTAAAGTTCATTGTGTAATTTAATTTTTTTCTAATGAAGGATTATGTTATACGCTACATATCCCTATCTGTCTCGGCTAATAGGCAAGATCGCTCCTATCCACTACACACTCATCTACTATTAGCTTCAATTATAAAATAGTAATATGGCATAAATAGGCCTTCGTAGCAGAAATCCTGCTCCTATTTAATCGAAATAAGGCTAGTAAAAAACAATCAGTGACCGTAAATTAGGAAAGTAAAATAGACATTGAGTATACGTCGCATCCTCTATCCGGTAAGTTTTCTCAAGGTAGGTATTGGTAAAGGTATCAAAAACATACTAATTACCAAAATAAAAAGTAGATCTCCCCCGAAATCGCTAGGGCTTGGGTTTTCTACTTCTCCCCTACACACGCTAAGTCACTCCACTCTGCACTAGACCAGGCGAAGACCGAGATCCATAACAAATCTGCGTTGTTCGTTACTTCAAATTCACCTATTCAGATTCAATTTTCCGGCTCTATTCCTCAATACGAAGCAATTAAAAGCAATTGTTTATTTTGTTTTAAATAACAAATAAAAAGTAGTATTATTGTATGTCCCAGAGACTAAATATTCTAACAATATTAAAATCACCAAACCCAATTTACTATGCTCGACGCTAAAAAAACGACCGCTAAAAAGGCAACAACCAGAAAGCCCGCAGCTAAAAAGACGACTGCTAAAAAAGCGACCACCAGAAAGACTACTACAAAAGCCCGGTTAAAGCGACAAGATTTAAACGCAATTGCAAAGCTCGCCAAACTCAGTATTTCTACCCTGGTTAAATGGTACGATGGAAGTTTACCGGTTAAGCCCCAAACCGAATTAAAAATTCTCGAAGCCACCGATCAATTTTTCGTAGAGGAGGTAGAAAGGTTAGAAGAACACTTTGAGAAACTAACCGAAATTGAAAACCGCATTTCACTGCAAAGAACCGGAGTGAAAGAAGCGATTCATTCAATGAGAAAAATTAAGATAGAAAGCTAAGCGGATTAGATTTTTCCTTGTCAGGATCTGATTTGCTTTCGAAGATCACGGGATATGTAAATGACGGCTATGTGCGCTGTTTTCTGTGTTCTATATTTTTGTTTTTTGTTTGTTTAACATTCGGCTCCCGGTGAAAATCGGGAGCACTTTTTTTCTTGATAATCCTAGGCCATCCCAAAACCATGGACCCAAAAAAATCTCATCTTTTCATCTGGGCCACTGAAATAAAAGCAATCTGTCCGCACAGTGGAGAGCTCCTGACCTGGGGTGGTCCACAAATAGAAGCTTTCACAATGGCTGATGCCCAACAATGGTGCGATGAAAATATGGGTTACCTAAAAGTGATCGGCCGCCTTACCATGACCATTCCAGCTAATAAGGATGAAGACGGGAATATTACTCCGGATTGGGATAATGCGGTGGACCTGGATGAGGGGCGCTGGAATTAAAAATAGATCATTCTTTATGAATGCAAATTGCGATGAAACGCTGAAAAATCAAAGCTCCTTTTTAGGATGACTTTGATGCCCCGTACCCTTGGGTCGGGGTAGTTCACTTAACATCTCCTACCCAAACGTTAAACAAAAAAATCATCCAGGGTTATTTCGTTTTGCACCAGTAAGTTAGCATACTTGTTTTTTTCTACTCCGTACGTTGTAATCATGGTTAGGAATACAGATTTTTTAGTTTTTGTAACTTGTTTAAAAGTGGCTATTTTAGATCGTAATTTTTCGGAATAATCTTTACTGATTGCAAAAGTA
>Ga0209831_1002189_pt1 | contig 17225 bp, 12 predicted proteins | sample Maine_Asex4_meta_FD_187451 | JGI IMG/M metagenome (GOLD analysis project Ga0209831, IMG submission 187451) | Marine algal microbial communities from Maine, USA - Maine_Asex4_metaG (SPAdes) (version 2) | ecosystem: Host-associated > Algae > Red algae > Unclassified | place: Maine, USA | collected...
GGCGAAGGGTGTCGAGCAGGCGCTGCCACGTCTCCACGTACTCCGCCTCGTACTGCCGGCGCACGGCGGCATCGAGTGTGGACGCATCCACGTCCGCCGCGACGAAGCGTTCGCCGAGCACCCACCGATCGTCCGCGAGGCGCTCGGCGATGCCGTCGACGAGCGGCAGGAAGTCGTCGCGGTAGCCCTCGACCGTGTACAGACGTGGCACCGCCTCGTCGAGCGATCCGCCGCCTTCCCGGGTGAACAGGCGCGGCAGTTCCGGCGAGAGGCCGACGAGCGACAGGTGTTCGCCGAGCGCCTCGCGCGCGCTGCCCTTCAGCCGCGCCCAGGCACGCTGCTCGAGCGGAAGCCGGGCCGCGATCTCCCGCAGTCGCTCGATCAGGGCCGCATCCAGCGGACGCGGCAGCGGTGAGGGCGCCTGCGCGAACAGGCGCTCGATGTGACCGACCAGCGCCTCGCGCGTCGGTCGCGAGGTCGAGGCCGGCAGGTTCGCCACCAGGTCGTAGCGGAACCAGCCGATGACCGCGGCGGGGTCGAAACGCGACGGATCGCCGATCATCAAATACGTCTTCAGACCTTCGAACAGGAAGTCGTCGTCCTCCGCCTCGGCGCTCAGGCGGTGTTCGAGGCGCGTCATCAACCGAGGCAGCAGGACCGACGTCAACAGCGCCGCGTACTTGTCGTCCGCCAGCGGTGCCACCGAGGCGCTGGCACCGAAGCCGCCGAGCAGCAGTGGCCGACCCGCTTCGCCGTCGCGCTCGTCCAGCGTGCGCGCGAGTTCGAGCACCCGCGTCGTCTCGACCAGGTCGAGACTGTCGGGCGAGAGCGTCGCGAGGGCGCGCTGGAGGGTGTCGGCGCGGGTCGCCACGCCCTCGAGCCGCGAACGTTCGGTCAGCCAGTCGCTCCACCACAGCCCGAGCACCGCGACCAGGGCCAGCACGGTCGCCACGATCGCCCCGCCTTGCAGCCGCGCGAGTCGACGTTCCGTGCGCCGATCCGTGCCGACGAGTCCGGCCTCCGGGAACACGACGCGCTCGAGCAGCCCGCGGATGAAGTAGCTCCGACCCGCCGACGCCGGGGCGCCGCTGACCGCCGGCGGCAGGCCCACCCCGGCGGCGACCCGTGCGATCACCTCGTCGAGCACGCCGCCGGTCTGCGTCGCGCTGGTGAAGTAGAGGCCGCGCAGGCGCACGTCGTCGACCAGCCGAGAACGTGCCGCGAACCGCTCGCCGAGCACACGACTGGCTCGGGCGAGGGCGGCGAACTGCAGCGGGAAGGTGTAGATCGCCTCGCGACGCTCCGTGCCGCGCTCGTCGTGCAGGCGCCCGAGGGTCTGGTGGTGCAGGCGCGTCACGAGCGCCTCGAGCTCCCCGGCAATGGTCGGCGCGGTTTCCCCGTCCTCGCGTCGCTCCCCCGGCAACGGCAGCGTGAAGCCCCACACCTGCTCGCGCGCCGCGGCGTCGCTGTCGGCGAAGAACGCGTCGAAGCCTGCCAGCAAGTCGCACTTGGTGAGCAGCAGGTAGACCGGCAGGGTAACGCCCAGCGCCTGCTGCAGTTCGTCCACGCGGGTACGCAGGCGCTGCGCGGTATCGGCAAGGGTGTCCCCGTCGGCACCGAGCACGTCCTGCACGCTGAGGGCGAGCAGCAGCCCGTTCAGCGGCCGCCGGGGCCGTGCCTCCTTGAGCAGCGCGAGAAAGGCGGTCCACCCGGCGCTGTCCACGCTCGCGTCGCTGTCCTGGGTGGCGTAGCGCCCGGCGGTATCGAGCAGCACGGCGTCGTCGGTGAACCACCAGTCGCAATCGCGGGTACCGCCGACGCCCTTGATCGAATGGCGACCGTGCGTCTCCTCGAGCGGAAACTCCAGGCCCGAGTTGGCGAGCAACGTCGTCTTGCCGGCGCCCGGCGGGCCGATGATCGCGTACCACGGAAGCTCGTACACGAAGCGACCGTCGCGCCCGCGCGCGGCGCTTCGGCTGCGGAGCGTCGCGACCGCCGACTGCATCTTCTCCTGCAGCACGGCGCGTTCCCCGGCGATGGCGGGATCCTCGGCGGGCGCGGCGTTCTCGGCCGCGAGGGCGGCCAGCAATCGGGCCTCGCGGCGACGGGCGAGGACGACGCGGCTGCCGATCGCCAGCGCGACGACGAGCGTCATCGCGGCGATCGTCCAGAGTCGGGCCTCGACACCGATCAACGGCGCCCGGCCGGCCACGCTCACGAGGGGCCCGGCGAACCAGACCAGCATGGACAGGGCGAGGAGCGCGAGGAGCGCGAGGAACGCGCGCCCCCCGAACAGGGTGGCGAGCCACCCGGGGCGGGACGGTGGGGCGAGGGCGGCGGCGGCCTTCATCGGAAGGCGATCGTCACGTCGACCCGACGGTTCTGTCGGCGCAGTTCGGGCGTCGAATCGTCGTTCAGGCGCTCCAGACTGCCGCGTCCCTCAGCCCGCACCGCCCGGGCGGTGGGGAGCGAGCGCACGAGCTCGTCGCGGACGGACTCGGCCCGGGCCAGCGAGAGCGCGAGGTTCGAGGCCCAGCGTCCGGCGCGCACGGGAATGCCGTCGGTGTGGCCGGTGACCACGATGTCTCCGTCGAACGAGCCCAGGGCACGCGCCACGCGACCGAGCAGCGGACCGACGCGCGGGTCCACGTCCGCCTGCCCGGAGCCGAACAGGGCATCGCCGACGATACGCACGCGGCCGAGCTGCGCGGTCTCCGTCACGACGACCGACCCGGCGGCCGCGTCCGGCGCCAGCAACCGTTCGAGCGACGGGCGCGAGACCTCGGCCGCCGAGTCGACGCGCGGGGCGGCCACGGGTGCGACGACGCGGTTCGCCGCGAAGGGCGGCGCCTCCAGGTCCCAGAAGCGGGCGATGGTGCGTTCGGCATCGCGCCCGGCGTCCAGCCGCAGGGTCACCCAGGCGGCGGTACCGATCGCCAGCGCGAGCAGGGCGGCGAGGCCGGCACCGGCGAAGCGCGGCAGCCGCCGTTCGGCCACCGGGCTGCCTGTCCAGTGCGGGGAGAGCGCAGCCGGTATCGGTTCGCTCGCGACGCTCGCGAGGGTCGTGCGCAACCAGTCGCGGACCCGTCCGAGCGTCGCCTGCCCGTCGCGTGCGATGCGGTAGGAACCCTCGTAGCCCAGCGCGAGCAGCACGTACATCAGTTCGAGCACCGCGCGGTTCGCGCCCGGGTCGCGACCGAGTTTCTTCAGCAGCGCGAAGAAGCGCTCGCCGCCGGTCACCTCGCGGTGAAAGCGTTCGAGGAGACTGTGCTGCGCCCAGTTCGCCCGATGCCCCCAAGGGGTGTTCATCGCCGCCTCGTCCAGCGCCGTACACAGGACGTAGCTCGCCTGCGTCACCTGCTCGGGCGCGTCCAGCACCTCGCGCGCCCGGGCCTTGAAGGCCTCGAGTTCCTCGATCAGACGCTGGCGAAGGCGGGCCACGTCCGGCTCGGTGGTGCTGCGGCGGATCGAGACGAGCAGGGGCAGAAGGTGCGAAGCGGCGTGTTCGAGGGGGTTGATGCCGCCGAGCAGCGGTGCGTCGTGCGGCCCGCCGGACGCTGCCCGGGACGGTGCGTCACGAACCGCGGAGGACGACGCGAAGGACGGTGCCAGCGACGGTGGGTGCAGGGCGCCTGCCGCCACCTGACCGTCCCGACGCGCACCACCGGCCCGCCCGCTCGGGTGCAGGACCGTCCGGTCGTCCTCGTCGCCGACGCTGAACGGATCGTCGTTCACCGGACCAGCGTCCACAGCTGCATGTCGAGGTCGGGCACGGTCCCCGCGACGTGCAGCGCGATGACGCCGCCGGTGGCGATCTCGGGCCACAGCGCACTGTCCTTGCCGAGCTCGAAGTACACACGATCCTCGTAGGTAGGCAGGCTGCTGGGCACGGTCGTCAGCGGCCGCAGCTCGACCCCGCGACTCTGCGCCTCGACGAGATCGCGAAGGCGCGTCTTCGAGGCGATCGTGGTCTGTCGCGGGAGCTGTCGGGAGAGTTCGGCGGGCGTCATCGAGCCGCGGGCGGCGAGGATGAAACGGGCGGTCGCGAACCGCTCCGGATCGCGGACGGTGGCGGTGTAGATGCCCGCGCGGATGTGCTGGACCGGGATGGCCTCCGCGCTCGAGTCGGGAATCCAGTTGAGGCTCTCGCGCAACGCCGCGACCACGTGCTCGAAGGCGGGCAGCTGGTCGCGGTGCTCGTAGGCGGCGTACTCGCCGCCCAGCCGTTCCGGCGTGGTCAGCGTCGCGAGTTCGCCCGCCAGCTGCACGAGCTCGCGATACAGGCCTTCGGGATGCAGACCGCCGACGCTCAGGAGGTGTTGCAGCAGCGCACGCGCGCGATTGATCGACTGCAGCAGCAGGAACAGCGAGACCTGCGTGCCGTCCGCCGCGTCCGGGCGGCCCACGCGCGCGGCGATCTCGGCGGCGCGCTGACCGAGCAGACTCGTGATGTCCGCGCCCAGACGGTGCACGGGCGCCGTGCCCGAGAGCGCGGCGGCGCAGCAGGAGAAGCCGGGGTCGAGTCGCACGGTGCCGTCGTCGCGTCGCTCGAGCACGCGGGCGACCGGCACGGTGTGAAAGGCCGCCTCACCGGGCCCCTCGAGGATCAGCCGCGTCCAGAGTCGACCCACGAACAGCGTCTCTTGGCTGTCGAGCGCGGGGGTGTGCCGGTCGTCCACCGCGAGATCGTCGATCACGTAGCGCGCGAAGGCATTCTCCGCACGGTTTTCCGCGAAATCCTTGGCGTCGCCATCGAGCCGCGGCAAGGCGAGCGAGACGAGCAGGCCGCGAGCGTCCGGCGCGATCGCGAGCGGCTCGGGCAACGGCGCGTCCGCCGGCAGCACGAAGGGCGTGCCGTCGGAGAAGAGGCCGGCGGCGGCCACGAGACGAACCACGCCCTCGGCCAGGCCGGCCTCGTCGATCTCGAGCGTGGTGAACCCGAAGGGGTAGGGACCGTTCCGGCGCGCCGCGGCCTCGTTCGCCGCGAGCAGGAAGCGCTCCTGCTGCTGGAAGTGGTGTGGGCCGAGCAACAGTCCCTCGGCCCAGAGCGGGCGATCGGCACGGCTCATGGGTCACGTTCCGGTACGAGGGACAGGGCGGTTCGCCCGACGCGCGCGACGAGCCGGACGGGTCCCGTGGCGGCGACCTCGACCGTCGCCGTCCAGACCGCGGACCACGGCTCGCGGTAGGCGCCGCTGACCGTCACCCACCGAGCGGACGCGGGTCTCGATCGGGCGAGGCGTTCGGTCTGGCCCGGGGCGATCACCAGGGCGGTCAGCGGGGGCGGGACGTCTTGCGTGCCGGCGCTAGCCGTCGCGCCGGGCCCTGCGCCGAACACGTCCGCGAAGCTGCGACGCGCCACCCGGGGATCCTGCTCGTCCGCGTGCACGAGGAGGCGCAGCGGCGAGGGGCGACCGCTGGGGTCAGGGTTGATGTCCGCGTCGGCCACCACGCGCACCGCGAGCGGGTAGACCGCCGGCGGTGGCGGGGCAGGGGGTGGCGGTGCGGGGGCGTCCGGTAGCAGGCCCACCGAGCGGAGCACGCCGCAGCCACCGGGCAGGGCGGCGAGCGCAAGAGCGACGACGGTCCGCCGACGGTAGGGTGCGTTCACCATAGCTCCGGCTCCCGCCCGAGTTCCCGCACTCTCGCCTCGTAGGCCTTCCTGAACTCGCGTCCGAACACCGCGCTGAAGTCTCCCCGGGCGCCTTCGGTGAGCGTTCGGTACTGCTCGTTGAATCGCTCCCACAGCTTCGCGTCGCGCGCCACGGGCAAGGTCGAGCGGATGGGATGATCGGCGGTCAGCGTCTCGGCGAGCCGATCCGGATCGAAGCGCTCGAGCAGCGCGCCGACCGCCCCCTTCATCCCGTCCAGCATCGCCACCTGATGCAGCGCGAGATCGTCGATCGCCTGGCCGAGTGCCGCTTCGGGGGCGAGATAGCCGCCGGCCGGATCGGTGTCGAGCAGACGGGCGAGGGCGTCGCGCCCGTCGCGCGAGAACTTGAGGGGGTTGTTGTCGGTGCCGGCCAGCGACGTGACATCGGTGCGCATGGCCTGCTTGACCTCCGAGCGCGCCCGCAGCAAGCCCATCAGACCCTCCACGCACTGCAGCAAGAGTGCTTCCACGAGCGCGTCGTCGGCGCGCGAGCCGACGCTCGGTCGAGCCACCGCGGGCGGGGGCGCGCCGCGCGCTGGCGCGTGCCCGCCGCGGCCTGCCGCGTGCCCGTCGCGAGCGGAACCCTCGTCGGCAGCGAGAGCGTCCCCGGAGCCGCCGGGCCAGTCCGCCCAGTCCGGCTCGATGTCCCCGCCCCGAGCCGACGGCTCATCGGGCGTCGGCCAGTCCGGCTCGCCGCCACGAAACGGGTCGAAGGGATCATCGCCGAAGCCGGCCGACGCGACCGGGCCGCATGCACCGGGTGGCGAAGGTGCGTGCTGCCCCTCGTCGAGCAGGGCGGCGAAGGGGTCGTCGTCGTGGTGGGCGTCGCCATCCGGACAGGCGGCCGGGGCATCACCCAACGAGACGAGCAGGACGTAGTCGCCGACGCCGAGCTCGTCCCGATGCCCGAGCGGCGCGCTGTTGCCCCGGCCGAGTGGCGTGACGGCGCCGTTGACGAAGACGCCGTTCGAACTCGTGTCGCGAACGCAGGGCAGACCATCCACCAGAGAGATCACCGCGTGGTTGGACGAGATGAAGCGGCTCTCGTCGTGAAGGACAAGGTCGCAGGCGGGGGCGCGACCGATGATCACGGGCAGCCGGTCGAACCGTCGGATCTGCTCGCGAGCGCCGGGCTCGGGGTCTGTCTGCCGCACTGTCAGCTGCAATCGCATCATCGGGACACGGTGTCGTCCACCGGGGCGGGCGCGCGCCGGCCGGGAGCGTCGCGACCCGAGGCCCGATCGTCGCACGTCGCGATGTCGCCGCGGACAGACCTGTACTTAGGCATAGGTCGGTATGCGGAAGAGGCCCGGGTGGTCCCGTCTCGAGGCTGCGCGGCGTCAGTTTTCGGGCAGGTCTGTCTTTCGGATAGTGCAAGCGCGTACCCCGTCCCGACGGGTTACCGTCCGGACTCCTCGTTCGGCGACCGCCGCGCGACAGGCCTGTCGGTGAGAAGGACGTGACGCTGGAAACCCATCCCCTGGACGTGGCGGAAAACCCGGAGACGCTGCCGGCGTTCCAGGCGCTGCGCGTCGCGGCGGTCGGGCGGCCCGAACGCAGCATGGGTGAATCGGTGATCGCGGCCGAACCGCCTCGCTGGTCGGAGGTTCGCGAGCATGCGCGGGCGCTCGAGTCGGCGCCGCCGCATGTCGAAGTCCTCGCCACGCTCGTCCGTGCCGGACTTGCAGTAAAAGGGATCAGCGGTCTGGCGTCGTCGCTGGAGGCGCTTGCCGAGACGCTCGACACGTCATGGCCGAGCCTGTTTCCCGCCGGCGACGAGGACGATCCGGACGAGCCGTGGTACGAACGCTCGAACCTGCTCGCCGACCTCGCGGCGGACCCTGACTTCGCCGAGGCGCTGCTGCGGACGCCGCTGGTCGACGTGCGCGGTATCGGCGCGTTCTCGGCGCGGGACATCGACATCGCCGAGGGGTCGGTGATCGGCTCCGAGGAGGAGCGTGCCCGCTGTCAATCGGGTCCGATCGATGCCGCCTTCGCCGAGGTCGACCTGGCGGCGCTGGGCCAGACCCGCGACGCGCTCGCCCGGGCGCGCGCCGCGGCCGAGAAGGCCGGCGCGACACTCGAGCGCGAGGTCGGCGCGGGTGGCGGTCGCGCGATGACCGAGATCGCCGACCGCGTGGGCCTGCTGCTCGCCCATGTCGAGCGGCGCGCGGCCGGGCGGCTCGACGCGGGTGCGGTCGAAGGGCCCGCCGCCAATGATCCCGCCAGCGATCCGACCACGGGGCCGGATGTCGCGGGCGCGACCGCTCTGTCGCCCGGTGCCGCGACGGTCCGCCGCACGGCGTCGGTCGTTACCGTCCTGCCCGATCACGAGGCGGTTCGCGCCGCGCTCGACGCGGTGGCGGCGTACTACGCGCGGCGCGAGCCCGGCAGTCCGGTCGCGGTGCTCGTCGCCCGCGCCAGAGCGCTGGTCGGGCGCGGTTTCTTCGAACTGCTCGGCGAACTCTGTCCGGCGACGGCGGCCGGCGACGACTTCCGCGCGCGTCTCTCGGCTTCGCCGCGCGACCCGCTCCTGACGCTGCTGAGCGAGGGATTCGGTCGTCATCTCGCGGGCGATTCCCCGAGCGGCGATGGCGCCGGCGGCGATGGCGCGAGCGGCGATGGCGCCGGCGGCGATGGCGCGAGCAGCGATGGCGCGAGCGGCGCTGTCGACGTCGCGTCGACGACGTCCGTCGACTCCCGGGACGCGGTGCTCGACACCCTCGACGACGTGCTCGCCTTCTACCGCGAGAACGAACCGTCGAGTCCGCTGCCGACGATTCTCGGCAAGGTCCGCGTGCTGGTGCCGCTCGAGCACGGCGCACTGCTCGACACCCTGCGTCGGGCACTCGCCGACGACGCCGCCGCGGTCGCGGCACTCGCCTCCACCGAAGACGCCTGAGGCGTCCCGCCCCTCAACAGCTCCAGGAGTGTGCCCCATGGCCAGTGGTCAGAAGTTCGTCGCGAGGAACCGCGCCCCCCGCGTGCAGATCGAGTACGACGTCGAGCTCTACGGCTCCGAGAAGAAGGTCCAGCTGCCCTTCGTCATGGGGGTGATGTCGGATCTTTCCGGCAACGCGGGCGAGGCCAAGGCGCGCATGGAGGACCGGAAGTTCAGCGAGGTCGATGTCGACAATTTCGACGACTACCTGAAGTCGACCAAGCCCAAGGTGCAACTGAACGTGCCCAACGCCCTGACCGGCGAGGGCGAGATGAACGTCGAGCTCGCCTTCGAGAGCATGGACGACTTCTCCCCGGCGGCGATCGCGGCGAAGGTCGAGCCGCTGGCGAAGCTGCTCGAGGCGCGCACCGAACTCTCCAATCTGCGCACCTACATGGACGGCAAGGCCGGTGCCGAGGAGCTTCTGCAGAAGGTCCTCGAGGATCCGGCGCTGATGAAGACCCTGTCGGCGGCCCCCGCGCCGACCGCAGACGACAAGGAGGGCTGAGCGGATGGCTGCCAAGAAGGAAGCTGCGGTCGCGGCGACGGAGGAGGTCCTCGCGGAGGACGATTTCTCGGCGCTGCTCGAGAAGGAGTTCCGGCCGAAGTCGGACGAATCGCGCGACGCGGTCGCCCGTGCCGTGCAGACGCTGGCCGCGCAGGCGCTCGAGGACACCGCGGTCATCGGCGCCGATGTCGGCGACACCATCGCCGGGATCATCCAGGGGATCGACGAGAAGCTGTCCGCGCAGGTCAATCTCATCCTGCATCACGCCGAGTACACGAAGCTCGAGGGCGCGTGGCGCGGTCTCCACCACCTGGTCAACAACACCGAGACCGACGAGCTTCTGAAGATCCGCGTCATGAACGTCGAGAAGAAGGAACTCGGCAAGACCTTCAAGAAGTTCAAGGGCACCAGCTGGGACCAGAGCCCGCTGTTCAAGAAGATCTACGGCGCGGAGTACGACCAGCTCGGCGGCGAGCCCTACGGCTGCCTGGTCGGCGACTACCACTTCGATCATCGTGCGCCCGATCTCGAGATCCTGAACGGCATGAAGCAGGTCGCGGCCGCGGCCCACGCGCCGTTCATCACCGGGGCCTCTCCCGAGACCCTGCAGATGGACTCCTGGGACGAGCTGGCGAACCCGCGCGACCTGACCAAGATCCTGTCCACCCCCGAGTACGCCGGCTGGAACTCGCTCCGGGAGTCCGAGGACGCGAGGTACCTGGGACTCGCCATGCCGCGTTTCCTCGCACGCGTGCCGTACGGCGCCGATACCGACCCGGTCGACGAGTTCGACTTCGAGGAGAACGTGCGCGAAGGCGATGAAGGGTATGTGTGGGCGAACTCGGCCTACGCCATGGCCGTCAACATCAACCGCTCGTTCAAGGAGTACGGCTGGTGCTCGCGCATTCGCGGGGTCGAGTCCGGCGGAGCGGTGGAGGGCCTGCCGGTGCACACCTTCCCCTCCGACGACGGTGGCGTGGACATGCAGTGCCCGGTCGAGGTCTCGATCGGTGACCGTCGCGAGGCGGAACTCGCCAAGAACGGCTTCATGCCGCTCCTGCACCGGAAGAACACCGACACGGCCGCCTTCATCGGCGCGCAGTCCCTGCAGAAGCCGGCGGAGTACGAGAACCCGGACGCCACGGCCAACGCGCAACTCGCCGCGCGACTGCCCTACCTCTTCGCCACCTGCCGCTTCGCGCACTACCTCAAGTGCATGGTCCGCGACAAGGTCGGCTCCTTCAAGGAGCGCGAGGACATGCAGCGCTACCTGCAGGACTGGATCACCCAGTACGTGGACGGGGATCCGGCGAACTCCGGCGAACTGATCAAGGCGCGCAAGCCGCTGGCGGCCGCCGAAGTGGTGGTCGAGGAGGTCGAGGGCAACCCCGGCTACTACGCCTCCAAGTTCTTCCTCCGCCCTCACTACCAGCTCGAAGGCCTGTCCGTCTCGCTACGGCTCGTCTCGAAGCTGCCGAGTGCGGGCGGCTGACGACAGGCCGAGAGAACGACGGCGATCGCGCGCGTCCGAGCGCGCGCTCGTCTGACCCCACCGACCCGAATCGACGACAACAACCAGGAGAATCACCATGGCCGTAGACATGTTCCTCAAGCTCGAGGGTATCGACGGCGAGGCGCAGGACGCCGCGCACAAGGACGAGATCGACGTTCTGGCCTGGAGCTGGGGTGCCAGCCAGAGCGGCACGACCCACATGGGCAAGGGCGGCGGTGGCGGCAAGGCCAACATCCAGGATCTCTCCTTCACACACTACGTCGACTCGGCGACGAACAACCTGCTGCAGCGCGTGTTCGACGGCAAGCACATCAAGGAGGGCACGCTGGTCGTCCGCAAGGCCGGTGGCTCGCCGCTCGAGTACCTCACCATCAAGATGACGGACATCATGGTGGCGTCGGTCGACACGGGTGGGTCCGGTGGCGAGGATCGTCTGACCGAGAACGTCACGCTCAACTTCTCGGTCGTCGATCTGACCTACAAGCCCCAGAAGGAGGATGGCTCGGCCGACGCGGACAGGAAGGCCGGCTGGGACATCGCCGAGAACAAGACCACGGTCTGACGCGCGCGGCCGACGGAGTCGACGGACATGGACGACACGGCCGAGGCGCGGCTCGCCGCGGGCGACCCTCACGGTGCGCTCGCGGCCTTGCAGGCACGGGTGCGCGAGCGCCCGGCCGATCCGGCAGCCCGCGTGTTCCTGTTCCAGCTGCTGTGTGTGCTCGGGCAGTGGTCGCGCGCCGGAAATCAGCTCGAGGTGGCCGCCGAGATGGATCCGGCGGCCTTGCTGATGGCGCAGACGTATCGGGAGCTGCTGCGCTGTGAAGTGATGCGCGAGGCGGTGTTCGACGGACGTCGCGCGCCGATGGTGATGGGCGAGCCTCCCGCCTGGATGGCGCCGCTCGTGCAGGCATTGCCGTTCGCGGCCGCCGGTGATGGCGAGAGGGCGGCGGCGCTCGCCGCGGAAGCCTTCGCGCTCGCGCCCGGTTCGACGGGCTCCCTCGAGGTCCGGCGGGCGCACACATCCGACGCTGCCGGCAGCGCCGACGCCGACAACGCCGGCCACGCCGTCGCGGGCGCTGGAGAGTCCGGCGCATCGGACGGGGCCTCATCGGCGCGCCTCGCCGCGCGGCCCGACGCGATCCCCTTCGACTGGATCGGGGACGCCGACATGCGGCTCGGCCCGGTGCTCGAGGCGATGATCGACGGCAAGTACTACTGGGTCCCCTTCGAGCGACTCGACAGCCTCGTCATCGACGCCCCCGACGACTTGCGTGACCTCGTCTGGACGTCAGCGACGTTCACCTGGCAAGGCGGCGGCGAGAGCGTGGGCTTCGTGCCGACCCGCTACCCGAGGCGAAGCAGGACACCTGCCGGCGAGGGCCCCCCTGACGGCGGCGAGAGTGCCCGCGACGACGAAAACGGTCGTGACGCGGACCGGGAAGCCGCGTCGCTGGCCGACGAACCGGCGTGCCTGATGTCGCGTCGCACCGAATGGCTGGCGCTCGAGAACGACTACTTCATCGGCCATGGGCAACGCCTGTTCGCGAGTTCCGCCGGCGATCATGCGCTGCTCGAGTGCGGGGCGCTGCGCTTCGACGCGGTAGCGGCCGACTGATGGTCGCCGCGCCGCGTGAACGACTGCTGCCGTCGCTGCTGGATCGACTGCGGGACGAGGCTCCGGAGCAGCGCGCCGAGGGACGGGAGCGGCGTGTGTTCACGATGGCCGATCTGCGACGCGCGGTGCGACGCGATCTCGAATGGCTGCTGAACACCGTCAACCTGGAAGCCGTCTCCAGCCTCGATGCCGAGCCCGAGGTACGCGACTCGGTCATCAACTTCGGCATGCCCGCCCTGTCCGGCGTGACCCCGAACCAGGCCGGCAGAGCGCATCTGCAGAAGCGACTGCACGAGGCGATCCTCGCCTTCGAACCTCGCATACTGGCCGACTCGCTGCGTGTCGTGCTCGAGACCGGGGACGGTGCCGAACTCGACGGCGGTGCGCTGGTGTTCCGCATCGAGGGCATGCTCTGGGGACAACCCTTGCCCGAAGCGCTGTTCCTGCGCACCGAGATCGACCTCGATCGCGGCGACGCGACGGTGATCGAAGCCTGATGGACCCGCGGCTCCTGCATCACTACCGGCGCGAGCTTCAGCACGTGCGGGAGTCGGGCGGCGAGTTCGCTCGCGAGTTCCCCAAGATCGCCGGCCGGCTCGGACTCGAGAGTCTCGAGTGCGCCGACCCCTACGTGGAGCGTCTGCTCGAGGGCTTCGCCTTCGTCGCCGCCCGCACGCAGCTCAAGATCGAGAGCAGTCGCGGTGCGCTGGCCCGTCACCTCCTCGAGACGGTTCACCCCTCGGCGCTCGCGCCGCTGCCCTCGATGCTCATCGCCGAGTTCGCGCCGTCGCTCGAGGAAGGCTCCCTGGCCGAGGGTTTCACCCTCGCGCGCGGTACGCAGCTGCGCGGACCACGCATCGACGGGCAGGCGGACTGCGTGTTCCTGACCGCATCCCCGGTGACGCTCTGGCCCTTGCGCGTCGCGGCGGTCACGCCGCTCGCCTCGGCCGCCGCCATCGAGGCCCGTGGTGTGCGGGTCGCGCGCGATATCCGTGCCGGTCTCGCGATCGAACTCGAGACGAGTGGCGGTCATCGCCTCGCCGAGTTGCCGCTGGACGATCTGCTCCTGCACCTGCACGGCAGCGACGGGGTCGGCGCGACGCTGTACGAACAGGTGTTCGCGCACACGCGCCAGATCGGTCTCGCGGCCGACGGCGAGGAACTCCGATCGGCACGCGGGCCGGTCCGGCTGGAACGACACGGCTTCGACGACGAGGACGCACTGCTGCCGGTCGACGATCGGCAGTTCCAGGGTGAGCGACTGCTGCAGGAGTACTTCGCGCTGCCGGCACGCTTCCGCTTCGCGCGCCTCCGCGGGCTCGGCGGGCCGCTCGCCGCCTGCCCGGCGGAGCGGGTGACGGTCGTGCTCCAGTTCGATGCCCCTCTCGGGGAACTCGGCGACAGCCTGAGCGAAGGCAACGTGCGGCTCGGCTGCGTGCCGGCCATCAACCTCTTTCCGAAGACGGCCGACCGGGTGCGACTCGACGGGGGCGCCCTGCATCGGCACGTCGTGCCCGATCGCACGCGACCCCTTGACTACGAGGTCCATTCGATCGAGAAGGTCAGCGGGATCGCCGCGACGGCCGCCGGCAACCGCCGCTTCGCGCCGCTCTTCGGCGTACCGGACGCGGCGACGCTCGGCGAGGGCGAGCACGGTCGCGGGCACGACGCGAGCGATGAGGCGGGTGACGGGCACGGCGCCGGTCGAGGCGGCGCTCGAGGTGGCCCTCGGGCGGGCACCGGCGCCGGCCGTCGAGCGGCGGGCGGAGCCTGCGGCACGAGCGCGTACTACACGCTCGAACGCCAGCATCGGCTGCCGTCCACGCGCCGGCGACGCGCGGGCGGTCGCTCGAGCTATATCGGCAGCGAGATGTTCGTGTCGATCGTGGACGGCGCCAATGCCCCCTACGATCCCGCGCTGCGACAGCTCGCGATCGAGCTCATGTGCACCAACCGTGACCTGCCCCTGCATCTGCCGCTCGGCACCGGTCGCTCGGACTTCACCCTGGACGTCGGTGCACCGGTGGACGGCGTCCGCTGCCTCGTCGGCCCGACCCCGCCGCGCGCGTCGCGAACCGACAGCGACGAGGCCTGGCGGCTGGTCAGTGCGCTGAGCCTGAACCATCTGTCGATCGACGACGACGATTCCGGGCAGGGCGCGGCGCTGCTGCGGCGCATGCTGGAACTCCGCACCGCGTCCGGCGACGCCAGTGCACGACGCCAACTCGAGGGCATCGTCACGGTGTCGAGCGAACGGGTCGTGCGCCAGCGTCGGCATGCCGGGCGCATCGATCTCGCGCACGGACTCGAGATCACGCTCGAGACCGACGAGAGCGCCTTCGAAGGGGGCGGTGTCTACCTGCTCGGCGCGGTGCTGGAGCGGTATTTCGCCCGTCACGCGAGCATCAACTCGTTCACCGAGACGGTGCTTCGCAGTCTTCAGCGCCAGGAGATCGCGCGCTGGCCGGTACGCCTCGGCGGGCGGTCGCTCGCATGAACGACGCGGGCGCAGACGGCCGCGGCGTGTCGCCCGAGGACGAGCGGGGCGTGGCGTTCGAAGACGGGCGGCCGGACGATGATCCGCTCGACGGCGACCTGCGGTCCGCACTTCGTCGCCTCGAGTGCAGCGATCCGTCGCGCCCGCGCCTCGGGCGGGCGGTGCGTCTGTCGGAGGAGGTCGTGCGCTTGTCGCAGACCGTGTCGCTCGGTTTTGGTGGCCAGTCCCTGGTCCGTCTCGAGCGCGTGGAAGGGCCGCGTCCCTGGCGCCTGCACTGTCGCTACCCGGGTCTGTTCGGATCGAGTGGACCACTGCCGCTGCACCTGACGGAGGAGGCGGACCGGCGCGCGCGGCACGACCGGGACGCGAGCACGCGCGAGTTCATCGACCTGTTCAACCATCGCCTGATCGCGCTGTTCTATCGCGCCTGGGCGGACGCCGAGCCGGCGATCGCCGGTGACCGCCCGGACGAGAACCCCTTCGCCGACATGCTCGGCGCGCTCGGCGGCTTCATCGAGCCGGCAAGTCGAGGGCGCGACGCCGTGCCGGACGCGCTGCGTCAGGGCAGCGCGATGTGGTTCGGCCCGAGCGCGCGCTCGCCGGACGGTCTGCGCGCCCTGTTGCGTCGCCACCTCGGCATCGACGCCCGCGTCGTCGAATCGAGCGGCGGCTGGACACCGCTTCCCGAGGGGGCTCGCTGCGCCCTCGGGGGTGGCGGGCGTCGGGATCGCCACCGTCTGGGCGAGCATCTGCTCGGGCGACGTGGCTGGTGCGCGAACGGCACCTTCCGCCTCGTGGTGCGCGTTCCCGACCTGGAGGCCTTCGAGTCCCTGAGCCGCGCCGGTCGCTCGCTCGACGTGCTCGGCGACCTGGTCCGCACCTATGTCGGCGACGAACTCGCCTGGGAGCTGGAGCTTGCCTTGCCCGCGACCGCTGCCCGGCCGGTCACGCTCGGGTCGCGTGGCGCACGACTCGGGCGCGACGCCTGGCTCGCGCCGGGGGGCGCGCCGCGCTGTCGTCTGCGCCTCGACGAGGCGCGCCGCCGCCGCATCCGTGGCGAGAAGGAGCAGGGGCCACATCCTGCGGACGAGGAAGCGCCGTCTCCGGTCGACGAGATCGATGCCGCGACGACGTCGGTGGACGACACGACGCGCATCCCGCCTCCCGATGAAACCCCGACCGTCGTCAACCGCGAGCCTCGCCCATGAGCACCGACATCAGCCGCGCCAACCTGTTCGGCAAGCTCAACGACATCGGCTACGGCTCGATCGAGAGCGCGACGAAGGTGGCGCGCCTGCGCGCCAACGCCTACGTGGAACTCGCGCACTGGATCGACCAGATCGTCAACCAGCAGGACAGCGACCTGCACCGCATCGTCCGGCATTTCGAGCTCGACGGCTCGCGACTCGCGAGCGACATCACCGCCTCCCTCGATCGTCTGCCGACGGGCGCGACCGCGATCTCGGACTTCAGCGACGATGTCTCGTCGACGGTCGAACGGGGCTGGGTCTACTCGACGCTGCTGTTCGGCGACGCGAGCATCCGGACCGGGCATCTGATCGTCGGCGCGTTGAAGACCCCGAACCTGGCGCGCCGTCTCGAGAGCATCTCGCCGCTCTTCGGCAAGCTCTCCCTCGAGCGTCTGTGCGAGGACTTCGACGACATCGTCGGCGGCTCCCCGGAGGATCGCCTCGATGCCCGGGACGGCTTCCGCCTGGGCACCGGTGACGCCTCCGGCGTCGAGGGCGGCGAGGGCGACGGCATGGCGCCCGCCGCGATGGGCAAGCGCGAGGCGCTCGAGCGCTACACGACGAGCCTCACCGACGCCGCTCGCCGCGGCAAGGGGGATCCGATCGTCGGCCGCGACACCGAGATCCGCCAGATGATCGACGTGCTGATGCGACGTCGTCAGAACAACCCCATCCTCACCGGCGAGGCGGGCGTCGGCAAGACCGCCGTGGTCGAGGGCTTCGCGCAACGTATCGCCCGCGGCGACGTGCCGCCGGCCCTGGTCGGGGTGGATCTGCGCGCGCTCGACATCGGTCTCCTTCAGGCGGGCGCCAGCATGAAGGGCGAGTTCGAGAAGCGACTCCGCCAGGTGATCGAGGAGGTGCAGGCGTCCGCCACGCCGATCATCCTGTTCATCGACGAGGCGCACACCCTGATCGGTGCCGGCGGGGCGGCCGGCACCGGCGACGCCGCCAACCTGCTCAAGCCCGCACTGGCTCGCGGCGAACTGCGGACCGTGGCGGCGACCACCTGGGCCGAGTACAAGCAGCACATCGAGAAGGACCCGGCACTCACCCGGCGCTTCGAGGTGGTCAAGGTCGAGGAGCCCGTCGAGCCGCAGGCGGTGCTGATGCTGCGGGGCATCGTCGGCACAATGGAGGCCCACCACCAGCTCGAGATCCTCGACGAGGCGCTCGAGTCCGCCGTGCGCCTCTCGAGCCGCTACATCCCCGCGCGGCAGCTGCCCGACAAGGCGGTGAGCCTGC
>Ga0209831_1002190_pt1 | contig 17222 bp, 17 predicted proteins | sample Maine_Asex4_meta_FD_187451 | JGI IMG/M metagenome (GOLD analysis project Ga0209831, IMG submission 187451) | Marine algal microbial communities from Maine, USA - Maine_Asex4_metaG (SPAdes) (version 2) | ecosystem: Host-associated > Algae > Red algae > Unclassified | place: Maine, USA | collected...
GGGATCGTCAGAACTGTGGACACTTGAACGGGAGCCTGAACGGGAGTCCCGTTCAAGAAGCCCTTGAACGGGAGGTTTCCCGTCCAGGCGTCTGTGCTGTAACAAAGGCCTGAACGGGAGGAGTTCCCGTTCAAGAAAGCTGTGCCAGGCCCTGAACCATCTCGTTGATGATGCCGAGGTCATGCAAGACTGTCGCGCTAATCCAAGCCAATGATATTCCTGCAATAGATTGCGAAGACGTAAACTGTCCCGGTCGGGGTACTGCATGGGCCTGGATACCTCTTGGCCACACACACGCGGTGCACAAAAAGTGGACGCCAAGGCGTGTTCTCGGACCTGAGGTGCACGCGCGAGACCGCGGCCGCCGCTCCAGAACTTACCCTGAGTTGCTCTGTAAAGTCGATCAATGACCAAATACTTGTAAACTTCGTGAGACGACGAATGATGTCAAGCATGTATTGGAATGGCCGGCCAATAAAACTGAGCTATACCACACGAAGCCCTCGTGGTAGGTCGGATGTCTCCATGGAGAAAACGGACTTATCTTGTCGATTGGAGACGACTCAGAGTGACGGGCTAAAGCCTGTGATGACCCGACCCTCCACCACCGCGTTGCCGGCGAGCAAGACCACTGCAGTCGTCATCCGAGATCGGTGCGCCCGTGCCGATCTCTCCCGGCTCTTGCTGTCGTGCACCAACGTCCCCGTCCCCAACTGGGCATCCCCCCACCATGCTGGGTCTTTGAGCCAGTCTTCTAACAGGTATGCTGTGCGCTGTTTGTGGTTGGTTCCTCTCCTGTCTATCGTTCGTCTGTCTGTCATTGCGTGTGTTTCATCAACGTCATTGCACCGGATGTTGCGCAAGCGTACAGAGAGCCCTCGTTCACTGGCATCTGTGGTAGCTCGCATCTGTATCGTGCCTACATGTGCTACCGTCCATGCATGTTTTTTTTCTGCGTATCGTGTATGTCTTTCTCCCGCTTCCTGAGTGAGTTTCTCTCTCCCCCCTCCTCCCTACATCCATCCCCCACTTCCTGCCCTCTATCTAAATAGTATGTCCCCTGTTTTGTCCCATGGTATCGTTGCTCTTGTTTTTTAGTCTTCTCCTCTCTCGATATCTCGAACTCTCGTTTGACGTGGGCTTGGATGGTACGGCATTTGTCGCGGTCTTTGTGCCTTGTTCGCGGTACTACCTGCCGACTGGCACACCCCCTTGTGTTGCTGCCGCTGTTAGTACATGGTCAGCTGTGATGGGTGCACCGTTTGGTTATCCTCATGGCCGTAGTCCCAGCCGAAGTCACTCCAAACATAAAACAGAGCAGCATCAACGAGTGGTGTGCATGGGCCGCCAGGTACCTGTCATCGTCAAGAGATTAGCGCAATAATAATCGACCCTGGTTAACAGGAGCATTAAGTGTGTGTCTCGCGATGTGCTAACGTCTGACCTCGAGATCAGGTCCGTGCACCTGAACAACGTTTGTAACAGGAATTCCCTTGCTCAGGCGCCGTGCCGTAGCAGGGGCCTGAACGGGATTTCCTCCCGTCCAGGATGACCATTGTTCTGACGATCAAGACGGGCGCGACGACGGCGACGCGAGGAAGCCGAGATGCACGGTGCAAAGGATTTTGAGTGTGAACTGGCATGGACAATTTACTCGCCAAAGATATGCTGACCTGATCGTATGTTGGCACACTGGCGCGAAGGAAATGTGAGAGTAATATTCCTGCTGTGGCGCGAAAGAAGTGCGAATGTTTCGGCTAGATTCTGATCCAAGCGTCCCTCGAAATCACGGGGCCCGCCTCTACCGATTTGGCAGCGGATCGCCTGGAAGCGCGCCAACCAGGCGTTGGCCGCTTGGCAACCGAGCCACGCGCTCTTCCAAAGTGGACACGCCTCGCAGACTCGAAACAAAATTTAACTTCTTCTAATTCATGCGAACAGCAGTCGAAGCGTGGCGTCGACTCTGCATGTGGATGGCCAAATGGCCAGCCGATTCAAAAGTCCTGTCACAAGTCGCACAATGGGGTGTCCCAGCGGGCTCGGCTGCCTTGCGTTGATGGCCCGAGGACGCCTTGTGGGCCAACATATTTTTGGCACTGCTGCAATCGACTTTGCAAGTCTGACAGTGCCACACTTGTGGCTTGCGTCGCCTCGCCTTTTTTTCGGCACGCGTGGCCCGGGCCTCGACCGCCCGGGCCGTGCGAGGACGAATGCCGGCCACCTGTCGGGGCTCTGGGACGGTGGCCCCGCCGCCACGCGCAGCAAACGCCGCCACGCGGCGAGGAGCAAATGGGTCAGACGTCTCCTCCACCAACCCAACAGCTGGCCCGCCGCCACCCTGCGTCCTGCGGCCGCCTGCCCAAACCGAATCAGCTGTAAGCCCACCGGGCCGCGGGGGCAACAGAAGCGACAGCGGCCGGCTGGCCGCCTCGGATGAGGCGGCAGGCCGCGCCTGGGACATGAAGGGCCCGTCGCGACCAGGCGGTGGCGCAGCAACGGCCGCCCAGGGCACGGGCGCTGGCACAAATGGCACAGCCCCGCCGACCGACTGGGCGTCGGTCGCCACCGCGACGCGCCAAGGCGATGGGGGGGGGGTGGCCAGCGTCGCGTGTGCGACTGGGGTGGGGTGGCCGCCGGGGGAGGGCGTGCCCAGTTTCACCCAGTTTCACCAGTTTAGTGCAGTGGGGTGGAACTGAGTATTCTGCCGGTGCCGTCTGCAGAGGGCGTTTCCTCAGTAGCACCCCTCTTTCATCGTTTTGGCCGGCACCCTCCGCGGCCGCGAAGCACCTGATCTCCCAACCCGCGGCCCCCTGGTGGCCCGGCCGCCGAATCAGATACACCGCCCAAACCGCCACCAAGCAAACACAACCGCTCCGCACGCCACAATGGAGCCATCCTTCCAACATTCGGGCCTCAGCGACCCAAGCTGACATATTGGGGCCCAAGATCAGGCCCCGTCTCGAATTTGCATATTGGTACCTGACCTGGCAAGGCCCAAGTGCCTGTCCATTGGCAAATCTGTGTGCGCGGGAGACCGTGGCCCACCAGCTCATGCGAGCCGCGCCCCGACCCCGCCGGCAGCGAGATACAGCACCGCGGTGCCGCACGACCGCGCACGAGAAACCACCGCGAGGCATTTGCCCGCCCGTTTACCACACGATACCGCCACGCCCTTGGAGCCAGGCCCGACACACGCCCCGAACAGTGTGTGTGAGGGGGCCCCCCCGCTTCTGTGCTGGACACCGGGTGTCACGCGGTGTCCCGCCGGTGCCCCGACCACTGTGCGTGCGTGCGTGCGTGCGTCCTTTACGGACCCCCCCCTCGTGCAGCGCCATCGTCGGGGCAACGCTTTTTTGCGCTGCACATCAAGCACACCGGAACAGCCCAACCCAAGCGTACCCGAGCATTGTTTCTATGCAGACGGCCGCCTCTCCCTCCCCTACTACCCCCACCCCCGCGGCCCTTCACCACACCCCACCCGCCACCCCCCCTCCCACCCGCCCCCGGCCATTCCCCCCCTCTCACCACGCCGCTCCCCCGCTCGGACGCGGTGCTTCAAGACGCCCCTGTTATCATGGGGGACCGTCCCACCTTGTTCCTTTCTAGCCGATCCCTCACCGCCTTCACCGCGGGTCACGTCTTTGTCTTGAACGGACCAGCCCCCACGTCTTCCGACCACTTGCGTGCACATCTTCTTCTCCCCCGGCCGCTCCACCTGCGCGTCTTCTACCAGGAGGCGGATGCACGGCTGTGGGTCGACGACGGATTCCCGCACGGCGAGGTCGACTTGGACACGCCGGGCAACTTTTCCCCCCCAACGCCCAACCAAGACGGTGTCCTGCACGCGTTGGTGCCAGGCGGAAAGATGTTCGTTGATTTATTTGACGTGGATAGCACGACTGCCTTCTTTCGCGCGCTGGGCAGCTCCAACTGTGCCGACGGCGTGCGCGTCGTTGGGGTGCCCCGTCACGTCCTCACGCGCGGCATGCCTGGTCCCCGCAGCGGAGTCAAGCGTCGGCGACTGTCGTTGGCGACCAAAACCGCCGCCCGACCCACCCCGGTTCCGGTGCGCGCCGCATCCAAGACTACAACGCGGGGGGGGGGAGCTCTTCATGCTTCTATGACTCGCGGTCGGTCGGTTGTCATGCTCGCGGCGGAGCAGACTCCCGCTAGCGTACCTGCTTGGACCAGGGCGGTTGGTGGCTCTTCTAGTCCTCTTCAAGTGCGGCGGCGGCACGCGCGCTCCAGTGGTACTGGTTCCAACAAAACCCCCGCAGCGCGGCGTCGTGTTGCCTGGTTGTACGGTGGCGCCGGTGGGTCCCGCGAAAACGACGAGGAGCTGCGCGTGGCGTTTCTACCAACCTTGCGGCTGCCCACGTCTCTTGGCGGAGCCGTGCTCAAGGTTTGTCGTCTGCTGGCGATACGCACAAGCGTCTTCTTGATCGGCCCGCCGGGGTGCGGCAAGACGTATTTGGTGACAGAGGCGGTGAAGGCCCTGCGGGCGGCGGGGGCTGCTGTGAGCGTCTGCGGCAGCTCCGGCGTGGCAGCCGCGCTTGTGGGCGGCACTACTGTCCACTCCTGGGCGGGCTACGTCAACGGGGAGGCCGACGTTGTGACCCCGCTGGAGACGGTGCTGAAGGAGGTCATCCCCTTTGCGGCCAAGAAGCGCATCTGCTCATCCATGGTTCTGGTCATCGACGAGGTCGGCACTCTGTCGGCAGCGTTCATCACGCGGCTGGACCTGGTCCTCCGCGGCGTGCGACGGCAACCAGAGACGCCCTTTGGTGGGATGGTGCTCCTCTTCTCCGGCGACTGCCTCCAACTGGCTCCTCCCTTTGGCAACTTTGCGTTCCTGTGCGACGCCTGGAGGGACCTATTTGGGCACCGTGCCGTCGTGCTCGATACCCATTGGCGCCACATCAAGGACCGACGGCTACTGGACGTACTCCTGCGTACGCGCGTAGGCAACCACACGGAGCAGGACATGGAGCTGCTAGCGACGCGTCGCTCCGAGCACCCGCCACCTTCGGCCGTGTGGTTGTTTTGCCACACGCTCAAGGCCAACGAAAAGAACGACGACGAGCTCCGACGGCTACCGAGGAGGGAGGTGACCTACAACGCGCAAGACGAGGTCAAAGTCAAGTATGTCACGGTCGACGAGGCGTCCAACCTCCTCGACGGTTTGAGGTTGCCAAGGGTCCTCTCGCTGAGGGTGGGCGCGTTTGTCTTTGTCCCATCCAATTGCCTTTCGAGGCACGGCGTCCCCTGTGGCTCCCGCGGTGTGGTGATTTGCTTTTTTTGGGTGGGTGGCATGCAGTATCCTACGGTGCGCTTTGAGCTGCCCACCGGGGGGTTCTTGACTCTGGACGTGGTACCTGTGACGGGGCGTGTGGTTGCCCTTGGTGGAGTGGATACGGCTGCGACACGCACCCAAGTGCCCCTGGTGCTTGGGTGGGCGATGACCGTCCACGGGGCGCAGGGCTGGACCGTCTTGGAGGCAGCTGTTGACTTGAGTCGGGCGTGGGCCGCTGGTCAGGCCCTGTCGGGCCTATCTCGCACGCCGACGCTTAGCGGGCTGCACTTGGTTGGCTTCGATGAGGACAAGGTCGTTGTTGACAGCTTTGCGGTGTCCTTCTATGAGTTGCTTGTTCCTTATTAAACCACCAGCTGCGTGCCTTCTTCATTATCCATTGGTCTTGTTCTTCTTTCCTTGTTTGTGGACCTCGGGCAAAACGGTGGTCGGTCTGCAGGACTTACTCGTGGGCGCGACGAGGGCTGTTCTCTTTTTCATCTAAATGCCGTCGGAAACTCCTGCATGTCAATCACAACAGCATTATCCAAATGAATGAGAAAATCTATGGAAATCATTCCAGCCGCGGATTTCGGATTGCAATTATCCAAAAAGTCGATGGTACCAGCTCGGAAGCGTCCGCTCTGGCGGCAAGGCGGGTGCCAGTCGCAGTTGCCCCAAGCGCGCTCGCCAGCAAGACATCCCGCTGTTTCTACGAGATGAGAGGGAAGAGAGGCAAATGGCTATATCGAGTGACGTTTATCCCTCCTCATCAGACAAAAATGCCTCATCCTCCTTGCCGTGGCGCAAAATGAGGATGCACTCACACACAATGTTGCATAGCACCTTGACATTTTTGGCCTCAAACGCCACCACCGACGAGTGCACCATCTGGCCATCCTTCTCGGGCGCTTGAGCGCACAGCCGCCGTACGACACCAACCGCCCATTCGCTGTAGCCCGACATCAGCTGGGCAACCACTTGGGTCACCTCGTCTTGGGTGAATGTCCGCAACATCGAGCGTAGGGTGCCTTTGGCGTTCATCTGCGTGATGTAGCAGAAAAAAGAGTTGGAGTTGGGCTGCCACTCACCGAGCCGCATCACCTGCTCATAGAGGCCGGTGCGGTTGAGCAGCGCCTGTGCTCCGCCGCGCCGAAAGCCGTACATGCGACACGCCCGATCACCGTGTACGAGCTCCTGACCAATCCGCGCCAAGTCCGCCGCGAACCGCGCGTTCACCTCCGTCTCGGACTTCATTTTGAAGAAGGTGACCGTGCCAGAATCGTTGCGGACCGAGAAACTCGGGAACAACGGCTGCTCGGCGGGTGCGCCCATGTTGGTCCCCACCAGGGGTTGTCATGGATATAAAACCGAGGATTATATCCGTGCATTATATTCGTACCCACTTCGGATACGAGCAGGGGACGCCTATCCAAAATGCATTACCAGAAAAGAAGGAGAGGATATATCTATCCTGTCCGACAGGAGTTGCGAGATTATATCGGATCCGTATCCCAGATATGAGAGCCAGGATACAGGGATAAATATTGTTATGAGGCTTCACGCATCTGGAGAATTCTGGTTAAACGCAATCGACCTCTCTTTTCGCGTGCCAACCATCGGAAGATTAATGTCCGAACATTTGGCGGCGACAAGCGGCGATCCAGCCCGACCCGGGTGGAACCCTTCAATCACGCGACTCGATCCGATTACGTTGTTGTCAGAGTGTGACACGAGATTCAAAACGGTCATTTGGACGTCCCTTTACACAAACGGCGGGGAACCGCCTCGACGGCGCCCGTTGGGGCGTTGAAATCAAGTATGAATTTCAAGAAGAATTCCATTTCGCACTCGAATAAGGGCTGGATGGCGTTCTTCTTGGCCTCTAATTGAGCCGTCTGTCGGACTTGGCGGATTTTATTCGGATCCAATAATCGTATCCGGATCAGAATATAATCTACGTAAATATCCGCTTGCGCAGGCAGATATCCTGATCCGGATCTCAGCTGAGGGAGTTATCCGTAATCAGATACGGAGGATCGGCGTGTATCCGTATCCTATTCCAGCCCAAAAACCATATCCTGACAACCCCTGGTCCCCACGCCCGGGGCCGAGCAAGCGAAAAGGATGAGCGGCTGCATCAGCTGCGGGATGTTCAGCTGTTCACTGGGGCAGTGCACGTAGGCCGTGATGCACTGGTCCTCCGTCTCCGCAACGCGAGGCGACGAGAAGTAGCTGAACAAGCAAACGGTCATCACGTCGCTTGTGTCGGTGCCCGTCTCGGTGATCCTCAACATCACGTTTACGAAGCGCTGGTGCCGGTGACTGCGAGGGCGGCGGTGAAATTGCAGGCCAAGGCAGCAACCGAGACACACAACAACAATAGACACACGGGAGCGGAGGTGGCGTCAGCAAATGAGCAGCTCGAGTCGGCAACGCACTACGCAGGGTGTCAAAGAGGGGCGCGCGTGGACTCAAGTGCAGTTCCAACCGAGGAGCACACAGAGAGGGCGCACGGGACGCACCGATTGAAGAACGCTTGGTTCTCTGCGACGTTCATGTCCGGCCAGGAAATGTCCTTAAACTTGAGGTTGATGAGGGTGACCGGCCGGGCAACCGTGATGAACGCGAAGACATAAAAGACGTAGACGAGGAAGTACGCCAAGGCATTGGAGGGCGGCGTGAAACAGGGCGTGTCCGACTCGTCGCTGGACGACGGCTCGTCCAACTCATTCTGGGGCGCCGGATTCACCCCATCCGCCGACGGGACCGCCTTCTCCACCCCAGCCGTACCACCAACGTCAATCTCACTCACCGCGGAAGACACCATTGCCGCCAGCGGCTCCTCTAAGGATATGCGGCCGCCGCTCGCGGACATCGCCGGCTGATGAGCGCGGATCAAACAGCCAAAGAAGCGCTCCATCATCGCGTCCGTGACGGGAGCGGAGCTCAGCTGGGTTTCCCCGTCGTGCCGTGCCTCCTTGTTGGTTGCCCCGCGGAAGTCTCGGACGTAAGCGGTGGCCATCGGGTTCCCAGTGAAGGTGCCCGGGTCTGCACGTTCTTTCTGCTCCTGCTGCAGCTCCGCGACGCCTTAGGGTTGCCACGGCGAGGTGCGCTCACAGCAATCCGGCACGAGCGGGACCACGCCACGCACGCCGTGAACCTTCGCCTCCGAGAAAAGGAATGACAGACCGGAAGAGTAGTCCTTCAAGGACGTTGCGCTCAAACGTCGGCCGCCTCCAGCCACGGCAAAGCCGCGACGCCGGCACTCCAAGAAGGTGGGGATAGTCATCTTTGTGTACGGAGATTGGCACCTAAAAAACTTGCGTACCCCGCGGTCGATCTCCGCGTCCTCAAGGCGCGGCTGCGTGGCGTTGATGCACACCGTCCGCCCGACAAAGTTTGCGAACGCCAAGGCGGTCCGTATGCGGCTCGACCACGTCTTCATCGTCGCGTTTGTGCCGCGGGTAGACCCCTTGCGCGCTCCCGCGCTCTCCTTGCCGATGGAGTTTTGGCGCTTACGCAAGCGGGAGGCTGTGGGCTGGGGCCACGAGCTCGTCACGTCCATCATGAACTGGCTGACGAACGACTCTGTCGAGTCCTTCAGCTCGTCCGCCGAGGGGACAGGAACGAAGACAAACGCCGGCTCGAGCACACAGCCCGCGACACCTGCACTCGATAAGTTTGGGGCTCCTTGAGTGTAGCCTCCACTGCTGGTGGTACGTGGCGCCCCGTGAGGCGTCGCAACAGGCACCGCACCGCCGCCGGAGGTGGTTTGCTGCTCAAAACTCTCTGCAGCTTCCTCCTCGTCTTGGCATTGTCCCAACACAAAGCGGCGCATGGCCAACGATTGTGGCCGGTCAATTGGATGAGGCGATGCAGGCAACGCGGTCTGACCATCTGCCGGGCTCCCCGCCGTCTCAATCCCCAGCAAGCTCCTGGCCGTGACCATGGCCGCGTCCATGCCGTTCAGGGCCGGAGGCCCGAAGCGAGCAGCTCCAACAAAACACTCGGAGCTTGAGACCCGCTGGGACTCCGGCTAAAAGTTGCGGCAGCACTGCCGCAGCGACAACGTCCGAGCCGGCGGCGTTGCAACCGAAACGCTGGGAGAGCACTTGGTGGTGAACTGCCGGGAGACCGACGGCGGCGGCCGCTGGGGCGGGATGGATGACACGGGCGGGCAGAGCGTTGCAGGGACTGGGGCGCCTCGACACCAGGCGCCCGAAGCCGCAGCTGCCGAGCAGGTACGTGAAGAAGGGGGCAGTGGGGGGCGGCAGATCGCAACGGAGCGCCACGCGCCGAGGCGGGATGCGGGGTGTTGTTGGTGGTAGGCCAAAAACGAGGAGTCACTAGGGCACAACAAGCTCACGCGCGCACAGTCAGCAATCTGCATGCTACGGGAAGCAAAATGGAGGGAGTCCAGGCATGCGGGCTGCCGCCGGACGCGGAGGGGGACGGAAAGCAGGTAGCGGAGGCCGGTTTGTGCATGGCAGCGGGTGTGCAACGCAGCAGTAGGTGCACACGGGATGCGATGTACCATTCAGCACAAAAAGTATCAAAGCAGTTGAAATCGTCAACCGGATCACAGCGGCAGGCGTGTGTGCACACCAGTCGGGCGTACAGGTTACGGGGCACGCCAAGTGACAGGGCTGCCGAGGTCGAGGAACGCGTGCGGGAAAGGGGCGTGCGTGGGGGAGAGGGAAGGTGCAAGTCGCGCCGGCGGGAGCAGGAGGAAGACAGGTGCCCACGGGGCGCGATGCCAGCTGCACAGGCGGCAGGGCCAGCGATCTATGGCGTTGCTTGGGCCCGCAGGATGGCCAAAATCCGCGCCAGGGGCCGTTCTGGCGTGGGGCGCGGGCGCCAGGAACGGCCGGCCATTGCAGCAGTGGCTATGCAGCGACGCAGCAGACAGGTAGGCGCATGGGCATCCAGAACAGGGTCACGCAACCGCCTGCAGGTCGATCGGCGCTTCACCCGCTGTCGCCGGCACTGAAGCGGCCTGAACGAACCGTCTGCCGCGTGGCGATTTGCCTGTGTCTCGGCCACACGGCCGGCCCAGGCGCGAGATCGGGATCAGCCGTGTTGGACTTGTTGCAAGGTTGTGGATCAAGTTCGCTATGACCAACAGATAATTTATTAATAGATGAGGCAGTCCGCGGGCGTATTGCATGCACGGCCCGTACGTGCTTCAGATGGTGTCTGCGGCATGACGACAAGGGCTCAGCATCGCTGCCATCAGCCGCTACCCTAATGCGGAACATAGAGGAGGTGGTGAGCCTCTAGTCCCTCACCTTGGCGAGCAACGCCGCCTCCTGTCGGTGTGACAGTCGAGATCGAGGACGGTCCTGCCAGCGTGATGCAAGTGTTGGCCGTTGCAGACAGCCAAGGGGCCCACTGGTGCTCTTCCTATGCGGTTGATGCGCCTGGGACGTTGGCGGAGGTTTCTGTGGGGTTTTTCATCAGATTCCGCAGTTTGCCCAGGTGCATCGCCCGCTCGTTGCGCACAGATGCGGCCGTGGGTGGGCCGTACCTGGGGTCGGTGGCGGCGGGCGGGTTAGGAGGTGCCACGCCCTGCGGGGGCGTCGGCCGCTCCCTCAATGTGCGTGATATCCCTAGACCTTTACCTGTGGGCTTGACTGACATCTTTCAGCACAATGGGGCCTTGTGCGGAGGTAGGGTGGACGGCACCTGGCAGGGAGGGGTCCGGTAGGCGCCATGTACTGCTTTGCAGGCTGCGCTGACCGCATTGAGTGTATGGAACACAGGGGGGCATCGTATCTGTATATGGGCGCGCATAGCTACTCACGACCACGCCTTCCCGTATGCCCGTCGGTCATGCGCTGCCCTTTCGCATTCACCACACGTTTCGCATTCCCTCTTTTTCACGGCTGCGACTCCAGCGCTAACGGCTGTGCTGGGATCTTACGAGTCCATCCTCCTTGCCGTGAAGCATGGGATATCCAAAGGTTCAGCTATGATACAAGAGTTGTGCTGGGCTTATCTGTCAAGTACGGCTGCTACATGGGAAGTGCCCCCACGAGATATTGGCCGGACACCTTTTGTGAGCGGGAGACTCCGCATCGCGCGCCGACACAAGCCTCTGCGTCCACCTCGCTCGCCTCGGTTCGTTTTTCGCTCGGCCTTGCCCCAACATCTGTGCAACCCTGCGGCATGCTAGGCAACATGAATGGTGCGTTGCAGTCTGCTGCACCTTCCTCCCCCCACCCCCTCGCCACCCCTGCGCCATCATTTTTCTCCTGCCGCCATCAACCGTGGTTTGTCCCTCCCACGGGCGTTGGCGAGGTGCTCGAAGAGGTGCCTCCCTTCCCGCCCTCGGCGACAGACCCCACTTCCCCGCTCCAGCTGACGACATTCATGCTGCCCACGTCAGTGTCCTCCGGGCAGCATTCGTCGGCCGCCACTGTGCTACCCACGGGGGCTGCCGCCGCCCAGCCTCCCCCCACGGCCGCCGCTGCTCCACCGCCCGTTGAAGCTGCCACGGCGACTGCCGCTGCCTCGCCGCCTTGGACGACGGCAGACTTCTCGTCTGCCGGGCCAGCCGCTGTACTGCCTCCCCCGCTGGCAACGGCAGGTGGGCTCCCGCATCTGCCGCCAGCAATCCTGCGGCCTGCGCCTGCGGCTGTTTCGCCCCCCCCGCTGGCGGACGCCATGCCGCTCGCACCGGGAGCTTCCCTGATGCCGCCGGCGCCGGGGCAGATGTACCCACCGGCGCTGCATGATGTCGATCAGCTCTCCCGGTTGTTGACCGCAGGTTCGGTGCTCTTTAGAAAAGCTGGTGTCTTTGCCGCGGTCCTTCCTGCGTTGGCGGACGCATTCTCGACTGATGGTCGACAGGTTCCGCTCCGTGCCGTACCCAAGAGCGTCTATCCTGCCGACGTTCTCGCCGCTGGCTTCCCGACGGTTCCTTTGGCGGCCATCTCAGACGCTCTGGCGGTGACCGCCGTAACCGAGGCGCTTGCTTTGGCGCTTCCGGCCAAAGAAGGGGCGAGCCCGCCGTGGTTGCAGACGATCGCGCAGGTCGGCCCTCTCTTTCGGCGCTCTCCAGCGATGCCGTGGACAGTAGCGTACTTGTGTCGGCCGGACGACGGTGGCCCGGCTGGGCGCGCCCGGGCGGCACTGTGTCCGTACTGGAACAGTGCTGCTTGTCGCGTGACGGTCTTCTATTCTGCGGAGCGTCTGGCCGATCTGGGTGCCACCAATTTGCGTTCTCTGCCTGACCCTGGCCACTTCTTGAAGGAGCGAGATGCCGCATTGCGGGCTCGTGTTACTCACGGTTGCTTTTCGGCTGTTCGTCTGGCTGCTATGTTCGGCCATAAACGTTTTTCTCCTGGGGGATATGTCAGTGAGGATAGGCGTCCTCTTCGGCTCACTTTTGCCCTGTTGGTCTCGCTTCGGCACTTTGCCGATACGGTTGCCATGCGCAAGGCGCCGTGCGATGAGCACGACGTGTTTATGGCCGCCGACCTCGTCATTGTTTCCCACGATCTGTTCCAGTAGCATAGCTGCGTACGATACAATCGATTCTCTTTGTTTTTCCCTTCGTTTGCCGTCGCCTCCCCGACCCTATGCTGCTCATATCACATGTCCCAGACATCCTGCAGACGTCCCATATTCCTCTCTAGTCTTGGGCCTGACAGGTCAAAGCGTGCAGCGGCTCAGACTTGACCCCGGCCCCGACACCATGTCCAGGTGAACTCCATCGAGCTCAGACACATGCAGAGCCCTGACACGGTGTCAAACCAACGACCCGCTCAGAGTCACGATCCTGGCGTTGACACGATCTGGGTCCAGACACCATCCAGATGATGAGTCATTCGGACCCAGACACAAATTCTGATTGGCAGAAACAGCTATTGACAGCACGATTGACATGTTAGTGCCATGACAGGCCGTGTCTGGCCCGACAGACATGGCCCAGACACGTCGTGTAACTGCTGCAATACACTTAACAGTGGTTCCAAATTCATCTCGACTGTCCAGTCGCCTTCGTAGAATTTGGAGCGGTGAGCGCTGCTATCCAGACCACTACGGCTGGGAAGCGCCCCTGTTTTTGTCCGCTGCTTTGTGTTGCGCAGTTTCTGGAGCCACCCGCTGCGTGTGTGGCGTATCGTTTTGAGCGTCGATGGCTTGCAACGGCACTGACCGTGTTGCAAGGTCACTGGCCTGCCCGACTGGGGGATGCCTTTGTCGAATGAGGCGGACGTGCTATTGCTCACTGGGGCGAACCGTGAAACCTACCTGTAGGCCTGCAGCGATGAATGGAAGGGGTTGCAAAAGAGCATCTCATTTATTCAAGACAACTCTACTTGTACCGTTCTTTCACGTTCTTGTCGGCCTCAGCTAAAAGCTCCCGAAACGGGGACGACGCCAGCATGGATGCCGTGGACCTGGGCGCGCCCGGGTGTCCGGCCAGGGCCATCTTGTTGAGCACCTGTCGGAGGATGCTGGCGGTGGCCTTGATGGGGTCGTGTAAAGGATGGGTGGCTGGAAAGACAAAGTCGTCGGCAACTTGGCACAGTGCCGCCGTCAACACCGGCCGCTCGTCATCTTCGACCTTTGTGCTTTGCATGGCCTCAAAAGATGCCGCCGGCGGCAGCTTGATGATGGTGGGGATGACGGAGTGCATCCAATACAGTTGCCGCATGTACAGGCAGACCTTGTTCTTGACAATGTTGGACAGGCGAGTGGTCTTGGCTTGGTTGACTTCGGCAGTCGCGCCTCCCCTCTTGCGCAGGGCCTTGGTGTTTTGGACGCCTTCTAGGTACATCCTGTGGACCGCTATTGACCCAAACAGGCCAGGATGACCCGTTGTCACGTGGCACATCTTGAGCATCGTGCTCAGTTGATCAAACAGCGGCTCGGTGTCCAGAGAGGCGGTCACCATCTCGGGGGGAATGGTCATGTCGTGTACCAACGCGTTGTATTACCTTGATGACGCGAGCGGCGACGGCCCCTTGTCCATGGCGGCGGCGCCGGCGCCGGCTGCCCCGTGCGCGTCACCACCCCCGTCTGCTGCATGAACTTGATCCGCAGCGCCCCCACCTCCATCAGCGCCGACGCTTGCGCGCGCGCCCACTATGGCCTTGGCCCACTTCGACGGCCTGTACACCGAACCGCGCAAAAAGGGCACGGCACCCTTGATGGCCGCTGCCGCCGCCGTCACGTCCGCATTTCCTTGCAAGACCTTGGCCATGGCACCGTCGAGCCGCGTGGTCGCGGTGGCCGCCGACTCGGCACCCGCCGAAACGGCAGTGGCAATGTTGACGACGAGCCCCCGCAGCTCGTTGAACTGCGTGATGCTAGTGTTGAGCCTCGCGGCTTGCTCGGCGGAAAAGAATTCCAAGAAGAGCGCGGCGTGGTGCGACGAAGGCATCCTGTCGCCAGAGACCGCTCCTGCAGGGAGGGGACCCGAGGGCAAGGCCACAGGATGAGGTGTACCTCGCTCGACCGGTACGTCGAGAGACGGGGGAGTCGTAATCGGAGCTAGGGGTGGAGCCGGGAAAAATAACGGCGAACGCCGCGAAGGGGACCCACTGTGTGTAGGGGGGGTTGTGGGTGGGAAGATAGGGGGACGCGCTGGAGACGGGGACGGGGCGCGGGCAAGCGTGGTAAGTGTCGTGCTCGGCCGCGAGGGACCCGGCGGCGTGGTAAATGGCGGCTGCGTCGGCACAGGCGGCTGGTCTACCCCCACACCTTGAGGATGGATCATCGCCTTGTGGAAACTCTCAACATCCCCGTGGCCCTCCTGCGCCTCGCCGCGCACGTAGTTGGCCATCCACATCATACTGGCACCCCATGTGGTGCGGTTGAACGCGTTCCAGCGCACCAGGCTCGCCTTGAGGGAAGCCCCCGAGTCGTCGTCGCCAAAGGAGATGCCGCGCTCCCTGCAAAGTTGCTTGAGCGTCGATCGAGTCGTGTCAGCACTTTCCAGGAATTGCAATGGCACAGGGAGCATGTACGGACGCTCGGGGTCGGCCGCTCGAGGTTAATCGAGCTCCCTCTGCGCGTCCAACGCATTATGGAGCGATACCCCCAACCCCCCCCCCCGGACCTCCGGTCGAGCGTGCGCCGACCGATCGCGACCAGAAGCCCCCCCCCCGCTTGCGCCTCGTCCCGTCCGCCCTTGCGTGCCGTCCGCTGCTGCCTGGCGGGCAGCTCGCTCAACTGCACAGGCAGCCGTCACCGCCGCTCTCCGCCCAACGGCGCCCGCCAAAGATATGGCTGCCGCGGCTGCGGCTGCCGCGCGCGCCTCCGCCGACGGGTGCGGCCGGGAGACCGTAGACGCCTCCGGACCGCCAGTGCTTGCCGCCTCCAATCCGATCATCAGGGAACCAGGACGAGGTAAGACGTCAGCTGCTTCATCCCGGCCGACGGCAACAGCCAAAGCGGCGGTGGCCAGAAAGTTGGAGCTTGACAAGGACACTCCCGTGGCCGGACGCACCACCGGCGCATTGCCAGTGCCGCCGGCACGCACAGCGGCAACAGCAGAGGCAGCGGTCCGCACCACGTTGGTCACAGGAGCAGGGCTAGAGGTAGCAATGTGTCGGGCGGCCGCAGCTAGGGCGGCCGCGGCGCGAGGCTCCAGGTCAGCACCGACGGCATCCATTGTGCGCACAACAGGAGTGTGAGGGGGACTGGGGGGATGGGTGGGTGCTGCAGCCGGGTGGAGAAAGTAGATGGGTGCATGTGGCAGGTGGGGGGAGAGGGTCGAAGAGTGTGTGTACGGCCCCCTGCCTGCGTGCGGGATGCGTCGGCTGCGACTTCTGTCGTCGGCCGCAGCGACTGACTGGGCCAAGGCGTGCGTCTCTCGGGGCCCGCACAGTTTAAAATTCAACGGGATTCAAACACATGGCAGAGACCCGTCGGGTCCCGGCCGGGACACGAACGCAATATGTGTGGGCGAGGAGGGGGCTAAAACCCGGAGACTCGGGCTGCCGATGTCAGACGGCACTTGACCAGGCTCGGATTCAATCAATATCCGTGAGCCAATAGGATTCCCAGTTTCCAGTCTCACCAGGCTCCGGGTTGCCGATGTCGGAGGGGGTGTGCGCGCCGGTCGGCAGGCGGGGGATTCGAAACTCAGGGCTCAGGGGCCTGGGGGATGGGGGGGAGGAGGCCATTGCGCTGGCTACTGAAGGATGCTTGGCGGCTTGAAAGCTGTTCGAGCCCCGTGGTGTCGCTGGGTGCGCTTAAATTCGTGGGTGGCTGCGCCCCGGCCGCCTTTCTCGGCGGTGTCACTGCTGCCCACCATCTGTGTCCTAGCCGTACTCGAGCCTCGTACAGGCTTCAATCGTAACGGAAATGAGGGTGTCATGCCTGACACCCTGGGGGAGGATTTGACAGCGAGCGTATCTGGCTGGGCGACCGCAGAATGTTGTTGCCATGTCATCAACCACTTCTTTCCTTTGGTCTGCGACGTACAGCGCGCGCTGCAACCAGAAAATTGACTCTGTAAGCCCGGAAGCTGACCGTTTCATTTTTGTCTGCGACAGATCAAAGTCATCGGCCAGCCCGAATGCGCTGTCAATGACGCTGTCAGACCGTAAGCTGAACGTTTCATTTTGGTCCTCGTCAGATCCAAGTCATCGACCAGCCCGAAGGCGCTGTCAGTCAGTCAGCCGACTGGCTCAATTCGGTGCTCGTCAGTCAGATCCAAGTCATCCCAGCGGGCCAGGTCCGTCCGTCGCGATGGTTTGGAATTACTGTCAGGCATCTCAAAGGAGTGAACTCCATCTAAGCCGCGTCGAACGTAGGTGGGATGACCCGAAGATTTGGCGCGAGCAGCGCCGCCGCAGGCGCATAAAAAAAGGCCGCCCGCTTGCCCTCAGCGCAAGTACCAGGCTCGTTGTGCCTGCCCCCCCTCTCGCATCACCCACAAACCCCCCACCTTTGGCGAGCAGATTTGCCCCCC
>Ga0209831_1002193_pt1 | contig 17213 bp, 16 predicted proteins | sample Maine_Asex4_meta_FD_187451 | JGI IMG/M metagenome (GOLD analysis project Ga0209831, IMG submission 187451) | Marine algal microbial communities from Maine, USA - Maine_Asex4_metaG (SPAdes) (version 2) | ecosystem: Host-associated > Algae > Red algae > Unclassified | place: Maine, USA | collected...
AAAAGGCTAAAAAGCAATATTATGATGCCATTTGGTTCAGTCGCATTCGCGAAATTAAGTGCGTTACTAGTTAGCTTTTAAATAAATGTGTCAGGCAGTCAGCTCTATTACTCTTTATCTCGATCGCCTCCTAGCAAATTGGGAATATCTTGACTCGCTGGCGGAATAGGTAAACCACTATAGAGCATTTGTTCTATATAGTCGGCTTCGGTAATTAGTTCGACTCCCGCCACCCAGTCTACAATTTTACTCGTGATGCGAGCGATCGCTTTACCGACTATTCTCTGAGATATTTGCAGCACGATCCAACCCCCCAAACAGCATTCAAACGCCTGCCAGATGCCTAAATTAGAGATTACTCCCAAGCCTGTGGCGATCGCCATTAACGTCCAGATCGACAGCACAACCAGAATTGGCATCCCAAAATAGGGAATCACCATCAAGAAACCCAATAGCAAGGGTGCATAGCTAAAGCCAAGGGTTTTAATAATCTCAGTTAGAAGCAGATCTGACCCAAACAGCCATCTAGCCACTAGCCAAGTACTCAAAACCCAAAAATTATAGTTAAAGACAAATATCACCGCTGCGATCGCCACTGAAAGAATAAACCGCAGGGGACGCACCCGATTGATAAACAGCATCACGCTTTGTCCAAAGGTTTGCGATAAGCCAGCCAGCAAGACGACTAAAATACTGGCGATTAAACCCAAAGGTAGATTGTTAATTGAGGCAAATGTTTCCGTGTCGAGTAACAGTACTCCCGATACTAAATTCCAAAATTGACTAATAGCTGTGTTTGCAGTGGTGGCAATTAAGTTAATGGCGGGAGAATAGATCGGTAACATATTTAAGCGATCGAGTTTACTGCCTACATTCTGTTCGATTATTGCTTATTTTGTAGGAAATGTGGTTTTTCTCGATCGAGAATCAATTCGATTCTTTTTTTCTAACAGCATTACTAGTCAGGGAATAGTACAGGACATTTAAATCAAATATCTCTATCTGCTTTTCATAACCAAAATCCAACTTCTCAATTACTCTCTTAGAAGCATTATTATCGGGTAATACCATTGCTACAATTCTCTCCGGCTTGGCAATTTCAAATCCCCAAGAAACTGCTGCTGTTTTCTACTTCGATAAATAAGCTATCGCCATAGATCCCAGCGTGGCTGACGTTAGCTTTTTTGCAACTAACCTCACTTTCAAGAATCTGATTAAAGCCCGAAGTGCTGTAAAGTCCGCCCCCTACTGAGGTAATGTTGCTGCTGAGTTCGCTATTTTGGAGCGTTACATTCCCACCGTTAGCGATCGCGCCTCCAAAATCGGCATTGTTGGCATTGACCTTACTATTAACTAAAGATAGATTTTCCTGATTTAAGATCCCGCCAGCGCTATTGTCCGTCTCGCGATTGGCAAAAGAATACCCACGCAGGCTTTATCTTCTGGTGCTAACAAGCTCCCAATTAATAAATTTACCGCGCGGGCGTTTAGATTATTTTCGATCGATTAGTTATCAAAAACGTTTTTGATGCCATCAATAGCGTCTTCAATTACGTTTCCAGTCTTATCGATCGCATCTTTTGTACTGGCTGCATCATTATCTGCTTTGGATTTGATACGAGCGGTATCTTTGTCAGCCTTGTTTTCAATTAAGCCACTGTCGCCGTCTGTGCTGTCATCTACTCTGCTCTCGCTTTTACTAGCACTTTGCTTAACGCTTTGCTTGACGTCATCGACAAAATCTTTAGAGTTTTCTAAACCTTGACCGACTTTGTTTTCAATTTTATCTGCTGTATCAGCTAAAGCTGCATTATCAGCAATGAATGCACCTTGCCAGATAAAAGTAATAGCTAGAAGGCTTAATAAACCTGTAGCCACCCAACGTTTAATAGATGAAAAATATCTTTGCACTATAGCAACCTCTAAACATAATTTAACCGAACTATTCGATTTTCACCTATCTTGTAAAAGCTGAAAATCTCTCTAAAGACATAATTCCCTAGCTATGGTTGCGTCCGATCTTGTTCTAAATTGGCATGTAGTCGGTCATCTGGTAGATACCAATCAGATTGTTATCTGGATCGCGCAGATAAATAGTCTTAATACCCCATTGAGGACGATACACGGGTTTGGAAATGAATTCAACTTTCTTCGCTTCTAACTGCTTACAGGTTTCGTCTAAATCTGATGTAGTAAAAATCAGCGCTATATTATCAGTCAGATTATCGTCACTGAGGCTCTCGGTTATGCCGATGATACCTGACATAGTTTCTCTCTTGATTAAGTTGAGAAGCGTGTTTCCCATTTTTAAATCTGCTTCGTCAGCATCTTTTTCTTGATAGAGCAGTTCAAATCCGAGGGTTTTGTGATAGAACTCAACGCAAGCATCAAATTCGGAAACTAGTAATCTTGTACCCTTAAAGTTTAAATTCATATTGTGGCAAGTTCTTATTTATCTAGGCGATCGCTAATAACGACCGATTATCAGCAGTGATATGTGGGCAAAAGTATATGACGGCATAATTTTATTAACGATGAGGAAGCCCTGCCGTAAAACGACAGGGCTTCCTCATCTGCCCGATCTCAAATCAGTAATATGGCGATCGCTTATTCTGCTAGCCAGCGCACAGCATCTTTTGCATGGTAGGTAAGAATTAAATCTGCCCCTGCCCGTTTGAAGCTAGTTAGAGTTTCTAAAGTTACTTTCTTCTCGTCGATCCAGCCATTTAGTGCAGCAGCCTTAACCATCGAATATTCTCCAGAAACATTGTAGGCGGCTACGGGTAGGTTAGTTGCTTCTTTGACACGCCAAATAATATCCATATAGGACAGGGCTGGCTTAACCATCAGCATATCTGCCCCTTCAGCGATATCTAATTCGATTTCCTTGAGGGCTTCTGTACCGTTGGCGGGGTTCATCTGGTAGGTACGGCGATCGCCAAAACTAGGGGCGGAATCGGCAGCATCGCGGAAAGGACCATAGTAAGCAGAGGCGTATTTGGCAGCATAAGAGAGAATAGGGATATCCTGGAATCCCGCTTCGTCTAACCCTTCTCTAATTGCCTTGACAAAGCCATCCATCATCCCCGAAGGAGCAATAATGTCTGCCCCTGCTTGCGCTTGGGATACGGCAGTCTTTTTAAGTAATTCCAGCGTCGGATCGTTAAGGACTCTGCCCGTTAAATCCCCCGTTTCTAAGTATCCGCAGTGTCCGTGAGTCGTATACTCACATAGACAGGTATCGGCAATCACCAATAGTTCGGGGACAGCTTTTTTAATCGCCGTGGCAGCTTTCTGGACAATTCCGCAGTCATGCCATGCGCCAGTAGCTTCGGTGTCTTTATCTTCGGGAATACCAAAGAGAATTACGGCAGGAATACCCAAGTCATATACCTCTTTAGCTTCCTCAACAATCTTATCGACCGAAAGCTGATAGACTCCAGGCATCGAAACCACTTCATTTGCCACAGATGTTCCTGGGACAGCAAACAGAGGATAAATCAGATCGCTGGCTGTAACTAAAGTTTCCTGCACCATCCGACGCAGTTGAGGGTGTTGACGCAAACGACGAGGACGATTGATAGGAAACATAATACTTTAGAGATTAAAGTTGAGAATTTTAGGATGAGAAAGTACTAACCTATATTTTGTTAGCTCAAAACTACTGCCTTATATAACTTATATAAGTTAGGTATGATTTACTAGTCTAAAATGAATTCCGATCGCAAACTATCAGCCACAATACAACTCAATCTTTTGTAACGTTCCTAGCCCGAGCTTTCGATCCATTTACCCAAAAAGTTAGCTACAATACTAATCTAAGCATTAGTTCCAAAGTTATATCTACGCTCTTATAAGGCTGAGAGCTAGTAGCACAGAGCGTATGCTCAGATCGTCGTCTTCGACGACTGGCGGTTCTGTGAACCGCGTAGCTAATAGCTTGAAAAAACATGGGGCCGTAAAGGTTTCGACAGGTTAGTAAAAACTAATCCGTGATTCAGGTCGAGAGTGAGTACCATCTCGTAAAACAGACTCAAAATAAATATAGATGCAAATAACATCGTAAAATTTGAGCGTCAGGCAGTAGCTGCCTAAATCTAGAAAAAACTTTTTCAGATTTGCTCGTCTCTAGTTTGACTCCGTTAAGGATTAGAGACAAAACCCCAACGGATGCTCCTAATATATTTTCTTAGGTAGATTATTAGGAAAAGACTTTATTTAAGAATCCTGCCACCAGGGACAATTGGTGACCCCCGCTCTAAGGGTAAACGGAGCTATACCTGTGAACGAATGGGCAAGTGAATAGCTGGCTTGGACAGCAGTTCGACTCTGCTCGGCTCCACTTTTACAATTACATAAGCTAGGAAAGCGATCGCTCTGAAGACTAGATTATTTCTGGTAAGGGCGATCGCTTTTTTTTAGTAGTAAGTAGTAAGTAGGAAAAGACTTGTCCAAAAGTGATTAGCTTCTCGTCCCCGCATGTAGTGAGAAGCGCCTGTATTAAAAATATAGCTGTAGCTAGATATATAAAACGGAAAGTCGATCTTTAATAAATTTAATTAGAAAAAATATTAAATTTAGCTACATATAATCTCATGTTTAAAGGTGGTCAAGTGACAGATTACTCCGCCGTAAAACGACGGAGCCTGCTGTCACCGTTGATAAAAACTGCTGCTCTATTAGGCTTGATGAGCGGTTTATTGGTAATGGGCGGCTATGGAGCAACTGGTACTAATCAAGGAGCATTGATTGGATTGGCGATCGCTGCCGTTACCAGTTTTGGCTCTTGGTTTTACTCCGACAAAGCTGCATTAGCTGCATATAAGGCACAGCCGATCGAGCGATCTCAAGCACCAGAACTATACGATCTGGTTGCCGACTTAGCAAAAAAGGCAGACTTACCCATGCCGAAAGTTGCTCTCGTACCAACTCAAACTCCTAACGCTTTTGCTACAGGCAGAAATCCCAATCATGCAGCCGTAGCCGTCACTCAAGGAATTATGCAAATACTCGATCGCGACGAGCTTGCAGGAGTAATTGCCCACGAACTAACCCACATCAAAAACCGCGATACATTAACTCAAGCGGTGGCTGGTACTCTTGGTGGTGCAGTAACTTTCCTCGGCAGAATGCTTTCTTTCGGGGCGATGTATGGTCCTGTAAATCGCGATAATCGTCAGGGTGGCAATCCTTTTGGGGTTTTAATTTTAGTAATTATTGCGCCTGTTGCAGCCTCAATTATTCAGATGGCTATTTCCCGTACCCGCGAATTTTCTGCCGATCGAGGTGCAGCCGAAATTACTGGCAAGCCGATGGCATTGGCTAGCGCCTTAGAAAAACTAGAGTCTATTGGTAAGCAGGTTCCCATGAACGGAAATCCCGCTTTTGAACCAGTATTAATTATGAATCATTTCTCAGGCGGCGGTTTACAGTCTTTGTTTCGGACTCATCCTCCTACGGAAGCAAGAGTTAGTAAGTTAAAAGAACTTGCACAGCAGCAGCAAGGATATACGTCTTTTGCCGTAAATTAGTAACTATGAATAATTTAATTAAGTTTGTAGCAATTGCTTTTTTCTCTTTGGCAATTGCTTTTAATATCCCTGCTGCTATAGCAGATACAGCCTCGAATGATGCAGACTCGGCACAACAGGCAGCGCAAGAAGTAGTTAAATCTACAGGAGCAAAGGAACAGTTTGGCAAATCGGCAAATGGCGATCGGCTATTAGACAACGCTCAAGAAAAAGCCAGCGCCAAGCTCGACGAATTAGCTTCGTCTGCTAATTCGGGCGAAGAGTTGCCCGAAAGTAAAAAGCTGTTCTTGAAAAACTTGAAGCCAGAATAATCGATTGGGGCATTAAAAAAGGGAAACTAGTTTGGGTTCGGCATCGGTCAGCTTCTTTGTCAGGTTTAAGCGATCGGCGATCGCTTTCTGAAAACATACTAAGGAGTGTAACTGTATCGTAAAATGTCGAACCTATGTTGACTTTAAGCAAATCTCAATCGAATAAAGATAAGATTTGTAAATAATATTGGTTAAAGCTGGACAATTTGCTTCGATCGAGTACAACGGAGGGACGAAATTCCCCTCCCTCTCTCTTTCAGATACTTATATATTGATGTCAAGCACATTGAATAGAATTTTAGAAGTTCAGCATAATTCCTTAGCCTACTATCTATCTCTCAAATATCTCGTGGCAGTTTATCCTGAAAAAATAGGCTTTACCGTCATAATTCCTGAATTACCAGGATGTATGAGTCAAGGCAAGACTTTTGATGAGGCTATGCTCAATATAGATAAAGCAAAATGCTTGTGGCTCACAACTGTCTATGAAAAAGATCGAACTTCGATCCCCTTGCCTTCAAATCATTGCGATCTGACGGACTAATTATTGGTAAAACAGTAGCCGATGGTTTACCCACTGCCGTGTCAAGTCTAATTAGATGTATTAGATATGTTTCGCGCCAAGACGCTAAGGCACAAAGAGATAAGAAATCAATCCTTGCAAATTTTATATTTCACCATTTTAAGCTTGCCAAGGTACTGTACCCACTATCTATATAAATGCTCTACTCCAAAACCCAGCGCACGAGGGTGAGCTAACTGTTGAGTCATGTTGAGTACCGTTTCGCGACCAATTTTAGTTTCAAAAACTGAAGAAAATACAGCGTCTAGCTTATTATCACGGCAGAATCTAATTAATCGACTGGGATAGCCCATAATCGCTGCTTTAATAACATACACCCCCTGCCATCCCTGCTGATAAGCCTGCTGTAGCTGCTTGAAACTAGCCACTGATTCATCTAGCGCAAGAAGAGTATTGTATTCTTTGCTAAGCTGTAGAATTTCAGCCAAACGATCTTGCGCTAGGGGTTGTTCGATAAATTCGATCGCTTCTAAGCTATCCGTTACAGATAATAGCTGTCTTGCCTGAGATAGATTTAATCCCCCGTTGGCATCTAGTCTTAAGTTGACTTCTGAAGGGAGACTGCGAGCAAGCTGCTTGAGAATTTGAATTTCTGATGCGAAGGGCAATACGCCAATTTTCCACTTAAAGGTAGTTGCAGCATTGTTTTTATATAGATCCTGCCAGGTGCTTAAAACCTTTTCTCCCGCAGGCAATAGATAGCAAAAGTCTAAATTTAGAGGATTAGTCTGGATCTCTTGAGTTAAGGCAAGATAAGCTGATTCAAAGGCAAACTGGCAGCAGGGAAGACAATCTTTAATCGCCATGATTTCCTGTTGACTGACAGTATTTTCCAACTGCTGACAAAACTCTGTTGCCTGAGCCATAGTTTCCGATCCAAACCAGGGTAGTGGTGCAATTTCGCCTCTACCGACAATCCCCTGTGAATTGGTTAGGCTAATGATAATGCCCTCGCGTATCTGCCATTTACCGTGGCTAGTCCGCAAGGACTGTTTAAAATGATTTTGATATGGCTTAAACTGAAATTCTAGTTTGTAGTCCATTGTTTAATCGCTTCTAGCAGAAATCGGCTTCGCTCTATTTTGCTAGTTTTCCGCGCAGCGCATTCGCGTTATCAGCTTCCGAAAAATATATTGATATCTCAGTGCTTCTTAAAACGAATGCCGAGAAAGATATCGTATAAAAAATTCAAAAAGTTTTTACCTTCTAATAGTCCCAAAGACTGCTCGCAACCCTTCGCATCTAATAGAGGCTTGGTTTCATAATAAGCTGATTGGTATTTATACCAGGGAATAGAAGGCCAGAGATGATGTACTAAATGGTAATTCTGCCCTAGGATCAAAAGATTGAGAATTGGACTGGGATAAACTCTAGAGCTTTTCCAGCGATCGCGCTCTTTAAAAGGACGATGGGGTAGGTAATCAAAAAATAGACCTAAAGCCATACCTACGACCATTGCAGGCACAAACCAGAAATTCATTACGTAGCCAATAAAGCCGTAGTGAATGCCGAGCATGACAATAGTAATTAGAAATAAACGGCTCAGAAACCATTCAAGCAGCTCATATTTACGCCACAGCTTTCTTTGGAAAAAGAAGAATTCATGGTAGAAAAAGCGAGCAGCAATTAGCCACAGAGGACCACCTGTTGAAACGAAGTGGTCTGGATCGTTTTCGGGGTCATTTACATGGGCATGATGCTGTAGATGCACCCGCGTAAAGACGGGAAAAGCAAAGCCGAGCATTAAGGCACTACAATGCCCCAAGATCGAATTGACGATGCGATCGCTGTGAGCGCTATTGTGGGAGGCATCATGGATAACTGTTCCTGACAAATGTAATGCCAGCACGTTAGCCATAAAACAACACCAATCTGGGAAATCCCAGAGAAAGTAACCCATGGTCGATATCGTCAGCAACGCGATCGCTGCAATCACCATCAACACATTGGGATTTAATCCACCAGGAGCTTTTAAGTACTCTCTGGGTACGGTTCGCAGTGTTTGGGCCGACTGCATCTTTTCGTTCGCTCCTCTTACTTTTGATATACGACTTTTCTCAGGTAGTTTACACTAATTCTCAACCAGGGTAAAGAATTGTAACGCAACCTACAGAATTTTCTCATTTAACCGTCAATTAATGGTTAATTTGCCTAATCATTTCACTATTCAAATCAAATTATTGTTTCCTCAGTGTGATTTAGCAAGAATTATGACAGAAATACAGAGTAGGCTACATTTGGCTGAGATAGGCTTGATATCCCAATTTATCAAGGCGATTTTGTTTGTCAAGCACCGATTGGGAGAGATCTTGACGGTACTGCACAATCTGATTTTGTAGCTTAGTATCGCTAGCTCCCAGAATTTGTACTGCCAGCAAGCCTGCATTTTGAGCATTGCCAATTGCTACGGTTGCTACGGGAATGCCTCTAGGCATCTGGACAATCGAATAGAGAGAATCTAATCCCTGTAGCTGTCTTGTGGTTACAGGAACACCAATCACAGGTAGGGGAGTTAAAGAAGCGACCATCCCTGGCAAGTGGGCTGCGCCTCCCGCTCCCGCAATGATTACCTTAATACCTCGTTGATGAGCATTGCGGGCATACTCGACCATTCTTTCGGGGGTACGGTGGGCAGAAATTATTTCTACCTCGTGGGGGACAGCAAAATCTTCACAGACGGCGATCGCTTTTTCCATGGTGGGCAAGTCCGAATCGCTGCCCATAATAATGCCAATTAAAGGTGTAGTTTCACTCAAAGGTCTTTGCTAAAATGCTGATTCTGTATTTTATCTCGTTTATTGATGTAATCTGACAAAGTTTAGCTTTATCTTGGAATTAGACAACTCAAATAGAACGATCGGGATGATGTAGGTAAAAATGGATCTATCGATAAAGAACGCTCGAATTGTCGGCAGCAAAGGTTTATATCAGTTGGGAATAGCAGCAGACAGAATTAAGGTTATCGCACCTCAAGCGTCTCAGCTAAATTTACCCCCAGATATTCCGACTCTCGATCTAGAGGCAGATTGGCTATCTTTGGGAGGCATAGATCTACAGATTAATGGTGGATTAGGCTTGGCTTTCCCCGACCTAGAAACCAGCGATTTGCCTCAGCTCAAGCATATTTGTGACTTTCTTTGGCAGCAGGGAGTCGATGGCTTTTTGCCCACTATTGTGACTACTTCCGTTGACAAGATTCAGCGATCGCTTACCGTAATTGCTCGGTATATGGCAGATCGAGTACAGGCTAATACCGCTCAAATTTTAGGCGTTCATTTGGAAGGACCTTTTTTAAACTATAAAAAGCGAGGCGCGCATCCAGAACAATATTTACTACCTTTAACTATCGATCGTGTCGAGGAAGTCTTAGGAGAATATAAATCAATTGTCAAAGTTATTACCCTCGCTCCCGAATTAGATTGCGATCGCTCAGTCCTTCGCTATTTACGCAACCATAATATTATTGTCAGTCTAGGACATTCTTTGGCTACCGCAACAGAGGCAAAACAGGCATTCGATCGCGGTGCATCGATGGTAACTCATGCCTTTAATGCCATGCCTAGCCTGCATCATCGCCAGCCAGGACTCTTAGGAGAAGCGATAGTTAATCCGAACGTCTATTGTGGCTTAATTGCCGATGGTAATCACGTTTGCCCGACAATGTTGGAAATTATTTTGAAAGCCAGTAACTACGAACGGGGTGTATTTTTAGTTAGTGATGCTCTTGCGCCGATTGGTCTGTCTGACGGTGTTTATCCTTGGGACGAACGAGAAATTATCGTCGCCAACGGTACGGCTAAATTAGCCAATGGCACACTCTCAGGCACGACTTTACCGTTATTAGTCGGGGTGGAAAATTTGGTTCAGTGGGGTTGCGATGTCGAAAAAGCGATCGCGATGGCTACAGAATCTCCCAGAAAAGCGATCGGCTTATCGGGTATTAGCGTTGGACAGCAGGCTAATTTATTGCGTTGGTATTGGGATGAAGAATCGACAAATTTATCCTGGTCGAGAATCGAGTTTTAGGTTGCTAATTTAAAGTCTAAAATTCAAAAGTAACTTATTCACAGCAATTAGCTTTCTTAATTACCAGCTATCATCAATTTTTGGTCGATAACTATAGTTCTCAATTTCAGCTTTTGTCATATTCTCTAGCACGTTACAATTCACTGAGTAATTAAAATGCGCGCAAATTTGCGATCGTCTGCGCTCATTTTATGTTTATCTATAGGCAATATTATTGTTTCGGTCTTCAAGCTAATTTTATAAACATATTATTCGCGATCGCAAATCATCAGATGATATCCGTTTATACCTTATTCATCATCCTCGCAAGTAGTCTAAGGACTGAGACTATTGACTATCTCTTTAGTCAAGTAACATACTTCTTGCAATTCGTAACTCTGAAATTAGTTAGACATTTATACTGATACGCTAAATATCCCAAGCTATTATTTTGACCTCCGTATTTTTTCTAGTTCGAGCTGACTTTAACAAACCCTCTTAGATTGCGATAGAGATCGTTTACATCCTTTTGAAAAAGAGCGCTTCAATAATTTTGTCTTTAGCCTTTTAGAAGTATTTATATCTAAATAGTCGCTCAATATTATTGAGTTTATAAACTTAACTTAAAGAAAACTCTTCAAAAGTTGGTCTAGCTCATATACTCTTTACACACGATCCATTTTTCCTAGAGTAGTATAGATATATTCACTTGAATACAGACAGCAACCATAATATTTTCAAGTAAAACAAGCGCAGCTAAAAAACATTCTTTTCTGAAAAAATATAACTATTAAAAAATATTATGCAATATTTTATTTCCAGAATTTGATATCTTTTTTTAGCTTACAAGAGCTTTTACGCTCATTTTTCCAATAAAACTCAATTAAATTTATCTCTAATATCCTCAGAATAACTTTTTAAGTCTGGGTCGTTTTGCAATCAAAATTTTCCTAGATATGCTCATTTATTTTCACATGAAGCTCGATATTAATAAACCTTTTTTCCGCAGTAACTTGATTATTTAATCTATTCAAGTCAAATACACACATCTAAAACACCACAAAACATAAGCTAACCAGCAATTATTATGAACAATCAAGAACAATCAGGAACAACCAATCGCGTCAGTCTTGCTAACAATGGTCTTCAAGCTAACGGCTATAGCGGTGCAGTTTCTCTCAGTGATAACGGTCAGCTAATTCCTTTTGAATCAAGTGCTGATAATCTAATCACCAATGATGCTAACGATGCAGTTGATACCTTTATCTACGATCGCCTAAACCAAACTGTAGAGTTATTAAGCATATCTACTGATGGTACTGCTGCCAATAGCTCTAGTAGCAACGCAGTTATCAGTGGAGATGGTTTTTACGCTACCTTTAACTCATTTGCTAGCAACCTAGTTGCCAATGATACCAATGGTTTTCATGATATTTTCTTCCGCGATCGACCAAACCAAACTACAGAACTAATCAGTGTGGCTACTGACGGTGGTGCTGCTAATGGTCTGAGCTTATTTAGCGCTATCAACGATACTGGTGGCTATGTTGCTTTCCAATCATTCGCTAGCAACTTAGTTGCCAATGATACTAATGGTTTCGCCGATATCTTTCTCCGCGATCGCTTTAACCAAACTACGGAATTAGTTAGCGTATCGACTGAGGGAATTACTGCTAATGCTCACAGTTTCTTGGGTTCGATTAGTGATGATGGTCAATATGTTAGCTTCATCTCTGCTGCTGATAATTTAGTAACTGACGATGCCAACAACGCCAGTGACATCTTTGTCTACAATCGTCTCGATGGAACTACCAACTTAGCCAGTATTGGTTTTGACGGTTTGTCTGCGAATGGCGATAGCAGTCTTGGTCTTGTTAGTGGTAATGGTCGCTACGTTGTTTATCAGTCTGATGCTACTAACTTAGTTGCTGACGACACTAATGGTCTGGGTGACATCTTCGTTTACGATCTTGTCAATCAAACTACCGAATTGGCTAGTCTTTCAAATGAAGGTGCGTTGGCTAACGGAACAGGTCAGCAGGCATCAATTAGTGATGATGGTCGCTATGTTGCTTTCTTGTCTGATGCGGATAACTTGGTGGCTGACGATACTAACTCCCGTGCAGACATCTTTGTTCGCGACCTTGTAGACCAAACTACTATTAAAGTAGATGCGGATTCATTTCCTCTACTTAGCGGTGATGCACAATCTTTAGTATTTAATTCCAGCCTCTCGGATCTTATTGCTGATGATACTAACGGTACTGGTGATGTTTTCTTAGTTGAACTTGCCACTGATGATGATTCCGTTGACCCCGTTGACCCCGTTGACCCTGTAGATCCTGTAGATCCTGTTGACCCCGTTGACCCCGTTGATCCTGTTGACCCCGTTGACCCCGTTGATCCTGTTGACCCCGTTGACCCCGTTGACTCAGTTGACCCAGTTGACCCAGTTGACCCCGTTGACCCAGTTGACCCCGTTGACCCAGTTGACCCCGTTGACCCAGTTGACCCCGTTGACCCAGTTGACCCAGTTGACCCCGTTGACCCAGTTGACCCAGTTGACCCAGTTGACCCCGTTGACCCAGTTGACCCTGTAGATCCTGTAGATCCTGTTGACCCAGTTGACCCAGTTGACCCCGTTGATATAGATCTAAATAATCTTTCAACTGACAGCGTTCATCGCTTTTATGACTCGCAAAGTGGATCTCACTTGTATACGACTGACGACAGCGAAATTCAACAGATTCAGCAACAAAGTGCGACAGACAAAACTAGTTTGAACTATGAATCAGAGCAGTTTGGTGTCCTGACTAGCAATATTGATAACATCACTGGCGTAGAGCTTGAAGGAGTAATTCCCGTTTACCAATTCTTCAATAGTGATACCGATGCTTATCTCTATACTGCAGATCGAAATGAGATTGATTCACTAGAGTCTTTCGACAACTATAGCGATCGCGGTGTTGCTTACTATGCCTTTGAGTCTGAGCCAACTACACTGGAAACAATCCCCGTGTTCAGAATGCTTAATACTGGTTCTGATTCGCACTTCTACACCGCCAACCAGAATGAACTTGATTATATTCAAGATAATCTCAGTAATTTTGAGATAGAGAATAAAGGTGAAGCGGTATTTTATGTCCTCGACCTCTAAATCTGCTTAATGAAATTACTTGAATGAATTAGATACAGCGATCGCTTAGAAATAGGCGATCGTTTTTTATGGTTTTCTCTTATCTAAGATCTGGCAATGGATTTTGATGGGTTCTCCGTACCAACAAAAGATGAAACCATAATTTTATAGTCCTACAGACTGGTCAAGCTCTTATTGTATTTATTTACATAATATGGAAACTAAATAAATACAAAGTTAATTATGACAATTCTATTAGTTGCTGTAATCTTAGTTAGCTGGACAGCAGCGCTGATTGGAATCTGAGCTTATTTTGGTGGCGAACAAACAAAGCCAATCCACGAACGCACTCTTAAATCGGAGTCATTTGAATTATGGGCGAAATCTTTTACAGGAAAAGATACGGATTATAGCGATCGTATTCTTGCCTTTTCTCTAAACACATACTCTAGTAATAATCTTACTAAAGTCTAGACAAACTTGAAAAATAGCGATCGTTTCCCTAAACAGCAGACAATCCTGAGAATTGGCAGGCGATGAAGCACAAGTTTTAACTTTATACCACCGCAACCCAACTTTCAGAACTGTTTTTATCTATTTAAATGTTTGTCTCGAACTGACAGACTCCAAAAAACTATTAGATTGTCAATTATCTATTCAGCAGTTGCTAATTCTGTACTGCCACGAGTACGGCGACGAGTCAACGTGTTGAACAACATTACGCCGATTGCTTTGACTAAGTTGCCTTCAAGTTCTTGGAACAATTCCATATTTCTGCCAAAAGCAGCATTAGCTTCGTCAACAATTTTTTCTGCTGTTGCTTGGTCGATAGGAAGTTCGTCCATTGCTGCACGATACTTATTTTTGAACTCTTTTTCGTCGGTAATGTCGTCAAACTCATAAAAAGCTGTTCCTTCACCGTCGGTAAGATTCATTGCTCGTTGAGAAATCTTCTTCAGGATTTGTCCCCCAGAAAGATCTCCTAGATAGCGAGTGTAGCAGTGAGCCACCAGCAATTCTGGTTCGGACTGAGCTATTTCGTGAATGCGAGCCACATAAGCCTTTCCTGCCTTAGTATTTTTTGCTTCCTCGCGCCAGTTTGCACCATAGTAAAAGTGCAGATCTTTTTCTAAACTCTGTTTGCGATTTAGTTCGGGAAAATAGATTTTAGAGACGACAGGATGGTCTTTTAGTCGTTCCATCTCTTCTTCCATTGCCGAATAAACGAAATAGAGACTAGTCACCAATTTGCGATAGGACTTCTTTTCAACTACTCCTTTGAGAAAACATTTCACGAAACCAACATTTTCTGCCATTGTGTGAGACTTTTTCGTCCCTTCGCGCAACATTGTGGCTAAATTAACGCTCATACTAAATTCCTTATTTTTTTAATTAACTTAACGATCTTATATTCTGTAGCAAAAGATCTAAAAGACTACCTAGATTGTTAGCGTAAACTGAATTAATGACAATTGTTATTAAGAATTTTTACATTCAAACTAAATATTAAGTCCGCGCAAAAATCAAAAGTTTTGCAGCTACTTGAGAGGAAAACAATTATAAATAAATAGAAAACAAATAAAAGATATTAAATCGAATAAAAATCATAAATAGTGTTGACCCGATCGCTAAATAACTTTTACGCCAGTTAATACCATGGTTACATCCGCCCAACGAATCGTCAAAACGAGCGCGTACATGCGGCTAAAGCCTTTGTCTTGCGCCGCAGCCACGAATGTGGCAGATCGTCTCGACGACTGAGAGGCTTTGCCTCTGCGCGAACGGCACGAATGTGCCATCGTCATGCTTCGCATGACACAGCCTTCACAGAAGGCAGGAGCGACGCTTTGGGCAATATCCCTGTCCTGTGCAGGCTGTGGATCGCTCGTCAAAATTAGCAAATATCTGAGCTGTCATCTACGCCATCGATCGGGTTTATTAGGTCTAGAGTTAGCAGACGGAGCATGGGTTGAAGTAGAAAAGCTGCTGACAGCAGCCAACCAGAATAAATTTTCTCTCAATCTAGCTGAATTAAAAACCGTAGTCGAGCAAAATGACAAACAGCGTTTTTCTTTTGACTCTACTGGCAAATTGATTCGAGCCAACCAAGGACATAGTGTTGCGATAGATATAGGACTGAAATCGCAAATACCGCCAGCAATCTTATATCACGGTACTTACGAACGAGCCTTAGAACCTATTTTTCAGCAAGGCTTAAATAAAATGCAGCGTCACCACGTGCATCTGTCTAGCGATCGCGATACGGCAATAAAGGTGGGTCATAGAAGAGACAAAGAGTGATTTTAGAAGTTGCAGGAGATGCAATAGCTAAATCGAGATTTCTCTTTTATCAATCGGATAATCAGGTCTAGCTTGTAGATTTTGTACCCATAGATTATCCCCAAAAATATCTCAAACTGCAAAAATAGCTTAAAGCAGTACATAAGGTAATAATATATAAAAATAAATTAATATCAATTTAATAATTGGCATAAAATATAAAATAGGTGATCTTGTAACATAATTTTACTAATCTTTAACTAAAGATTGATATCTTAAGCATAGTGAGCATTTTTGCTTATAATTATTTAAGGGTTTGTTACGAATCTAAGTTTTTTGTATTTAAGTCAAAAAGTTAAAAGATCGTTTTATTACCAAATATAAATACCAACCATATTTTAATATGCCCAGAATACTAGTAATTGACGACGATCCTGCAATCTCTGAATTAGTCTCGATCAACTTAGAAATGGCTGGCTATGATGTTAATCAGGCAGAAGATGGTATCAAAGGACAGGCTCTAGCGGTACAGCTACAGCCCGATCTAATCATGCTCGATCTAATGTTGCCAAAGGTTGACGGCTTCACAGTTTGCCAAAGATTGCGTCGTGACGATCGCACCTCAGATATTCCTGTTTTGATGCTTACTGCTTTAGGGCAAACTCAGGATAAAGTCGAGGGTTTTAATGCTGGAGCAGATGATTATCTAACCAAACCTTTTGAAGTAGAGGAAATGTTAGCTAGAGTTCGAGCGTTGTTGCGCCGCACCGATCGTATTCCTCAAGCTGCCAAGCATTCGGAGATTCTTAATTTTGGACCACTGACTTTAATTCCAGAGCGTTTTGAAGCAATTTGGTTTGATAGAACAGTAAAGTTGACTCATTTAGAGTTTGAATTACTTCACTGCTTGTTGCAGCGTCATGGTCAGACTGTCGCTCCTCCAGAAATTCTCAAAGAGGTCTGGGGTTACGATCCGGACGATGATATTGAAACTATTCGGGTTCATATCCGCCACCTAAGAACTAAGCTAGAGCCAGATCCTCGCCATCCTAACTATATTAAGACGGTTTATGGTGCTGGATATTGTTTGGAACTACCGACTGCGGATCAAATGTTAGTTCAAGAAGATAAGGCTACCGTGTAGAAAAAAGAGAGTCGGTTATTTTAAGATTGCGATCGATCGAGCCTTGTTCTTCGGGAAAAATATCGGCTTTCCTTTTATTCAACCAATCGATCGAATGGGTGCGCTCAAAAATAGTTGGTAATTGTTCAGGGCGATCGCTGAAAAAATGAGAACTCAAAAAAGAGATCGGCGCTCTCTTAATGATTTGATTTTAAGGGATTCACAAAAATAGGGCATTGCTGTG
>Ga0209831_1002194_pt1 | contig 17195 bp, 17 predicted proteins | sample Maine_Asex4_meta_FD_187451 | JGI IMG/M metagenome (GOLD analysis project Ga0209831, IMG submission 187451) | Marine algal microbial communities from Maine, USA - Maine_Asex4_metaG (SPAdes) (version 2) | ecosystem: Host-associated > Algae > Red algae > Unclassified | place: Maine, USA | collected...
ACGGATCGGCGGGGGGGTCTTTTCCTGTGTGCCCGCGCCCTTTTCGCGCTAGATATGCGCGGGGACACAGGCATCGGGGCGCAGGGATGACACAACGGCAGAAATTGATGATCTGGAGCGCGGTGCTGGTGGCGCTGGTCGCCTTCCTGCTCGTGTTCTCCGAAATCCTGCCCCCCTTCATCTTCGGCGCGGCCATCGCCTATTTCTGCGACCCCGTGGCCGACTGGGTAGAGCGGCGCGGGTTGTCGCGGCTGGCGGCGACGGCGGCGGTCCTGTTCATGGCGATCCTGATCTTCGCGCTGCTCGCCGTCGCGGTCCTGCCGCTGCTGCTCGACCAGTTCTCGGCGCTGATGCGCAACCTCCCCGGCTATATCGACACCCTGCGCGGGCGGGTCGAGGGGCTGATGGGCACCATCGAGGCGGTCACCCCTGCCGACGAGAGCAAGCCTTCCGTCAAGCCCGCCGCCGAACAGTTGCGCGACGCGGCCACGGGCATCGGCGGCAAGCTGCTCCAGAGCATCTGGTCCGGCGGGGTCGCCTTCGTCAGCGCGCTGGCCATCGTCGTGGTGACACCCGTGGTCGCCTTCTACCTGCTGCTCGACTGGGACCGGCTGGTGGCCAGCGTCGACGACCTGATCCCCCGCCGCCATCTGGGCGAGACGCGTGGACTGGCGCGCGATATCGACGACGTGCTGGCGGGGTTCATGCGCGGGCAGTTCCTCGTCTGCATCATTCAGGGCACGTTCTACGCCATCGCCCTGTCGCTGATCGGTCTCGACTTCGCGCTGATCGTCGGGATGATCTCGGGGATGGCGAGCTTCATCCCCTATGTCGGCGCGATCCTCGGCCTGACGCTGTCCATGGGACTGGCCTTCACGCAGTTCTGGGGCGACTGGGCGAGCATCGCCATGGTGCTGGGCATCTTCGTCGCCGGGCAGGCGGTGGAGGGCAATATCCTGTCGCCCTGGCTGGTGGGCAACAGCGTGGGGCTGCACCCCGTCTGGCTGATCTTCTCGCTCGCCGCGTTCGGGTCGCTGTTCGGGTTCGCGGGCCTGCTGCTCGCGGTGCCCGCCGCCGCCGTGATCGGGGTGCTGACCCGCTACGCCGTGGGCCGCTATCAGGACAGTACGCTCTACGCGGAGGACGACGCCCCCGCCGCCGGGAAACGCGCCCCGAAAAAACCGGCCACGGCGAGGACCGTCGCGGTGAAACCCGCTCCGAGGAAACCCGCCCCGGCGAAGGCTGCCGAGCCGAAACCCGCCCCGGGGAAGCCGACGGCGGCGAAACCGTCTTCCGGAAAGACGGCCGCGAGGAAGCCCGCTACGGGAAAGCCGGGCAGGTGAAGGGGAGCGCGATGGTCTCCGACGAGCCGAGGCAACTGCCGCTCGACCTCGACTGGCCGCGCAAGCGGACGATGGCCCGTGCCGATTTCGTCGCCGGGCCGTGCAATGCCGAGGCGCTGGCGGCGGTCGGGGACCGGGAGGCGTGGCGCGATGGGCGGCTGGTGGTATGCGGCGACGAGGGATGCGGCAAGACTCATCTGGCCGCGATCTGGGCCGCCGATTCCGGCGCGCGCTTCATCGACGCCGCCGCGCTGGAGCCGGGTAATATCCGCGATGTCGCGGCGCTGGGCGCGGTCGTGGTCGAGGATGTGGACCGCCGCCTCGTCGCCGCCCCCCGCCGGGCGCGGGCGGAAGAGGCGCTGATGCACCTGTTCAACCTGATGGGCGAGGGGGGCGGGCGCATCCTCTTCAGCGGGCGCGAGCCGCCGGGGCGCTGGGCCGTGCGTCTGCCCGATCTCGCCTCGCGATTGACGCTTCCGGCGGTCTTTCGCGTCGGACGGCCCGATGACACGCTCCTGTCGCACTTGTTCGTCAAACTGTTCGACGATCGCAATATCGCCCTCGATCCCCGCGTCGCCTCCTTCCTCGCCTTGCGGACCGAGCGCAGCTTTCGCGCCGCGCATGACATGGTGGAGGCGCTCGACCGCTACAGCGTCGAGACGAAACGCCCGGTGACGGTGGGCCTGGCCAAGGAAGTATTCGGATGGTGACGTTTGATTCGGGTGACAGCATGAGCGACGCGGTGGAGGAGGACACGCTGGCGCCCGCCCCGCCGATGCGCGCCGATTTCCTCAACACCCGGCCCGGCGCCCCCGTCGATCTGGAGATCGCGGCGGACAGTCCCGACCGCTTCATCAACCGCGAATTGTCGTGGCTCGCCTTCAATGACCGCGTCCTGCGCGAGGCCGAGGACGTGCGCCATCCGCTGCTGGAGCGCCTGCGCTTCGTGGCGATTTCCGGCTCCAACCTCGACGAGTTCTACACCGTGCGCGTCGCGGGTCTGCGCGAGCTGGTCAATGCCGGGGTCACGCGGACCAGCGTCGACGGCCTCACCCCCGCGCAGCAGCTCGACAGGATCAACGCCGATTGCCACGTCCTGATGATGGGCCAGCAGGCGCGCTGGGCCAGCCTGCGGGGCGAGATGGAGGAGGAGGGCATCTTCCTCGTCTCCAAGGACGACCTGACGGCGGAAGACCGGGCGTGGCTCGACGAGAAGTTCATGGACGACGTCTTTCCCGTCCTCTCCCCGCTGGCCATCGACCCCGCGCATCCCTTCCCCTTCGTGCCGAGCAAGGCGCTGTCGCTCGCGCTGCAACTCGTGCAGCGGGGCGGGGACGCGGAGATCGACGCCCTCCTGATCGTGCCACCGCAGATCGCGCGGTTCACGCGCCTGCCTGAAGAGGAAACCGAAGGCACCCCCCGCATCCGCTTCGTCGCGCTGGAAGACATGATCGCCCTGTCGCTCGACCGCATCTTCCCCGGCTACGACGTGATAGGGTCGGGCCTGTTCCGGGTGCTGCGCGATTCGGACATGGAGATCGAGGAGGAGGCCGAGGATCTCGTGCGCGAGTTCGAGACTGCGCTCAAGCGTCGGCGGCGCGGCGAGGTGATCCGCCTCAAGATGGGGTCCGACACCCCCGAATTGCTGCGCGACTGGATCTGCCGCGAACTGAAGGTGCGCGATACCGAAGTGACCTATGCCGACGCGATGGTCGGGGTCTCCGACCTCGAACAGATGATCGTGGACGACCGGCCCGACTTGCGCTGGCGCAACTACACCCCCCGCCGTCCCGAGCGGCTGAACGATTTCAACAACGACTGCTTCGCCGCGATCCGTCACAAGGATTTCCTGCTGCACCACCCCTACGAGACCTTCGACGTCGTGGTCGCCTACCTGCGCCAGGCCGCGCGCGACCCCGACGTGCTGGCCATCAAGCAGACGCTCTACCGCACCTCCGCGCAAAGCCCAATCGTCGAGGCGCTCTGCGAGGCGGCGGAACTCGGTAAGCAGGTGACGGCGCTGGTCGAACTCAAGGCCCGCTTCGACGAGGCGGCCAATATCGTGCAGGCGCGGCAACTGGAGCGGGCGGGGGCGCAGGTCGTCTACGGCTTCATCGACTGGAAGACGCATGCCAAGATGTCATCCGTCGTGCGGCGCGAGGGTGGCAAGCTGGTGACGTATACGCATTTCGGGACCGGCAACTACCACCCCATCACCGCGAAATTCTACACCGACCTGTCGTTCTTCACCGCCGACAAGACGCTGGCGCGCGATGCGGGCCGGGTCTTCAACTACGTCACGGGATACGCCGAGCCGCGCGACCTTGAGAAGGTCTCCATCTCCCCCATCGGCATGAAATCGCGCATCCTCTCCCTGCTGGAGGAGGAAGCCGAACACGCCCGCGCGGGTCGCCCGGCGCAGGTCTGGGCCAAGCTCAACTCGCTCATGGAGGTCGAGATCATCGACGCGCTCTACGCCGCCAGCACGGCGGGGGTGCGCATCGACCTGATCGTGCGCGGTATCTGCGGCGTGCGGCCCGGCGTGAAGGGCCTGTCCGAGAATATCCGTGTGAAGAGCGTCATCGGGCGGTATCTGGAGCATTCGCGCATCGTCTGCTTCGGCCGGGGCGAGGGATTGCCGGGCGACAATGCCAGCGTCTTCATCTCCTCCGCCGACTGGATGGACCGCAACCTCAACCGCCGCGTCGAGACGCTCTGCCCCATCGAGAACCCGACGGTAAAGCGCCAGATCCTGCAACAGGTCATGGCCGCCAACCTGCGCGACGAGGCCAATACCTGGGTCATGAACGCCGACGGCACCTATACCCACGAGGATGACGGGCCGGACGGGTTCGACTGCCACGAGTTCTTCATGAAATATCCGGGTATCTCGGGCCGGGGCCGGGTGGGCTACGCCGATGCGCCGCTGCTGACGGTGGATGCGGGGTAGGGTGCGCCCTACCTCACCCCCCATGAACGCAACCGACCTCCTCACCCTGACCGACGAGGGCCTCTACTGCCCTCAGGGCGGTTTTCATATCGACCCGCATCTGCCCGCCGAGCGGGCGGTGGTGACGCATGGGCATGCGGACCATTGCCGGGGCGGGTCGAAGGCGCTGCTCGCTACGCACGAGACGGTGGAGATCGCGCTCACTCGCTATGGCGAGGAGGCGTTCGAGACGACGCAGGGGCTGGCCTATGGCGAGGTGCTGCGGGTCGGTGATGTCGACGTGACGTTCTTTCCCGCCGGGCATGTGCTGGGGTCGGCGCAGGTCCTGATCGAGCACAAGGGCCGCCGCGCGGTCGTCTCGGGCGATTACAAGTGCCGCCCCGACCAGAGCTGCGCCGATTTCGAGCTGGTGCCCTGCGACCTGTTCGTGACGGAGGCGACCTTCGGCCTGCCCGTCTTCCGCCATCCCGATGCGCGGGTCGAGATCGACAAGCTGCTCGCCTCGCTCAAGCTGTTCCCCCATCGCAGCCACGTCGTCGGCGTCTACGCGCTGGGCAAGGCGCAGCGGCTGATCGCGGAACTGCGCGCCGCCGGGTATGACGAGCCGATCCATATCCATGGCGCGCTGCGACGCCTGTGCGAACTCTACGAGCGGCACGGGATCGCGATGGGCACGCTCGACGACGCGACGGCGAAGGGCGACAAGGACCGGTTTCGCGGCGGCATCACGCTGGCCCCGCCCTCGGCCATGGCCGACCGCTGGTCGCGCCGCCTGCCCGACGCGCTGACCTCTATGGCGAGCGGGTGGATGAGCGTGCGCCAGCGGGTCAAGCAGCGCAACGTCGAATTGCCGCTGATCCTGTCCGACCATGCGGACTGGGATGAACTGTGCGAGACGATCGTTGCCACGGGGGCCGAGGACGTGTGGGTCACGCACGGGCGCGAGGATGCGCTGTGCCACTGGTGCGGGACGCAGGGTATCCGGGCGCAGCCGCTCTCCATCGCGGGGCTGGGCGAGGAGGACGAGTGACGGCGCGTGCCGGGAAGGGTTTCCTCGGCGTGCTGATGCTCGACACCGCCTTTCCGCGCATCGTCGGCGATGTGGGGAACCCGGCTTCCTACGATTTCCCCGTCCGCCTCCACGTCGTCAAGGGCGCCGACGTCATGCAGGTGGTGCGCGACGCGCCGCCGTCCCCGGCGCTGGTGGCCGAGTTCGTCGCCGGGGCGCGGGCGCTGGAGGCGGCGGGCGCATGGGGAATCGTCACCAGTTGCGGGTTTCTCGGCCATGCGCAGGTGGCGCTGTCGGAGGCCGTGCGCATTCCGGTCGTGGCCTCCGCCCTGTCGCTCGGCCCGATGGCGCGCGCGATGACGGGGGGGCGGCCCTTGGGTATCCTCACCGCCGATTCCCGCGCGCTGACCCCTGCCTTGCTGCACGCGTGCGGTCTCGACCCGCGCGATCTGCGCATCGTCGGACTGGAGGGGGAGGCGGCGTGGCGATGGCTGATCCTCGCTCCGAAGGCGGCGCAGGCGCGGGTGCTGGACGCGGAGGAGATCGGCGGCATCGTGGAGGCGGCGGCTCGCGCGCTGGTCGCCGAAACCCCGGAGACCGGCGCGATCGTGCTCGAATGTGCCAATCTGCCACCCTACGCGGCGCGCATCCGCCGGGCGACCGGGCGGCCCGTATTCCACATCCTTAACGCGGCGTTAACGATGAACCCCCACGCTTTCGACACAATGGGGCGCGAAGGATAGCCGCCTCGAAACAGGAGGGAAAACCCATGTCCGTCGCCCGCGTTACCGAAATCACCGCCAGCTCGTCCAAGAGCTTCGACCATGCCGTCAAGAAGGGCATCGACCGCGCCCACAAGACCCTCAAGAACGTGAAGGGTGCCTGGATCGAGGATCAGAAGCTGACCTGCGAGGACGGCAAGGTCACGTCCTACGTCGTGCGCATGAAGATCACCTTCGTCCTCAAAGGCTGACGCGCCCGGGCGAACGGCCCGACGATACAGGCCCGACGAGGCCGTACACGAGGCAGGCTTCGCGCATCGCGGAGCCTGCCTGCCTTATCCCACCGTCTCGCTCCGGAAGCCCGTGCTGGCCGGTTCCTCGTTCCCGCGCCGCCGCTCGGCCATCTCGTCGGTCAGTTCGTCGATGGTCTTCAGCAGGTCTCGGGTCTCGCCCTTGCGGTTCGACGCGTCGTTGGCGACGCGGAACGTGTCGAGGAACGCGGCATCGAAATCGGCCATGCGGATCGCCTTGCCCACGTCCGGCACCGCGACGCGCCGGCCCTTGATCTCCAGCAATCCCTGCTTGCACAAGGACTTGAGCTTCTTGTTCACATGCACGATCGACAGGCCCAGGGCGTTGGCCACCTGCTCCTGCGTCATGCGCATGTCGAATCCCTCGCTCGACGCCTCGCCCACCAGCATCAGGCGGCACCAGATTTCGAGGTAGAAATGGAGGATGCGCTCCTCCGCCGTCCGTGCGCCGAGCGAGATGTTGTGCTCGCTCAGGATATTGGACGCGCGCACCGCCGACCAGTCCAGCCCGGCGGCAAGCACCGGGTATTTCTGGTGAATCTCGATCAGGCGCATCGGCTCGATCATCGCCACCTCGACATTGGTGAGCGCAGCCACCGTGTAGATCGCGCGGCGATGGAAATTGATGTGCAGCCCGATGAAGTCGCCCGGCAGGTGCACCGACAGGATCTGACGCCGCCCCGACATCGTCACGCGGTAGGAGATGGCCCAGCCCGAAAGGATGGCGAAGCAGCAGCGGAATTCGCTCCCCTCCTCGATCATCGATTCGTTCTTCGCGTAGGTGACGCGGTTGTGCTGCATGCTCTCGAAGAACTGTATCTCGTCGGTGGACAGCATGACCGATTGCCCGAGTCGCCTCAGGGGAGGGCTGACATCGCCGTCATGGGCATACTCGATCGTCTTGGGCATTCGTGTCCTCTGTCGCGTCTGTTCCCGCAAGTGCGGTAATCTCCATATAGACCGAACTCTGCGGGTCCGTATATCCCGACATAAAGAAGATTGGGTGTCCTGAATGCAGTCAACGGGTGCAGGCGTCAAGGGTTCACAGTGCGTTCCCGTCTTGCTAAGGCTCCTTGCGAGAATACGGACAACGCGGGAACGACGATGACGGACGGGACGCTGGCCCTGACCCTGCACGGCGAGACGATGCATCCTCTGGCGAGCGGCGCGCTGTGGCTGCCCGGCTCGCGCACGCTCGTCGTCTCCGACCTGCATCTCGGCAAGGCGGAGCGCAATGCCCGGCGGGGCGGGGGGTTCTGGCCGCCCTACGAGAATGTCGAGACGCTCGACCGGCTGGAGCGGGAGATCGACGCGCGGGACCCCGCCTGCGTCGTGACGCTGGGCGACAGCTTCGACGACGATGCCTGCGTCGAGGAACTGGACGACGGGACCCGCCGCCGGATCGAGCGGCTGGTGGAGGCGCGGCGCTGGATATGGGTCACGGGCAACCACGACCCCGCGCCGTCGGGTCTGGGCGGGGAGGGCGCCGATGCCGTCACGTTCGGGCCGCTGACCCTGCGCCACATCGCCGAGCCGGACGCTCGGGGAGAGGTTTCGGGGCACTACCACCCCAAGGTCGGCCTGCGCGTGCGCGGCGGGCGGCGGATCGCGCGCAAGTGCTTCGTGGCCAGCGACGAACGGGTCGTCCTGCCCGCCTTCGGCGCGTTTACCGGAGGGCTGGACGTCTTCCACGACGCCTTCGCGCCCTTGTTCGGCGCCGATGCCTGCGTCATCCTTACCGGCAGCCGCGTCGCCGCCCTGCCGCTCTCGCGGTTGCGGCGCGCGGTGGCCTGACCGTTCCCTGCCTTGCCTATGACTGGAGAAGCCCCGATGATTCGACCGTTCGCCCCTCTCGTGATCGCCCTGTCCCTCGCCGTGCCATCGGCCTTCGCGCAGACGGCGGCACCGACGGTCGCGCTGCCCGTACCCGTCCCCGCGCCCGCGCCCGCAGTTCCTGCCCCCGCCAAGAAGGCCGGGACGATGGTCGTCAACTTCCTGGGGCCGGTCACTTCCGCGTCGATGGCCGAGATCGTGAGCGCGGCTCAGGAGGCGGTGATCGTCGGGGCCGAGGAGCTACGCATCTCGATCAGTTCGGGCGGCGGCAGCGTCAACGCCGCGCGCTTCGCGGTCAACGCCCTGCGCTCGATGCCGATCAAGGTGACGACCGTGGCGATGTCGGACGTGGGCAGTTCCGCCGTCGCGCTCTTCTGCATCGGCGAGGAACGCTCCATCGCGCCCGGCGCGTCGATCTACCTGCACCAGCTCACGCGCTTCGCCGAACGATCGGTCAAGACGGCGGCGGCGGCGGAGCGCGAGGACCAGATCGTGCGCGGCTGGTACGACAGCATGCTGCTCGGCTGCATCTCCGACCCGTCATCCATGGCCGAGATCGAGGAATACAACACCCGCGACGTCATCCTCGACGGCCCCGATGCGCGCCGTTTGGGGATGGCGAATGCCGAGTTCGGCGCGTTGCGGTCCAGACGGCTGTTCGGACGGGCGGTCAACGTGGTGCCCGCCGCGCTGAAGCCTCTAGAGTGAAACCCGATCAAGTTGGGTCAGGAATTGCGCCAAGCGCTGCGCATTTCCTGACGCTCTTTGGCTCGACCTGATCGAGTTTCACACCAGCCGACCGAGGCGCAGCCCGGATCGCGTGATTCGCTTCGGGGTGGTCAAGTAAGGAAAGCAGGTTGTCAGTGTACTACTTAGGGAGAAAGATCGAGAAGAGATACAATTGAAAGACGTACTTGCGATCCTGTAAGAATGAAAAAACGATATGGAATTCAATTAGAAGGAGCATTCTTGCAATACCTTCCGTTTGTGGTATGCATTACTCGTATGTTCCATTGTGGAACAAGCGATACGGAGATCACAGATGAAAAACCTTACGATGTCTACCGCTCTCCTGGTCGGTATCTCGTATTTCGGAGCGCCCGCGGCAGTCTCCGCTCAGGATGTCCTGTCGAGCTGCGACCCGGCGACCGGCCTTACGCCCAGAGGAACGCAGTGCGTCTCGCTGACCCCGGTCGATCCTACGCGGTACCAGACGCCGATCGACGCCGCCGGCGCTTCGCGCTACCAGTCCGTCAACGTGGGCGAACTGGCGGAGACGTACGAGTGCAACCGGTCCGGCGCCACTGACGGCGCTTACGCCACGGGTGGTGCCATCCTGATCGAGGATTGCGGTGCACCGCTCGTCATCGATCCGTCGACGTACAAGGAATTCGTCGGCTATGCCGGCAATGCCGCTCCCACGCCGGTCTACACCCCGCCGCCCGCGCCGGTCGCCTACGTCGCGCCGCCGCCTGCGCCCGTCGCTTACGTCCCGCCGCCCGCGCCGGTCGCCTATGTCCCGCCGCCGCCGCTTCCTCCGGTCTATGCCGCCACGCCCCTCGCCACGAAGGGCCTCGGGTATACCGGTCTCATCACCGCGGGTCTCGGTGCCGCCGCCTTGGCCGGGATCGCGGCCCTCGCGTTCAGCAACGACAGCGACTCGACGTCCTCCACCCAGTAGGGACGACGCTTCGACGTACCGAAGGCCCGCGTCCTGCACGCGGGCCTTTTTCGTGTCCGCCGGTCTTCCGGAAGGGCCGCCCTCAGGCCGGTGCGCGCAGGATTTTCGGGGCCTTGAACTCGACGGTCTCCACCGCCGTCTCGACCACCTCCACCGTCACGTCGAAACGCTCCCGAAAGGCGTCGACCACTTCCGTCACCAGCACTTCGGGCGCGCTGGCCCCGGCAGTGATGCCGACCGAGCGCACCCCGTCGAACCGCGCCCAGTCGATGGCTGCCGCCCGGGGCACCAGCACCGCGTAGTCGCAGCCCGCCTTGGCCCCGACCTCGACCAGCCGCTTGGAGTTGGACGAATTCTCCGCCCCGATGACCACCAGCGCGTCGATCTTCGGCGCGATGGCCTTGACCGATTCCTGGCGGTTGGTGGTGGCGTAGCAGATGTCTTCCTTGCCGGGGCCGAGGATGGCGGGAAAGCGGGCCTTCAGCGCCGCGATGATCTCCGCCGTGTCGTCCACCGAGAGGGTCGTCTGGGTGACGTAGGCGAATTTTTCGGGGTCGGCGGGGGTCAGCGCCGCGACATCCGCGACCGTCTCGACCAGCGAGACGGTGCCGGGCGGAAGCTGCCCCATCGTGCCGAGCACCTCGACATGGCCCGCATGCCCGATCATGGCGATGGCGTAGCCCTGGCGGTGCAGGCGGATGATCTCCATATGCACCTTTGTCACCAGCGGGCAGACGGCATCGACGGCGAACATGTCGCGCCGCTTCGCCGCCTCGATCACCGATTTGGGCGAGCCGTGGGCCGAGAAGATGACGGGGCGGTCCTGCGGGCAGTCGTCCAGATCCTCGACGAAGACCGCGCCCTTGTCCCGCAACCCGTCGACCACGAACTTGTTGTGCACGATCTCGTGGCGCACGTAGACGGGCGCGCCGAACTTCTCGATCGCCGTCTCGACCATCCTGATCGCCCGGTCCACGCCCGCGCAGAAGCCGCGCGGGGCGGCGAGATAGACCATGAGGGGGGGCTTGTCGGTCATGGGGGCGGTACTCCGGCAGGGTTCGGTGTGCACATCATAGGCCGACGCCACCGCCACCGCGACCCCGGAATCGAAAACGCCCGCCCCTTCCGTGACCGGAAGAGGAGGGCGCGTCGGGTCGCGAAGGGCGCGGAGACTACATCTGCCGTTCGACCATCAGGCGCTTGATGTGGCCGATGGCCTTGGCGGGGTTGAGGCCCTTGGGGCAGGTCTTGGTGCAGTTCATGATGGTGTGGCAGCGGTAGAGCCGGAAGGGGTCTTCGAGGTGGTCCAGCCGCTCGCCCCGCGCCTCGTCCCGGCTGTCGGCGATCCAGCGATAAGCCTGGAGGAGGGCGGCTGGGCCGAGGTAGCGGTCGCCGTTCCACCAGTAGGACGGGCAGGACGTGGAGCAGCAGGCGCACAGGATGCATTCGTAGAGACCGTCGAGCTGCTCGCGCTGTTCGACCGACTGCTTCCACTCGCCGGCGGGGGTCGGCGAATCGGTCTTGAGCCACGGCTCGATGGAGGCGTGCTGGGCGTAGAAATGGGTAAGGTCGGGCACCAGATCCTTGACCACCGGCATGTGCGGCAGGGGATAGATGCGGATGTCGCCCTCGATCTCGGCGATGCCCATGGTGCAGGCGAGGGTGTTCGTCCCGGCGATATTCATGGCGCAGGACCCGCAGATCCCCTCGCGGCAGGACCGGCGGAAGGTGAGCGTCGGGTCGATCTCGTTCTTGATCTTGATGATCGCGTCGAGGACCATCGGCCCGCAATCGGCGGTATCGACGTAATAGGTGTCGAGGCGCGGATTCTCGCCCGACTCGGGGTCCCAGCGATAGATCTTGAACGCCTTGAGGCTGTCGCCCGCGCCGTTGGCCCCCGAGCTTTTGGGCCATGTCTTGCCCTGAACGATCTGCGAATTCTTGGGGAGCGTGAACTTGGCCATGGGTCTGTCTCCTGATACTGACAGTGAGATGCGCCATTTCCCCCCGAATTTCAATGCCGAAAGGGCCGAGCGACACTGTAGCGCGGTCCCGCTTTCCACGAGAGAGCCGCACGCGTGAGGCCTCTGCGCATCCTGCTGGTCGCCAATGCGGATCGTCGCCGGGCGCAGGGGCGATGGTTCGGCACCGAGTACAAGCTGCGCAACGGCCTCGCGCGGGCGGGTCACATGGTGCTGATGTATTCCGACCGGGACCGGGCGCGCGAATTGTCGCCCCTGCCGGGCAAGCGGTTCGGTATCGGGCGCATGAATGCGGAGCTGCGCGGGACCGCGCGCCATTTCGCGCCGGATATCGTGCTTTTCGGCCATGCCGACCTGTGCGGGGCGGAGGATTTCCGCGCCCTGCGCATCGCGGTGCCGGGGGTGCGGCTGGCGCAGTTCTGCGTCGACGCGACGTTTCGCGGCAGGACGATGGCCGGGTTCGCGGCCCGCTCGCGGGAGATGGACGCTTCGTTCCTGACGACCTGCGACGCGGCGGCGCTCGCCCCGTATGAGCCGAAGGCGGGGACGGTGCATTACATGCCCAATCCCGTCGATCCGTCGATGGAGACGGCGCGGGTGTTCGATGCGCCCGCCGATGCGCTGGCATGGGACGGCCTGTTCCTCGGCACGGGGATCGAGAGGCGGGGCGAGCAGCTCGCCGCGCTCGCCGCCGCCCTGCCGCCCGGGTATCGCTTTCACTACGGCGGGCGGGCGAGGGGCGAGGCGCCGATGGTCAGCACGGCGTTCCTCGACGCGCTCACTACGGGGGCGGCCTGTCCGCTCCTGCCGCTCGATGATACGCGGCCCTGCGCGCATCTCTACGCCTCCGACCGGGTGGCGCAGGTGACGGGTCAGGGGGTGCTGGCGTTCTGCCATGCTTCGGCGGGGCTGTCGGCCCTCTACGAGGACGGGATCGTGGAATGGGATACCCGCGCGATGCTGGCCGAGGCGATGGCGCGCTATGGCCGCGACGATGCCGCGCGGCGGCGGGTGGCGCAGACGGGATGGCGACTGGCGCACGAGCGGATGAGCGCCACCATCATCGCGGGGGTCATGGTCGAGACGATCATGGGCGGCGGCGCGACCGGGCGCCACGCCTGGCCGACCGGGCCGTTCATCTAGGGCAAGGTCGCAAAACCGCGCTTGCCGGTCGCCCCCCGCGCCGCCCCCGTGCTAGAGCGGAGCTAGGACGGAAAAGGCATAAAAATTCGGTCGGGAGAGTTCGGAATGAGAACGCAGGCACGCGCGGTCGTCGTCGGGGGTGGGGTGGTCGGCTGCTCCATCGCCTATCACATGGCAAAGGCGGGGTGGACCGACACGATCCTGCTCGAACGCGACGAGCTGACGGCGGGGTCGACGTGGCATGCCGCCGGGCTGCTGCCCTATTTCAACATGAGCTATGCGACCACGCATATCCACGACTACTCGATCAAGTTCTACAAGACGCTGGAGGAGGAGACGGGCCTGAACGCCGGGTTCTCCGTCGTGGGCAACCTGCGCATGGCCCAGACCAAGGCGCGGATGGACGAATACATGCTCTACGCCGCGACCGCCGAAACCTGCGACGTGCCCTACGAATGGCTGTCCCCCGCGCAGGTGAAGGAGCGCTATCCGCTGGTCCGCACCGACGATCTGGAGGGGGCGATCTTCCATCCGACCGACGGCTACATCAACCCCGCCGATGTCAGCATGGCCATGGCCAAGGGCGCGCGGATGCGGGGCGTCGAGATCGTGCGCCGGGCGCAGGTGGACGGGTATCGCAAGGATGGCGACGAGTGGATCGTCTCGGGCCGCATCATGGCCGAGCGGGGCAATTCGCTGGTCGGGACGGAGGAGACGTTCGAGATCCGCTGCGAGCACGTCATCACCGCGACCGGCAACCATGCCCAGCGCACCGGCGCGATGATCGGCACCTATATCCCCGCCATCCCGGTCGAGCACCAGTACATCGTCACCGAACCCGACCCCATGTTGCTCGAATGGCGCAAGGAGAACGGCGAGCATCCCGTGCTGCGAGATGCGGATGCGAAATGGTACGTGCGCGAGGAGCGGGGCGGCTGGATTCTCGGCCCCTACGAGCGCAACGCTCCTGCCTGGGCCGTGCATGGCGTGCCGGAGAGCTTCCGCGCCGACCTGCTGCAACTCGATCTGGACCGGATCGAGGAAGAATACGAAAGCTTCAACCACCGCATCCCGTCCTCGGAGAATTGCGGCCTGAAGGACGATTTCAACGGTCCCATCTGCTATACGCCCGACGGCAACCCGCTGATCGGCCCCGCGCCGGGGGTGCGCAATTTCTGGCTGGCGGAGGGGTTCAGCTTCGGCATCACGGCGGCGGGCGGGGCGGGGCATTATCTCGCGCAGCTCATCACCGAGGGCGAGGCGGAAATCGACATGTGGTCGCTCGACCCGCGCCGCTTCGGCAAATGGGTCAACCGCGCCTATGCGGTCGCGAAGAACGAGGAAGCCTACGAACACGTCTACATCCTCCACCATGCCGACGAGGAGCGGACCGCCGCGCGGCCCCTGCGCACCGCCCCGTGCTACGACCGGATGAAGGCCGAAGGCGCGCAGTTCGGACAGGTGAACGGGTGGGAGCGGCCCAACTACTTCGCCGAAAGCGGCTTCGACGACCATGCCTCGCGCTCCTTCCGCCGGGGTGGATGGTGGGAATATGCGCGGCGCGAGGCCGAGGCGGTGCGCTCGGGGCTGGGCCTGTTCGACGCGACGGCCTTTACCAAGCACGTGCTGAAAGGACCGGGGGCGACCGCGTTCCTCGACTGGCTTACCTGCAACAAGCTGCCCCGTATCGGGCGCATCAACCTGACCTACGCGCTGACCGGCGCGGGCACCGTGCGCACCGAACTGACCATCGTGCGGCAGGCGGAGGATACGTACTACCTCGTCACCGCCGGGGCGGCGCAGGCCTACGACCACGACTTCCTGATGAAGGCGGTGGAGGACAAGGCCGGCGAATTCGGGGCGATGGTCCTGACCGACGTGACCTCGCAATACGGCGTCTTCGCCATCGCCGGGCCGAGCGCGCGCGACCTGATGAAGAAGCTGGTCTTCGATGCGAACCCCGAAGAGGCCTTCACGAACAAGGCGTTCCCGTGGTTGTCGGCGAAGACCATCGATCTGGGGATGGTGCCGACGCTGGCGATCCGCGTCGCCTATACGGGCGAGCTGGGGTGGGAACTGCATCACCCTATCGAGATGCAGAACCACCTGTTCGACAGGATCATGGCGGCGGGCGAGCCGCTGGGCCTCAAGCTGTGCGGCGCGCGGGCGCAGAACTGGCTGCGGCAGGAAAAGTCCTACCGCGCCTTCGGCACCGATCTGGGCCGGGACGCCACGCCGCTGGAGGCGGGGCTGGACCGCTTCGTCGATCTCTCCAAGGATTTCCACGGCAAGCAGGCGATGCTCGATACGGGTATTCGCTCGAAATGCGTCACCGTCCTGATCGACGGGCCGGAGGATGCGGACCCGTGGGGGCGCGAGGCGCTGTACCTCGAAGACGGGGTCACGCGGGTCGGGCGGCTGACCTCGGGCGGATATTCGGTGCATTTCGGCAAGTCGATCGGCATCGCCTATGTCGACCCCGCCTGCGCGGAGGTCGGCACGGCGCTCAAGGTGCGGATGCAGCGCGAGTTGTGGACCGCGACGGTCGTGGAGGACAGCCCCTACGACCCGAAGAACGAGACGATCCGCGTCAACGGGTAGCGGGCGGTGCCTACTGCCCCCTCAGGGGCCGGAGCGTCGCGATGGCCTCGGCCGTCGTGACGGTGCCGTCCCGGTTCGCGTCATAGGCGGCGAGGCGCGCTGCCTCGTACTCCGCGTCGGCGAAGCCCATGGACGCGACGGCGGGAGCGGTGAACGACGGGGCGATGACGCCGGGCGCGGCCTGATAGGGCAGGGTTTCGAGCGGGGCCGGGTCGTACTGTATCTCGCCGTAGACCGGCTGGGTGGCGTAGGGATCGGCGGTCACGATGATCGGCTCCGTGACGATCTCGTAGGTCTCCAGCGGGACCATCACCGGGGCGGGTGCGGCCATCGGCATGGGCGCCGCCATCGGCTGCGCGGGCACCGTCGTGAAGGCATCGTCGGTGTACTCGCCGATATTGACATACGTCCCGCCCGCATCCTGCGCCGAAACCGGAATGACGGGCAGGAGGAGCAGCGCGAGGAGGGTCGGGGCGGCTTTCATGGGAAATCTCCTTGGAAACGGGGTCAGGACAGGCCGGCGACGAGGGCGGCGCATCCGTCGAGGGTGTCGACGATCTTCGCGGGCGGGGCACCCACCCGGTCGAGCGGCAGGCCGGACCGGTTGACCCAGACGGTCGTGAAGCCGTAGCGCGATGCATGGGTCGCGTCCCAGCCATTCGACGAGAAGAACGCGATCTCGGCCCCCGTCACGCCCAGCCGCTCCTCGGCCATGGCGTAGACCGACGCATGCGGCTTGAAGACGCCCACGTCCTCGACCGAATACGACCCGTCCAGCACGTCGCCGATGCCCGCGCTGTCCACGGCGGCGTCGAGCATATCCTTCGAGCCGTTGGAGAGGATGGCGGTGGCGTATCCCGCGTCCTTCAGGTCGCGCAGGACGCCGGGGACTTCAGGATAGGAGTCGAGGCGCCGGTAGAGGCCCAGCAGCGTCTTGCGCAGGCCGCCATCCTCGATCCCGTGCTTTTCCAGCGCGTAGTCAAGGGCGTCCTGCGTCACTTGCCAGAAGGGGATGTAGTCGTCCGCCACCGCGCGCAGCCACGAATATTCGAGTTGCTTCAGCCGCCATGTCTCGGCCAGCAGGGGCCAGATACCGGTCAGCGCCTCGCCCCCCGGCTCGGCGGCGGCGTTGCGGGCGGCGGCGGCCACGTCGAACAGGGTGCCGTAGGCATCGAATACGCAGGCTTTGATCGGCATGGCGCGCGGCTCCTCACGGGTTGGTCACTGGACGGCGCGCCGGGCAGGGCGCACAGTCGCGCGTACAGCATAAGGGGGCGAGCGGTCCCCGCGCAATGCGTGGAGGGATCACGATGTCGACCAGAAGAAGCGTCCTCGGGGGGCTTGCGACCCTGCCTCTCATCGGTAGGGCGGCCCATGCCGCGACCGCCCGTGCGGGTACGACAATGCGCCGGGTGCAGGTCGGTGGGCGGCGGGTCGACTACCTCGTGCGGCTGGCCGGGGCCTCGCCCGCGCCGATGCTGCTGTGCTTCGGCGGCGGGGATGCGCGGCTGGGGATCGCGGAGTATTACGACGCGGTCTACACCCCCGAGACCGTGTACCGCGACCATCACGTCATCCTCCCCGTCGGCGGGTCCGGCGTCCTCTTCGCCCGCTACGATG
>Ga0209831_1002195_pt1 | contig 17179 bp, 13 predicted proteins | sample Maine_Asex4_meta_FD_187451 | JGI IMG/M metagenome (GOLD analysis project Ga0209831, IMG submission 187451) | Marine algal microbial communities from Maine, USA - Maine_Asex4_metaG (SPAdes) (version 2) | ecosystem: Host-associated > Algae > Red algae > Unclassified | place: Maine, USA | collected...
CAGAACGCGTTCACGCCGCGGCCAGCCGCTGGGTGACCAGATCGGCGAGCACCGCGTCCACGTCGACACCGTCGGCCTCGGCGAAGTAGTTGACCATCACGCGATGGCGCAGCACCGGCGCTGCGAGCGCGTCGATGTCGTCGCGGGTGACATGGTAGCGGCCCTGCATCAGCGCCCGCGCCTTGGCGGCCAGCGTGATCGACAGGGCGGCGCGCACCGAGGCGCCGAACTTCACGTAGCGGCGCACCAGATCGGAGGCCGCCACGTCCCCCGGGCGCGTGGCGCGCACCAGCTCCACCGCATGCCGCCCGACCTCCTTCGACACCGGTACCTGGCGCACCAGCGTCTGGAACTCCAGCACCTCGGCCGCCGTGGTGCAGGCGCTGACCGGTTCGGGCGGGCGCTCGCTGGTGAAGCGCTCCACCACCGCCAGCTCGTCCTCCAGCGGCAGGTAGTCCAGGATGATGTTGAACAGGAACCGGTCCAGCTGCGCCTCGGGCAACGGGTAGGTGCCCTCCAGCTCCAGCGGGTTCTGGGTGGCGAGCACGAAGAACGGTCGCTCGATCACGTGCTGGTTGCCGCGCACCGTGGCCGAATACTCCTGCATCGCCTCCAGCAGGGCGGCCTGGGTCTTGGGCGGCGTGCGGTTGATCTCGTCGGCGAGCAGCACGTTGGTGAAGATCGGTCCGGGCACGAAGCGCCACTCGCGCCGCCCCGCGTCGCTCTCCTCGATGATGTCGGTACCGGTGATGTCGGTCGGCATCAGGTCGGGGGTGAACTGGATGCGGTCGGAGCGCAGGCCGAGCGCCTCGGCCAGGGTGCGCACCAGCAAGGTCTTGGCGGTGCCCGGCATGCCGGTCACCAGGCAATGCCCGCCCACCAGCAGCGTGATCAGCAGATGTTCCACCACCTCGTCCTGGCCGACGACGATGCGTCCCACCTGCTCGCGGATGTCGGCGGTGACACGGCGAAAACGCGTCACCCGCTCGGCGGTCGCCCCTTCATCCATCCGGGCAGCGGTTGCGGTGTCTTTCGGATCAATCACGGACATCGTCCTCGATGAGCTCCAGCAGGAAATGCTGGGCGGGTCGGTGGAAGGGAGCGGTCTCGAGCGCGGTCAGCACCTCGCGACGCGCCAGGCCGGCGTCGCCCAGCGCGGCGGCCGAACGCGCCAGCCCGAGCCGGGCCTCGACCGGATCCTCGGGCTGCAGGCCGAGCAGCGCGGTGAACTCGCGCGACGCACGCGTCGCGTCGCCGGTGGCGAGGTAGTGCGAACCGAGCGCCAGGTGGGTGTCGCCGTCGTACGGCATCACCCAGTTCAGCGCCTCGCGCACGCGCGCAGCCTCCTCTGCACGGTCGGCCCCGTCCAGGGAGGCGGCCAACGATCGCAGCACATCGGGCTGGTGCCCGCCGCGCCGCTGCCACTCCAGCAACGTCTCGATCGCGCCCGCCTCGTCGCCGGCCTCGCGCCGGGCGTCGGCCAGCACCGTGTAGGCATTGCCGGCACCGACCCGCTCGGGGTAGCGGCGGATCACGTCGCGCGCCAGTGCCTGGACGCTGATCGGGTCGCCCATCGATTGCGCCCGATCCAGCTGACGGGTCAGACTTGTATAAACTTCCAGCGTGTCGAGCAGCTCGCCGTAGCGCTGTCGCAGCCAGCCGGCGAACTCGGCGTCGAACGCGGCAGGCGTCAGCCCGATCGCCTGCTGCAGCGCATCGGCGGTGTCGGTGATGCCGGCGAACGCATCGAGCATGCTCACCAGTGCCTCGTGACCCCAGCGCGTGGCGATGAAATCGCAGATCAGCCCGGCCTGCATGTAGGAGACCTGCACTTGCCCCTGGTAGCTGGGCCGAACGAACCCGGCATCCAGCTGCGCGACCGGCAGCAGCCGGTCGCGCGCGATCGCGCCCAGCACGTCCAGCGACAGCTCGCGATCGCGCAGCGGTCCGGTGCGCCACTCCTCGTACACCGACAACCCTTCGCTGAACCAGCGTGGCAGACGGTGGTTGGTGGCCTCGATGGTGAACACGTGCGCGATCTCGTGCCACAGGGTGCTGCCCCAGTGGAATTCGCCCGGGGCGCGCGCCTTCGGACTGTCCATCGCGGTCAGGTAGCCGAACGTCACGCCGAGCAGTCCGATGCCGGGCGTGCTGACGGTGCGCACTCCGAAGTCGTCATGATCGTGGTAGAGCTCCACGATCATCGGTTTCTGCAACCGGAAGTCGTAGCGTTCGGTGAAGGTGCGCAGCGCATCGGTGATCAGGTCGCGCACGTAGGGCTCGAGCGCATCGGCGTCATCGCGGTCCAGCCGGATCAACGCCCGGCCGACCGGTTGCGCCTCCGGTTGCCCTTCCGGACGCACGTCGATCACCGAGATGCGCATGTCGTCGAGCGAGTCGATCAGCTTCAACGTGTTGACCGTGCGCACGTCGTACGGATCGAGCGCGTAGGCCGTCTCCAGATGGTAGCGGGCACCGAACAGCTCGTTGAGCCGCAGCAGGTTGATACCCAGATCGCGCTGTGCGGAGGCCAGGCTCGGGTCGAGCGCCACGGCGTCGCGGTACAACTCGACCGCCTCGCGGTAGCGGTAGGTGATGATGTAGAAATGTGCCGCGATCGCGTGGACATCGCCGTAGCGGGGATTGATGGCGAGGGCGGCGCGCACGTGCGGCTCGATCGGGCGATCCTCCAGCAGCGCGGCACCGGCGCGCAGCGCCTCCACCTCCAGCACCGGCAGGCCGCGTCCTGCCAGCGCCCGTTCCGCCCGGTCGAGCAGCGCGCGTGCCGGCCCGAGCCGCTGCAGCTCCAGCTCCATGTGCGCCAGGGCCAGCAGCGCGGCGGGCTCCTCTGGAGAGGCGACCAGCACCTCCTCGAAGGCTGCGCGAGCGCGCGACTGGAAGCTCTGCGCGGTGGCCTCCGCCAGTCCGAGGGCCGCCTCGACGAAGCGCGGATCGATCAGCAGCGCCTCGCGGAACAGCGCCTCGGCGTCGGCCAGCTGGTGGGTGGCCAGGTACAGGCGTGCCCAGCCGGTGCGGATGGCGGCATCGCGCGGATCGGCGGCGGCGGCATCCCGGAACACGCGGTTGGCGTCGGTGTTGCGCCCCAGCGCCACCAGCGCCTCGGCGCGCACCAGCGCCGAGGCGTCGTCGAGCAGCCGCGTGAAGCACGCGTCGGCCTCGTCGACATCGCCACGGTAGTTCGCGGCATCGCACGCCGCGAGCCCCTCGTCGCGCTGCGCATCGTAGTGGATCGTCAGGGCGAAGGCGTTGCCGGCACCGAGCGCCAGCGACGCCGCCAGCACGAGCGCTGCGCGGGTATCAACTCGTCTCATCGGTATCGTCCTCGGTATCGCTCCAGCCGGTCGCCACATCGATCTCGGACTGCAGGCGCGCGATGCGCAGCAGCACGCCCTCCAGCGCGTCGTAGTAGTCGGCCACCGCCATGCCGTCCTTGCCGTCGCGCAACGCGAGAAACTCCGTTTCCAGCGTCTCCCGACGTTCGAGCAGCGCGGTCACGACCGGATCGTCGGCCGCATCGGCCAGTGCGCCCACCCGTGCCAGCGCCAGCGTGTCCGCACCCTCGCCGCTCAGCACCGGGTGCTCTGAGGCCAGCAGGTTCTCGCGCTCGTACCAACCGGCGACCGCGTTGTCGGTGAAGCGCCAGGCCTCGGCCAGCGTGACGATCTCGTTGCGGTCCAGGTCGGCCGCACCGTCGCGCAACGCCTGCGCGAAATGCACCGGAAAGCGCACCGCGTTCAGCTCCGAGCCGCTGCGGGTCGCGGTGACCAGCAACCGGCCCGGCTGCGACAACGTGTCCTGCAGGGCCCCGCTGGCGCTGGTGGCGATCACCACCAGTTCGCGCGCCGCCTGCACGTTGGCCAGCGCCCCGCTCAGGGCGGCATCGTCCAGATCGTCGCCCGGCAGGTTGAACCGCCAGCCGCGCGCATCGGTGGTGCCGTGCCCGATCAGCACCAGCACGAACAGCGGCCGGTCCTGTCCGGCACGCGCCTCGATCGCGGACAGCAGCGCGGCACGCCCGGGCGCCTCGAGCAGCTCGACGGCGTTCTCCTGCGCGGACAGGCTGGACAGCGCGGCGACGATGTCGGCGGCGCTGTCGGCGAACCGCTCCGCGTACTCGGGCGTACCGGCCTGACCGGTGGCCACCAGCGCCGTCACCGCGGCACCGACCGGCCGGACGCAGACGCAGGCCGCCAGCAGCAGCGACAGCGTCGACCATCGGATGGCGCGGACCGTCACAGCCGCTTCCAGCGCAGCCGTGCGGCCCATTCGCAGCCCTTGGCCAGCAGGATCAGCAGGAACAGGATCGGCATGTTCCACAGCGGCAGCCGTGCCTGGCGGGTCGCGGCGGCGTTGTCGCGCGCCAGCAGCGCGGGCAGCTCGCCGATGCGCTCGATCGGCAGGTAGCCGCCACCGGTGGTCGCGGCGATGCGCTGCAACAGCTCGCGGTGCTGCAGCCGGTCGAAGTCCTCGGCGGTGTCGGGTTCGACCAGCCAGCGCGCCCCGGCACTCACCGGCGACGCGGCCTGCGCCTCGCCTGCCGGGGAGGCGCTGGCCTGCAGCGTCCACGGCCCCGCCGCCTCGCTCGGTACCGCCAGTTCGAACCGTCCGGGTGCTGCGGCATCGGCACTCGCCGCCAGCGCGGCACGGGTGCCGTCCGGTGCCAGCACCTCGAGCGTCAGCGCATCCGCGTCCAGCGGTTCGAATCGCTCGTCGCGCGCCACCACGCCCAGCGACTGCGCCGAGCCGTCCCGGATCACCGCCACCGGCACATCGATGCGCAACCGCTCGGGGCGCTCGGCCACCAGGTGCCACAACGCATCACTCCAGAATCGCTCGTGACGCTGGTCCTCCACCGGCAGGCCCATCTGCCAGCGCCACGTGCCGCCGGTGCCGAACACGTGGCTGCTGCCCAGCCCGTAACGCTGGGTGACCCAGGCCGGCTCGCCGTCGGCGGTCTCCAGCAGCACGACGGCCCCCGGCTTGGGCCGCCCGACCGACTGCCGGTCGGCCACCGGCGGCAGGCCGGCCCAGGCCGCGAGCGAGGCCGCGACCGGGCCACGTTCCGGCGCACCGGTGGTGTCGAGCGACAGCCATTCACGGCGCAGGCCCTGACGGGTCGGCTGCAGCGCCACCCGCTCGCGGCGGAAGGTGCGCGCGTCCAGCCGCGTGTCCAGCGTGACCGGCAACGCCGGCGCGACCGCCGAGCGTGCCCAGCCGCCATCGGCCAGCCCCGAGCGGCCGGCGAGCATCAGCAGCGAACCGCCGCGCACGCTGACGAAGTCCCGCAACGCCGCCTGCTGCTGCAGGTCGAGTTCGGCGGCGGCCAGGCTGCCGATCACCACCGCGTCGTAGGCGAACAGCTCCGCCCGGCTGGCCGGGAAGCCGTCGGCGAGTTCGTCCGCGTCGCGAACGCCCTGACGGTAGAACTTGTTGGCCGAGGTGCGCAGCAGGCTGACGATCTCCAGCTGCGGATCGTCGTGCACGGCGCGCCGCATGAACTTGAACTCCCAGCGCGGCTCGCCCTCCACGTACAGGATGCGTCGCCGCCGTTCGTCCACCAGCAGCAGGCGATCCTGGGCATCGTTGGCCGGATGCGCATCGGGCGCGTCGGCCGAGAGCGCGAAGCGCAACTGTGCAAGCCCCGGGTCGTCGCTGACGAAACGCACCGCGCGACGCGTGAACGACGCACCCTCGTCGAGCAGGATGTCCTCGGCGTGCAGCAACGTGCGGCCGCGCTCGATGCGCAGGCGCACGCGGCCGGTACCGATCGGATGCGCGATGCCCAGCCGGGCGGTCACCGTGGCACCGGCCGGCGTTCGCTCGGGCAGTTGCACGTCCGCCAGCTCGATGTCCCCGAGGCGCTCCACCTCGCCCACGCCGATCGTGTGCACCGGCACGCCGGCCGCCGCCAGGGCGTTCCACCAGTCGGCGTCCGGCGCCGGCTCGGTGCTCGCACCGTCACCGACCAGCACCACCGCCGCCAGTCCGCGCCCGTCCACCGTGCCGAGCAGGCTGTCCAGGGCGCTGCCCACGGCGCTGCCCTCGATGTCGTCCGGCAACCGCGCAGGCCCGTCGAGCAGGCGCGCCGCGTCCCCGGCCGACCGACCGACGACGTGGAACTCGGGGGTGAACACCGCCTCGTCCAGCAGCGCCGGATCGTCGAGCGCCGCGAGCACCGCCTCGCGGCGCGTGGCACCGTCGATGTCGGCGATGCCCATGCTGCGCGATCCGTCCAGCAACCAGGCGACGGTGTTCTCGCCCGGTCGCATCTGCTCCACCTGCAGGGCCGGGCGCCACAGCATGACCAGCAACGCGGCCAGCGCGATGCCCTGCAGCGCACCGATCGTCCAGCGGTGCGTCGCGCGGGCCTCGCGTCGCGCCAGCGTCACGCCGACCAGCAGCAGCGCCAGCAGTAGCGCGATCCCGAGCGCGGGCAACGACCAGCCACTCTCGAACACCAGGGTGGCCTGTCGCCAGACGTGCAGCGGTTGATTGAACAGCCGTTCGAACATCGCGTGATGACGGGTGCGGCGCGGTGAGACGCGGGTGGAACGGAGAACCGGTGCGCGAGCGCCGCGGTCGCTAGTGGGTCATCGCATAGATCACATAGTTCACACCGAGCCGGTACGCAGCCGCGGTGAGCCGTTCGGGATAGCGCCGGTCGTCGGCATGCTCCCAGGCATCGCCCAGATCCTGGTTGAAGTTGATGGCGACCATCACCCGCCCGGAATCGTCGAACACGCCACGCCAGCGCGGTACGCGCCCGCCCTTCTCCCAAGTGCGCCCGCCGAGCAGAGCACGAATGCCCGGGATCTGCTCGCGTTGCCGAAGATCGTACAGGACCGCAAACGCCTCGGCGTCAGCGCCCAGCTCCTCCACCGCACGGTCGGGAAACACCCGTGACATCGCCTGCAGGAAGCCGGCCCATTCGTCCGCGCCGTGGAAGTCGTCGACCATCAGGAACCCGCCGCGCAGCAGGTACTCGCGCAACCGCTGCGCCTGCCGGACATCGGGCAGCCACGCGCCGGGTTCGACCGCGTACAGCCACGGGTGGTCGAACAGCGCGGCGTCGTCCAACTGCAGCACCACGCCGTCACGTGCGGTGTCGACCGCGGTCAACCGGTCCAGCCCGTGCAGGAAATGGCGCTCCGCCTCGGGCCAGTCCGCCCGCCAGCGCGGCCAGTCGCCGGGCACCGCGCTGTGGTGCTGCAACCTGGCGAACGCGAACTCGTGCTGCCCGGCGTGCGGCTGGGCGCTCGCCGTGCCCGCCAGCAGCACGACCAGCAGCCAGTTCGCCCGGCACCGGCACACCCGCCACCGGGCGCGGCTCCCCCTGCCCGTCACCGCGCGGGCGGGCGGGTCGCGCTCCGACGATCGGGTTGTAGCCTGCACCATGCGCGACTCCTCGCATCCCGGACGGAACCGGGTCGTCGTCGACGATACGCATGCCGTCGCTGATCGGGTCGGGAATGTCAGTGTTTCAGTCTCGTCATGAGTGCGTCATACTTTGCACCAGCGCCCCAGCGGTCACCGTGCCCCGGCCCGGTCCCGCCGCTGCAGATGCCGGTACGCCCCCCTATTCGTTCCACGGAACTTCGAATGACCAGACACCCCACCCGGTCGCACGGCACCTGTGCGCTCGCCAGGCCCGTCACCCTCGCCTCCACGACCGCCCTGGCCGTCGCGGCCGCCCTGTCCGCCGGCGTCGGTCACGCCGGCGGTTTCGCGCTCATCGAGCACGGCGCCTCCGGGCTCGGCAACGCCTACGCCGGCGCCGCCGCCATCGCGAACGACCCCTCGACCGCCTGGTTCAACCCGGCCGGCCTGAGCGAACTCGACGCGCGCACCATCGCCTTCGCCGGGCACGTGGTCGCCGCCGAGACCGATTTCACCAACCGCGGTACCTCGCAATCGGCAGCGCTCGGCGGCGCGGAGATTTCCGGTCCGGACAGCGCCTCGCCCGGCACCACCGCCTACCTGCCGAACTTCTACTACGTCTCGCCGCTCACCGATCGCTGGGCCTACGGGTTGTCGATCGGCGTGCCGTTCGGCTCCAGCACCGAGTACGAGGACGGCTGGGTCGGGCGCTACACCACGGTCAAGAGCGGCATCAACGTCATCGACGTCAACCCCTCGGTCAGCTACCGCGTCTCGGACACGGTGCGGCTGGGGTTCGGGGTGAGCGTGCAGCGCCTGTCCGCCGAACTGGGCAGCGCGGTCGATTCGGGCGCGGTGTGCCTGGCGGTCTACAACGCCGCGGGCAGCCCGCAGACCTGTTTCGAGGCCGGACTCACGCCCGGCAACGTGGAGCGTGACGGCTACGGCGAGGTGACCGGCGACTCCACCGGCGTCGGCTTCAACCTCGGCGCGCTGTTCCTGCCGACCGACACCACCCGCATCGGCCTGACGTTCCGTTCCGGGGTGGATCACGATCTGGACGGCGACGGGGAGTTCGACACCGATCCGGAGCTGCGCGGGCTGCTGGACGCCGCCGGCCAGACCGGGCTGGTGGCCTCCGCCGGCGCCAGCGCCGAGGTCTCGCTGCCGCCCAGCGTCTCGCTGTCGGTGGCGCAGCGCGCCGGCGACCGGGTGCAGGTGCTGGCCGACCTGACCTGGACCGGCTGGAGCAGCTTCGACGAGTTGCGCATCGTCTACGACAGCGCGCAGCCGGACACGCTGTCGGTGCAGGACTGGGAGGACGTGCTGCGCGCCTCGATCGGTGTGAACTTCGACTACAGCGCCGCGCTGCAGCTTCGCGCCGGCCTGGCCTACGACGAGGAGCCGATCTCCGGGCCGGATCGCCGCACCGCGCGCATCCCGGGCAACGATCGCACCTGGCTGTCGTTCGGACTCGGCTACGCGGTCGGTCCGCGCCTGTCGTTCGACCTCGGCTACAGCCACCTGTTCCTGCCGGAAACCGCGATCGACAACCCGAACCTGGAGGCCAACAGCGACCGGGGCGGTGCGATCGTGCGCGGCGAGTACGACTCGTCGGTGGACATCTTCGGTGCCCAGCTCACCTGGCAGTTCGACTGAATCCCATGACGCACATGACCCCACGACGCACCGATCGTCCCGCCTTCGTCCCGACCGCTCGCCCGAGCGTGTCCGCCCATGCCCTCGACAGGGCGCGCGGAAGGGCCTGCGAGAGTTCCCGCACGGGCGCCCGCCGGTCGGTGCTCGCGCTGACGCTGGCAGCCGGTACCCTGCTGCTGCAGGCCTGCGGCGACGGCGACGAGGACTACGACTTCGATGCCAGCCGGCTCGACTTCGAGACCGCCCAGGCCGAGGCCGCCATCGCGGAAAACGCGCCCATGACGGTGTTCGACCCGGGCGCCGCCGAGATCCCGTTCCCGAACGACCTGCTGTTCGGCACCGACGGCACCCTGGATGCACCGATCGCCGTCGATGATGCGGGGGAGCCGCTGAATCCGGCCGATCCGCTGATCGCGCTCAACCAGCTGGACGGCTTCTCGACCATCGCACCGATCAGCGCCGGCGTCACCGAGGCGTTGGACCCGGCCACCGTCACGCTCGACACGGTGCACGTGTACCGCGTCGAGGCGACGCCCCAGGGGGCGGTGACCTCGGTGGTCGAGGAGCTCGGCCCCACCGACGTGGCGGTGCGCGCGATCGGCAACCAGGTGGTGATCCTGCCGGTGCAGCCGCTGCAGCCCGCCACGCGCTACCTCGCCGTGCTGACCGACGGCATCGTCGGCGAGGACGGCGAGGCGTTGCAGGCGAGCCTGTTCTACGGCCTGGCGAAGAACGAGGAGCCCTACACGCGCGGCCTGGCCGACGCCGGATTCGAGCCGGTGCGCCAGCTGACCCAGACCCATCTGGGCGCTGCCGCCTCGCAGGGCATCGATCCGGCGAACGTGGTGCTGAGCTGGACCTTCCGTACCCAGTCGATCCGCGAGCCGATCCAGGCCGCGGCCGACATCGCCGGGCCGACCCCGCTGGTGCTCGCACCGGCGCCCGGTCCGAGCGAGGGCGGGCTGAGCACCTCGGATGTCGACGAGCGGTTCCAGGGCAAGGCGAACCTGTGGATCGGCACGCTCGATCTGCCCTACTACCAGACCGCCGCCAGCGCGGACGACCCGGCCACCTTCCAGGCGGCCGTCAGCGGCTTCTGGCGCAACGCGGACGACACGGCGGTGAACCCCGCCGACTGGACGCCGGTCGCCACGACCACCGTGACGGTACCGGTGCTGATGAGCGTGCCCAACGGCGCGGCGGCCGGCGGCGGACAGGCGCCGGACGGCGGCTGGCCGGTCACCGTGTTCCAGCACGGCATCACCCAGGACCGCACCAACATGCTGGCCGTCGCCGATGCCATGGCCGATGCGGGCCGGGTGGTCATCGCCATCGACCTGCCGATGCACGGCATCGTCGACCCGGACAGCGCCCTGAACGCCGCCAACACGGCGTTCCCCACCGACGCCGAGCGCCATTTCGGCATCGATCTGGCCGGCACCGACCCGACCGCACCCGGTCCGGACGGCGACGTGGACGCGTCCGGCACGCACTTCTACACGCCGGCCAACCTGGCCAGCTCTCGCGACAACCTGCGTCAGGCGAGTGCCGACCTGCTGACGCTGGGCGCCAGCCTGCCGATCGCGGTGGTTCCCGACGGTGCGGGCGGTGCCGTGCCGGCAGCCGATGCCGGCCTGGCATTGAATACCGGCGACAGCAACTTCGTCGGTCATTCGCTGGGCGGCATCGTCGGCACCACCACGCTGGCCTACGATCCGAGCTACCAGTCGGCCAGCCTGGCCAATCCGGGCGGTGGCATAGCGGCCTTGCTGGAGGCCTCCGGCACGATCGGCCCGAGCATCGTGGCGGGCCTGGGCGCGGCCGGCATCGTGCAGGGCACGCCGGACTACGCGCGCTTCTTCGTCGCCGCGCAGACCGTGCTGGACTCGGCCGATCCGATCAACCACGCCCCGTTCCTGGCCGCCGACACCAGCACCGGCCTGCACCTGGTCCAGGTCGACGGCGACGACACGGTCCCCAACGCGGTCGAAGGGGCCCCGCTGTCGGGCACGCAGCCGCTGGCCCGCGTGCTCGGTCTGACGCGGGTGGACGAGACCACCGCCGGCAACCGCTTCTTCGTGCGTTTCTCGGTCGGCAACCACAGCACGCTGCTCAGGCCCGGCGAGGGCGATGCCGAGTTGGCCGCCACGGTGGAGATGCAACGTCAGGTGGCGAACTTCGCCGCCGGACAGGGGCAGACCTTCACGGTCAACGACGCCTCGGTGATCACCCCGGTCGAGCAACCGTGAGCCGGCGCGACGCCCGGTCGGGGACCTCGCTGCGGACCTCGATGCGGACCCGCATCGCGGCCGCCGCGCTCGCGCTGACGGCGTTCGCGAGCGTCCCCCCCGTGCAGGCGGTGGAACTGGCCGGCGTCGAGGTCGAGGACCGGCTCGACGCGGACGGCACCGAACTGCTGCTCAACGGTGCCGGGCTGCGCAGCCGGTTCATGATCAAGCTGTACGTGGCCGGGCTCTACACCGCGCAGGGCGGCGGTTCGGCCGAGACGATCGTGGCAGACGATGCACCGATGGCGATCACCCTGGACATCGTCTCCGACCGGGTCACCCGCGACAAGATGATCGAGGCGCTCGACGACGGCTTCGCCGCCTCCACCGGTGGCGACACGGCCGCCCTGGCCGACGGCATGGCACAGCTGCAGGAGACCATGGGCGGGGAGCTGGCGGCGGGGTCGAGCATGATGTTCGCCTACGCACCGCAGGGCGGCACGACGGTGTGGCGCGATGGTGAACCGGTCGGGGTGATCGAGGGCCTGGCCTTCAAGCAGGCCCTGTTCGGCATCTGGCTGTCGGAGAAGCCGGTGGCCCGCAAGCTCAAGGCCGGGATGCTGGGCGGCTGACGGTTCGCGCCCCGGTGCACGGCGTGCACCGGGGCGATGGACCGATCATGACGTGCAGGACGCACGGTCATCCGGGCAGGATGCCGTCCGCACCGTCCGCATCGACGGGCAGACGTGCCGCATCCTCCACCGTGTCGACATCGCGCAGGATGCCGGCGCAATCGAGCTCCACCTCCAGAACCCGTTCCGGGTAGCGCCCGGCCAGCACGCGCGCACCGGCATCTCCCTCCAGCGCCAGCACCGCGTCGTAGAACGGCTGGCGGATCAGCACCGGATTGCCACGTCGCCCGGCGTGCACCGGAATCACCAGCCAGCGCTCCGGCGCACCGGCCGCCGCCGACAGCAGCGCATCGATCGCGCCGGCATCCACCAGCGGCATGTCGCCCAGGCAGACCAGCACCGCGGGCCGGTCCAGCAACGCGCCCACCCCGCACGCCAGCGAGGCCGCCAGACCGGTCCGCCAGGCCGCGCTGTGCACCCGTGCGGTGGGCTCGGCGCGGGCCGACAACACCGCCTCGACCGCCTGGCGATCATCGCCCGTCACCACCAGCACGCGCTCGATCCGGCTGGCACGCAACGCCTCGAGCACGTGCTCGACCAGCGCCCTGCCCCGCCAGCGGTGCAGCAACTTGTTGGCCGAGCCGAAGCGGCGCGATCCGCCCGCGGCGAGCACCAGCCCGGCCACCTGCGACGGACCGCCGAGGCCGTGCGCCGGACGCGCTCCGATCGCCTCGTCGAGGGCGAGCTCGCCGACGCACACCGGATCGGCTCAGTCGCGTTCGGTGTAGTCGAGTTCCAGGAACGTCTCCACGCGCGGCAGCCACACCTCGTGCACGAAGCGCTGGTGCTCCGGATGCGCATCGTAGGCGTCGTAGGCGGCCTGCGAAGCGAAGTGCATCGACAGCGCGAAATCGTAGTCGTTCTTGCGACCGACCTGGTTCAGCACGCGGAACGCCTGCACCCCGGGCAGCCGGCCGAGCGCACGCGCGCGATCGAGAAAATCCTGCTCCTCGTCCGAGTCGCGCGGGTGCTTGAGGCGGAACACGACGGTGTGCTGGATCATGGGAGCAGGCGTTTCACACGCGGCGTCCCTGCCGCGCCGTCATCGACGGATCAGTGGAGGGTCCTGCCGTCCGGCACGTGACGGTTCGGCAACCCGATGGTGGCGAAGGTGTCGGCGGCCGGACCGCGCGTCCGATCGACCCGCTCGTTCATGGACACCCTCTCGGTGGCAAGGCTACCATCGTCCGGCTGCATCACCGCGCCGACCAGCCCGGAGCCGATCGCCTGCCGGTCCCGGTTCGAACCCGATGCGGAGAATGGAGCAGCAGAGCACCGACCCATGGACGACATGACTTCCCCGTCACCGGCCGCCCCCGTTCCCACGGGAGCCGATACGAAACCCCTGTATCCGGAGCGATCCGCGGCGGATCGCGAGATTCACGATTGGCAGAGCAGCAGCGCCTTTCACGTGCCGCCCGCGCAGGCAGGCAAGGCCGGACACATCGTCGATACCCTGATCAGGGAGCGGGCACCGAGACTGTCGGCGTCGCGCTTCTGGCCACTGCTGCGTCCGGCGCTGTACCGCCTGCTCGGCTATCGCAAGGGTGTGGAACTGGTGAACGTCGCCGGACGGATGAGCGCGGTGGACGCCTTTGCGCACGCATCCGAGCAGATGGGCGTCCGGATCGAGGCGACGGGCACCGACCACATTCCGCGAGAAGGCGGCTTCATCCTAGTGCTGAACCATCCCACCGGGATCGCCGACGGTCTCGCGGCGCACGATCTCGTGCTGCGACTGCGCCCCGATCCGATGGTCTTCGTGAACGGCGATGCCATCCGGCTCAATCCGCGGCTCACCGGCAAACTGATTCCGGTGGAGTGGCGCGACGAGAGGAAGAGCCGGGCCAAGTCGCGCGAGACCCTCAGGGCGACCCGCCAGGCATTCGACGCCGGCCGGCCGATCATCCTGTTTCCCTCCGGCCGCCTGTCGTACATGGACGAACACGGGCGGCTGCGCGAACGTCCGTGGATGCCGAGCGTGGCCATGCTGGCCAGAAAGTACGGCGTGCCGATCGTGCCCGTCCACCTCCGTACCCGCAACAGCCGGCTGTTCTACCTCCTGTGGAAGCTGAACGAGGAAGTGCGCGACATGATGGTCTTCCTCGAGTGGTTCAACAAGCGCGGGACGACCTTCTCGTTCACCGTGCAGGCGCCGATCGGCACGGGTGAACTGCTGGAGGACAGCGACGAGGCCGCCGACGAACTGCGCGAGTACGTGGAGGACGGCATCGAGCGGGGCCTGTCCTTCCGGGCGTGGAGGGAGGCCCGCACCCGACCGGGATGACTCTGCCGGCAACGGGCCCGGCAACGGGTGCGACCCGTCACGTCACGCGTCCCGGTCCGGCCCGCTCGCCATCAGCGCCCGTGCATCGGCGCTCTGGGTGGAGCGCGAGCGCACGTTGAGCTCGGCAGCCTCGTCGACGGCATGGTCGATGCCCGGCGCACCGCGATCCCCGTCCTGCATCGAGGCCTGACGCACACCGTTCGGGAAGTCGTCCACATCGATCACGCGCCGCGTGGCCACCGCCGCCTCGCGCAGCGAGGTGGCCTCGTCCGCATCGATGACGGCCTCCGCCACCAGCGTCTGCAACCAGGTGTCGTGATCCACGCCCCAGGGCTGACGACGCTTGGTCGCCCGGATCTTCCTCTCGGCGGGTGCCGCGGCCAGCGTGGCGTGCAGCGCGTGCTCGATGCAACCGGTGACATCCTCCGGATCGTCCGACAGGTAGACCCCCTCGGTCAGCCGGTCGCGCGCCTCGGACGGCTCGAGCAGCAGCTGCGCGCAGGCCTGGGTCAGCCGGTCGTTCGGTGTCCGGTAGCGGCGTCCGAGCGGGAACACCACGGTGCGCAGCACCAGACCGATCGGTGTGGACGGGAAGTTCCTGAGAATCTGGTCGAGCGCCTGCTGGGTCTCGAACAGCGCATGGCGCACCGACCATTCCATCAGCGGTCGGTCGGCGGCGGGGCAGCCGGTGTCCTCGTAGCGCTTGAGCACGGACGATGCCATGTACATGTGCATCAGCCCGTCGGCGAAGCGCCCGGACAGCATCTCGCGCCGCTTCAGACCGCCGCCCAGGAACAGCATGGCGAAGTCGGCCAGGAAGGCGTAGCCGGCACTCATGCGCGACAGCCGGCGGTAGTACTTGGCGTTCTCGCTACCCTGCGGTGCCGAGGCGAAGCGCGCCCGGGTCACCCCGTGGAACAGCGCCCGGGCACCGTTCTGCACCGCGTAGCCGATGTGCCCGCGCAGCGCTGCATCGAAGGTGCGCAGCGCCTCGTCGCGATCGCTGACCGAGGCGGCCTCGATCTCCTTCATCAGCCACGGGTGGCAGCGGATCGCGCCCTGACCGAACACGATCAGGCTGCGGGTCAGGATGTTGGCCCCTTCCACGGTGATGCCGACCGGCACCGCCTGGTAGGCACGGCCGAGAAAGTTCGACGGGCCCATGCAGATGCCCTTGCCGCCGATGATGTCCATGCCGTCGTCCAGCACGGTGCGCATGCTCTCGGTGTTGTAGTACTTGAGCATGGCCGACACCACCGACGGCTTCTCGCCGCCATCGAGTGCCGCACAGGTCAGCCGCCGTCCGGCATCCATGGTGTAGGTCAGCCCAGCGATGCGCCCGAGCCGTTCCTCGATGCCCTCGAACTTGCCGATCGGCAGGTTGAACTGGGTGCGCACCCGCGCGTAGGCGCCGACGAAGCGCGAGGCCGCCTTGCCCGAGGCCACCCCGTTGGAGGGCAGCGAGATGCCGCGCCCGACCGACAGCGACTCCATCAGCATGCGCCAGCCCTGCCCCACCATCGGCTGGCCGCCGATGATCCACTCCATCGGCACGAACACGTCGTTGCCCGAGTTCGGTCCGTTCATGAACGCCTGGTTCAGCGGAAAGTGCCGGCGACCGATGTTCACCCCCGCGGTGGCGGTCGGGATCAGCGCGCAGGTGATGCCCAGCTCCTGGACATCCCCCAGCAGGCCGTCCGGATCGTAGGCCTTGAACGCCAGGCCCAGCAGCGTGGCCACCGGGCCGAGCGTGATGTAGCGCTTCTCCCAGGTGATGCGCAACCCGAGCACCTCGCGGCCCTCGTGCCGGCCGCGGCAGACGATGCCGTAGTCGGTCATCGCGCCGGCGTCCGAACCCGCCGAGGGGCCGGTCAGCGCGAAGCACGGGATCTCCTGCCCGAGCGCCAGGCGCGGCAGGTAGTAGGACTTCTGCTGCTCGGTACCGTAGTGCAGCAGCAGCTCGGCGGGCCCGAGCGAGTTGGGCACCATGACCGTGACCGCACCGGACACGCTGCGCGTGGCGAGCTTGCTGACCACCTCGGAGTGCGCCATGGCCGAGAACCCCAGCCCGCCGTACGCCTTCGGGATCACCATGCCGAGAAACTTCTCGTCCTTGATGCAGCGCCACACCCGCTCGGGCAGGTCGTTGAGCTCGTAGGTGATCTCCCAATCGTCCATCAGCGCGCACAGCCGTTCGGTCGGGCCGTCCACGAACGCCTGCTCCTCGACGGTGAGCGTGGCCTCGGGCACGGCGGCGAGCCGGCTCCAGTCCGGTGCGCCGCGAAACAGCTCCGCCTCCCACCACACGGTGCCCGCCTCGATGGCGGTCCGTTCGGTGTCCGACATCGGCGGCAGGGCCGAACGCACGTAGCGCAGCAGCGGCAGGCTCACCAGCGGCCGGCGCAGCGCGGCCACGTTGGACACCAGTGCCGCCGCCAGGATGATCATCGTGACGATCGTGCCGAGGGTCCCGGCCAGCGCGCCGACCGCCCAGGCGACCCCGACCACCAGTGCCCCGGCCAGCGTGGCACCGGGCAGGCTCGGGCGCGCCAGCGCCAGTGCCACCGGCACCGCCGCGGCGACGAACAGCCAGAACGTGAACACGATCATGGTCATCTCTCCCGAGAACGGCACTGCGGGGGTAGCGGCAGACGGGCGCACGGCACGAGAGCCATGACGCCGCCACGACCCGTGGACTGCGCAATCTATACGGTGCGGCGCCCTGTTTTGGCTATAGTGCGGCCGGGTTCGCCACGGAGAGCCCGATGTGCGCGGAGACGCCAGTGGACACGCTCGAAAACGCCTATCGCTCCCTGATCACCGGCATCGGCGAGGACCTCGATCGCGAAGGGCTGGCCGGTACGCCCGAGCGGGCCGCACGAGCGCTGACGTACCTGTGCCGCGGCTACGAGCAG
>Ga0209831_1002201_pt1 | contig 17171 bp, 9 predicted proteins | sample Maine_Asex4_meta_FD_187451 | JGI IMG/M metagenome (GOLD analysis project Ga0209831, IMG submission 187451) | Marine algal microbial communities from Maine, USA - Maine_Asex4_metaG (SPAdes) (version 2) | ecosystem: Host-associated > Algae > Red algae > Unclassified | place: Maine, USA | collected...
GTATTCTGTGTTGTTGAACTGATACTGTTTTCCAGTGGCATCAATATTTCTGTGGCTGACGAGTAAAATGTTCATTAACACTTCCCGAGCCAGTGCCAGATCGGCTGTGGTGATGTCCGTGGAAAGCACGTAGCGATCAATCGATCCGTTGCTACCGTCATCTATGCCGAAGGTCAATACCATTTGAGAGACTACTAATCCATCGTCGCTGCCCACCAGTGTCTGTGCAATGGCACCACTGGTGCAGATAATTCTGGAATTGGTGAAGGTCAGAGTATTCTCTGCAATGGTTCCGTCAGCAACTGCATTGCCGGAGCAGTCAACAATGGATCCATCGGCGATCCCTGCATTGTCCGATGATCCATTGAAACGCATGCTGACGGAGTTCTGGCTGGCCTTGATGAACTGACCCTGTTCCCAGACGCTTCCAACTTCAGGAAAAAATGCAGCGTTCGTTGGAATCGGTATCAGTCTGCCCGCTATAAGCGAAGGATCAATGCCCTTGTAGCCTGATTGTCTGAAGTGTTGAGTGATCATGTGTGCGGTAAAAAACGCGGTTTCCTGCAGCATGGCCGAATCCTTAATCTTTCTACTTTCAGTGATAGTCCGCTGATAGAAAGTGGTGGCCGCGCTGATGATCAGCAGGCTCATGGTAATTCCGATGAGCACCTCAATCAGAGTGAAACCACTGATTTGTCTGGCTGGATCACGCACTATAGGGGTCCTGCCATATGGAAGTACTGATACTCTTCTGAGCCATCAATATATTCAGACCATCTGACTGATACGGTGCACTTCACTGGTGAGCAGTCGATCTGGCCAGCCCCTTTGGGCAGCTCATCAATAACCTGCTGCTTCCATCGAGCAATATTGTTGTCAACCGGATTCGCTGTGCTTGTGCTATCAGGTGGATCATCAAAAACACTATTGTAGCTACCGGTTCTGGCGTCTTCGGCATTTGAACGCAGTATTTCCAGCATATCTCCCGTTGTTTCATTAATCGTAAAGTGTGACTTGGAGATAATCATGCTCACTGCCGAGTTGGTTTGCATGTTGGAGATGGCCAGCGCAGCAAACATAAGCACAGACAGTGCCGCCATCACTTCAATAATGCCTACTCCTCGTTCACTCTGTTCGAGCAATCTCATTGGAAGTTACCCGAGCGATTCATAGTGAAACTTTCCGAATACGTGCCTCTGGTGATAGATGCTGATACGGCAGGCGTAGAGTAACCGCGATGGTTGTAGGCAACTCCAGACACTGCACCCGCGTTCGCTATATCAGCCAGCACTATTCGGAAATTTCCTGGATCCAAGCGCACGAGGCTGATCACCGTCTCGCCGTTATCAACTTGCGACGAATTGTCTGAATCCAGAAAAATGATCCATCCGTTATTTAACGTGGCACTGCAAGCTGATCCATCGTTGGTGCCGCAAAAGTAGATCCGTCCACCATGCTTTATCGCTTCGCTACGTGCGTGCGACAGCGATCGCTGCAAGCTGGCTGCAGTCTCTTCGGTTTTTGTGCGGGTCAGCCAGCTTGAGAAACCGCTGACTGCAACACCAAGAACAATACCGACAATAGTAAGCGTGATTAGTAACTCGATCAGGGTAAATCCCTTAACACGCACTACGTTTGACGGTTTCAAGGACGCCAGCATGGGACTTTGATCAACTCTTTTCAGTGGGTGATGATGCGATGTCGAACTGCACCTTTTTTACGTAGTTCTGCCTGACTGTAATCGGCGGTGCAGCTTGGTTCTTGACATTAAGCCGCGTTATTTTTCCGGGTAACTCAAGGAAATGCGGAATATGGCCGATTACTGTGTGACGAAAATATGATGAGAACGAATCATCGCTAGACACGAGATTATGAGTTGTTGCCTATCATGCGCTATATATTGAAACTGTCTTGTCTGATTGCTTCTCTCGGGGTAATACCGGGCTATGCCCAGCAGTTAAATCTGGCTGAAACACCCCTGTTTGTCACTGGCAGCAAGACAGCTTTAGTGCAGCTGGTGGTGCAGCGTGATAACAACCTGTTCTTCGAAGCCTATCCGACTTACGAAGATATCAATTCAGACGGCGTACTGGATATACGGTATAAGCCGCACGAGATTGATTACATTGGTTACTTTGACTCCTACTTCTGCTATTCGCCTGAGGCGGGTGATCACCTGGTTGCCTCATCTAAAACTGCCACCAAAAAGTGTAATGGAAGCTGGAGTGGAGATTTTTTGAATTACCTGTCCATGACGCGCATGGACGTTATGTTACGAGCACTTTATGGCGGTAGTCGTTCCGTTGATACCACAACAGAGACGCGCCTGCGACGCGCGTTCGTACCGTGGGAAAATCATACGTGGGGTATCGAATACGACTCAGAGCTGATTGATGGATTCAAGATCAGTGACTATTCGCCCTATGATGCTCCGCAAGCTGGCAGGCGACATCATTTCGCAACGAACAACTTCAAGAAAAACGATATCCCGTTTCTGCGTGTGCGCACAAATGTTACCGATCGTATCTGGAAGTGGACTGACAAGGAGCGGATTCAGGGGGATGGCTGGTCGAGCCTTGATCTGCCACTTGAAGTGAAGGTGTGTGAGCCTGGCTTTCTGGAAGACTTTTGCCAGCAATACCCGAACGGTCAGTACAAGCCTATTGGGTTGTTACATGAATACGGTGAGAACGATTCAATGTACTTCAGCCTGTTGACGGGCTCGTTCGAGAACAACCTGCAAGGTGGTGTGTTAAGACAACCGATGGCCTCATTTGGTCAGACAGAAGTGGATAGCGTAACGGGCGTGTTCACCGGAGAGGGCGGTATTGTGGATTCTCTGAATGCCATCCAGATACCGAATGACTTCCATAAGATCTCCGTGCAGCGCGATTGTGGCTGGTTGTGGGACAGAACCTTCACTAACGGCAGTTGCCGCGCCTGGGGTAATCCTGTTGCAGAAATGATGTACGAAGGTATGCGTTATCTGGGTGGAGAGATGGAACCTACCAGTGACTTTCATACGGAAGGCGGTATGGATGCAACATTAGGACTAGACACACCGGACTGGGATGATCCCTATGCAACAAACCAACCCTACGCGCAGTGCTCGAGTGCCTATCAACTGATCATCAGTGATCCGAGCCCCTCATTTGATGGTGATCAACTACCTGGTAGTGATTTTGGTACGTTCACCGGTTCGGGATTAAGTGGCATGCATGTCGGGGAGTTGGCCGATATGATTTCAAGTCACGATACATCGGTATCGGGGCTGAAATTCATCGGGCAGGTAGGCAGTGACGCCGACGGTGCTCCTTCGGCGAAAATGGTTAGCACGCTACGTAATATTCGTGGGCAGGCGCCTGAAGCGCCGCATCGTCAGGGAAGCTATTATTCGTCTAGTGTGTCTTACTTCGGACATCAGAATGACGTTCATCCCACAGCGCCCGGCGTACAGAATGTAGGTAACTTCACTTTGGCGTTGGGTAGTCCTTTGCCCACGATCGAGGTCAAAGTAAAAGACAGGACTATCAGCTTTGCTCCTTATTCAAAAACCGTAAAGATTGGTGGCAGGGTGCTGACAGATTTTCAGCCCACAAACGCCATAGTGGGTTTTAACGTTGAGCATGTGGGTGAGACTTCAGGCAGCTTCAGAGTCAGTTTTGAAGATAACGAACAGGGCGCTGACAATGACCTGGATGCCGTATCGCGATACAGCTATACGGTAGTGGGTGATTCAGTGATCATGACAATTTCCAGCCTGGATGCCGCTGGTGGCGCCGTGCAGCACATGGGCTTCGCAGTCTCGGGTAGCGACAAGGATGGGATCTATCTGGTCGTCAGAGACAGCGATACACGTGAGGAAAATGATCCAGACTTCCGTCTCGATGTGCCGCCAGGTCAATCGCCGGGTGTTGGTTGGGCTGACGGAATAGCGTTGCCGCTGGAGCAAGTCATTACGTTCAAAGCTGGAACAACGGCTGGTGCCGAACAATTACCTTCACCGTTATGGTACGCCGCGAAATGGGGTGGCTTCAATGACATCAACGAGGACGGTATTCCTCAGGATATCGAATGGGATGCAGACGGGGATGGTAATCCTGACAACTACTTCCCGGTCGTAAATCCGGCAAAGATGATAGACACATTGAGAAATGTGTTTGATCAGATAAGTGAGGAGGCTGGCGCAGGTAGCTCCATTGGCGTGAGTAGTGGCTCGTTGAATACTGGCAGTAGAATCTATCAGGCAGATTTTGTCAGTAAACAATGGACGGGTGATGTCAAATCCTTTGCTATCAGCAATGCAGGTGAGCTTGCACCGATACCTGACTGGTCTGCCAGCGACAGACTGGCTGAACAGATCGCGAGCGATAGCAGGCAAATTCTCACCTATAATCCGGTGCTGAAAACTGGTGTAGCGTTTCGATGGCCCGAGACAGATAGTGCCTCTGGAGATGCGGATATCAGCGTGAAACAAATGGGTGAACTGTCGGTAGATCCCGTGTCGAGAACAGTTGATACGCGTGGCGCAGAGCGTCTACGATTTTTACGTGGGGAGATGATCGCAGATTTTCGCCTCAGGAGTGGCGCACTGGGAGATATCGTCCATTCTTCACCACAACTGGTGGGTGAACCCGTTTATTATTATGCCGATAACTGGGGGCCAGGAGCTGCGGAGAGCAGCGCGCCGTATTCTGCGTTTGCCAAGAGCAAACGTGGCCGGCAGCGTGTTGTCTATGTTGGGGCGAATGACGGGATGTTACATGCCTTTGATGCCGGGACAGTTGTTGACGGATCCTATACGGCGGGAACCGGTACTGAGCTATTTGCCTATGTACCTGCAAGCACATACAAAGACCTTTCTGAATTGACGCACCCGCGTTACTCACATAAATACTATGTGGATGGCACACCGAGAATTGGCGATGCATTAGATGGAACTCAGTGGCGAACAGTACTGGTTGGCGGGTTAAAACGCGGTGGACAAGGCGTTTTTGCCCTGGACGTCACAGATCCCGGCTCTGTTACTGAGGATACCGCGGGTGCTACGGTGTTATGGGAATTCACCGATGAAGATCATGCAGACATGGGCTACAGCTATTCTACGCCATTGATTGCACGCATGCACAATGGACGCTGGGCTGCGATATTTTCTAACGGGTATGGAAATCGCGAGAATGATGGCAATAGAGGCAGTGGCGAATCAGCTGTGTTCGTTTTGGACTTGTTCACAGGACAACTTTTGGCAAAACTGACGTCAAAGAAAAAATACAAGAATCACAACGGCATGTCAGAACCGACCGCCGTTGATCTTGATGGTGATTCAATAGTGGATGTGATCTATGCAGGCGATCTTGCTGGTTACATATATGGATTCGATGTCTCCGGAGCCTCTCCGGACAAGTGGACGTCAGCGGTTCACAACTCGACGCTATTATTCAGAGCCATTGATAGTGAAAAAAAACCTCGCCCCATTACCACCGCAATCCGCGCGGGTTCACATCCAACAGGTATTGGACTGATGCTGTATGTAGGAACCGGAAAATACCTGGAGCCCAGTGACCAGACTCAGTCAACTGACAAAAACAGATTCTACGGACTGTGGGATAAGCGAGATAAACAACGAATTGCCCATGTGAAAAAGCCTATACAGAACCTTCTGGAACAAACCATCACCGCGGAGGTCACGCGATCTATTGACGAGGATGGAGACGGGGTGATAGACAACGGTGTGCAAGTGCGTGAGTCGACGCAAAATACTATCGACTGGGAAATCCATCGCGGTTGGTATATCGATCTGGAATTCAACACACCTCAAGGCGAGCAAGTGGTAGCCAATCCTGTGCTGCGAGATGGTAAATTATTTGTAACCACTCATATCCCTTCAGGTGATGAGTGTGATCCTAGGCAAGATGGCTGGTTGATGGTCTTCAATCCTGCTGATGGCTCCATGTTGACGACCTCACCATTCGATCTGGATGGTAATGGCAACTTTGAAGGGGAGGGGAACCTGAGTGGTATTCGCAATGGTGGTAACCCGTTTGCAGAGCCTACCTTGGTGTCTGCCTATTCAGACGATGTGTTGCTGACGCATGGTGAGACCAATCCGGAGGCATCTTCCATGGCTGTGGATGCCTCGCTGAGCAACGGACGACTGAGCTGGCGTGAGCTTGAGCCTTAGCGCTCTGGCATGAACTCAATCAAGTTTGCCGTGCGTGGCTGATACAGGGGGTGCAGTGGCTGATGGCTTTTCGTCAAGCCAAAACAATAGATCGGTAGCTCTGCCCAGACTGACGCCATCTTGCCAGCCTGATTTTGAAACGTTCCGTGGTTTCCCCAGGCAGCGACTAAATGGTTGGCAGATCGACAGGCGCGATTCAGTGCACGCCGGTTCTGTTGACCCGTAGGGCACAAGGCAGCCTTTAGTAGTGTCGGGTGTGGAGTTCTGAAGGCAAACAGATTGACCATCACCATTTCCTGATAGCCCCAATCCTGTGCGAAGGCCATACAGCGGCGGATGGTCGGGTCATCTGCCGAGACATCAGCTGTACTGGGATTCAGGCCGATGAAAACACAGCGACCTTCACCACTGGTCCAGCGCCGTAAAAGCTGATAGCGATATTGTCCACATCGGCTGAAGCTGGCTTTTCGTGTAATACGCATCATGTAAAGAGTGTAGCTGCACGAATTCAATCGCGGCGTAATTCATCTCGTAGTCACGCCACGGCGTGCACGCATGGACAATTCCATCTTTTTACGGCGGGGAACCGAACAAAACCTTACGCAAACCGGATGGCACTGATGCAGATTGTAAAATTGTGCGAACCCTAACAGAATTAGTCAGATGAACTGAGCGACAGCGGCACTCTTTTCGCCTGGAACTATCTTATAATTCACTCTGCGCAAAAATTAGTACCTAATGCACCACGATTGATTTGAGGTTACCACCAGTGAATCCCGTTGAGCTAGTCCTACTCTTGTTACTTATGCCAGTACACGCTCACGGGTCCTGACAATGGGATTGTGTCCTCAGAAAACATTTACGCAGTGCTTCGACCAGCAATGCATTGATTATCCTGACGCCATCGCGCTCTGTCAGGATGCCGAGGTATTAAGCTATGCACAACTGTCCGAACTTGGTGATAGGGCAGTAGCGGCACTACGTGCTCAGGGCGTCAAGCCAGGTGCCAGCGTTGGTCTTTGCAGCGAAAGAACAGTTGCGATCGTGGCGACCATGATCGGTTGTTTTCGTACCGGGGCACGATTTGTTCCTCTCGATCCAGCCTTCCCGGAATCGCGCCTTCTCTATATGCTGGAAGATGCTTTCATAGAGTGTGTAGTGGTTGACAACATACAGTCATTTTCCAAATTGGCCCGTAACGGTACACACACTATCAGTCAGATTGAGTTGACTGATATCAGCGATTACACACCCTGTCTACCAACGCAAAGGTATACGCCGAATCCCACTGATAGCGCCTATGTCATGTACACATCCGGTTCTACGGGGCAACCAAAAGGTGTCGTTGTTTCCCACGGTGCACTGGCGTGTTACTGCCATGCTGATATTGATGTGTATCAGCTACGCAAAGATGATAGAACACTACAGTTTGCGACGTTGAGCTTTGATATTTCGATAGAGGAAATATTCCCCTCGTTGATGATTGGCGCCGCTGTGGTTCTACGACCTGTTGAACGAAGCGCTGCCCAGATAGAGCTGAGCGATATCATCGAGCAGCACAGGATATCGGCAGTGCATCTGGCGACGGGCTATTGGCATGAGTGGGTTGACCTCCTGTTGGCTGCCAAAAGCTGTGTACCGGATTGTCTCAGACTCATGGTGGTCACCGGTGATAAAGTATCCGTTGAGCATTACGAACGCTGGAAAACCCTCGCAGCGCCGACAGTGCTCTGGGCAAATGCGTATGGACCCACTGAAACTACTGTGTCTTCCACCGTCTTCATTCCACCGACCAACTGGAATGAGCCGTCGTTGCCTATTGGAGTGGCTCTGCCAGGCTATACAACGTACATTCTGGATGAGAACCGAAGACCGGTTACTGGCGCAGAGGTAGGAGAGTTGTACATCGGTGGTGGTGCTTTGGCCGATGGCTACCTTAACAAGCCGTCACTAACCGAGAAAGCCTTTGTGCCTGATCCGTTTATTGTGCCCGATGCAAATCCAGGTTCGGGGCTGGCAACACTGGACACACTGGATAATCAGATTACTCAGCCGGTTCCAGATAGTGTTCAGCATCGGATGTACCGGACGGGTGATCTTGCCAGTTGGCGGGATGACGGCAACATCGTTTGCGTCGGGCGTATTGATCACCAGATAAAGGTGGGCAGTTACCGTGTCGAACCGGGTGAGATTGAGAGCGTTTTAATGGCTTATCCGGGTGTCGATGAAGTTCTGGTGTCCGGTGAAAATCATAATGGTACGGTGCTGCTAACAGCGTACCTCGCTACTGGTGATTCTGAGGTATTGCCAGATTCACTGGTGGCGAGAGTTGAGCAGCAGTTACCTGAGGTTATGCGACCGACGCGTTATGCCGTGATGAAGTCGCTACCCAAGACTATAAACGGAAAAGTTGATCGTGCGGCGTTGTCGCTAGTCAAGGCTGAGTCTTTGCTATCCAGTGAAAGCTATACGCCCCCAACGACAGATACGCAATGCAAATTGTGCGCAATCTGGGCTGACGTTCTGGGTTTGCCCCGAGTAGGATTACACGAATGTTTCACAAGCCTGGGTGGTAACTCGCTAATGGCAGTGAGAGTGATCGCCAGGATGCACTCAGAGCTTGAAATCGTGATTTCCACGCGTGATTTCTTTTTTCTGGATTCCGTATATTCGTTGGCGGCACATCTCGAAGGTAAGGCTGTGGAGCGACAAGTACCTCCGCCTCAGCCGTCGTTTATAAACACTCGGAGCCGGCAGCTTTATACGTTGCTGCAAAAGCCTGAAAGGCACAATGATAATGGAATAGGTTTATTGATAGTTCCGCCTTTAGGTATCGAACAGAGGCGTGTGCAAAGGCCCTTACGTAGTTTCATGCAAAATCTGTCGCGTATGGGTTTTACAGTATTACGTTTCGATTGGCAGGGCACAGGCAATTCCAGCAGTGATAGTTGCCTGCTGGATAGTTATCATTACTGGGAAGACGACATTCAAGATGCAGCTCATCTGTTATCCGGCCATGTTCAGTCTTTAGATTTGCTGGCTATAAGAATGGGTGCTTTGATCGCTGCAAAAACAGACCTTGAACCCCTACCGATAAATAATAGGTATTTTTTGGACCCCGTTTTCGATGGTGGGCAGTGGCTGTATGAAATGGAACAGCTGCACACGGCGATTCGAGCGGATACCTTTTGCTTTCTCAGGCCACGACGAGCGAGGAATGATGGTCTTTCGGAATATGCGGGTCTCGTTTTAAATCAATTAATGAAGCATTCTCTCTCGAACCTCAAACTACCGAGGCTTTTACAAGCCGAGGAGTCGAATACTGCTACACACATCATAAGACCGAGAATAGATGCGTTGTCAGATTTGTCGATGTTGTGCAGTGAAGTGCACGAAGTAGAAGATTCGAACGATTGGGTCAGCCCTCGTACAATCACTCATGACATGCAGATCAATGATGCGGCTGTGTATGTGACAGATATCATGCTCGCACAACATGCACGCCAGAAACAACGACGGGCAGGTTCCTAGTCATGAATAATGCTGGAACACAATCGTTGACTACAGACTGCGGATTGCCTGACGAGCAGGCCTGTGTATTCGGAGATACTAATACCCTGACTGGTGTCTATACGCCTGATAGAACACAGTCAGGAACCTTGCGGGAAGATCTACCCTGTGCAGTGTACCTGACCGCAGGGCTGCTACATCATGTCGGGCCCTCTAGGTTGCACGTGGAAATGGCTCGAGCATTGTGCATGCGCGGTGTTGCCGGTTTCCGATTTGACCTGTCTGGTGTGGGTGATAGCGAAACAGGCAGCCTGGGTGGTTACTTTATGGAACGCTCTGTTCAAGAGGTTGTGCAGTGTATGGATTTTCTGCAAACAACGTATGGGCATAAGCGGTTCATCCTTTTTGGATTATGTTCAGGTGCTGACGATGCTCTGGCCACTGCGTTGCAGGATAAGAGAGTTGTAGGTGTTGCGCTGCTCAACGGCTATTCCTACAAAGCCGGCTGGTTCAAATTGCATAAAGTCATCGCGTTCTATTTACCCAGACTCATGTCGGTAAGCAAGATTCGCAATCGCCTGCGAGGGTTTGTAGCGCACATTAACAGACGGTTTGCTGTGGTTGACAAGGATGCGGATACCGCCTCAATGTCTCGCGCAGTACCGGATAGCGAAGCTGCTGGAAGTATGGTCTCATTGTTAAAACCAGACTTGAAAGTGTTCTCTGGTAACGTTGTGTCAGCCGAGGATCAAGCAGCGTTGAATGCGCTAGATGATGACTATCGATACGTGCCACCGAAAGAGCTTATGGCTAAAAACCTGAATCAGCTGTTAAGGCAGAATACGGACATGCTTTTCGTGTACACAGGCAGTGAATACGAAACTTACACCTATCAGGGGCAGCTGATGGCCATGTTCCCGACGCTCAAGAATTCTTCGTTAGTCACAGAGAAATACATCCGGCAATCGGATCACTCGGTCATACTAGCAGAGGACAGACGCCTTGTTATTGAAACAGTGAGCGACTGGCTCAACGTAGCCAGGTTCGACCGAGAATGCATGAAGGGCTGACCTGGATTATCCATGAAATCACGGGATGCCTAGCTCAGATGCTCCTTTGCCTTATTGGAGGTGTGATTCTTAGGCGAGACGGCTGCTAACAGATCGCATGCTGACTGGATTCACTAGCGTGCATGCCAGAAAATGGTTCTCAGCTGTCCGGCTACAGAGCTGATTTTTTCTCTTTCCACGTAGACATCCGCGTTCCCGTTGTCTGCCCTGAAAACAATAACGGGTGAACTGGCTATGCCGCCGCTCTTGAGTTCGGTGATACGGTCGTCCGCCGTGTGGATGTTTTGCGAGATTGTTCCATCGGACAGATATCGAACTGGCTCTGCGGTTTTTACAGATACGGTATACAGCCGGGAAATGGTAGCCAGTGAACAAGCGTCTGTATTGGCACTGTCGGTATCGAACGTAGTTGCCAGAATGGTGTCTTCAAAGGTTACAACACGAGATAGTGATTTTTCACCTGTGTCAAAATCTATCTTCCATCCTTGAGCCAGTTCCAGCGCATCTTTAGCCGCGTCCGAAATCGTTATATCCGCTGATCCTATGTCGTTGTCAGTTGCATCATATAGCTGACTCAGCACAATAGTGTCGGGTACATTTGAGGAGTCAATGGGCTCCATATTAGTATCGCGCATCATGAACAGGCTATTGTTGCTAGTCTCGTTCAGAGGATCTGTCCGGTTTCCTGATCCCAGCGTTACTGACAAGAACAGATCTGTACCTTCCCTGTTTGCTGCCACACTAGGTGCATAGAAAAACGGGTGATAACCCGTGTTGGAAAAATCTGAAAATCGCGACACAACCGGATTGTCATCGATATCGTCCAGGTCTATTCGCCATACCTGACCACCAAGGTCGCCGACGTAAATGCGATCAATCTTACCATTGGCATCAATGTCCAGTGGTGTTAAGTCAGAGGCAATTGAGTATTGCATACTCGCATGATTTGTACTGGTAACAGACCATTGCAAGGTGCCGGATTCATCCACCATGTAAATCGCGTTCCCCGATGCAGGGGTATGCGCATTAGTATCATCCAGGACGTCTGCATCGTAGCCTCCACCAAACACCAGCATTCGCTCCTTGACGCCTGCGTGGTTAACGCTGATCAGAGAGGGTTTGGACCAGCTCTGAGCCAGATCGCTAAAACCTGTTGAACCTGAATCAATCATCCATTCCAGTGAGGGGGCCATCGGATTGCTCACATCCAGTGCATAGTAAGCATTGCCACCGCGGCGCATACCAAACACCAGCAAGACTTTTTCGGAACCGTTGACGATGCCGTCCTCGTTAGCATCATCATGCCAACGGGTCAGTCCGCCATCCAGTCCATAGATATGGTCGTCACCTCTGACGGGATCCATGATCGCAGGTAAGTTGGACAGTAGCCTCTGAGGCATGAAGGCGAACAACTCACTACCAGCGCTATGATCATTCAGTGCCGTAGGGTCGGATGCATCAATTGCGTGCAGCAAACCCTGGTTGGTCATGGCGTACAACACGGTGCGGGTATCGTATTCGACCCTGACGTTGAGTGTATGCAGAGGGTCTCCCATCGGCGCAGTCTGCAACCAGTCCAGGCTTGTCTGACGTAGTGCAGACCCTGCGGGCAAGCCCATCATGGAGTCTGTGATCAGGGGGTTGGACGCATGTAACAGATGGTCAGTTGATGGCGTAAGGGCAACTCCGGAGGGCGGGATACTACCTCCTACATAGGTCAACAGTTTTCGCGTGCTCTGCGTCGTGATAATCTCAGACGCTCCACCTGCGGTCACAATATCGCCGTCGGCAGATGACGACCAGAAACTACGGGCTGCTCCGGCGAATTGAAAGGTGTTATCTATTAACTCCACTGCCGGCTGTCCCAGTGTATCAACAATACCTTCCGGTTCAATGAAGTACCCCTTTATATTACCTGACCATACGGGTCCGCTAGCGGGTTTGAAGAGGCTGAAAAACGCTCGGTTGTCGTTTGAGTAGCTTGCTCGGTCCACGTCTAGCGAGAATTGTGAGAAGCTTTGAGATTCAAGACCTATTTCGTTGATTGCCTCGCTGATGGCATCTACCAGCTCATCGGTAGCATTGGCCTCAAAGAAACTGCCATTGCCGTCTTCTGCCAGTCGTTGCAGGTAGGATTTACCCGGTCCATCGACATCGAACCCGACTGTGAAGGTGTTTACCACGCTGCCCGGTATTGCCGTGATCTGATCGGACGTTGCAAGCATCTTGACAATTTCTGGCCCACAATTTCCTTCTTGTTTACCTCCAGGACCCGCCGTAAAAATACTTTCGCTCAAATCCTCACACGATGAGTCATCATGGCCTAACGTCTCTTGCAGAACAGATTCTGTAATGCTGTCTGTGGGCTCACCATCTGATATGAGCACGATAGCCGTGGCCTGACAACTGTCCGCGATCGGTGAAATATAGGTTGCACCTCGCCACGCATCGGCATGAGGATATTTGCAGCGAGTACCGCTACCGGGTGTACTTCCGTCGGCGCTGGGCCCCGTTTCCCCGGAGTGTGTATCGCAGTCGTAGGTGGTGAGCCCATCGCAATCCTCGTTCCAGCAATAGTCGAAGTTACCTGGCTCGTTCACACCTCTGGCATAAGCTGTATCAGAAGGGGTGTAGCTGACAGACAGCGAGGCTTTGCTGTTCCCGTTCCAGTATCGCTCGCCAACCACATCCCATTGTTCCGGCTCGTGAGCAAGTGGTTGCTGCGCCTCCCTACCATCGTGCATTACCGGCCCACCGCGTAGATAGATGGCAGCTTCAGCCAGTGCAGCGACCGTGTTAGTGGCTCCTATGGCTTCGTGCCTTTCATATTGTTTGACAATGATATCGCGAACTGTAAATTGACCGGCCGGTATGGATGGATCAATGGTAGACGCATCGGCACTCAATTCGGTGACAGGCCAGCGGTTGCCCGATGCCACGCCGTTGAAAACGGATCCGATGCCGGCATTGATTTTGTCTATGTTCTCGTCAAGTACCGTATTCATCGCCGCTTTCAGCGTGTCAATTTTGGACGGCAGTCCGGATGTACTCGGCGAATTGCCGTAAACGTCATCTTCCATGCTGCCAGAGAAATCCAGCACAAACGCAACATTTGGCTTGTTCCCGTTTAACGACTTCGCGGTATAGACGTCGATATCGTCAGCCATTGCTTCGCTGCAGCCTGTTGCAAGCACAAGGCAGACACATACCAGCGCGCTCGCGAAATCAGCGAATCGCCCCGTGGCCTGTGGATTAGCCCGTAAATGTTGTCCAATGGTTTTCTTATGTACCTGACCAAGAAGGAACACAGCTACTCGGAATGGCCCTATAGCAGGGAGAGTCATATCGTCGTACTACGCGGTCTTTGTATGGATCACAGTACTCGCTAAATTCGTGCCAGATAGTTATTTGATAATCGTTAATCGGCAATCGGCAATCGGCAATCGGCAATCGGCAAGATGCCATACTGCCATTGAACCCATACGACTCTAGGGTAGTTCGAGGGCCAGACTCGTACCCGGTATTCCTGGCATTGCTGGCATTGCTGATATCAGACATGGAAACTGTGTTGTAGACTCGGCCCCTTGGATTCCATCTCGCTGAAAGCTGAGCTCGTGAGTAGATACCGTCCGCCCCAGCCTAAATCCTCGCCATATATAACGCGCGAAGGTTACGATGCCCTGGAAGAAGAGGAGAAGGCGATCTGGCTAAAACGCAGAGAAGTCACCGCCGCCCTCAGTGCTGCTGCAGCGGAAGGCGATCGTAGCGAGAATGCTGAATACCTAGAAGAACCCTCATTATCATACTTTGATATACTAAAGCATTGATATCTATATACTTTAGATTAGTATAAATACCCTTATTACGTACTATTTTATGACTGCAGAGTCACTCGATCATGTGTTGGATAGCCATGGGCCTCAGGCGGTGCGCAAAGTGCTGACGCTGCGGTCCAGTTTCCGCCCGTGGCAGGGTGACTATGGCACAGAGCTGCTTGGCAGGATCGCTTGATTTTCTTTGCATATTGGGGTGGCGGTGAACACGCGTGAGTGTAAGAAGCTAGAACGCCTCTGCCGCTATATTTATCACCTAGCACTATCTGCGGCGACTGGAGCTGACAGATCAGGACATTGTCAGAACGGACGGTGCATGCGGAGCAAAACTATCTCGCGGCCGCTTAATCTCCACGCGTGTGGGGAACGGCAGCTTTCCACTCCCCGGGAAACACAAACGCCCGGTTCATCCCCACGCGTGTGGGGAACGGTTAGGCCATTACCCTCACCATTGAGAAAGCTACGGTTCATCCCCACGCGTGTGGGGAACGGGTTTGGCTCGATTGGTTGGTGGTTGGTATGAACGGTTCATCCCCACGCGTGTGGGGAACGGACGATGTTGTCGTCATTGAATGGAGTAGGCATCGGTTCATCCCCACGCGTGTGGGGAACGGGGCTTTAGTAATCGCATTAATCTGTGTTTTATCGGTTCATCCCCACGCGTGTGGGGAACGGTTGTCATAGCAGACATTTCTGGGTGTTTCTATCGGTTCATCCCCACGCGTGTGGGGAACGGCAGATCAAGGCAGAGATAGACGTAAGGCTGACCGGTTCATCCCCACGCGTGTGGGGAACGGCAGCTCAAATAGATTCAAATTCAAGACTCGTACGGTTCATCCCCACGCGTGTGGGGAACGGATGTATGCCCCAAGTTTGACGAAAACGGAATCCGGTTCATCCCCACGCGTGTGGGGAACGGCTCTCTCCCTCTCTCTCTCCTTTCCTCCCCTCCGGTTCATCCCCACGCGTGTGGGGAACGGTCTATTTCTAACCTATTGAAAATTAATTGTAAAAGAGCAGTTTGACAATCTACCGATTTTCAGAATTGGAATCATCATCAAAAACAGAATAGGCAACAGCAGGTGAAAACTGTACCAGCCGAAGACCATCGGAATCGATTGGCATCCTTCTGTTTTCACCATAAGTGATGAAGTCAAACCCACTTTCAGAGTTCGTTTGCCAACTCATGACGACGTTGCCGTCCTCGGCCAAGCCGCTGATCTGTTCCCAGATCATTTCTCGAATGCGCGTAGATGTATTGCCGACATACACACCAGCGCGCACTTCGAGCAGCCACACGGCGAGTCTACCTCTGAGTCTTGGTGGCACACGTTCTGCCACAATGACGACCATGCTCATAACTCAGCCACTTCTATGTCCAGCATCTCCGATGCTATCTGGTTCAGGGATGGCCGGTGGCTGTGCTTCAGGTGCTGGAGGGGGTGGGGTGATGTCCCCCGCAGCAAGTACATCCTCAATCATGGGAATAAGACGATTCAATACTTTGGTTTTTCGAAATGCATCGCGGCATTTTATTCGAACTTGCCGCTCTGGTGAGCCAAGATTTGCTGCAGCCACCTCAAATGCTACAGGGACCACTGTTTCGAACTTTATTATATCGGCAATATCGTAGACGAACGACAGAGGTTTACCCGTATGCAGAAAACCAATGGCCGGTGCATATCCAGCGGCCAATACCGCAGCCTTGGTCACACCATACAAACATGCTGTTGCGGCACTTATGCATTGATTCGGGACGTCGCCAGCTAACCAGTTTTTAGGATCATACTTTCGACCCTTCCAGTTTACGCCATGTTGATTAGCCAATATTTCGTACGTCTTGCGAACGCGAGAGCCTTCGATTCCCCTGAGCTGATCAACACTTCGTCTTTCAGGTGGTGCTTCACCAAAGCGTAACTCGTACATGCGTCTAACCACTTTAAGCCTCAAAGACTCATCTAGCGCAAGGCTTGCCTGATAAAGAAGTTTGTCACTTCTAGCGCCCCCAGGCTGGCCGGCAGAATAGAGTCGAACACCCGCATCCCCCACCCAAATCATGAGTGTGCCAACTTGTGCCGCCAGTTTAATCGCGGCATGACTGACGCGTGTGCCGGGCTCGAGCATCAAGCACGCAACTGAGCCCACAGGAATCTGAGTGCGAATCCTGTCTTCTTTTTCTATAACCACAAATGCACCATCGCGCACATCAACCTGTGCGGTGCCGATGAACATCATGGAGCTTCGATTTTTGATGGGAATAGGTTTAAGCGGAAGGAAAGAGGCCATTTTTGTCAGCGGTGATTGTTCTATCAGTAACGCTTTATCAACATTAATCCATTGCCAAAGGCTTTAGCTTTTCCAAACCCTTGAGCTATGGCGGCAAGTAACTGCTTACTGTCCTTGACGATCATATGCCCTTCAAGATCCAGAACGCCAAAACGAGCATCGGATGCCCCACGGCGGGGTACACGTTGTGTACTGTACGACTGCGCCAAAACGTGTTCAGGCTCAAAGCCACACCTGTCACCTTGTTTGTCCATCCAATCGCGAGCGGCTGTTTGTGTTTTTTCGTCTCTT
>Ga0209831_1002203_pt1 | contig 17163 bp, 13 predicted proteins | sample Maine_Asex4_meta_FD_187451 | JGI IMG/M metagenome (GOLD analysis project Ga0209831, IMG submission 187451) | Marine algal microbial communities from Maine, USA - Maine_Asex4_metaG (SPAdes) (version 2) | ecosystem: Host-associated > Algae > Red algae > Unclassified | place: Maine, USA | collected...
ATATTACTACTAATGGAAAGTCGCCTGACCTAAATATTGCTAAAATAAAAACAGGAATGTATGTGGGGTCAAGTGTGGATGTACCTGTGAAAAAGGGTGAGGAGATAGTGGTGTATAAATATGTGGCCATTCTTGCTTCTTTAAACCACAGCAAGGAAGATTTATTAGAATTTTGTAAAGCAAAAGTTAAAAAGGCTTATCAAATAGGTTTCGATACTTTACTAAAGGATCAGAAAAAGGCTTGGGCCAAAAAATGGGAAGATAGCGACATTATCATTGAAGGAGATGTAGCTGCACAACAGGGTATTCGTTTTAATATCTTCCACCTCAATCAGACCTTTACAGGAGTAGACGAGCGTTTAAATATCGGTCCCAAAGGATTTACAGGAGAAAAATACGGAGGGAGTACTTATTGGGATACAGAAGCCTATTGCTTACCTTTTTATTTAGCTACAACGGAAGAAAAAGTCGGTCGAAATTTATTAATTTATAGATATAAGCATTTACCAAAAGCCATAGAAAATGCAGAAAAATTAGGTTTTACAAATGGTGCTGCGCTGTATCCTATGGTAACGATGAATGGGGAAGAATGCCACAATGAATGGGAAATTACTTTTGAAGAAATACATAGAAATGGGGCGATTGCTTATGGCATTTATGACTATATTCAATATACAGGAGATCAAGATTATTTGATAGATTATGGGATAGAGGTGTTGATTGCTATTGCTCGATTTTGGGCGCAACGGGTTCATTTTTCTGAACCTAAGCAACAGTATGTTATGCACGGCGTAACGGGGCCAAATGAGTACGAGAATAATGTCAACAATAATTGGTACACGAATTATATTGCTGCTTGGTGTATGAAGTATGCTAAAGAAAGTATAGCGTATGTAAAAGAAAAAGCACCTTATAAATACAGAGCATTAAAAGAAAAAATTGATTTTGACGAAGCGACTGAACTAGCTAATTGGACAGAAATTAGCAGTAATATATATTTACCAGAGGATAAAGAAAAAGGGGTATTTTTACAACAAGAGGGCTTTTTAGAGAAAGATGTAAAATCAGTAGATACCTTACGAGCGGAAGATAGACCTTTGAACCAAAAATGGTCTTGGGATAGAATTTTGCGTTCCTGTTATATCAAACAGGCAGATGTATTACAAGGTCTCTACTTTTTTGAAGATCAATTTGACTTAGCGACTATCAAAAGAAATTTTGATTTTTATGAACCTTTAACGGTGCATGAATCTTCTTTGTCTCCCTGTGTACATGTAGTCTTAGGTGCTAAAATTGGCAATACAGAGAAAGCTTATGAGATGTATTTGCGAACGGCAAGACTAGATTTGGATGATTATAATAATGACACAGAGGATGGTTTGCATATCACAAGTATGGCAGGTACTTGGATGGCGATGGTGAAAGGTATTGGAGGAATGCGGGTACGAGATGGCGTATTATCATTTGCCCCTTTTTTACCGAGTTCGTGGAAAGCGATTTCCTTTAAAGTTCAGTTTAGAGGTAAAACGGTATTAGTGAAAGTAGATAAACAAGCAACAAGCCTCCAAAATTTATCTGACGAATCTCTTACGATTAACTTGCACGATAAAGCTTATAAAATAGTAGCTAAACAAACGATAACTGTTTGAAAAGAAGTCAGATGTCAGACCGAATGAAAAGAAGTCAGATGTCAGACCGAATGAAAAGAAGTCAGATGTCAGACCGAAAAATAAATTTTTCTGTCAGAGGTCAGATTTATGACGTGTTCTTAGATGCAAATATGACGTGTTCCTAGACGTTAGCTCCTACGTAATATTGCGTCTAGAAACACGTCATATTTGCATCTAGGAACACGTCATAAATCTGACCTCTGACAGAAAAATTTATTTTTCGGTCTGACATCTGACTTCTTTTCATTCGGTCTCCCTTCTCCCTTCTTTTCAACAAAATATAACTCATGAGAATACGACTACTAATCTGTACTTTATGTTTATGGACCGCCTGTCAAAATAATTCGACAGCACCAGCAACAAAGCAGAACGTCTCCACGTCAGTTACGGCAGCAAAGGAAACAACTCCTCCCAAACCGATTGCACCCAATACACCTTTACCCAATATATCGGACATTCAGCAGCCCCAACCGCTAACGGTGTATATGCAAAAGCAGATGGCCGAAAAAATATGGCATTATAAAACAGCAATAGTCATTAATGACGAAGAAAAGAGTAAAGCATACAATGGGAAATGGGTGCAGTTTAACCCAGATAATACGCTAATGTCTGGTTACTATCAAGAAGCGGGAAGCCCTGGCAGATGGGTGTATGATGAAGGAAAGGATATTTTAACCGTAATGGAAGGAGGGGAACGACCTAACTACACCCAATGGAAAGTAAAATTTTCGGAAAATACCAATGATGTACAAATATGGGTGGGGACGACTCGTTTCCAAAATAATAGTACACAGATAAAGATGATGCGGTACGATAGAAAACCTGTAAGGAATTAGAGGGGTAGAGGAGAGGTTCTTTTTTTGAAAATTGAAAATTTTGACAAGTTTATCCATTGTACGAAAGTAGTTGACAGTTCGAGACCTTATTACACGGTCGCTTCCCGCGACCCTGTAATTTAAACTGCTAATTTCCAGTCAGATAAATTACAGGTCGCAGGAAGCGACCGTGTAATAAGGTTTCATATATCAACCGACTGGATAAACTTGTCAAAATTTTCAAAAAAAAGAACCTCTTAAATTAGTCTTCACTTATTAAAGAAAGAACCAATAGCCGACTCATAAAACGCTGCTGTTTTCAAAGCAGCCCAATCAGCAAGACTAACTGCCTTTAATTTAACAATCCAACCCCCTTCATAACAAGCTTCATTAATTAAAGTTGGTGTAGAGAATAGCGTTTCGTTCACCGCTACGACTATTCCGCCTATAGGTAGATAGTTGTCACTTGCTGCTTTATCAGATTCTAATACACAATAAAGCGCCCCTTTTTCCATCGTTTGACCAAGCGTAGGCAATTCACTAATCGAACTAATTGTTCCAACAAATTCCTGCCCAAAATCAGTCAAGCCGACTACAAATAAATCCGCATCTTGCCGCACCCAATTATTGAGGTCTTCGTCATAACGCGCATTGGTATCTACTTTTCTCATAAAACAAGCTTTTTTTTAATTGAGAATTGAAAATGGAGAATTGAGAATTCGCTAGACGTTAACTAGACGTTTTTTTTGAAACACAAAAGTCACAAAAGTCATAAAAGGGTTTTCACAAAAGGTTGATGTATGTTTTACGTTTTACAGGTATGCTTCAAAAATAAAAACTTTTTGTGAAAACCCTTTTGTGCCTTTTGTTCTCTTTGTGTTTCAAAAAAACGTCTAGTTACGTCTAATAATTCTCAATTCTCCATTTTCAATTCTCAATTCTCAATTCTTCTTTTTCATTTCTGCATAATATTTAAAGAAATAAGGAATAGTTTCTATTCCTTTATAATAATTAAACAAGCCATAATGCTCGTTAGGAGAGTGCAAACCATCAGAATCCAACCCAAAGCCCATTAGCACAGACTTAATGCCTAAGACTTTCTCAAATAAGGCTACAATTGGAATACTACCGCCGCCTCTTTGCGGGATAGGTTCTTTGCCAAAAGTTGCTTTCATTGCTTTTGCTGCTGCTAAGTATTCAATAGAGTCCGTAGGTGTTACCGCTGCTTCTCCTCCATGATGTGGGGTTACTTTTACTTTAACAGACTTAGGCGCAATCTTTTTGAAGTGTTTGGTGAATAATTTGGTGATTTCTTCATGCTTTTGGTTAGGTACTAGCCGCATACTTATTTTAGCAAATGCTTTAGAAGGCAAAACGGTTTTTGCTCCTTCTCCTATATAGCCACCCCAAATACCATTCACATCAAGAGTCGGTCTGATAGAGGTTCTTTCTAAAGAGGTGAAGCCTTTTTCCCCTTGAACTTTATCAATACCTAAATCTTTTTGGTATTCTTTTAAATTAAAAGGTGCAGCATTCATAGCCTTACGTTCTTTTTTGCTAATTTTTGCCACTTTATCATAAAAACCAGGGATGGTAATATGATTATTTTCGTCGTGCATAGAAGCAATCATCTTAGTCAGCACATTAACAGGATTAGCCACTGCACCTCCATAAACACCCGAATGTAAATCTCTATTCGGACCAGTTACCTCCACTTCTACATAACTTAAACCTCTCAAACCAACACTGATAGAAGGGCAGTCATTGGCAATAATAGAAGTATCGGAAATCATGACCATGTCGCAAGCTAACTTCTTCTTATTTGCTTTACAAAAAGTACCCAAATTATCCGAGCCAACTTCTTCCTCTCCTTCAATCATAAATTTTACATTACAAGGCAAATCGTCATTAGCAAGCATCGCTTCAAAAGCCTTTACGTGCATATAAAATTGCCCCTTGTCATCCGCCGAACCCCTTGCAAAAATGGCCCCTTTAGGATGTATCTTCGTTTTTTTAATTACAGGCTCAAAAGGGTCTGTATCCCACAAATCTAAAGGGTCAGGTGGTTGTACATCATAATGCCCATAAACTAAAACAGTTGGCTTGGAAGGATCAATTAACTTATCTCCATAGACGATAGGGTAGCCTGCTGTTTGGCAAATTTCTACATTATCCGCACCTGCCGCTTTTAGGCTGTCTGCTACGAAATCCGCAGTTTTAAAAAGAGCATCTTTATAGGCTGGATCTGCGCTAATGGAAGGGATTTTTAATAATTCTAACAATTCGTCCAAAAATCGTTTTTTATTTTTTTTGATGTAGGACTGTGTTTTTTTCATAAATTATTCTGGTGTAAAATGATTAAGCTAGAAATGAAAATTAGAATAGGAATAAAAATTAAAATTGAAAGTTCCGATCTTCATCAGCGGATTATCAAAAAGAGGATACAAGTTAATTTTTAATCATTTCTAATTAGGGTTGTTGAGCATATTTATTTATTTAACTATTTATAAAGAACTGATAATTAGAGAAATAGCCAAATAAACAGACTAAGAAAATAAACAACCTTACTTAAAAGTATTACAAAGATAAATGGGAATAGTTGCGCTACAAATATTAAGTGTACTCTAATTTTCGGTAGAATGTAGTAATATTAATTAAATTCATTTTTTTTAAACCTAAAAGAATTGCGAAGTATACTTATTGTTACAGGCTGAAAGTTGTTGATAGCCAAGTGCTTAAATAAAAACTTTTATTGGCTTATTAATTGAAAGAAATGCTACCTGTAAGTAAGTTTAACCTACAAGAAAGAAAAAAGGACCGTATTTTTGCACTATTATTCATACAAAAAAATATAGAGCATTTGGAAACTGTTAAAAAAGAAGTATCTAAAAAAGAAGGATCAGAGGACTTAGAGGATATGTTACCAATGGAGGAATTACAAGGAGTAGCACCTGTAGAAGACGAGGATGTTGATGATATGGATCTTGATGGTCAAGATATGGCAGAGGAGAAGGAAGTTGGGAAAAAACTGTATGATTATCAAGAAGCAGATTTAAATAAGATATTTGATCGTTTTCATAGTTGTGATCCCAATTACAACTTGTTGTATCAGTTACCTACAGGAGGGGGAAAGACGGTTATTTTTTCGGAGATTGCCAGACGGTATATCCGAGAAAAAGGAAAAAAAGTATTGATACTGACGCACCGTATTGAATTGTGTAATCAAACTTCAACGATGTTGTCGGAGTTTGGTGTTACCAATAAAATTATTAATAGTCAGGTTAAATCTTTACCAGATCAGGACCAATTCAGTTGCTTCGTGGCCATGGTAGAGACGCTGAACAATCGTTTGCAAGACGAGATGTTTACGATGGACCAAATAGGTCTAGTGATTATTGATGAAGCGCACTACAATTCCTTCCGTAAATTATTTAAGTTTTTTGAAGAATGCTTTATCTTAGGAGTAACCGCTACGCCTTTAAGTTCTAATAGAAAATTACCTATTAATAAAATCTACAAAGAATTAATTGTTGGTAGTAGTATTACTGCACTTATAGATAAAGGATTTTTATCTAAGGCTACAACTTATACTTATGATGTACGATTAGGTTCTTTGAAAGTGGGCATTAATGGAGATTACACAGTGAAGTCTTCGGAGGAACTGTACTCTAATGCAAAGATGCAAAATAAGTTGTTGTATGCTTATGAGCAACGTTCAAAAGGCAAGAAAACGCTTATTTTTAATGCGGGTATTAATACCTCTTTGCAGGTCTATCATACTTTTAAAGATGCGGATTATAAAGTTCGGCATTTAGATAGTACGGCTAGCAAGCAGCAACGAAAAGAAATATTACAATGGTTTAGATCAACTCCTGGCGCGATTCTTACATCTGTAGGTATCCTTACAACGGGTTTTGATGAACCGACTATAGAAACCATTATCCTAAATAGAGCGACTCGTTCTGTGAGTTTGTATTATCAAATGATTGGTAGAGGGTCAAGGGTGATTGGGAGTAAGAAATCTTTTGATGTAATAGATTTAGGAAATAATGCAGCGAGGTTCGGTTTGTGGGCAGCAGGTTTAGATTGGGATAAAATTTTCCGTTCTCCAGATTTCTTTTTGGATAATCTAATTACCGATGAAGAGATTGAGCGTAATTTCAGATATACTATGCCATCAGAAATGAGGGTATTATTCAGCAAAACCGAAAATGTTAGCTTCAATGTGGAAGAGGAACACAAGAAGGTTTCTTTGACAGGACTGAAAACGGTTACGGTATTGGATCGAGCGGTTGAGCAACATGCCAGTATGGTAGTTGAAAATAGTCCTAGTTTAGCAGAAGCCTTAGGTTTAGTCCGCTTACTAAATGATTCTATAGAGGATAGAGTTAGAAGATATTGCTACTGTATATGTAATAGTACTAAAAATTATCGCCTTTGGGTGCAAGATGAGTATAAGCGAAAGTTGAAGAGTCTTATTAGTCAGAAAATGTAATTTTGCTTTTTAGTATTGACTAAATATTTTTTAGGACTGTTCATTAGAGTGTATTAAACAGTCGTCTTTTATAATTTTGATTGTCAAGGTATTGTGTAAGTTTGAACTTAAATTTTTCCTAGTTTTTACTTAGTCAATATTTATTTGTTTAAATTGTTTATTTGTTTACTTAACACTTGCATCTAGTATGCCTAAACAAATAAACGGTTTAAACAAATAAACAACTACAATAATCCGCCCTCAGCTGCTAATTTTTCTAAATCTCTAATCAGCAATCTTTTTCGATTAAAGGTAAGTATATTTTTATCCCGTAATTCATTCAATACGGTGGTTACTGTCTGTCGAGAAGTTGCTGTGAAATTAGATATTTCTTGATGGGTCAACATCTTTTTAATTAAAGTTTCATAGCCTACTCTTTGTCCTTTCTTTTTGGCTTGATTCAACAAATATTCTATAATTCGGGTACGAGAATCTTTAAAAACAAGCGACTCCAAGCGTTGTTCCATATCAAGTATTCGGTCGCCCATCATCTTCATTATAAAGACTTGAAGCCCGTTATATTCTCGCATTAAAGATTTCATTTGTGCAATAGAGATAATGCAGAGTTGTGTATCTTCTACTACATAAGCAAAATCCTTTCTTTTAGGGATACCTACCAAAGCTAGCTCTCCAAATACTTCTCCCTTAGATAAAATGGTTTTAGTTAATTCTTTACCACCGTTTCCTAAACTGCCAATTTTGATACTTCCTTCTCTTATAAAATAAATTTTGTCTGCTAACTCATCAGGGAAATAAATGTATGATCCTTTTTTATATATTTTTTGAGTATGCGTATCTAAAGCACCAGTCCCTAATTTAATAGGACAAAATACATTGTTCAAGTCAAGGTTTTCTAAATACCATAGTGGTTTAGTATCCATTTTACACTTCTTTTTTAGAATTTAATTTCTAGGTTTTTCGTTCTTTTTTGATTGGTAATCAAGTCGTGATAAAACATTGCTACTTCCTGTTCCGTTTTGACGATTTGTGTAATACTTACCGTTTGAACTAGATAATTGTACCGATTCATCATGAAATCTATAGATGGATTTCCTTCGCCTCCTTTTTTATGTAATTTTAAAATGGCTGCCCTACTAAAATCAGTTCTGCCTTCAATCCACTCTGCAAACCATATTTTACGCTTTTCTTTCACCTCTTTTTCATATAGGGTAGTAGAAGACCAGATATGTTTCTCCTGTGGGTTCAAAGGTAACATATATTGCTGTTGTCCATCCCACCGAAAATCATACAACTTTTCTTTATCAAAGATTATCATGGTAAAAGGTTCAATGTTATCGAAATTATATTGCTGAAAAAATAAGTTAGCATTTTGATAATCAAAGAATTCTAAGACCATTTGACCTCGACTTATTCGATAGGGAAGTTGTCGTTCGTGTCGCTCAAATGCACCATTTAATAAGCAAACAAGTCGATTCGTATCGGAGAGCGCAATCCAAGTACCACCTGCCCCTTTATCTCTAGGAAATACTAGTTCTTGTCCATTTTTTGTAATACTACTAATATTCTTAGGGGAGCGTAAAGCGCTCTCATCTCGGTTGGAGGTTAGTATATAGCCCTCATTTTGAGGAAGGAAGGTAACTGTACACATAAGTAAGGAAAAGAGGTCAGAAGTCAGACCGAAAAATAAATTTTTCTGTCAGAAGTCAGATGTATGACGTGTTCCTAGACGCAAATATGACGTAATAGTTAGCGTCTAGGAACACGTCATACATCTGACTTCTGACAGAAAAATTTATTTTTCGGTCTGACTTCTGAACTCTGATTTAGATTATACATTTAAATAGGTCATTAACATATCATAGCGTTCTTTTAAAGAATCTTGGAATTCATTTTCTACAAAAGAAGCTTTTACTTTATAATTAAAGCGCTCGAAAGTAGCGATGATATGTTGAATATCAGGTCGATTTACTTTAATCGTAACATCCATTAAAAAAGGATCTGCATTCGTGGTGATAAAGGAACTAATAATATTCGCACTTTCAGACTCCACAATTCTGGCGATTTCCACTAAAGAGTAATCTCTTCTTTGCAATTCCAATACAATAATACTTCCAGACTCTGTAAAAGTGGCTGTAGCTGCAAAATATTGTAATAAATCATCTTGGGTGACAAAGCCAATATATTCTTCCTCCTCATTGATCACAGGAATTAGCGATAATCTTTGATTGGCTAAAACTTTCATCACCTCAAATAGATGATCCCGTTCCTTCACATACGGACGATATAAGGACAAGCTATAGGAACCTAAAGCTTCTGCTATATTATAATTGAGTATATCATCTTCAGAAATAACCCCTAATAATTGTTTATTATTGACGATAGGTAAGTGTCTGACGCTAAATTCATTCATTATTGCTAAGGCTTCTTCCCCCGTATCTGATGTTCTTAGCGGAATAATATCATTGGATATTAAGGTACCGGCGATCATAGTTGTTTATTTAATAGTTTTTGTAACTGTTGAAGAATTATTAATTAGATTTGTCCTCCTTTAAAAATACCTGTATGAAATAGCTATTTTTTTGCTAGTTTTCTTTAAAAAATCACTGAATAATCCTTTTATTGAGTTATTTTTTAGAGGAAAATAGCAGAAAAAGAGCATTTCAGATAGGTGTTTCTTAAAGGAGGACAAGTCTATTACTAATTATTGATTATTAACTAGACGAAATTAAACGTGTGATTTCGTCTAGTTAATAATCAATAATCAGTAATTAGTAATCTCAATAGTTATTTCAAGTTGATAGTTTGGGGGGTAAACTTTAGGGGATAATAGAATTGAGAATGGAGAATGGAGAATTGAGAATTCATTAGATGTTAATTAGGCGTTGTAAATATAATATTTGTAAAATGCTATACGGAACGTCTAATTAACGTCTAATGAATTCTCAATTCTCTTCATCGTAATAATTTTCTTTTCTGCTCTACAAATTCTTCAGAAGTTAGAAACCCTTTTTCTTTTAATTCTCCTAACCGCTTTATTTGTTCTAGTAAATTACCAGATATTTCTGGCGGTGGGGTACTTTTTTCCTTAACGGAACTTTCTAAGCGATAACCGTTTTCTTCAAATTCTTCAAATTGTTCTTGAATTCTTAGATAGGCTAAAGCATCATGTTCTTTTATTTTGTCAAAATCGCTAAATCCATTTTCGACAGCTTCGTTTAAATGATAAAATGCTTCCTCTATATTTTCTGTTATGGAATAAGCACAAGCAATGTTAAAATGGACCGCAACATCAGTTGGGTCAACTTTTAAAGCTTTTTCAAAGTCCGTAATAGCTCCTGTAAAATCATAATCTTTATATTTCGCTACCCCTAGTGCTTTATGCGGATTATTGGCACGGGAGGTTGGTGCGGTTCTTCCTGGTTTTGCTTTTCTATGATCCACATACCGTGGTTCTTTTCTTGGTCGTTCTCTTCTTTGTTGAGGATGGCTATTCGTTTCCCTTGTTCTTCTAGCATAAGGATCTATTCCATTATATTTTTTGTCAAATACTTGTTGATCCATAGAAAAAAGTAAAATAGCATCAACGATTCCAATAATACTAGATATAGTTCCTAAGGAAACAATGGACAGTAATACATAAAAAATTCCTAGACCCACCTGGCCAAGATAAAACCGATGCACCCCAAAGGCCCCTAAAAGCAAACCAAAGATGGCCGCTACATTTTTCTTTTTCATGGCTTTTATTTTATCTTATTAAAAGTTTATCAAGAGTCCAGTCTGTTTTTGATAAACCTGCTTTTTACACATATTGCTAAAAGTATCAAATTACTCCTACAAATTCAAGATTTTTAGATAAGAAACCAAATAAAATCGGATAGAAGGCAAAAAAAGAAGCATAAAATATAAAGTTGGAAGTTTAAGTTTGCTGCATCCTGTTAAATACCTTAAGTTTTATCAGTAAAGACAAGAAAATCAAAGGTCTTGTTGCGAAGAATTAACATTTAACGAAACATTAATCCTCCCTTAGGACAAAAGGATTTTTAAATAAACCCTTTTTTCTTATTTTGCCGATGTAAGTACTTAACTATAAATAATCGTCACTTTATGAAGGACTCTTTTTCCATTCTACTTCCTAAAAAAATAGTTCAATAAAGGGATTATTCAACGATTTTTTTTTTGTATAATGAAAAAATAGTCTCTTCAAAAGTGACGATTATTTATAGTTAGGTACTTAATGGTTCTTTAGGAAGTAACAAAAATTAAAAGATAAACAAAACACGCCTTATCAGCGGATTTTCAACAAACTGTTACCAATTGATTTTTGCACTTATCCTAGGAGTACTCTTAATAAGGACTGTACGAAGTCTTGAAAATCTGCTAGCGCAAAGGCTATTGCCTTGTGCTGACTATCTGGAAGGTTTTACCTTCCGATGTGAATGCTACTAATTTTTATCATTTATCCACCTGTCTACTCAAGGCAATAGCCTTGAAGATAGTCGGCACAAGGCAATAGCCTTTGCGCCAGCTAATACTTATAAACTTCTTACAACCCTTATTCTTAATCTAAATTACCTGTTGAAATGATATATATTTTAGCGTATGTCTGAAAAAGATCCGAAGGAAATACTACGATTATTGCGAGCAGATGATGCAGAAACGGTAAAAAAACTCTTTTACCAGTATTACCCCTTCCTATGCCAAAATATATATAGAATCGTAAAAGATCAAGCAATAGCAGAAGACCTTGCGCAAGATACTTTTTTTAAATTTTGGGATAAGCGAAACGATTTGAAAATTGAAACTTCTGTAAAGGCTTATTTGAGGCGAATGGCTATTAACGAAGCCCTTTATTATTTAAGAAAAAATAAGAAGTTTCAAAAAGAGGAGGTATCTGTATTGGAATTTGTGGAAACTACTACTAATGTAGAAGAACAAATATTGCACCAAGAGTTATCGGATAAAATAACAACTGCTATCAATTTATTGCCCCCTCGTTGCCAAGAGGTTTTTAAACTTTCTCGTTATGAAGACCTCACCTATAAAGAAATCGCTGCCCGTTTAGAAATTTCCATCAAAACAGTAGAAAACCAAATGGGTAAAGCACTCAAAGTACTTAGAGCTTCCTTGAAGCAATATTTAAGTATATTTGTTTTACTTTTGTCTCACCTTTAAGTTAGATTCTTCAATGAGTAAATGTAAAAATGAATAAATGAGTAAATTGGGACTATCGTTCTTAATAGCAGCAACTATCCTAAATGCTAGAATGCCAATATTTACTCATTTATTCATTTTTACATTTACTCATTCGACTTACTATAAACATTCAACCATTTAAATTAAAACAACATGAAAGAAGCCGTCATTGTGTCCACCGCCCGTACAGGAATAGGAAGAGCCTATAAAGGGGCTTTTAATAATACGAATTCTCCAACTATGGCTGGTTGGGCGATAGAAGCTGCTGTTAAGAGAGCGAAAATAGATCCAGCAGAAGTAGATGATTGTATTATGGGATGTGCTTTAACACAAGGATCGTCTGGAGGAAATATCGGTCGATTAGCAGCCCTATCAGGCGGCTTGCCTGTAACCGTTAGTGGCATGACTATCGATAGACAGTGTTCTTCTGGTATGATGGCCATTGCGACGGCGGCTAAGCAAATTATGTATGATGGCATGTCTGTAGTGATTGGTGGGGGTTTGGATTCTATCAGTTTGGTGCAGAACGAACACATGAATACGTACCGAATGATTGATAAGAATTTGGTTGCTAAACACAGACATGTGTATATGCCTATGCTAAAAACAGCAGAGGTAGTGGCTAAAAAATATGGTATTTCACGAGAAGCACAAGATGCTTACGGCTTGCAAAGTCAGCAACGAACTGCTGCAGCACAAGCAGCAGGTAAATTTGATGCAGAAATTATTCCTGTTACCGCTACCAAGGGTATCATGAATAAAGAAACAAAAGAAGTGCATTATGAAGATGTAACCCTCACAAAAGATGAAGGCAATCGCCCTTCTACAACTGCAGAAGCTTTAGCCGGACTAAGAACGGTGATAGATGGTGGAGTAATAACGGCAGGGAATGCTAGTCAATTATCAGATGCTGCTTCGGCTTGTGTTTTAATGGATGGTAAATTGGCAGAGCAAAGAGGTTTGGAGCCTTTGGGAGCTTACAGAGGCATGGCGGTAGCAGGTTGCGAGCCAGATGAAATGGGGATTGGTCCTGTATTTGCCGTTCCAAAATTATTGAAAGCAGCAGGTCTGAAAATGAGCGATATTGGTCTTTGGGAATTAAATGAAGCTTTCGCTGTACAGGTTATTTACTGTAGAGACCGTTTAGGGATTCCTAATGATTTATTAAATGTAAATGGTGGAGCTATTTCTATTGGTCACCCTTATGGTATGACGGGTTCTAGAATGGTGGCACATGCACTGATTGAAGGCAAACGTCGAGGTGCTAAATATGTGGTGTGTACGATGTGTGTCGGTGGTGGTATGGGGGCAGCGGGATTGTTTGAGGTTTATTAAACTGGTCTTTAGTATTTGGTCTTTAGTCTTTGGTACGCTCATACTTGGCATTAGGAATTAGCTAATACTTTCTTTACACTCGAAAGAGGAGAGTAATTTAAGTATTACGATAATATCCTAGCATTTGTAGGATGCCACTAAAGACTAAAGACCAATAGCTAAAGTCCAGCATAGGAAGGAAATAAGAACTATTTCTTTTACAAAAAAAGCAGCCTTGCAACACAGGCTGACCGAGAATAGCAACGATATGCCAAATTTTCAGAATTTGGCATATCTAAATGCAAGAATATTAGCGATTTACGCTAAAGTTAAATTTGCCAAATTCTGAAAATTTGGCAAATTAGCCAATTCTAGGTCAGCCTGAACAGCAAGGCTGCTTTTTGTTTATTGAGTATATTTCTATTCTCAATTTCAAACAACTATTTAAAGAAGGACAAGTCTAATAATTAAAACGATTGTTGTGTATATTTTTTAGCGTAGAATAGATTAAAACTAAAAAGAGTACTATTAAAACAAAAAGGTTTACTTTTGCTGCATCAAAAACAAATCTAATGAGCGCAAATCATGTCAAAAAAGTCAAACCGATCCAAATTACCTAAAAAAGGTAATACGAAACGAGAAGGGGAAGGACAACTCTATGATAAAATCATGCGAGAGAACCTTCAGCAATTATTTTTACCACTAGTTATTGAAGAGCTTAATTTTAAACTAAAGAGTTTTCAGCCGCTACCAGATAAACAACCAACGACGGTCATTCGAGAAACGGATGCATTCTTGGTCTTTAGCCATTAGTCTTTGGTACGCTTATGCTTGGCATTAGGAATTAGTTAAATTCTTTCTTTACACTCGAATAAAAAAGGCAAGGGCAAACTAAGGATTACGATAACACCTGTCACTTGGCAGACTGCCACTAAAGACTAAAGACCAATGGCTAAAGACTAATTAAGCATGTAGTCGTATATTTAGGGGAAGCTATACCGAAAATGCGAACAAAACTGGAATCATCAGAAGTTTTTGAAAGTTTTACCTTAGTGAGTGTTCGAAATTTTTCCCCTCAAAAATGGCTAGACGAGGAGGAACCCTCCAGAGTAATTATGGCTATTTTAGGCGATTACCAGAAGGAAAATGCAGCACTTGTATTAGTTGATATTTTTGATAAATTAGTAAAGGTTTGCAAGACAGATGTAGAATTAAAGAAATATCTAGAGCAATTGCTTATTATTTCAAGAATGCGTAATTTAGAGGAGTTAACCGTTAAATTATTAAAAGAAATGCCAATAACATTAGATCATAAAAAAAGCTATTTATATAAATTAGGCTTACAAAAAGCAGAGGATATTATAAAAAAAGCTACGGAACAATTAGCTAAAGAAAAAGTAGCACTTAAAGCTAAAGTAACTAAAGTAACTAAAGAAAAGGCAGCATTTGAAGCTAAAGCAGCTAAAGAAAAAGCAGCACTTGAAGCTAAAGTAACTAAAGAAAAGGCAGCATTTGAAGCTAAAGCAGCCAAAGAAAAAGCAGCACTTGAAGCTAAAGCAGTCAAAGCAGCCAAAGAAAAGGCTGCATTAGAAGCTAAAGTAGTTAAAGCAATTAAAGAAAAAGCGGCACTTGAAGCTAAAGCAACTAAAGAAAAAGTGATATTTATTGCTAAAACTAAAGCAAGCATCCAAAAAATGCAAGCCAATACGACTTTTTCCGATGAAGAAATAATGGAATTTCTAAATTTAGATAAAAAAACTTTCAAGCAATATGTTAAGGAAATAAAGGAAGAGTAGCAATAAAGTTAACTTCTAAATGTATTTATTGAAATGAATGGAAATTTTAGAAGGAGAGGATTTGATTTATTTTTATAAAAAACAAATCAAATTCCCCTCCTCTAAAGAACCTATGTGCCAAATATACTTTTACCTCCTCTTTTAGATAGAACAAAATAGAATTTCTTAGCGTCTTAATATAGAATTAGTAAGACCATAAAAGCGGTTAGAACTTTTAAATTCTAACCGCTTTTTTATTTTATTTATTAGTTGTCCGCTGTCTACCTATCTACCTCTTTTCCTTCTTTTCGACGAATAATCTCTTCCAGAATTCGTTATTTCTACGAATAAATTCTCGAATTTCAATAACTTGCTGTTTTTTTGAAAAATTTAATACTCAAGACAGGATTACGTGTCGGACAACTTCAATTGGTGTCCGACACGTAATCCCGTCTTGAGAAGTAACAAAAGAAGCAATTACATGGCCCATTTAATAGCACCTTCCTTATTAGCAGCAGATTTTACTCGACTAAAAGAAGAGATTGACATCGTTAATAAAAGTGAAGCAGATTGGTTACATTTTGATGTGATGGATGGGAGATTTGTACCAAATATTTCTTTTGGCATTCCCATTTTAAAAGCAGCCAAACAAGTATGCACCAAACCAATTGATGTACACTTAATGATAGTAGAACCAGAAAAATACATCGAAGATTTTCGAGCAGCAGGGGCAGATATAATAACGGTTCACTACGAAGCTTGCCCGCATCTACATCGAACCATCCACCAAATTAAAGAAACAGGGGCGAAAGCAGGAGTCGCATTGAACCCCCACACCCCAGTAAGCGTATTAGAGAACATCATAGAAATAGTTGATTTGGTTTGCTTGATGTCTGTGAATCCTGGATTTGGCGGTCAAAAGTTTATTTACAACACCATCCCCAAAGTCAAACGACTATCTGATATGATTATAGTGAAAAATGCGACGGCATTGATAGAAATCGACGGAGGCGTGGGTTTACAAAATGCAGAAGCCTTATTAAAAGCAGGTGCTAGAGTGCTAGTAGCTGGGAGTGCTATTTTTAAAGCAGCCGATCCAATAAGTACTATTCAAAAAATGAAAGCCATCGGTCGAGCGCAGTATATGGTATAGGGTAAGCTTCTATAAAAGAAAATTTTTGAATTTTCTTTTATAGAAAATCACAACTCGCAACAAATAAAAAAAATGAAACAACTCTACATATTCCTACTATTTACTTTTTTCCTTACTTCACTTCAAGCCCAAACTAGAGATGCAACAGTCTTTGGAAGTATTAAAGATGCCGTATCGGAAGAACCTATTGATGTAGTAACCGTCTATATAGAAGGAACGAATATCGCTGTAAATTCCAACCAAGCTGGCTTTTATCGGATTAAAGTACCAACAGGAGTACCGATAACAGTGGTATTTTCCAGATTGGGCTATAAAGTGGCGACTACAGATGTTCCTGCGATGTTGAGTGGCGAAGGGCGGCAAATAGATATTGCTATGGCACCAGAGGAATCAGATGTGGAAGTGGTTGTAACAGAAAGTAAAATTGAGGAGGCTGGAATTATCCGAGAAGAAGTAACCGAATTGAGATTATTACCATCTACAACTGGCAATTTAGAGAGCGTTTTGCCTTCTATTGCTTTGGGAACAAGTAGCGGTACGGGGGGAGAATTAAGTTCTCAATACAATGTAAGGGGCGGAAATTACGATGAGAATTTAGTGTATGTAAATGATTTTGAAATTTATCGACCACAATTAATTCGTTCTGGCCAACAAGAAGGTTTAACCTTTGCGAATCTGGATATGATTAGTAATCTAGCATTTTCGTCTGGTGGTTTTCAAGCGAAATATGGGGATAAATTATCCTCTG
>Ga0209831_1002206_pt1 | contig 17152 bp, 17 predicted proteins | sample Maine_Asex4_meta_FD_187451 | JGI IMG/M metagenome (GOLD analysis project Ga0209831, IMG submission 187451) | Marine algal microbial communities from Maine, USA - Maine_Asex4_metaG (SPAdes) (version 2) | ecosystem: Host-associated > Algae > Red algae > Unclassified | place: Maine, USA | collected...
TTGCTCAGGAGCGGCGACCTGCGTTTCGTGAACCGTCCGCAGCGCGACAACCTGACGCTGGAGGCGGACTACCAGTACGCCGGCTTCGTCGCCCCCGAGCAGCGCGTGGCCGAAGGGCGGCAGGTGGGCGCCGACTACATCGTGTCCGGCACGCTGCGTTCGATCCAGAAGCGCCAGCCGGCGCAGTGGCGGCTGAACAAGAAGCGCTACACCTACTACAGCATGACGCTGGAGCTGACCGAGCTGGAGACCGGCGAGCTGGTGTGGGCGGATTCCGTCGAGCTGGCGCGCGAGCTCTCGCAACCGATCCTGCGCTGGTAGGCGCGGGCTCGCGGGCGCGGATTCTCTCGCCATGCACCGCTCGACCGGCCGGTCGGTGCCGGCAGCCGCGCGCACGTTCGTGCTGACCGGCACCCTGCTCCTCCTGCTGGCCCTGGGTGCGACCGGCTGCGCCAGCTCGGCCGCGATCGAGCGGGCGCGGGGCGATTTCCGGACCGGCAACGCCGAGGCGGCCCTGCAGGGGCTGGCGAGCGACAAGGTGGCCGAGCGCGATCGGCTGGTCGCGTTGATGGAGGGCGGGCTGATCGCGCAGAGCGCCGGGCGAATCGACGACAGCATCCGCCGGTTGCGCGAGGCGGCCGAGCTGATCGAGCGCATCGACGCGGTGTACGTCGGCGAACAGGGCGCGGCCCTGGTGGTCAACGACCGGGTCACCCGCTATCGCGGCGAGTACGCCGAACGGCTGTGGATCCGCACCGTGCAGATGCTCAACTACCTGGTGCTGGGCGACTGGCAGGGCGCGGCGGTGGAGGCCCGCCAGGCGATCGAGGTGTTCGAACGCTACGGCGAACCGCTCGCGGGCGACGTGTTCACCCGTACGCTGCTGGCACGCGTGCTGGATGCGGTCGGTGACCCGGGGGCGGCCTCCATCGAGTACGGACACGCGTTCGAGCAGTCCGGCGGCCGGTCGAGCGTGGCCGCGCTGGCACGCCCCGCGGCTGCACGGGCCGGGCGTCCCGAGGATGTGAAGCGCTACGACGAGGCGCTGTCCCGTGCGACGGATGCGGTCGCGCGGGCCGCCATGCCACGCTCCGGGCAGGGCTCGCTGCTGCTGATCGTGGCGACCGGGCAGGTACCGCCCAAGCGCGCCGGCAACCTGTTGCTGGCGCCGGACCTGCGCATCTCGTTTCCCTACTACCCCGACTACGTGCGCTCCGCGATCGGCGAGACGCTCGAGGTGCGGGTGAACGGCCAGCGTGCGGCGATGGCACCGATCGTCACCCGTCTGGGCACGGTGGCCGAAGCCTCGCTGGCCGCTCGTGCGAAGGGGGTGGCGGCGCGACAGACGGTGCGTGCGGTGACCAAGCAGGGCATCGGCGCGGCCGCCTCGAAGGAGAACGAGGCGCTCGGCCTGCTGGTCGGGGCCGCGCTGATGTTGCTGGAGGAGGCCGATACCCGGGGCTGGCAGACGCTGCCGGGACGCTGGGCCCTGGTCGAGCAGGCCCTGCCCGCGGGCGAGCACCGGCTGGAAGTGCGAGCCGGTCCGGACCGCCGTGCCGTGCTGGAGGCGGTGCCGATCCGGGCCGGGGCGACGTCCGTCATCGTGCTCGGCGACGGTCCGGGCGGGTTGTCGCGGATAACACCGCTGGCATCACCGCCGGCGCCACCCGGACCGGTTCCCGTCGTCGACGAAGAAGACGGCGCGACCAGGGGCGCTCAGGTCTCTTCCTCGTCCCGGTAGGCGCTCGCCGGCTCCCCGACCACCGCCTCGAGCACCTCGGCCGCGGACATCCGGTCCAGACGATCACCGGCGTCGGGGTCCAGGTGCGTGGCCGGGCCCCGATCCCCGTAGGCGGCCTCGATCACCGACTCGCCCTGGGTGATCTCGTCGGTGGACATCGAACCGTCGTCGAAATCCAGCGGCTGCAGCTCCGGTTGCGGGTCCATCAGTCCATCGGTCACGGCCAGTTGCTCGGCCCGGTCGCTGCGCGGGCGAGGGGTCGTCGACAGCCCGTCCGCCGGATCCGCGTCGTCCTGCCGGACGCGAGCGGTCTCGCCCTTGTCGGCGATCGGGATCGTCGGGTCGCTGATCGAATCGTTGCCGGTGTCGGCATGGGGGTCGTCCAGGGCGACGCGTTCCGCCTCGCGGCTCGGCTTGTCGGTCATGTCCTGTCTCTCGCAATGAAGGCCCGCGCTCGCGAGCTACCCCGTCGATTCTCGCTGCCGGATGCGGTGGCGCGTTCCGTCCTCGGCGTTCCTGCAACATCGACAGGTGCGGACGGCGAGGGGGGGCACGCATGTTCGGTCACGGCCGGCTGCAGATATTTCCCTTGGAGTCGATATTTGGGTTATAAATCCCAATCAAGTGGGTCAGCGATTCCCCGAATCCGCCGGGCCTGCGCTCTTCGACACCCTTCAAGGAGACCGACCGATGCGACCGATGACCGCTCTGACCCTGGCCCCCGCACTGCTCGCGGCACTGGCGCTCGGCGCCTGCAGCTCCGACGATGACGGGCCGTCCGGTGCCGCCGGCACCAGCGAGCTCAACCCGGACCTGACACCCGAAGGGCCGGTGTCCAGCACGCCGGGCGGCGACACCACCGCCATAGCCGGCCTGTGGGACGCCACGCGGGAGATCACCGTCACCGACGGTGGCGAGACCCGCACCGGCGACGACATCGCCTACGTGCAGATCAGCGACGACGGGCTGTGGACGTACCACGACTACGCCCAGGACGTGACCGGTGACGAGAACTGCTACCGCACGGTCGGCGCGCGCACGCTCACGCCCGAGGGCGGCGACGACTACAGCCTCGCCGGCGAGGAACAGGCGTGGACGCTGAGCGCGAGCGGGGACGTGCTCACCACGCGGCTGGGTGCCGAGGGCGAGGTGATGAGCTGGCCGCGTGCCGGTGCCGAGGTCGACCTGCAGAGCTTCGACGAGTGCACGGTCGCACCGGGTGCCGATCCGGTACCGGGCGAGCGGGATCCGGGCTGATACCGACCCGGAGCGTGCGATCAGCTCTTCACCCTGACGTACGTTCCGGACCCTGACGTACGTTACGGGGGCGCCTGTGCCCGGAACGTACCGCTGCATCTCGCCTCGAGCCGCTTCCGCAAGTGGTCAGCTCTTCACCCTGACATACGTTCCAGGGGCATCGCACAGCACCTCCAGCTCCCCGTCCCCGGGCGTACGCGCGGCGATCTGCTTACCCGACAAGGGCGCCAGCCAGCGGTCCCAGTCCTCCCACCACGATCCCGGGTGCTCCTCGGCCCCCTCCAGCCACGCCTCCAGTTCCGCAGGGGCGTCCTCGTTGATCCAGTGCTGGTACTTGTTCGCCGCCGGCGGGTTGATCACGCCGGCGATGTGACCCGAACCCGCCAGCACGAACCGCACCTCGCCGCCGTACAGTCCGGTGGACTTGAACACCGAGGGGTAGGGCGCGATGTGATCGTCCTTCGCGGCCTGCAGGTAGATCGGGATGTCGATGGTGCCCAGATCGATCGGCACGTCCCCGAGGGTGATGCCGCCGGGCCGGGCCAGGTTGTTCTCGACGTACATCTGCTTGAGGTAGTACAGGTGCGTCTCGCGCGGCATGCGCGTGGTGTCGGCATTCCAGTACAGCAGGTCGAACTTGAGCGGCTCCTTGCCCAGCAGGTAGTTGTCGATGTAGAACGACCAGATCAGGTCGCGGGCGCGCAGCAGGTTGAAGGTCTGCGCCATGTCCCGGCCTTCGAGGTAGCCCGAGTCCTTCATGCGGTGCTGGAGATTGTCCAGCTGCACATCGTCGGCGAACAGCTTCAGGTCGCCGGCTTCGGAGAAATCCGCCTGCGAGGCGAAGAAGGTGGCAGCCTTGACGCGCTCGTCGCCGTTGGCCTTCATCCAGGCGAGCGTCGCCGACAGCAGGGTGCCACCGATGCAGTAGCCGATCATGGTGACCTCGCCGCGCCGCTCGTCGCGTCCGGTCGCCCGGTTGACCGCGTCCAGCGTCTCCAGGATGCCTTCGCGCATGTAGTCCTCGAAGGTGCGCGCGCCCAGCTCGCCATCCGGGTTGACCCAGGACATCACGAACACGGTGTAGCCCTGCGCGACCGCCCAGGCGATCAGGCTGTTCTTGGGCTGCAGGTCCATGATGTAGAACTTGTTGATCCATGGCGGCACGATCACCAGCGGCCGCTCGTGCACCTGCTTCGTGCTCGGCGAGTACTGGATGAGCTCCACCAGCGCGTTGCGCCACACCACCTTGCCCGGCGTGGTGGCGACGTTCTCGCCCAGCTTGAACGCATCCGGATCGTTCATCAGGATCTTGAGCTGGCCGGTGTCCGGGTCCAGGTCGCGCTGCAGGTTCTTCATGCCCTGCACCAGGCTCTGCCCGCCGGAATCGACGATGCGCTGCAGCACTTCGGGGTTGGTGAGCAGGAAGTTGCTGGGCGAGAAGGCATCGGCCAGCAGGCGGGTGTGGAACACCAGCTTGTCGTGATCGCCCTGGTCCAGCCCCTCGATGGAGGCCATGGTGTCGACCAGCCAGCGCGAGGTGATCAGGTAGGAGCTGCGGATGTAGTCGAAGGTGGGGTGCTCGGCCCAGGACTCGTCGCGGAAGCGCTTGTCCTTGCCCGTCTCCTTGGCCGGGTCGCTCCCTTCCTGCCGCGCGCGAGCCTCCAGCTCGCGCGTGGCGGTCGATTGCCACAGCGTCATGTGTTCCTGCCACAGCGCATAGTTCGAGCTGATCAGCTTCTGCGGATCGATGGCGAGCTTCTCGCCCGCGGCCAGGAAGGCCGGACCGACGTTCATCGGGTCCATCTCGCGCTGCATCGGCGCCATGGACTCGGTCAGCATTCGCTGCGACTGCGCGAACAGCTCGTTCATCGCACTGGCCTGCTGCGTGAACAGCTCGCCGGCGGTGCGACCGAACTCGGCGAAGGCGGCGCCCGGCGAATCGTCGGACGCGGCGCCGTCCGATTCGTCCGAGGCCTTCGGTCCGGACTTGCGGGTGTCATTCATGGGTTCAGCTGTCCTGGTCGGCACGGCCGGATGGCGCACCCGGATCGTCGTCGGTTCGCGCGGCTGCCGCATCGGTCGCATCGGCATCGGTACCGGCCTGCGTGTCGGTGCCGGTATCCGTATCGGACGTGTCACCGGAAGCGGACGGTGTGCCCTTTCTGAAGATCGACTCCCAAACGCTCAGGTTCTGCTTCATCAACCCCTGCATCGCATCCACGGGACCGCTGCTCAGCACGCTCGCCATCTGCTTCTGGAAGGTGCTCTGCTGCGCGGTGAAGGTCTGCACGCTCTGTTGCAGGTAGTCGCCCATCATGTGCTGCATGGGGTTGCCGTAGAAGCGGATCAGCTGGGTGAGCAGTACCTGAGGCAACAGCGGATCGCCGGACTGTTCCTGCTCGACGATGACCTGCAACAGCAACGCACGCGTGATGTCCGCATCGGTGGTGTCGTCGACGATGCGCACGTCCACACCGGACACGATCAGCTCGCGAATGTCCGACAGCGTCACGTGACGGCTCTTGACCGTGTCGTACAGGCGCCGGTTTGCGTACTTCTTGATCAGTCGGGGCGAACTCATCGATCCTCTGGCTCGGCGAACGGGGGAGGCCGTCCGGTCGTCACGAGTGCAGCGGGAATCGCGTCGTACCGGTCGGACGAATGGTACGGGTCGGAACGCCCCCGCGCAGCCGTGATCCCTGGATCACGGCTGCGCGGAGACGGTTCCCGCATCAGCCCTTGCGGGTGGATGCGGTCCCGGCGCGGCGCTTGCCCGCGTTGGCACCCCTGCCGGTCGCCTGCTTGCCGGCGGCGCGCTTCGTGGCTGCGGCGGACTTGCCCGCGGCCTTGCTGGCAATCTTGCCGGTCGCCTTGCTGGCAGTCCTGGCCGTGGCCTTGCCGGCCGTCTTGCCCGCGGCCTTGCTGACCGTCTTGCCCGCGGCCTTGCTGGCGGTCTTGCCCGTGGCCTTGCTGGCCGTCTTGCCGGTCGCCTTGCTGGCGGTCCCGGGCTCGCTGGCCGATGTCGAAGCCTTGGTGGTCGTGGCTGCCGATTTTTCGGCTGTCGGCTCGGTGGCAGCGACACGAGGGGTGTGCTTGACGGGTGCATCGTCCCGATGAACGGTCTTCGCAGCGACCGTGGGCCTGCCGCCGGCCATCGATTCGTCGCTGGCCGCATCGGTGGCGGCAACGGCGTGCGAGACGGCCCTGTCGGCCGTGTTCGCCGCCAGGGAAGTGGTGCTCATCGTCAGGTCGCGCATCTCGCCGACGATATCGGCGTACTCGCCGGCACGCTCGCGCGCCTTGCTCACGAGGGTGCGGGCGTCGGCGCTCTGCTGCGCGAGCATCTCGCGCGCATCGGTGTGCGCGACCGGCAGGCGCATCTGCGCGAGCGTGAAATCGATGATGTCGCCCATGAGGGCGTAGTTCTGGCGCGTCAGCCGTGCGAACGTGCTGCCGGCGGCGCGGGAAAAGGCACGTGCCTGTGCGCTCTGCTGCTCGCCGATCCGGGCAGCGCGTCGGGTGTTTTCTTCGAGATCCATGCGGGAGTGCTCCTTGGCCGGTTCGTGAGTGAGGGGTCCCCGCGTCACCGGCAAGATGACGCGGGGGAGAACGCGCTTTCGTGATCCGGCACGACGTGCGTGCCGGAGTCGAAAGGTCCTAGTCGGCCTTGATGGTGGAGGCGGCGTAGTTGGTGACGGCCTTCATGTCGCGGGCAGCCTCTTCCGATGCGTTCTTCATCTCGTCCGAAACGCTCTTCATGGTGGCGGTGGCCTCCTCGGAAACGCTCTTGGCGCGCTCGCCGAAGCTGTTGGCGATCTCGGCGTACTCGTTGGCGCGGACGGACATCTTCTCGTTGAATGCCGACACTTCAGCCATCTGCGTGTTGGCGATGTCGCTCATCTCGCCACCGGCGACCGGCAGACGGGCCTGCTTGAGCGTGTACTCGACCAGGTCGCCCATGACCGCGTAGTTCTTGCGGACGACGCTGTCCATGGTCTCGACGGCGAGCGCACCGAACAGGCGCATCGGCTCGAAGGCGCGGGCCTGCAGGTCGGTGGCCTTCTTCATCTGGTCGTTCATGGTGGCGGTCGCTTCGTTGATGGAAGCGTTGGCCTTGTTCTTGGCAGCGGTAGCGTTGGTCATGGGGTGTGTTCCTGTGGTGCGTGGGGTGAAGGGCATGTCTTGTTGCAGTGCATCATAGAGACGGTGATGTTGCGGTGCAAGAGGAATTGTTCATATCACGAGAACTGTTTCGCAATGTCATAAACGAGAAAAGGCCCCGCAGCGTTTGCCATGGGGCCTTCTTCCCGCATCGAGAGCCGTTTACCGAATCTGTTGCGGTGCAACAGCCCCGATTCGGAAACAGCCGGCGATCACGCCCGGCGTCAGTCGCGCGCCACGCACATGGCGATGCCCATGCCGCCGCCGATGCACAGCGTGGCCAGGCCCTTCTTCGCGTCGCGTCGCACCATCTCGTGCAGCAGCGTCACCAGGATGCGTGCACCCGAGGCGCCGATCGGGTGGCCGAGCGCGATCGCACCACCGTTCACGTTGACCTTCTCGACATCCCAGCCCAGCTCCTTGTTGACCGCACAGGCCTGGGCGGCGAACGCCTCGTTGGCCTCGATCAGGTCCAGCTCGTCCGCGCTCCAGCCGGCCTTCTCCAGGGCCGCCTTGCTGGCCGGGATCGGGCCGGAACCCATGATCTCCGGATCGACCCCCACCGTGGCCCAGGAGACGATGCGCGCGATCGGTGCGCAGCCACGCTTCGCCGCCTCGTCGGCGGTCATCAGCACCAGGGCTGCCGCGCCGTCGTTCAGGCCCGAGGCGTTGCCGGCGGTGACCGAGCCGTCCCTGGAGAAGGCGGCGCGCAGCTTGCCCAGCGTCTCGGTGGTGGTGCCGTGCTTGGGGTACTCGTCGGTGTCGACCACGTGCTCGCCCTTGCGGGTGGAGATGGTCACCGGGGTGATCTCCTCGGCGAAGCGGCCGGCCTTCTGGGCCGTCTCCGCCTTCTGCTGCGAGGCGGCGGCCAGCGCGTCCTGCGCGTCGCGATCGATCTCCCACTTGCCGGCCACGTTCTCGGCGGTGGTGCCCATGTGGTAGCCGTGGAAGGCGTCCCACAGGCCGTCCCTGATCATGGTGTCGACGAACTCCATGTCGCCCATCTTCTTGCCGGGGCGCAGGTTCGCGCAGTGCGGCGACAGGCTCATGTTCTCCTGACCGCCGGCCACGATCACGCTCGCATCCCCCGCCTTGAGCGCCTGCATGCCCATGGCCACGGTGCGCAGCCCCGAGCCGCACACCTGGTTGACCGTCAGCGCGGTGCTGGAGGCGGGGATGCCGGCGCCCATCGCCGCCTGGCGGGCCGGGTTCTGGCCGGTGCCGGCGGTCAGCACCTGGCCGAAGATCACGTCCGAGACATCGCCGGCCGGCACGCCGCTCCTCTCCAGGGCGGCCTTGATGACCAGCGAGCCGAGTTCGCTGGCCGGCACGGTGGCCAGCGCGCCGAGAAAGCTGCCGATCGGGGTGCGGGTGGCGGCGGTGATGACGATGTCGTTCATGCGTGCTCCTGTCGAGAGTGAGGGTGGCCGCCTCGTGCGGCGGCACCCGACATTGTCCACGCCCGGACCGGTCTCGACCCGCTGCGCGAACGAAGATGTCCCGGACGCTGGGCGTCGGGCGATGGACGTGAGACAGTGCGGCGCACTGAATCGGTGTCGTGACGTTTCATCATGACATCCTCATTCCGGTGCGGTCGACCCCGCACCCCTGATCGGGAGAACGAACGATGGCCAGACTGGCAGTGGTGACCGGTGGCACGCGCGGTATCGGTGCGGCGATAGCGGTGAACCTGAAGGAACTCGGCTACCTGGTGGCGTCCAACTACGCCGGCAACGACGAGCGGGCGAAGAGCTTCTCCGAGCAGAACGGCATCCCGGTGTTCAAGTTCGACGTCTCCGACCACGAGGCCTGCAAGGGCGGCATCGAGAAGATCGTCTCGGAGCTCGGTCAGGAGGTCGACGTGCTGGTCAACAACGCCGGCATCACCCGCGACGGCACCATGCACCGCATGTCGCCCACCGACTGGCAGGCGGTCATCGACACCAACCTGGGCGGTTGCTACAACACCTGCGCCTGCGTGATCGACGGCATGCGCTCGCGCGGCTTCGGACGCATCGTCAACGTCGGCTCGATCAACGGCCAGGCCGGCCAGTACGGCCAGGTCAACTACGCCGCCGCCAAGTCCGGCATCCACGGCTTCACCAAGGCGCTGGCCCAGGAGGGTGCCGCCAAGGGCATCACCGTCAACGCCATCGCCCCGGGCTACGTGGACACCGACATGGTGCGCGCGGTGCCGCCGAACGTGCTGGAGAAGATCGTCTCGCGCATCCCGGTCGGGCGGCTCGGCACGGCCGAGGACATCGCCCGCAGCGTGGCCTTCCTGGTGGCCGACGACGCGGACTTCATCACCGGCTCGACGCTGTCGGTCAATGGCGGGCAGCACATGTACTGAGCGCCGCGGCCCGGCCGGGGCGAGCGTTCCCGGTCCGGCCGGCCCGGCCGGTGGTGCGGCCGCCGCGCTACTCCATGAACCAGCCGTGACTGACCACCATCGACTGGCCGGTCAGCGCGTTGGTGGGGAAGGCGGCGAACAGGTGGGCGATCGCCGCCACGTCCTCCACGGTGGTGAATTCCTGATCCACCGTCTTGCCGAGCATCACGGTGTCGATCACCTCCTGCTCGGAGATGCCCAGCGATTTCGCCTGCTCCGGAATCTGCTTCTCCACCAGCGGCGTCTTGACGAAGCCCGGACAGATGACGTTGGCGCGCACGCCGTGCGCCGCCCCCTCCTTGGCCAGCACCCGGCACAGGCCCAGCAGGCCGTGCTTGGCGGTGACGTAGGCGGCCTTCAGCGGCGAGGCCTCCTTGGAGTGCACCGAGCCCATCAGGATCACGCTGCCCGAACCCTGCCGGTACATGTGCGGCAGGCAGGCGCGGCTGGTCAGGAACGCCCCGTCCAGGTGGATGGCCAGCATCTTCCTCCAGTCCTCGTACGGGAACGCGTGCAGCGGATGCACGATCTGGATGCCGGCGTTGGACACCAGCACGTCGATGCGGCCCCAGCGATCGATCACCCGCTGCACGCCCGCCTCGACCGCCGCCTCGTCGGTGACGTCCATCTCCACCCCGATCGCCTCGCCGGGCAGCTCGGCGGTGAGCCGCGCCGCGGTCGCCTCGGCGGCGTCCAGGCGCAGGTCGGCGATGGCCACCTTCGCCCCGTCGGCCAGGTAGCGGCGGGCGATGTCCTCGCCGATGCCGCGTGCGGCGCCGGTGATGATGCAGACCTTGTCGTCGAGTGTCATGGGGCGTGTCGGTTCGGGGTGGCGAGCGCGCGACGATACCCGGCGGTGGAGCGGAAATCAGGATCGCGAGGAATTTCAGGAAATGGCCGTCCCGAGCGATGAGGTAGCCGTCGACCAGGGCGGTGTGGCACGACTTCAGCGAAGGATCGTGCAGACCGTGCCCGGCCTTCACCGGCTCGAGGTCATCGGTATCGATGACGTCGACGTCGAAGCCTGCCCGCTGCATGTGCTCGACCCAGCCGGAGCAGCAGCCGCAGGTGGGCGACTTGAGGGCGCGGTGGACAAGCCTGCGGTACGTCGATGCCGGCCGGGTAGATTCTGCTCGCGGCCCCGCCCCGACGTTGACGTTCCAGCGCGGGAACCCCCCAGGGTGTGCGTACCGTCACGATAGCGAGGACCAACGGCATGGGTACACCGTCTGCCGGAGCGAACACCGACACGCCTGCGCAAGGCGATCTCGCCCGCAGGGCGCAGCTGCACCGCATGGTGATGGACAGGCACGTCTGCCCGTACGGGCTCAAGGCCCGGGACCTGCTGGAGCGCAAGGGCTACCGTGTCGAGGATCACCCGCTGACCTCGCGCGAGGAGACCGAGGCGTTCAAGGCGGAGCACGGCGTGAGGACCACGCCGCAGATCTTCATCGATGGCACCCGCATCGGCGGCTACGACGCGCTGCGCGAGCACTTCGGCGAGACGGTTCCGGACAAGGACGCCACCAGCTACCGGCCGGTCGTCGCGATCTTCGCGGCTGCCTTCCCGATGGCCATGGCGACCGCGTCGCTGGCGGGATCGCGGACGTTGTCCGGGCACACGATCACGTTGTTCGTCGCCTTCAGCATGTGCATCCTGGCGATTCAGAAGCTGCAGGATGTCGAGCGGTTCTCGACCATGTTCCTGAACTACGACGTGCTGGCCAGGCGCTGGGTGAGATACGGCTACGTGTACCCGTACCTGGAGCTGGGGGCCGGGGTGCTGATGATCGCCGGTGCGCTGACCTGGCTGGCGGCCCCGGTGATGATCGTCATCGGCGGCATCGGCGCCTGGTCGGTGTTCAAGGCGGTCTACCTGGAGGCGCGCGAACTCAAGTGCGCCTGCGTGGGCGGTGGCAGCAACGTGCCGCTCGGTTTCGTGTCGTTGACCGAGAACGTCGGCATGCTGCTGCTGGGGCTATGGGCGCTCGGGCGCATCGGCTGAATCGGCCGCCCGGACCGGGCCGGAATCGTGCGTGCCGGCCAGGTCGTCCAGGATCGGGCAATCCGGCCGATCGTCGCCGCGGCAGGCACCGGCCAGCGTCTCCAGCGTGTCGCGCAGGCTGACCAGTTCGGCCAGCTTGCGGTCGATCTCGACCAGCTTGGTCTGCACCATCGCCTTGACATCGTGGCTGGCGCGCGAGGTGTCGGCGTACAGCGACATGAGATCGCGGCACTGCTCGATCGTGAAGCCGAGCGTGCGCGCGCGCTGCAGGAAGCGCAGCCGGTGGACGTCGTTCTCCACGTAGTCGCGGTAGCCGTTCGCCAGGCGGGCCGGCGAGACCAGGCCGATCTCCTCGTAGTAGCGGATCGTCTTCGCCGGCAAGGTCGAGCGGCGAGCGGCCTCACCGATGTTCATCGTCGTTCCCGAGGTCTGTGCAGGCGGGCAGTGTGGGGCTTCCGGTCACGGGAAGCTCGACCGGCGTCGCGCCGACGCGCGGTGCAAGGTCAGCGCCGTACCGTCGAGCGTGTCGCGCTGCAGGCAAAGCGCGCCGCTCGACATCGGGTAGAGCTCGCGGATGACACCACCGCGACGGAACAGGCGTTCACCGCGCGCCAGCGTCAGGCGTCGACCGGCGTCCGCGCAGGACGGGCACGCCTCGCACCACGCCGGGCCGGATCCGCTGGCGATCGATCCGGTCCTGGGGGGCGATTGCACGTTCGCGAGCATTTCGTCGACATGCACCGCGTCAACGTCGATGCCCGCACCGTCGCCCGTGCCGTGCCGTGCTGCACCGGGCAGCCCGGCGCCGGCACTCGCCACATCGCAGGGCGCTCTGCCACACTCGCGCGCATGCCGCGCATGCCCACCGCCGTCAGTGCCCCTGCCACCCGCATCGAGGCGGGCAACGCGTCGCTGACCGGCATCGCGCTGATGGCGGCCGCCACGCTGGTCTTCGCGCTGCAGGACACGGTCACCAAGGAGCTGACCGCTTCGCTGCCGATCGGCCAGATCGTGTGGGTGCGCTTCACCGCCTTCCTGCTGTTCGCGCTGGCGTTCGCGTACCGCGGTGACGGCATCGGCGTGGCGTGCCGCTCGGTCAGGCCGGGCCGCCAGCTGCTGCGCTGCCTGCTGATGTGCAGCGAGATCGCGCTGTTCGCCTTCGCGCTGCGCTTCCTGGGGCTGGCCGAGATCCATGCGCTGTTCAGCTGCTTCCCGCTGATCGTGGCGGCGCTGTCGGTGCCGATGCTGGGCGAACGGGTCGGCTGGCGGCGCTGGCTGGCGGTGATCGTCGGGTTGATCGGCACGCTGCTGATCCTGCGCCCGGGCAGCGGCGTGTTCGACCCGTACGCCCTGCTGGCGCTGGCGTGCGCGCTGATCTATGCGCTGTACAACCTGCTGACACGCCTGGTGTCGCGGCACGACCGGTTCAGCACCTCGCTGGTCTACTTCGGAGCGGTCGGCACGCTGGCCTCGCTGCCGTTCGCGTGGCTGCACTGGCAGGCGCCGAACGGCCGCCAGACGCTGTTGCTGGGTGCGCTGTGCCTGAGCTCGATCGGTGCCCACCTGATGCTGATCAAGGCGCTGGAGATCACCGAGGCGGTGGTGCTGCAGCCGTTCCACTACCTGGTGCTGCTGTGGGCGATCCTGATCGGCGTGTTCGCCTACGGCGAGACGCTGGCGGCGACCACGCTGGCAGGGGCCGCGATCGTGGTCGGCAGCGGCGTCTACGTGGCCTGGCGCGAGTACCGCACCGCCACCGCCCCTACACCGGCAGCGGAGCGTTCACCTTGATCTCCTCCATGACCGCGTAGGTGTGGGTCTCGCGCACGCCGGGCAGGGTGAGCAGCGCCGAGGACAGGAAGCGGCGGTAGGCGTCCATGTCGGCCACGCGCGTCTTCAGCAGGTAGTCGAACCCGCCGGCCACCATGTGGCATTCGAGCACGTCGTCGGCCTCGCGCGCCGCTCGGGCGAAGGTCTCGAACACCTCGTCGCTGGTGCGGTCCAGCTTCACCTCGACGAACACCAGCAGGGCGCGGCCGAGCGCCCGGGCCGACACGCGCGCCGCGTAGCCCTCGATCACGCCCTCGCGCTGCAGCCGCCGCATGCGCTCCGAGGTGGCGTTGGGCGACAGCTCGATACGCTCGGCGATGGCGGTGACCGGCAGGCGCCCTTCGCGCTGCAGCAGGTGCAGCAGTCGACGGTCGTGTCGATCGAGTTCCATCGGCGTGCTCGGTGCGGGGATCGGTGCCGCAGAGCCTAGCGTGTCGCACCGGGCGAGGGCGCGTGCCGGATCGACGATCCGGCCGGCCGAGCGTGTAAAGAGGTGCAAGTCGGCACGGTCGGCTGCGTAAATCTCGCGACGGGCACCGGTTCCCACGGCACCTCCGGGCACCGTGCACGGGTGGAACAGCAACCGATACCGAGTTTCCCGATGGAAGACACCGCAGGCAACAAGACCCCTGACATCCCGGCCCAGTCGCAGGACGGCATGCCGGCCGACGAGCACGCCATGAGCCCGGCGCCGGACTACGCGCCGCGCCATCCCGGTTCGGGGCGGCTGGCCGGCAAGGTCGCGCTGATCACCGGTGGCGACAGCGGCATCGGTCGCGCCGTGGCCGCCCTGTTCGCCCGTGAGGGCGCACACGTCGCGATCGCCTACCTGGACGAGGACGAGGACGCCACCGAGACCCGGCGCATCGTCGAGCAGGACGAGAACGGCAAGGCGCTGCTGCTGCCGGGCGACATCGGCGACAAGCGGCACGCCACCGACATCGTCAACAGGACGGTCGAGCACTTCGGCAAGCTGGACATCCTGGTCAACAACGCCGCCCAGCAGTTCTGGGCGCCCGATCTTCGGGACATCGAGGAGAAGGACCTGCGCCGCACCTTCGACTCGAACGTGATGGGCTACTTCTTCGTCACCCAGGCCGCCCTCGATCACCTGCAGAACGGGGCGACGATCGTCAACACCGCCTCGGTCAACGCCTTCATGGGCATGGGCGAACTGGTGGACTACTCCTCCACCCGCGGCGCGATCGTCGCCTTCAGCCGTTCGCTGGCCAAGCAGCTGATGCCCAAGGGCATCCGCGTCAACACCGTGGCACCGGGGCCGATCTGGACACCGTTCATCCCCGGCACCATGCCCGAGCAAGGGGTCGAGGACTTCGGCAGCCAGGCCCCGATGGGCCGGGCCGGGCAGCCGTGGGAGGTCGCCACCAGCTTCCTGTTCCTGGCCTGCAGCGACGGCAACTACATGACCGGTCAGACCCTGCACCCGAACGGCGGCATCATCGTCGGTTCGTAGCCGTTCACCACAGGGGGGGCACGTCGGGCTTGACCCGTCGCTCGTAGACGTCGAGCACGGCGTGCAGCGCCTCGTCGGGACAGCGGGGCCAGGTCCGAGGCGGCGGCGTTGGCGGTGACCTGGCCGGGATTGTTCGCCCCCGGCATGGCGCAACCGATCGCCTCGTGCGACAGGATCCAGCGCAGCGCGAACTGCGCCATGGTCGCCCCGTCCGGCACCAGTGGGCGCAGCTCGTCGACCGCCTTCAGGCCGCGCTCGAAGTCCACGCCCGAGAACGTCCCGCCCCTGCCGAAGGTTGCCCCGTCGCGGTTGAAGGTGCGGTGATCGTCGGCCTCGAACCTGCTCGCCGCGCCCATCTTGCCGGTCAGCAGGCCGCTGGCCAGCGGCACGCGCGCGATGATGCCGACATCGCGCCGTCGTGCCTCGGCGAACAGGCGCTCCGCCGGACGTTGCCTGAACGCGTTGAAGATGATCCGCACCGTGGCGACGCTGTCGAACTCGATCGCCTTCAAGGCCTCCTCGACCCACGGTCAGCGGCTCGTCGCGCTCGCGCACCAGCCGGGCGATCAACCGTTCGCTGCGCCCGTCGCCGTAGACGTCGGCGGTGTCGAAGATGGTGATGCCGTGGTCGACCGCGGCGTGCAGCGCACGCATCGATTCCTCGTCATCGACCGTGCCCCAGGTGCCGCCGATGGCCCAGGCGCCGAAGGCGATCTCGGGCACGCGGTAGCCGGTCTTGCCGAGGGTGCGGTAGTTCATCGAGGCGCGATCGCCGTGGTGGTCGGAGAGCGGAGGACGTCAGGGCCTGTGAAGGAATAAAGGGCAGGATGTACCCTTTATTCCTTCACAGGCCCTTACCGTAGAGACGTGCGCATCGGCATGCCGTCGCTGCCGACGGATCGACATCAGTGCCGCTGCAGGAGCTCGCGCATGAGCTGCGGGATCGGCAGGACCTCGACGTCGTTGCGCGAGCGCCAGGCGTCGCTGCCCGGGTGCAGCAGCACGCGTCGTGTCGCCTCGATGTCGCGCGATCCTTCGAAGAAGCCCCGGCTCGGTACGGGCGCGCTGGAGTGCTTGATCTCGATCGCCCAGCGCTCGGAGGCGAATTCGAGCACCAGGTCGATTTCGGCACCGGCGGCGGTCCGAAAGAAATGCAGTTGCACGTCACTGGCCGCACAGGCGGCGAGTTGCTCGATGACGAACCCTTCGAAGCTGTCGCCAAGCTTGGGGTGACCCAGCAGGGCTTCCCGGTCGGTGATGCCGAGCAGCGCATGCAGCACACCGCTGTCGCGCAGGTAGACCTTGGGCTGCTTGACCAGGCGCTTGCCGAGATTGCCGTGCCACGGGCGCAACTGGCGCACCAGCAGCAGGTCGCTCATCAGGTCGAGATACCTGCCGATGGTCGGCGCCGAGACATCGAGGCTCCGGGCAAGGTCCGCCCGGTTCACCAGAGCGCCCGAGAGATGGGCGAGCATGCTCCAGAACCGTCTCAGCGTCTCCGTCGCGACGACGGGGCCGAGGTCCGGTACATCGCGTTGCAGGTAGGTGGTCACGAAGTCGCGACGCCAACGCAGGCTGCCCGCATCCGTTGCCGCCAGCCAGCTTTCCGGAAAGCCGCCTCGCAACCAGAGGCCGGGCAGGGCATCCGCGGGCTCCTCCGAGGTCCCGGTACCCTCCGACGCCTCGATCAGATCGACACCGTGCAGTTCCAGGTACGACAGGCGACCGGCAAGCGATTCCCCGGATTGTCTCAGCAGGTCCGGACCGGCAGAACCCAGTATCAGGTACTGGCCGGTGCGGTGACCGGCCCGACGGTTCCGATCGATGGTCGCGCGCAGGGTACCGAAGAGTTCCGGCACGCGATGGATCTCGTCCAGGATGATCAGGCGATCGCCGTGCTCGAGCAGGTACCGGGCAGGGTCCGCAAGCTTCGCCCGGTCCTCGGACGACTGCAGGTCGAGGTACAGGGACGGGCGCATCGCCGCGATCTGCAGGGCGAGGGTGGTCTTGCCGGCCTGCCGCGGACCGAGCAAGGCCACGGCGGGCATGTCGGCGAGCCGGAGGGAAATCGAATGTTCGATCTGCAAGTTCACGTCAAGACCGGTGTCGCCTGCGGAGGCCGTCGGATCAGGCGTCCACATCGCTCCACCGCCCCGCCGACGCCGAGCGCCGGCACGCATCCACCACCCGGCTCACCGCCAGCCCGTCCTCGAAGCTCGGCCAGCGCGGTTCGCCGGCGAGAATGGCCGCCAGGAAATCGCGTGCCTCGATGATCAGCTGGTCCTGGTAACC
>Ga0209831_1002207_pt1 | contig 17148 bp, 19 predicted proteins | sample Maine_Asex4_meta_FD_187451 | JGI IMG/M metagenome (GOLD analysis project Ga0209831, IMG submission 187451) | Marine algal microbial communities from Maine, USA - Maine_Asex4_metaG (SPAdes) (version 2) | ecosystem: Host-associated > Algae > Red algae > Unclassified | place: Maine, USA | collected...
GTTTCCAGTGCGCAGAGCTGCATGAGGAGACTGTGTAAGTAACTCACATGGTTCCTAGCCTTTCCATTGGTCCACGTACGCTGTTGAATGATTGCAACCACTCTGCAACCGCCATTTTTTGGAGTTCAGCAATACAAGACCTGCGACCCCCTCCGCCTCTTCATTATTTGTCCACTGTGGTTGCTGCAACATACGTTCTTGCCACATATTGACGAACGTACAGCCGATCTCCCGAAAATTCCTCACTGCGAATGTCCCAAAAGTGTTTCAAATCGGTCTCTGCGAGGTCGTAGAGGCCAATTGGGAACTCTTTATGAACTGTTGAAGTGATGGACTTTTGGGAGAACGCATGTACATGGGCAGCGCGCTCCCCTTCCGGCCCGCGCTCAAGAGCCTGCACCTGCAGGGATGCGCTCCCTGTAAGAATATTGCTGTTACTTATTATGTGTATTTTCTCGAGCAGATCACTCACATCTAAAAAATCACAATCGCACGTGCTGATATTGTGCTTCTCACAAAAAACTGGACCTCGGTGCATCAGCTTCCGTTGCAAAATCACTGTTTTATGGGCTCAGGGGGCGATTCATGATGCTGAAGCGGATGTTCCGGATCCAGTTTTTGTGAGAAGCACAATAGGGTTGTGCAACACGCGCGGAGCGTGCTAAACTGCACGCCTGGGGCGGTGCAATTTCACGTTTTTTGGGCGTGTCATGCCCTGCACGCCCATAATTGTAGGGACGTGATTGGGGCGTGCGTGACAAAAAAAGTACATCCTTTCATTCCAGGCGCGTACGTGCAATACCCTGCCCTTCAGGGCGGTGGCGCGCTCGGCGACGCATAGATACCGGGTACGCCGGCCGGCTCCATGGCCGCGAGCACGCACGGGGGCACGTACAGCCACGTTGCCGTGGCGGGGGGGGCGTGTGGCGGGGAAAGGGGTGCCGCCGCTGCCGCCGCAGCGGCGGCGGCCCGCCGGCGTGGTGCAAAGCCTACGGGCGGGGCCGTCACACCGCCGCGCAGCGCACCTGTGCGCGGCCGACACGGCGCACGAGCGGGCGGATGGGATCGACCACCGCGTGACGGGGCGCCTCTAACCGCACCGGTAGATGGCGTCAGCAACCGCTGACGCGCAGCCGCCACAGAAGCCGACGCGCAGGCACGATCACCCGCGGGTCATAGTGGGCGCTTCGAACCCCGGAAGTCGGTCGCCGCGCGCAACTCGGGGCGGTCGTGGGGGGCCGGGGGGCAGGAGCCCTGTGACCCCTGTGACAGGACAGTCCTTCTGAGCCACGTAAATCTATTCGCTTTTAGCGTCATCGCGACCCTTCCAACTCTGACACGCCCTCAGATGCCTGAGGACTCGAATGCCGACTGCCACCTCTGAAACGGAGAGCAAGTCCCATGATATAAGTATATGTGTGCATCACTACACTCTGAGAGCACCCTGTCCTAAAGGCCAGGAAAATGCGCTCTTGGTGCGCCAGTCCACCGAATATTTTTCGGTGCAGTTCCGTGGCACCTTCGTTACTTGTTCAGGGCACGGTGTCTTACTGCTCCGTCGAGCGTCCACAAACAAGGTGCTCGACGCTATGAGGCGTGGGGACCATACTTCTGTCGTGTGCCCCCAAACAAGTTGCTCGATGCCATGATGCGCGGCCGCCATCTGTGCGGGATGGGCACAGAAACGACCACCTGCTGTCATCAGCCAGGGAAAGCGCAGAAGGGCTCCTTGGCGTCCGGTCTTTGAGTTGGGGAGGGGGAAGGAGTCCACGTCGCCCGCACCACGCCGAAAGCCCAGTGAATACACAAAGGGGGATGTCTTTTTGCTCTACCTCCGTCTCACCTCCACATCCCTGGCCCTCGCGGCGCCTCCATGTGTACCCGACTCCTGGAATCTGCCCGCACCACTCGCCCCCCCGCCATGGGTGCGCCCGCCCGCTCCGCACACGCCCGTCGCCTCGCTCCACGCACCGCATGCCCGCGCTGCTCACCGCACTCGGCTCCCCCTCGGGGCGCCCTTGCGGGGGAGAGGGTGCCTTCCCCCAGTCCCTGCCCCTCTGCGGCACACGCCGCTCTCTAATCCGTCCGCCGCCTCACTGGCGGGGGCCACTCTCCAATTGGCCGTCGCGCCGTGCGCGGTCTTACCGCCATCACCCGCCCCGGGCTGGGCGCCAAATTCCACACCCTTGCCGTCGGCCACGTTGGCACCGTTCGCCTCCTCGGTGCCCGTCTGCGGTGTTCCGCCGTCCTCGGCACGGGCGTCGGCCCGCGCGGCAGCGCCACTGGCATCCTGCGCGTCCAATTTGCCAACACTCCTCGACACGGGCGCCGGCAACGACCATGCCGACGGCAGTGATGGATGGGGCGCCGGCGGCGAGCGACACGCCTCCTGAACGAGGAGGTCGCCCGATGCGCCACGACCGGCGCCGGCCTCCCTGGACAGGACGTTAGTCGTCCCGGCGATGAGGACGCCCCCGCGGCCACGACCGAGAATGATTTGATGACCATCTGCTCTGGCTTTGTGCGCGGTGAGATGGGTGGGACTGCGGGCGGTGGGGCGGACGGTGGAGGCCGGGCGATCCGACGTCCCGTGATGCAGCAAAGCATCTTTGACGCAGAGTGGCAGAGGCCATGAGAGTGTATCGCATTAGGGTTGCTAAACGCATCTCGGGGCGCGCTTAAGGCGCTTTGAGGGCGCGCTTAACAGTGCGATTTCCGTGCGTAAGCGCCACGCGCCCCATATGGGAAGGAGCGCTGTTGAGGGGCAAACTTTAATTTCTGCTCAGCTAAGCATAGACATGACACTGTCAAGTGCCGGTCAAAAATCGACGACCTCCGACAACGAGCAGGCTCCTGACCCAGCAGCTATGAACTGCTGCTGTCCCAGCCGAAGGGAGCCCTGGCAATCGGCTATCAGACATCCAAAAAAATCTTGCCACCAACCTGTGACGACTGCCCTCGTATGCGTGACACGCCCATAGATGGCGCTCTGAGCGTCGGGGCCACGAATGACTGTCAGTACGAAAGAAAGCGAAGCTGCACAGTACTGCATCGGAAGGATGAGGGATCGATCCCAAACCGCTCGGGAATGCAAATAGGGTAGATTATCGTCGGACCTGGCGTACTTCATCGGCCGTGGAACATAGTTCCAGGCGCAACTCTCTCTTACATGATACTTGAGAGAGCAGCCACGGGCACCACTTCTATACTTCTCTTTCTTTAGTGCGTGATTCATACTGAATTCATATGGGCGCTTAAGGCGCTTCAGGGCGCTTTTCGATGCGTTTAGGGCGCTTTCGGGCGGCTGGATGACGCCGCGCCCCCAAAATCGGGGCGCGTTTAGCAATCCTATGGTGCTTTGCTTTATTTTGCAATGTTAGGTCGACGGCATGTTTTCCCAAAGACGCAATGGACCACTAAGTCCCGAGTTCACCGCGTGAGTGAGGTGAGTGCAACAGCCAATGAGACTCGATAAATGGTGCGCTCGGATGCAGCGGTAAGCCCCTCTCTCCCGCTCATCTGCAGCTCTGCGCTGCTTTCTCCCGATATGCTGCAGCATTGAAGCCTCTCACTCCCGCGTCAGGTGGATTGCGTGTTTGACGTGGAGCGCGGCGTTTGCCGCGCCGCCTTCAATGGCAACACGACGAGTTGCCTGGCAAGGGCCCTCCTCAACGCTGTAGATGACGACAGGCGCAATGGCGCCTGGGTCCGTGGTCGACCGGGTGGCGTCGACCGCCCGGCACGGCTGAGTGCTCTTCTCCCCTCCTCCCCCACGGTCTTAGACTTTGCCGCGTGACACACGTCGCGCCCCTGGCGACTGCGACACGCTGGGGGCGGCCCCATGTTGGTCGATCTCCGTGTTGGCGGCCGGCCAACCTTCTGGTTCTTGGCGAGGAGCAGTCGCTCTTTCTGGGTCCCCCCCCCCACCAGGACGTCCCTTTGGCACATCACGGGTGTCTCCTGTGCCACGGCTTTGCCACTTTGCCTGGTTTGTAACCTCTGCCGCTGTCCTTGGTGATCTCTCACCGTCGCACCCGCCTCACACGCGGCGCCGCTGCCTCACGCCATCTGAGATCTGTAACTGCATTGTTTGCGCCACTGTTGGGTCCCCCCCGCTCCACGACGTCCCTGTGGCGCCTCACAGGGGTCTCCTGTGCAGCGGCTTTGCCACTTTGCCGGGTTTGCAACCTCTGACGCGGTCTTTGGTGATCTCTCACCGTCGCACCTGCGTCACACGCGGCACTGCCGCCTCACGCCATCTGAGATCCGTGAAGCCTTTTTGCTCTGCATGGGAGGCACTCCGATTTGATCTTGGCGCCGGGGGGCCGTGGCTGTGCCGGTTTGGGCCAAAAAAACACCGCCGGGGTTGCCTGCGTGTTGTCGTTTGCCGGGTACCACGAGCCACGGCGGCAAGTGACCCACCATCGTGTCGCTGGTCTCTGTGGGGGGAGCACGTCGGCGGCGACGGGTGGCGTGCCAGGCGGCGGTCCAGCTTGCGCACCGCCTTGTACGTTTCCGCGCCTTAAGCGATGAGGTGTGGCATTTGTCACTTCGTTGCGCCAGTCGACGGGACAAGCCACACGGCTCGCACGTGCCCTCTGCGGCGGAAGCTGTGCCGCCGCAGCCTTCCGCGCGACCACCCCTTTTCGGAGAAGGGGCAGTGCGGCAACGCGAATTGCGTGCACCACAAGACTTGTGGCGTCTGCGGCCTCACCGGGCACCAGTACGGCACACAAACGTACGCGTTCGACCGGTGGAAGCTGACCGATGGGCGGCTGCTGCGCAAGAATTCGAATCGGGCGCTGGACGAGACCGACGTTGTCTGCGCCCTCATGACGGGCGCGACGGTGCGCAACCTTGTTAACAACACCCAGAGTGTGTCTGCCGCCGCAGCACAGGTCGGCATCGAGCGGCGTCGCAACGTCTCCCGGCTGCGTGCCAACACACGCGCCGAGGGAGTCGGTTTGGACGAGTCTGTGCGCCTGATGCAGTCACTTGGGAGCCCCGCCACGTTGCTGCAGGGGGACAACAAGGTCGCGTTCGACGCGCTCGTCGCCGCGCGCGACAAGGGAGCGGTAGCGGCCAACCGCCGCGCTGCCGACGCGGTGGAGAGCGACGTTGACGGCGACGATGGCCACGGGGCCCCGAAAGACGACGAGCTGGACTGCGACGTCGACGAGGACGCCGATGAGGACGGAGGTGTCAACGCGGCTGCGTTCGGGAGTCGCGGCAAGCGGATAAAGTCCTTGCGGGGCCCTCCCAGCGGCGGCATGGGGCTCTTTGCCGCTGCCATAAACAAGGGCAAGGCTCCGCGGGGCAAGGGGAAGGGAAAGGCATTGAAGGACACGAATACCGAGGTGAAGCCGCTGCTCCCTGTTGCGGTTGACTTTGAGAGCCTCTGGCTGCCCGGCACGCACCAGCCGTGGTCGGCCTGCATGCCCGACTTTTACGATTCGGACTTTGGGTCCCTGCCGCCGCTCAATGTTGCGCACCTGGTGATCGAGCAGATGTGCCAATGCCCCGTGGCCGACGCGGACCCAGAGCTGGCGTCTCTCTTGACTGCGGGGTCGATACAGTCGCACTTGCGCGGGTATACCCTGATGTCTGGCACGCTGTCGGCCGCCCAAGTGGCCGATTGGCTCTGCTCAACAATGCCGGCCTCCATGAAGCCGGCGCTGTTGACAGCAATTGCGGTGTCGGTCGACACCCTTGTCCGTCGTCGCGCGGGTCTGTTGGAGGAGTCATCTCGGGGCATCGGCAGCGGTGGCCCCTACAACGCCGCATCTGCTGGCCCTAAAGCGCCGTCGCCGCCGTTGGCGCGCCGGGGCCTGCCCGCTGGCAGTGCTCTGTCTGCGTCGCAGTCGGCTGCGGTGGTGGTGGCACCGCCGGACATGCCGGTTGTGTCCGCTGTGCCTGTCCTGGATGTGGACGGCATGCTCGTCGGGGACTCCAACTCCCCGGCCGGCGTCGAATTCGTTCGTGGCTTCAACACAACACTCGCGCGCTCTGGAAGGACGGGTGGTCCGGCAGGCATTGCCGACGAGGCCGGGCGTCGCGGCCGGGGCGGGGAGGTCGAGGAGGTGAATGGTGTTGACCGAGAGGCGCTCGAGGGCGCATCTGACGAGGCCTCTGGTATGCTTTCGGGGGGTGCTGCCAATTGAGGGGCTCGTTTCTCTTTGGATGTCCGGGCGGCTGGCGATAGCCGGGGTCTGTCCAGTCCCCCTGGCGTCCTTTTGTTTGGTGTTGGACTGCGCTCAGTTGTGCGTGTGCTCGCGGTGTCGGTAGTACACGTAGTATTGTCCTCGGTGTTCGTTCGAAAGGAATGATGCAGCTGTTGGAAGCGGCCGTGCCGGCCAAGTGCATTGTCCCTCTGGCTGGGTTCTCGGAACCGTGCGTCACAGCGGCGATGACGGTGTCGGATATGTCGGCGGGCGCCGAGTGGTTGAAGCTTAGGTACTGCGGCACCGTCTTGCCGGTGTCGACGGCTGCGTTGTTGGGTGCGTTTCACATGAACGTGCTGACTCAGACTAAGACACAGGGCATGTCGAGGCGGACGGACATCTGAGCACGTTCACGCTGTTGGACGCCGCGCTTCCTTCCAGCATCTCCCAAGGAGCCAACTTTGCTCTACAATCTCTGTCGCAGTCCCACTGCAACAGTCTGATGATGAACGCAACAGGGTAATTGACTGTCCTGAGCGCTTCCACCCTACGCCCCGTTCGCATGCCGTCGACGCAACCCGCGGTCACTCAGGGTCAGACAAAGGAGGGAAATGGATAGCGAGCCCTGGAGAGGTATCCTCTGCCTACGCCGCAACGGCATTGGCTGCTTGAGCTGCTGCAGCGGCTGCAGCTGCATCTGCATCCGCGGCAGCCCCCGCATTGGCCGTTGCCGCGACGACAGCGGCCGCCTCTTTGTCGGCGGCCTGGAACGCGGCGAAAGCTTCGTCAGCCGCAGCTACTGCGGCCTTAACGTGCGCAGACGGAACGCCGGCGACCGCCGCTGCCACCGCCATGGTCTCGGCCTGTTGAGCTTGCGCACCGATCACACGAAACAGGTCCACGCGCGACAGTGCTTGTTTTGCTTTTGACGACAGTGTGGCTGCCGACGATACCTTCGAGGTGGTGTGGCTCGCTCGTGGTGGGGCGCGCAGACCACCGCTGTGGTGTGGCCTGGACGGGGTCCCTCCAGTTTCCCGCCATTTCCGCTTCAGCAGCGCGGCTACGACAGCCGAAGAGCCATCCAGCAATGGCCTGACCGGCATATCATGCCGCTGCAGCATGCCGAGGGACACAGGATCCCACGTCTCGTCGGACGTGAAGCGTACAGCAGGTCGCCGTCGGCGCACGCGACCCCCTATCCGAGAAACGACGCCATTGGCCGCGACTTCGACCCGCGGCAGCAAGTGGGCTTTTGTGCACGGCCGCCGCTCACGAGGAGAACGAGGAGGCAGTCCGCCCCGGCGGCACCCGCCAGCCGGAAGGAGCGCGCTCCACGGGGGGGCTCATAAGGGGTGGAAAGCGAGCGCGACACTCTCTTGGACAACAGTCAAATGGGGGGCAGAGGAAGAAAACGTGCGTGAAAGGAAGCAGACGTGTGGGCCAGCTTGAGTGCGGTCTCTGGAAAGATGTCCGCAGCCAGCAGCGCCACGCTTAAGCGCAGTCAACTGGACGTGACGGGGACATGCGATAACGCAGACACGCAGGACCAAGCCCGAGGGGGGCGGAGGATGGGTGGTCGGCACCGGAGTGGGGAGCCGGGAGGAGGTAGCCGCCTGCAAGGCGGGAGAGCGGCAGGCGGACTGCAGTTGAGAAGCGTACCGGGCAGAGTGATTGCCAAGCACGCGCCTGTCATGTCCAACGAGGTCATGAGGCCGGTTCCATGCTCAGCGCGATCCTGGTCGGCTGGTCCCGTGGATCGACTGCGGTCAACCAATCACATTTCGATTGGGCGGCGTGATCTCTGCCAGATTCGTGTCGGGCTGTGCCAGAGCGGTCGCCCTTTGCCACATGCTTCAAACCGGATCTCTGTGGTTTGCCGGCCACGAATGACGAGTGGCCGAACGAGACGTGGAACACTGCCCATCGCCCTGGGCGCCGCGTGTCTTTTCAGCTTCTGGGCTTCCTTGCACTGCCTGTCGCACGAGCTCCGTTGACTGCGACGTCGTGTTGTTGCTGTTGTCAAGACGACACGTGTGCCACCCTCGCGGATTCCATGAGCTCTCGCTCGTCAAGCGGCGACTGTGGCATGGCGTCTGCCTCCCCACCGCACGGTGAATCCGTCACGGTCAAGGCCGAACCAACACCTGCCGTGGCCATCAAAATGGAAGCCGCTGCCTCGGACGCAGCGCATCGGCGGCGGGTTGCTGTCTCCATCCACTGTCATCTCCGATCCAGTCGGAAATTGTCCCCAGCGGCCGGTGAAGCTGTGGAGCAGGACGCCGCGAATATTTTGGCGCGGCCTATGCAGCGCAACAACATTGCACGGGCGGCAGCCGTTCGTGATGCTGCAGCGCCTTTGGAGTGCGTTTGTCGCGCCACCGGCATCCACACTTTCTCTCCGAGCTCCTCCAAGGGAGGATGCGCCTCCGCCCCAGCTATAGCGCCACCTGCGGCGCCGCTGCGGACAGCAGCGCCCACGGCCTTTGTCGGCGCCGTCGGCTCGGGCCATGATTGTGTTCCCGCTGTCGCGAACGCTTCTTTGTGTGCTTCTGACGCGGCAGCGGGGTAAGCGTGCGGCGCTGCTGCTCCGGGTGCGGTGGGCCCGTCGGCTGCTCCCCCCAGTGCAGTGCCCGCTGCTGCCTTGAACACGGGCTGTGCACCTCAAGCCGTGCGCCCTCCAACCGCCACGGGCCAGGACCCGGAGGCGGATTTGACCATTGCCGGGATCCGCTCGTTCACCCCTGCACAAGTGGCGGAGGCGGTGGCTGCCGTAGTCTGCATTCTTCTGTCTGTAGAGAGGCAGGTGGATCTCACGCGGGCTATTTTCGTGGCTGCAGAAGAAAAGGTCATCGATGGCAACGTTGTGCTGTGCGCTCCCGAGGAGGATGTGGTTGCGTCGCTTCATTCTCTCTCTCGTCGAACGTGCCGGGGAACGATTCCGTTTGGCACCCGTGTCCGTGTCTTGCGCTTCGTCCGGGCGCAGCGTTTGCATGCACCGAGGTCCTCTTTGTGATATGGGACTGAGGCGGTATGCATCTGAGGTGGGCGGAACTAGTTTGCCAAGCCTTGTCGTCTTTGTGATGTCCCCAAGGGGTCCCGTGCAGAAGAGTAAAAACACGACAGCGCGTCAGTGGAGTTGTTACTGTTTTCGTTGCATGAGCACTCTTTCGGAGGGCCCGTTTGACGTGCGGCGCGGTTGAAGAGGCGACGCACATCACCAGCATGACAGTTGGGCCAGAACCAGCGATCGTGGTGGGCACCCCTAGGAAGTCTGCCACAGCGCTGTTTGCGCCGCCATCGCCTAGGCGGAGGTGCCTCGCCCGTCGAAACCGGCGAAGGAGGCCGCGGCGGTGGTGGCGACGGCAGCGGTGGCGGTGGCCGGAATGGCGCGGTGGCGGAGGAGGTGGCCACCGTGGGCCGCGGTCGTGGCAGCAGGGCGGCGAACGGGATGGCCGTGGTGCGCTGCGGCCGCGCTGGCGGTAAAGGCCGTGGGGGGAAAGTGGCGGCGGTGGCGGAGGTCACGGCAGCGGCCGTCACCTCGGCAGCGGAGCGGCGGCGGTGCAGAAGAGGCTCCGGCGTGGCGGCGGCAGCTGTGTTGGCCGCGGTGGCCGCTTCGGTGGCCGTGCCGCCGCCCACGGAATCGGCGGCGTCTGCGGGCCTTGCAACAGGGAGGCGGGAATGGCGGCGGTGGTTGCGGTGGCGCTGCCGGCGGTGGCGCTGCACCAAGGCGGAAATGCTGGCCGTGGCAGGGCCGCAGCGGGGCAGCAGCGGCGGTCACTGCGGTGGCCGCGCCGACGCTTGTGGCAACGGCGGCCGTGGCGACGACGTGGCAGCAATAGGCTCGGTCGGTGGCCGTGCCGCCCCCCACGGAATCAGCGGCGTCTGCGGGCCTCGTAGCAGGGCGGCAGGAATGGCGGCGGTGGTGGCAGTGGCGCTGCCGGCGGTGGCGCTGCACCAAGGCGGAAATGCCGGCCGTGGCAGGGCCGCAGCGGGGCAGCAGCGGCGGTCGCTGCGGTGGCCGCGCCGACGCTTGTGGCAACGGCGGCCGAGGCGACGTCGCGGCAGCAATAGGCTCTCTCGGTGGCCCTTCCGCAACCCATTGCAGCGGTGCCGCCTGCGTCCCTTGCGGCACCTCGCCATGAGTGACAGAGGTGGCGGTGGCAGCGGTGACGGTGGCGGCGGCAGCGGCGGCGAAGGCAGCTGCTGCGTCTTCGGCGGCGGCGGAGGCGGCGGTGAGGAAGTCGGTAGAAGCGGCACGCCGAACACGCTTTTGGTAGCGAGGAGCAGCAATGACTAGAACAGAGCATTGGCAAGGATGGGGGTCGTCTCTTTGTGGGTCTTTTGGTGGCACGGGTGGCGGCTGCGCAGGGCTGTCCGGCCCGGTAGTCCCCGCTTCGGGGTGTCGCAAGTGCGGGCGGCGGGACCGGCCTCGCGCCGCTCGTCCCTGCGCCGGGAGTCGCCACGTAACGGCGGCGGTGAGACGGCAGCCCCCAAGCGCTGTGGCTGTCGCCACCGTTGGCGCGGTGGGGGCGCAGCGGCGCGATGCGTGTGAGTTTGTGCTGACAAGGATGCTACCGTGTCTGGGAGGGCGCGTCGAGGGCGCTGTTGATCGCCGGGCCCGTTGGCCAAATCGGCGGAGCGAGCAGGCGGCGCTATTTGCGGCGGAGAGCAGCAGCGGCTACGGCTACGCGGAGATGGGTGTGTCAAGAAAGAGAAAAACTAATACCAACATCTGTACGCAAAGTGCAGGGACACAACTTTTCACAGAAGCAGTGCTGTCACCTTGTCAGCGACGCGCTGGAACTGGCCCGCAATCTGGGCCATCGACAGCCTTTCAACGGCCGCCGCCATCAGCTGCATGGGCTTGTCCAAGTACCGGCCGTTGGAGTAGACCAGGTCCCGTACGTGCTTTTTGAGATCTGCGAAGACTTCACTAGCCTCGTTGTGTATCCCGGCGTTGTCGTAGAGCACCACGCAAGCGTCAGGCTGCAGCTCCCATGCCAGGCCCGGCACGTACTTGTTCATTCGCATGTACAGGCACTGGAGAAACAGCCGCCAGTCGTCCGCCGTCTTTGCAGTACCCAGGACAACCGTCTGCCACCAGACGACTCCCATGGTCATGGAGACGGCCATCATCGTGCTCGTCTTGGGCACCGTCCGCGGGTCGCGGTCCAGCAGCTCACATCGCTCCCCCTTCATCGTGCACCCGTACTTGCGGTACACGTCGACGCCGTCAGTGTGAGTCTCGTCGACACTGAAGAGACAGCGCAGAGGCACGGCATTCAACATGACGGCAAACGCACGCTGATCGTGCTCAGAGCGCTCGACGAAGAGCCGCTCGACGCGCTGCCGCGTGTACCCCAAGTGGCGCATGTCCCGGTACACCGTGGACGCGCTGACGCTCCGATGGTACACGTCCGGGTAGTGCGCGGCCAAGGTAACCAAGAGGTTGACGTGGTCGCGCAGGAGGGCGGCGGGTTCCTCTTCCACCAGGAGCTTGCCGGCGCGCAGCAGGTCAACGTTGCGCACCGCCGCGTCTGCGTGCTTGTTGTGCAAGTCGGGGCTCGCCCAGACGGAGCCAGTCGCCAGAAGCGCTCCCTTCCATCGTTAAATTGAGTGCGTCGAGAAGCCCACGAAGAGGGCGACATCATCGATCGCGTAGCCCTCGTCCAGGAGACCGAGCGCGTGCAGACGTTGCTTCTTGGAGAACATGCCAGACAACCAGCACACGTCGCACTCCTTCTCCCCGCAGAAGCCGTTCGCTGTAGCGGCACGGAAGAAAGCCCGCTCGTTGTTGTCTGCGTCCCTTGCGCCAGCAGACGTGAGGGTGAGCAGGGTGGTGCCCGACGAGGTTGCCGTGCAGTCCTTGGTGGCCACCAGGTGGCTCGTGGCGTCGTGTCGCTGCACCGCAAAGTAGTTGACGGGGCCGCCCGTGTCGTGCTCCTGGCTGCGGATGGGCGCCTGGGTGAAGTAAGGGATGCTGATGATGAAAGATGTGGCGGCCAAGACCTCGGACGTCCTGTGGCTCCACACCGGCAGGTGCGTTTTCAGCCTCCCGTTTCGCACTTCGCAGTCCTGATGTTGCAGTTTTCCTGTTCGCAAGGGTGGCCTCCCCGAGGGAGGTTCCTTGCGCATTGGCATGAAAAACAGCTATCAGACTGTCGCCGTTCCACGGACATTACTTCACGATCTGCGGTCGCCTGGGTCGCCATCGGCCGGGCATCGCCCTTGTCCAGCAACTGGGCGCCCTGAACGCCTTGCTGACATCAACAACAGAGCTTTTTGTACGTCATCCGGCATCTCACGCCCCCCTTCAAGCTGTATGCACTGGTGGCGCAGCCCCGAGGGCGCTGGTTATGCGCAACGCCCGCCCGATGGCCTCCGTCTTTTCAAGAATGTTCCACCTTCATTGGACTGGTCCAAATCGGACACAGTCGCGCTGAAAACGAATAGGCAGCGGAGTGCCTCCTCAGGGATGCCTCTGCGCTCTCAGATACACGACAAAGTGTGAATGCCATCTCAGGGATCCCCCTCAGGGATGCCGCTGCGCTCTCAGAGAAAAGACAAAGCGTGGATACGCTCTTGACGCCAGAGAAGGACAAGTCGTCGAACCGCAGCGAGGCCGATTTGCTGGCACATTGTCACAAAAGCACTCAATTAAAAAGCATGGCCATTGCGATGCCGAATTCAGCTGACCCAACGACGTTCCCATCAACTGACGTTCACGAGAGCCGACGTCAGGCGAGGGCTGTAAGCACTTCATGTGCATTTTGCTGGCACGATCTCCCCTCTCCAGTGAAGAATCCGTGGTTGAGATGGAGATTCGCATTTTGGGCCACACGTTGGTCAATCAGAGGCATTCAGCAAGTCTCATGTCCTCGGCATCGTCGCGCCGTGGTCGACGACACCGCCGTCGTGGTCGGCGACACCGCCATCGTCGGCGCCACCGCCGTCGTCGTCGGCGACACCAGCGTCGTCGGCGCCACCGCCGTCGTGGTGGGCGACACTGCCATCGTCGGCGCCACCGCCGTCGTGTTCGGCGACACCGGCATCGTCGGCGCCACCGCCGTCGTGGTCGGCGACACCGGCGTCATCGGCGCCACCGACGTCGTGGTCGGCGACACCGGCGTCATCGGCGCCACCGCCGTCGTTGTCGGCGACACCGCCATCGTCGGCGCCACCGCCGTCGTCGTCGGCAACGCCGCCCTCGTCGGCGCCATCGCCTTCGTGGTCGGCGACACCGCCATCGTCGGCGCCACCGCCGTCGTGGTCGGCGACCCCAGCGTCGTCGGCGCCACCGCCGTCGTGGTGGGCGACACTGCCATTTTCGGCGCCACCGCCGTCGTGTTCGGCGACGCCGCCGTCGTCGGCGCCACCGCCGTCGTCGTCGGCGACACCAGCGTCGTCGGCGCCACCGCCGTCGTGGTCGGCGACACCAGCGTCGTTGGCGCCACCGCCGTCGTGGTCGGCGACATCGCCGTCGTCGGCGTCACCGCCGTCGTGGTCGGCGACATCGCCGTCGTCGGCACCACCGTCGTGGTCGGCGCCACCATGGTCGTCGACAACGACGACGCGCACGGTTCGGTGCCGCACCCGCTGCCTCTCTCCAAAGGCCGCGACATCAGTCGCCAAGGCCGTACTTTTCCGCTCGCTGTCCACTTTGATATCGGCGGCGCCGGCCGCAGTGTTTTTTTTGGGCGTGAGGTCGCGGCCGGCAGCGTTCAGGCGTGCTTCGATGCGCGTGTGGCGGACTTCTGGCCCATGCACCGTGGCGCCGCGAGCCGAGAACTTGGCCTCCTGAGCGTTGTACAAAGACAGTCCTCCCAAGTGCTGGTAGGGGCAGGGGTTGTGAGGCGCCGTCAGTGTGAAGGTGGGAGGGGGTTCGTCCAACCGACAACTACGCAAAGAATATTGGGTCGTGGCGTGAACAAAGAAGCAAAAGCAACCTGGCGTACGGAGACAGGCCGACCCGCTACATCCCCCCCCCCTCCGAGTTCAATGTACTCGGTGGTGAACTCTTCACCAGGACCCAACTCCCTCTGCCTGTTCATCAACGCCAGGAGGTTGCCTGTCATCACGCACGGTCTTGTCGCACAGCAGCACCTTCGTGTCGCAAACACCGCGGCCGGGGGTGTCGAAGGAACGGCCGACGCCCTCTTTCCACTTGAGGGTGTTGGAAACTGGCACAAGACCACCGGGGGGGGGCGTGGGAATCAAGCGGGCGGGCCCTCCACGGCGTCCACAGCGGAGCGTCCAAAAAATAAGGACGCACGGAGCATTACGAAGGGTGCGACGACGGCCGACATGGCGACCGCCATCGGCACACGACGAGTCGGTGCTTTCGATCGTTTCGGCGTGGTTCGACGGCGAGCAGGCAGGTGACAGAGATAACACGTTCCGTGAAAGCGAGCGTGGAGCGCACCACACACAAACATTCAGATGGCTGATGGACAAGGGCATTCTGTTTCGTGTCGACGAGAGGTACACTTCTTTTCCGACGTTCTCCGTATGACACGACTCGCCACAAGTCCTACTCGCTCTCCGGCTCGCCCGCCGAATGAGCAAATGCAGCACGGTGCGACATGTAACCATTGTCGTTGACGGCGGTGATCGAGGCGCGACCAGCGGAGACTAAGGCGGAGATTGCGGACATCGTCGTGGTTTATTGCTCCGGACCCGTTGCGGTTTTGTGGTAGGCAGGCACGCGCAGCGGCATGGAGCTGCAGCCTATTCAAGCGCCGGGTGGAGCACAATGGCATGAAGGACCACTGGAAAGTGTCGAGACAAAAAGAGCCGAAAGCGAAACAGGATCAGCACTATCACAATGCGAAGAAGGAACTTGTCAGAGAGCGATGGACCGACCGCAACCAGCAAAGAACGTCGAGCTGGTCGCACGCCAGCAGGGGTTGTCATGGATGTATCCCCGAGGATTGTATCCGTGCTTTATATCCGTATCCACTTCGGATAAGCGCCGAGGACGCATATCCAAAACGCATTATGAGGAAAGGAGGACAGGATATATCTATCCTGTCCGACAAAAAATTCGAGATTATATCGGATCCGTATCCCAGATATGAGAGTCAGGATACAAGAATATACATAGTTATGAGACGTCCCGCACCTGGAGAATTCTGGTTAAACGAAGTCGACCTCTTTTCTCGCGTGCCGACAATTGGGGGATTAATGTCCCAACAGTTGGCAGGGACAAGCGGCGATCCAGCCCGACCCGGGTAAAACCGTTCAATCACGCGACTCGACCCGATTGCGTTGTTGTCAGAGTGTAACACGAGATTCAGAACCGTCATTCTGACGTCCGTTTTCACAAACGGCGGCGAACCGCCTCGACGGCGCCCGTTGGGGAGCTGAAATCAAGTGTGGATTTCAATTCGTACTTGACGTTTATTTAGGACTCGAATAACGGCTGGATGGTGTTCTTCTTGGGCTCTACAGTCGTTCTCCAAAACTTCCCTCAGTCTCACATGTTAACATGTCCTTCAACAGTTACACTTCGACCAAAGTCGACGGTTTTCAAGTTGGTTTCAGTGCGAGGCAGCTCATTTTCATGATCTGGTTAATGTTGGCTGTGGACCACCACGCTGCATGAGCAGTGAGAGGCTGTCTTGCGACGCCCTCACGAGACACACGGTCCTTTTCTCTGCCTCACTGCAGGTGTTTTGGCCCATTCAGACCCTGAATTCTGACGTGGCCCCTGCAGCCGCTGTTAGGATCAGCTTGAGTGCGTCTGGGGCAACAGGACACAGGACTGTTGCAGTGGGTCAGAAACTCTGCAGCACATGTGCCAAGGTCAGTCAGTGTTCATTGGCCGCCTGGCTACGGCGCCCATGCTAGAATACTTCTGACCAATGAGCGCCCAGAAATGAGTATCTTCGGCAAGAGATGCCATCAACAGTTCTCCACAAGTTATCTTCCCAGACGCGTCTGTGAGACGGGCTGAGTGCTCTTATGAAAGGATGGACCACGGCAGCACTTTTGTTGGCCCAGTGAGGCGCGCCTGTCCCACTTTGTACGAATGGCCTCAGGGAGCCGCGGTGCGCGCTCACGCCTGAGGAACCGCTTTGCGTGATCGTCCGGGATGCGGCGGATTTTTCCTGTGGCCACTTCGATATGCCCTTGCAGTGAGGATGGGCTGCGTCGTGCGCGACGTCCTCAGAAGCACTGCTCTCATTCCCAGTATGCAGAGTATCTAACGTGGTCACTGCTACTAGTTAGAATGGAATAAGAGGCGAAAGCGATGAAGCACTGAGAAGTCCGGTGTGATCGACGGTCTAATTTCGTTTCGCAACGCAGCGATCAAAAGACCTGTCGATGCCTCATAATTGTGACAGATTGGTTCCAAACCTTCCTTTTCCGATATCGAATTCTAATTATGTGTTGCGCTGCTGCAAACTTGTGTGGCCCGCTTTGATTCATAGAAAAGCAGATCAGTCAACGGTGCCGTGTGTCCGATCGGAACGCCGCCACCCTGCTGGGGACGGTGGAGCCATCGACGATCTCCTTCCTCCCGACGGCTGTCCCCGTCGTGGACGTCGTTGTCGCGTCTTCCTCGCCTCGTCCCGCATTGCCCCTGATGAACGCAATGGTGTCCCACGGCACGCCACCCGCGCTCTTGGTATGTGCTTCCGATCTATTGCTCCAATTGCACAGTTGTATGAGGGATGTGGGCGGGCACTGGGACCATCGGCATGATGAGCACGTGTCGTTGTGTATGTTTTTTAATTACGAGATGCATGAGTACGGTTTCGTACGTGAATGTTCTGAGGCTTTGTCCCCCCCCTGCTGTCGAGCATGGCTCGTTGAAGACTGCATCACCCGACCTTTCCTCGCTCTCTTTGATTGCCCCACCTCTGCTGCCACCCCCCACGCCCTCGCCATGTTCGTCCGAATGCGACGTGTACCTGCACGGTCCCGCTGTGAGGTGTGCTCTGATATTGACACTGACATTGTGGGCGTGACTATGATATCTGGG
>Ga0209831_1002209_pt1 | contig 17131 bp, 15 predicted proteins | sample Maine_Asex4_meta_FD_187451 | JGI IMG/M metagenome (GOLD analysis project Ga0209831, IMG submission 187451) | Marine algal microbial communities from Maine, USA - Maine_Asex4_metaG (SPAdes) (version 2) | ecosystem: Host-associated > Algae > Red algae > Unclassified | place: Maine, USA | collected...
AATACGTCGACGACGCCCTGCGCGATGACGCCGGCAAGGTGCGTCGATCGGCACTGCGCGCCGAGCGCATCAGCGGAGCGTGCTGATCAAATTGCGCGTCAACCACCGAGCAATGTCGTGCTGATCCCCGTCCACTGGGGTCGCGAGGTTCGATCAACCGTCCTTCGGCTATCGTCACGACGGCGCGTTCGACGCCGAAGCGGTACGGTGCAGCGTTTGAGAGTCCGGTAGCCGGTGGGGTTTGCTCGGGGCGCGATTTCCGAGCCCTGCACTGCGGTCGATCAGGCGAACGAGGACTGATACTGCGGCGTCGTATTGCCGCAATCGTCGACTGCCTGCACGTACGGGTACGGGTTCACCGCTGCGCCACCGCCGGGGTGGATCTCGAAGTGCAGGTGCGAGGTCGCGCTGCTTCCGGTGTTGCCGACGAAGCCGATGACGTCTCCGGCCTTGACCTTCACGCCGACTTCGATCCCGGGGGCGAAGTCGCTCATGTGGAGGTACGTGTAGTACGTGCCGTTGTCTTCGGCGAGACGGAGGCCATTGCCGGACAACTTGCCGGGCTGATCCCAGTACTGCTTGGTGATGGTGCCGTCGGTGACGGCATAGAGCAGCTTGCCCTCCTCAGCGATCAGATCGACGCCCTTGTGCAGTCGACCGTTGCCTCGAGGTGCGTGCCAGGTGTTGCCGAAGTAGCACTGACCCTGCAGCGGGAAACGCTTCAGCACGATGCTGAGCTCCGGGGGAGCGGGTGTGGCCGAGGACGGGCTGAGGCCCATCTTGTCCGCGGTCGCCTGCGTGATCGTGCCCGACACCGCCAGGCCGTGTGCCTTCTGGAAACCGCTGATCGCAGCAGCAGTCGCATTGCCGAAGGAGCCGTCGGCACCACCGGACACCGAGATGCCCCAGTCGATCAACAGCTGCTGGGTCAGGCGGACTCGCTCGCTGGACTCACCCTTTTGGGCGAAGCCCTCCGCAGTCGATGCCAGCCCGGTCGCCTGCGCGGGAGCAGCGGCGCTCGCGGCCGGTGCCCCCAAAGCAAGGATCCCCGCGCCCTTTTCGGTGAGCACACCAGTCTGTTCAATGCCGTTCACACTCTGGAAGGCGATGAGGGCGGTCTTGGTCGCGTTGCCGAACGAGCCGTCAGCGCCACCTCGCACCACGAGGCCTGTTCCCTGCAGGGCCACCTGCAACTCCTTGACCTTGGAACCCTGGGCACCCACTGACAGCCCGACGTACTTGTTGTCCGATGTCGCCGCAGGAGCAGGCGTTGCCGCCGCAGGGGCGGGTGTTGCCGCAGTGCTGCCGAGCGGCAGCTTTCCAGCAGTGGCCGAGTCGACTTCGCCGCTCGCAGTCAGCCCGTTTGCCTGCTGATAGGAGGCGAGTGCGCTCTTGGTGGCGTTGCCGAACGAGCCATCGGCGCCACCACGAACGTTGACGCCGGCACCGATCAGCGCCGATTGCAGATCCTTGACCAACGCACCTCCGGCGCCGAGCTTGAGCCCGACATACGGGTTCGTGTCCGTCGTTGCCGCTGCCGTTGCCGTTGCCGGCGCTGCCGCGGGAGCACTGGATGCTGCGCCGAGGCCGAGCGCCCCAGCGGTGGCGGCATCGACGACGCCGGAAATGGTCAAACCGTTCCAACGTTGAAAGTTCGACACCGCCGTTGCGGTACCCGGGCCGAAGCTTCCATCAGCTCCGCCGGGCACGAAGACGCCGGACTCCGACAACTTGCGTTGCAGATCCTTGACCTCTTCGCCCGAGGCGCCCTGCTGGAGACCGCTTACCGAACTGGGTGCAGCTGCGGTCTCGGCGGCGGCAGCGTTGCCTCCCGCCAGCCCCAGTGCCGACGCTGTTGCATCGTCGACTTCACCGGACTGTTCCAGGCCGTTCTTGCTCTGAAAATCAATGAGCGCGCTGCGGGTCGCCGGGCCGAACGCTCCATCGGCTCCACCGACGACTCGAATGCCCGCTGCGATGAGGGCATTCTGGACTGCTTTGACATCGTCGCCCTGAGCGCCCTGGCGCAGACCGACCAGACTCTGCTGCAGCAGCGGCGTTTGCAGGGGAGCAGGGGCAGCAGATGCCGCGCCAGCGAGCGAGGTGCACACGACCGACATGACGAGTGCGCCGCATGCCCCTCGAGTGACGAGGCGGCGCGTACGAGACGCTCGGGGTGCCGGTGAGGCGTGCTCAGATTGTGTGAACTGCTTCGTCATGGAATGACTGACTCCTTGCATGAAGATCCATCGGCGGGGGGTGCCGAAACATCAACCCTCAGCCACAGGGTGAGAGGCTTTCAGAGCGACGTGGTGCTCGGCATTTCGAACTCCGCACGTTGCTGTTGAAAGCAAAACACCAGTTCAGAGAGCCGAATGGAGGATGCGGATGCCATTCTGCCAGCTTCAGAGGTATATGTCTATCGCGTGACGACAAATTGACATAACGACAATTATCGGCGATACTCCCGGGACAGAGAGTCGGGCCTGATTCGGCTGAGCTTCGCTGGCTCGCCGACAGCACGCCCGAGTGCAAGCGGCGAGAAGCTTCCAGCTCCTGAGGCTGTCAGGCTCACGGCCGACTCGCACGATTGTTGGGACGCATCGTGACTCACCGTCGGCCGGCATGGTGAGCCGGTCCGGTTGGCCAGCGTGGCCGATCCATGTCCGTGTTCTGCTCGACGGGCGGTGCCGGAGGCGTCGTCGGTACTGCCGTCCCGGCAAGTCGTCACCGATCGGTGGCGAACTCCCCTGTGTCGAGATCCGGTGGCGCGTTATTTCGTCATGACGTAATGTCGGGTGTACTGCCGGGTGCGGAGACTTCGAGGTCGCGCAGCGGCTTCGCGGCCTCCAGCAACCAGTCGAGAATCTGCTCCAGTTCGCGAGCAGTGCGTGTGCCGTCGGCGCCGAGATCTCGCTCGGTGTCCTCCACCGCACAGGCCAGTGCGTACATGGCGTCGTGGAGACCGTCGAGCTCGTCGCGGGCGATGACGAGTTCGTTCTCACTCAGCTCGAGTTCGCGAGCCCGTTGGCGCGACACCCAGTCCCACTGCCGGCATCGTTGGCTACAGAACACCTTCGGTCGACCCGGCCCGGTACGGGCAGGCAGCACTCGGCGACACCATCGGCACCGCGACCCAACCGGGCCCCCGTCATCACGCTCCCAGTCGCGACCGACAGCCTGTTTCGTCATGACGGTATTGTCGCCGTCGCCCCTCACGCAGGTCAAGCCACCCTCGCCCGACTCGTTGACCCAATCCTCTGAGAGACTGCGGCCATGACTCCCCATGCGCTTCCCACCGCGCCCAGTCGTTCGTTCGCGAGCGACAACGCAGCCGGCGCTCACCCGACCATCATCGAAGCGATCATCGAGGCCAACGCCGGCCACGCCCTCGCCTACGGACAAGACACCCACACCGCCGACTGCGAAGCCGCGTTCTGTGAACTGTTCGACGCCGACGTCACCACTCGCCTCGCGTTCAACGGGACCGGCGCCAACATCGTCGCGCTCGGCAACATGCTCGGCTCGCTCACGGGGCCCCATCACGCCATCGTGTGCACCGACTGGGCACACATCGCTGTCGACGAGACCGGTGCCCCCGAACGGGCACTCGGCACCAAGCTCATCGAGGTCCCCTCCCCCGGCGCCAAGCTGACCCCTGATCTGCTCAGCTCCGTCGCCCACCTCCAAGGCGTCCAACACCACGTACAGCCCGGTGTGGTGTCGATCACCCAAGCCACCGAACTCGGCACGTTGTACACCGCCTCGGAGATCACTGCGCTCTCCGAACGAGCACATGAGATGGGCATGCTCGTGCATCTCGATGGCGCGCGGATCGCCAATGCGACCGCGGCGCTCGGTGGCTCGCGTGAGACGCTCCGGTCGTTCACGATCGACGCCGGAGTCGACGTCGTCAGCTTCGGCGGCACCAAGAACGCAATGCTGGGTGCCGAGGCGGTGGTCTTCCTCGACCCCGCCATCGGTCTCGGCTCGGAGTACACCCGCAAGCAGGTCACGCAGCTGCCTTCCAAGATGCGCTACCTCGCGGCTCAGTTCAACGCAGCGCTCCACGACGACCTCTGGATCACCCTCGCCGGGCACGCCAACGACATGGCAACCGAGCTCCATCGCCTCGTCGCCGGCATCGACGGCGTGGTCGCCGGAGACGCTCCGCAAGTCAACAGCATTTTTCCCCGCCTCTCCCCCGACGTCATCGAGCCACTTCGCGAGTGGTGCTTCTTCTGGGACTGGGACGTCACGCAACATCAGGTTCGCTGGATGACTGCGTGGGACACCACGATCGACGATGTGACGACGTTCGCAGACGGCGTCAGAGCGCTCGTCGGCTGATCGACGGGCCGACTGCAGACGCCTCTCCGAGTGCGACCCCTGCCACTCTGAGCGCGCACCTGGGCATTTTCGAGAAAGGTTGCGGAGCACAATTGACTCACCAGTTGATTCGGTTTATTGTCAGTCCTCGTGCATGCGGAACAACGCGTTGTGCAGGGGGAAGTCCGAATACCGACCGCAACAGGGGGGCGCCGCCATGGCCGTCATCGACATCAGTGATCGCATCGAGACCGAGAACGACTGGATGTTGTCTGGAGCCTGTAAAGGCCTGACACACCTCTTCTTCCCGAGCGCCGCCGAACGGCCGCAAGCCCGCGAACGACGCGAGGCAGCGGCCAAGGAGGTGTGCTCGGGTTGCTCGGTCCGCACCGACTGCATGGACTTCGCCCGCGAGCAGCATGAGTACGGTTTCTGGGGAGGCGAGTCCGAGGACGAACGCCATGCCGCCGGGTACCGCCTGATCGCCCCGATCGGCGTTCGCGCCCGATCCGCTAGCTGACCCAGCGACGCCCGGGCGCAAAGCACGTAGGGCTCTGCCCCGCCGTCTACCCTGATCGGCGTGTTCGACGTCACGGTCATCGGGAGCGCCAACCTCGACCTCGTGGTGCGCGCCGAGCGCCACCCCTCCCCCGGCGAGACGCTGCACGGCTCGGGCTACGCCGAACATCCGGGCGGCAAAGGCTTGAATCAGGCAGTCGCCGCAGCCCGCGCCGGCGCCTCCACCGCCTTCGTCGGCGCCGTCGGTGACGACCAGGCAGGCCGACTGCTCGCCTCCGTTGCGACCACCGAGTCGATCGACGTGAGCCAACTGTCCGTTGCGGCCGATGTGCCGACCGGGCGAGCGCTGATCACCGTCGACGATGCCGGAGAGAATTCGATCATCGTCATTGCCGGCGCGAACGACGACGTCGTTGCCGCTCGACTGCCCGCCAGCACCGTCGTTCTCCTGCAGCTGGAGATCCCTCTTCCCACGGTCACCAAGGCGCTCGAACTCGCCCGCCAGCAGCGGTGCACGACAATCCTCAATCCGGCCCCGGCTGCGCCGCTTTCACGCCAGGTCCTCGAACTGTGCGACATCGTCGTCCCCAACGAGCACGAAGTCGAATTGCTGGGCGGTGTCGGCGCGCTAGTCGACCAGGGTGTGGGTCATGTGATCGTCACCCGCGGCGCGAACGGAGTCGACGTCCATAGTGCGGGCGACACCGTGCACGTCGATGCCGCCGAGGCCGACGTCGTCGACACGACCGGTGCAGGTGACGCGTTCTGCGGCAACCTGGCAGCCCGCTTGGCGGCCGGAGATCCACTCGACGACGCGGTCCGCTGGGCCGTCGTCGCCGGCGCCCTCGCAGTCAGCCACGACGGTGCCATTCCCTCTCTGCCGGCATCGGTTGACGTGCGTCGAAGGCTCGGCAAACGAGCTGGCACCTGAGCGAATCGCCGGGCGCCTCACCATTGACCCCGTGCTCGGCGCCGACAACTGAGCGGTCACCACCTCGGTCGTGCGGCCCACTCTCTACACCGAGATCGCCAAGCTCAGCGGGCACAAGTCGACCGCCGTGGTCGACGCCGTCGCAGCGGTGAGCACCAACATCGAGCCAGATCGGTGACGCCACTCGTCTGACAGTCCCGTGTCTCGTCGTGCCCCGAGAGGATGCCTGCGCTCGCCTCGGTCGCGGGTTCGGCGCGTCACCGATCGGGTTCGCAGATGCCGTCGCCTTTGGCTTCGCACCACGGCTGATCCCCGCGGAACCGACGTCGGTTGTCGGCGACCCAGGTGTAGATCCGATCGAGGCGCCGCGCGATGGCTGGCAGACGAAATGGGATGAGTGGTATGCGGGAGCCAAGCGCAGTCGTGAGTGCGAGGGCGATCGCCGCCGCTCCGGCGGTGCGGCGTCCGTCCGGGGTCACCGCCCAGACGGCTTCTCGGGATTCGTCGGCGGTGACACCGGTGACCTCGAAGGTTCCGTTGGCTTGCCCGGCGAGTGCTGTGATTCGGTCGTGGCGGTCGATTCGGCGGATCCAGCGGATCATTCGGGCGCAGAATCCGCAGTAGCCGTCGAAGACGAGGCGGATTTGCTCGGGCGGCGACCCGGCGAATTCGCTCCCGGCTTCGCTCGAGGAAATGGTCGTCTGCCGGGTCCTCTTGCTGCTGGTGGGAATGCTCGTGCTGTTCATGTTCTTGGTCATGCTGCTTTCGGGGCGAGGGCGAATGCTGTGTACGCGATGCCGGAGAGTTGGTACCGGAAGGTGATCTGCATGGTGGCCTTGATGCCGGCGTGCATTCCGGCCTGTTGGTAAGAAACGTGTTGTGAGCGGCAAACGAGCGTCGTGGACGGTTCGCGATGCTGGTCGGTCATGGAATCGAACCTTAATCTTGACGAACTCGTAGCTGATTGGACGCTCGTTGGCGGTGAGCCCGATCTTGTGGCGGGAAAGCGCGGCTCGACGAGACTCCGGTTTGCCCTGATGCTGAAGTTCTACGGTCGTCACGGGCGCTTCCCAGTCGTCGATGGCGATCTCGAAAGCGATGTCGTGGAGTTCGTTGCACGACAGGTCGGTGTCGATCCCGGCGACTTCGCTTCGGAGGTGTGGTCGGAGCGAACGGCTCGTTCCCATCAGGCTCAGATCCGTGAGCATTTCGGGTTTCGGGAATGCTCGATGGACGACGGTGACCGAGCGGTGGCCTGGCTGGTCGAGCATGTGTGTCAGCGAGAACAGAACCCATCGGTGGCGCGTGAGGAGTTGTTGGCCTGGTTGCGCCGCGAGCGGTTGGAGCCGCCGAGTGCGCCCAGGATCGAGCGGCTGACGCGATCGGCGCTTCACCGGGGCGAGCGGGCAGTCACGATCCGGGTGACAGACCGGCTGCCGACGGCGGTGCGCGACCGCCTCGACGATCTCGTTGCGTTTCCTGAGGACGATGATGGCATCGATGGTGCTGATGGAGCATCGGCGTGGTCGTTGATGTTGGCCGAGCCGGGTGATGTCAGTTTGAACTCGATGCTCGCCGAGATCGACAAGCTCAATGCCGTCCGGTTCGTCGGGATCCCGTCGGGTGTCGTCGATGACGTGGCCCCTGGGATCATCGAGCGGTGGCGCAACCGAGCAGCAGTCGAGTCGCCGTCGCATCTTCGAACCCATCCTGACGAGCTTCGATGGTCGCTGTTGACGACGATGCTCGTGGTCCGCGAACGCGAACTCGTCGACGCCCTCGTTGATCTCCTGACCGCCACTGTTCATCGGATCGGTGCCCGTGCTGGACGGCGAGTCACCAAGGAGTTGACGAATGCGTTCAAGAAGGTGCGCGGCAAGGAGAACATCTTGTTCTCGATCGCCGAAGCAGCGCTCGACTCACCTGACGACGCCGTTCGCAGTGTGGTGTTCCCGGCTGTGTCGGGTGGCGAGAAGACGTTGAAGGAGTTGGTGCACGAGTACAAGACGAAGGGCCCTGAGTACGACCAGACGGTCCGGGCAACGTTGAAGGCGTCGTACACCGGCCACTACCGACGAGGGCTGATCGAACTGCTCGAGGTGCTGGAGTTCCGTAGCAACAACCAGGCCCACCGACCGGTGCTCGATGCCCTTGAGCTGGTGAAGCGACACGCCCGAGCGGGCACCCGCTACTTCCCGGCCGACGAGGACATCCCGATCCACAAAGGGCTGAAGGGTGACTGGAAGTTGTCGGTGTTCGTCGACGTCGACGGCCGGCGTCGGACCAAGCGGCCTGCCTATGAGATCTGCATGTTCCAGGCGTTGCGTGATCAGCTGCGATGCAAGGAGATCTGGGTGATCGGCGCCGACAAGTGGCGTAACCCCGACGATGACCTGCCCGTCGACTTCGACGAGCGTCGCGTCGAGCACTACGCAGCGTTGCGCCAGCCGCTCGATCCGACCGAGTTCGTTGCTGATCTGCGCGGCGAGTTGGAGTTCGAACTCGATGCGCTGAACCGGGAGCTCCCGAACCTGGACTGGGTCGACATTGCCGAGCGCGGCAAACGCGGTGCGATCAGGCTGTCGCCGTTGGCCAAGGTGACCGAGCCAGCGAACCTGCGACGCTTGAAGGCCGAGTTGGTGGATCGGTGGGGCAAGGTCCAGATGATCGACATGTTGAAAGAGGCCGTGCTGCGCTCCGGCTGTCTCGAACACGTCACCGCCACCCTCGGCCGAGGCGACCTGTCGTCGGACGTTCTCGCCGAGCGACTGTTGCTGACGATCTACGCCTACGGGACGAACACCGGAATCTCAGCGGTCGGAGGCGGTGAGCACGGCCACAGCGAAGACGACCTCCGCTACGTCCGTCGCCGCTACCTGAACCCCGCCGTGGCGCAAGCGTTGGCGATCGAGATCGCCAACGCCACCTTCGCCGCCCGGCGGCCAGACCTGTGGGGTGAGGGGTCGTCGGTGGTGGCGTCGGACTCGACCCACATTGGTGCGGTTGATCAGAACATCTTCACCGAGTGGCACGCCCGCTACCGAGGGCGGGGCGTGCTGATCTACTGGCATGTCGAGAAACACTCGATGGCTATCCACTCCCAACTCATCTCCTGCTCTGCGTCCGAGGTCGCGGCGATGGTCGAGGGCACGATGCGCCACGGCACCGACATGGTCGTCGAGGGCAACTACGTCGACTCGCACGGCCAGTCCGAGATCGGGTTCGGCATCACCCGACTGCTCGGCTTCGACCTGTTGCCGCGCATCAAGCGGATCAACCATGTGCGGATGTACCCGGCCGACGTCGGTTACAAGGACCGCTATCCCAACCTGGTCCCTGCGATGAACTCGCGGTCGATCCGCTGGGACGTCATTGGCGAGCAGTACGACCAGATGATCAAGTACGCCACCGCCATCCGCACCCGCTCCGCCTCAACCGAAGCGATCCTGCGACGGTTCATGCGATCAGCGTCGATGCACCCCACCTACGAAGCAATGCTCGAAGTCGGCCGCGCCCAACGCACCATCTTCGTGTGCCGCTACCTACGAGACCGACAACTGCAGCGTGACACCACCTCGGGGTTGAACGTGGTCGAGTCGTGGAACGGTGGCAACGACATCGTCTTCCACGGCAACCGAGGACAACTCACCTCGAACCGCCAAGACGAACGAGAACTCTCCGTGCTCTGCCTGCGCATCCTCCAAGCAGCCCTCGTCTACGTCAACACCCTCATGCTCCAAGACGTCCTCGCTGAACCCGGCCGCCTCGACCAACTCACACCCGCCGACCGCCGCGGCCTCACCCCATTGTTCTGGAGCCACATCAAGCCCTACGGCGAAGTCCGCCTCGACATGACCCGGCGCCTCGACCTCTGAGCCGACAAGCCATCGCCAATATCGAGTGGGTAGCCGTGCGCATCATGCTCCATACGAAGCCGGGCAGGGGCGACCTTGTCGACAGACAGGGGTCCGTACTCCGGTCGGTCAGTTCCAACGGTCGGTGCACGGTTCCCGTCGTAGACCAGCACCGTTGCGCAGCCGATCAGCGCGGAACGGTGCGCCTATCACTTGTGGCGGCGTCAAACAGGTGCAGAACTCGTCGCCCATTGAACACTGGAACTGACCGTGCTACCGTTGTAGGCAGCGGGCGCCGATGAGAGGAAGTCTCATGAAAGACTGGCTGAAGTTGATGCTCGCTTGCGGGATACTGCTCGCTTTTCCGGCAATATCGCAGGAGTCGGCATCGGCTGACACCTTCCCAGGGAACTATGACGCCCGACTCGCTGACAGTTCGTATACCAATTGGTGTAACACGTCGAGCTTCAGTAGTTATTCATCGATCTCATACTACGCCGTGTACAGCACGCTGCGTGCAACAACCGATATGACCTCTGCGAGCGGACCGGGAAGCTGCTACAACTCGACCGACCTTTGGTTCGCCAACGTCAATCTCACCGGAGCTCTCCGCGGCGAGCGGAAGTGCGCTGTTGCGAGCAGTTCGACCCGATGCGATCGCAGCACCATCGACATGGACATTGCTCAACTCGATGTTGGAAGTAACGACTGGTATGACCGACGCAAGACCGCAATCCACGAGGTGGGACACAGCGTGGGCGCAAACCACGACTCGGGTAGCACGATGATATCCGGAGAGGTGCCTAGCACTGCCCTGCAGTGGCGTCGCTACAGCACCCACGACGTCGGCCACATCAACGCGAACTACTAGGAGGATCCATGCGATATCAACATGCAATGATCACGGGAGCAACCGCCATACTTCTGACGGTGGCCTGCGGCAGTTCGGACTCTGATGTCGGATCTGCTGATGAGTTTGTCAGGGTTTCAGGTTTCGACCGGTCCGTTGACTTCGAGCCTCTTGCGTCCCCGAAGCAAGCGCTTGATGTTGGCGACCTCGTTGTAGCCGGAGAAGTTCAAGCGATCGATGAAGGCATGACGGTCTTGTTGCCCAACGAGCAGCCATCGCCCCCGAGCGAGGAGCCCACAACGGGTGATTCGGTCCCCTTGGAAGATCAGGTAACAGATGAGGACGCCGTCCTACCTGATCTCGAGCCACGATTCCAAACATCTCAGCTGAGTGTCCGCGTCACCGACGTTTTGAAGGGAGACGATTCTCTTGTCGGAGAGGTGCTCTCGGTGCAGATCTACCGCAGCCCGCTGACGTCGTTCAACCAAGTCAGAGCGACCGAATTCACCGGGCGGGCGGTCTTCGTACTGGAGGACATCTCGGACTGGGTTCCAACCGAGGGTGCCGTGTTCAAGAATCGACCCGACGAACCGATCTATCTGCCCTACACCGATGGTGGCTGGTTCGAAGGAGAGAATGGTCTTGTCGCCGTGGAGGCGGAAGCAGACGATCTGGCTGCAGCATGGGGAAACCCAAGATCGGTTGATGCGATCGTCGCCGTACTACGCAGTGCATCAGGGGATTGATAGCCACGCCCATGCTCTACCTTGGGGTGTGATGAGGATTTGCGCGGAATCCTGAGTCAGCTCCCTGAGCTGGAGCAATGCAACGCTGACAACCCCCGAATCCACATCGTCTCAAAACATCGAGGCCAACGTTTTTGGAACGATCGACCGAAGAAACGCCAGGTCAAAGCTGCAGCGCCTTGCTGTCCGGACGGTCACAGCACCTCGGCAATTGAGGATTCCGCGCAAATCCTCGACGAACCCCCAATACTGTGTTGCCTTGACAACCCCGAACTCCGCCAAGGAATCTTCGCGCAACTCGACAGGGGCGAGAATCCTCGGCGATACGACTTCACGCGCCCACCGCACCGGCATTGCGTAACCGCCGATCGTTGCAAAGCCTGCAATCGTTGCGTTTCGTCATTTGCTGGTTCGGGCACCCGGAAGTAGCGAACCGGCGTGGCCAGCGGGCCGCTGGCCCGTAGTGGCGATTACGCACATGTTGTGAGTTGAGAGCAGATTCGAGATGCGTCCCTCAAGCACGTCGCGACTGAGTTTCTTCTCGGGCACCGGAGCTGCGAGCCACGGGTTGGTGAGTGCCATGCTCAAACAATAGGCACACGATTCGGGCGTCTCACATGAGGACCCTCAAACGGACACAGCGCGTCGGCGCCGCTGGCCGGTCTCCACCAGGGACGATGTCGTCTCACATAGCTGGTACGTATAAATTCTCAGTGAGGGACGGCTATCCGTTACAGTGCGGCGATGGCTGGCACGCTAATCGGGTACGCGAGGTGCTCCACCGACGAACAAGACCTCACCGCCCAACGCGATTCGCTCGAGGCCCTCGGCGTCGAATCTGACCGGATCTACCTCGACCACGGCCTCACCGGAACCAACCGCCAACGTCCCGGACTCGACCAGGCGCTCGCCGCCGTACGATCCGGCGACACACTTGTCGTGCCGAAGCTCGACCGGCTCGCCCGATCCGTGCCCGACGCTCGAGCGATCGGCGACGAACTCGCCACCCAAGGCGTCGCACTCTCTCTCGGCGGTCAGGTCCACGACCCGACCGATCCGATGGGCAAGATGTTCTTCAACATCCTCGCCACCTTCGCCGAGTTCGAAGTCGACCTCCTCCGCATGCGCACCCGCGAAGGCATGGCCGTCGCCCGGGCGAAAGGCAAGCTCAAGGGCCGGCAACCGAAGCTGTCGAAGAAACAGCAACACGAACTGGTCCGAATGCACGAGGCGGGCGAACACAGCATCACCGACCTCGCCGACGTCTTCTCGATCTCGCGCCCGACCGTCTACCGCACCATCACCCGGGTCGCATCGCAGAACGCGTAGCTCTCGACTTTTCCTCTGGTGACACGTTCGTTACCAGCAGGCCCGGTCGCCCGAGCCAAGGGGAAGCTCAAGGGCCGCCAACCGAAGCTGTCGAAGAAGCAGCAACACGAACTGGCCCGGATGCACGCCGGTGGCGAACACAGCATCACCGACCTCGCCGACGTGTTCTCCATCTCGCGCCCAACCGTCTACCGCACCATAAACCGGGTCGCAGCACAGCAGACGTAGCTGCTCGTTTGCCGCTCACAACACGTTTCTTACCAACAGGCCATTCCCCACGCGCCAATCGACCAGGCCCGGCCGAGGCGCGGGTGCACGAGGGCGATTGGCGCACCGAGTTCGGCGGCGAGAGATCCAGCAGCGAAGACGTTCCACATCCAGGGTCGTCGTTCGATGAACTCGACGAACGGTGACGCTTTGCGGTCGGCGTCGGGTCGCAGTGCGGCTTTGCGGATGCCGTCGACGGCGACCTGGGAGCGGAGGTGTTCGCCAGTTGCCCATTGGCGACCGAGCGGTCCAGTGAGTTTGGCGAGGCCGCAGACCAGGTAGACGCCGGCGGTGACGGCGTTGATCGTTTGGAGTGGCCATCCGTATTGCCATGACGGTTGGGGTGTCGCAGTTCGGGAGCGGTGGCGCACGAGTGCATCGACGGAGAGTGCGTCGGCGGATGGTGCGACCCCGAGGGCAGTGAGGTGGAGCACGGCGAGGTTGTCGTTGTGGAACACCATCGACCACGAGTTGCGATAGGTGAGCGTCCACCAGGTGAGCGCCGCGTTGAGTGGCCCGGTGATGCGGTGCGCGACGCCGAGGCATGCGAGGGCGAGGGTTGTGTAGTTGGCGGCGGTGGTCGCTGCGATGACCCGAGGTGGGAGGGGTCGGCGCAGCGGCCGGGCGATCCCGACGGGGTCGAAGTCGCGTGGGCTGCCTGATGCGGTCCTGGTGATCAGGCGCCACCGCTTCGCCAGATACCACAGTGTCCATCCGTTGGTCACGATGCGAACGACGGCGAGGGCCCTGGGGCTCGAGGGTCGAAAGAACCAGGTGACAATACGTCTCATGGCAGTGTCTCCGGAATCGGTTCGATACGTCGCTCCGCCTCCTGCCGCGGCGCACTCGCCCTGTTCTGTGGTTCGCTCAAGTCATCTCGCGCCAACAGCTTCTCAGCCATGTCTGGGGCTACGACTTCGACCCCGGAAGCAACGTCGTCGACGTGTACATCCGTTACCTCCGCAGAAAGCTCAACCCTGACTTCATCGAGACTGTCCGCGGTATGGGCTACAGGCTGCGCGCCGAGTGATCATCACGCACGACGAGGACCGCAGGTCGGCTCCACCGATTTCAGGTCGCCGGCCTCACCGGGCGGTGGTCGACACGCTGGTCGTCACTTCGTGCCTGAGCAACCCGGCGGCCCACCCACCAGCCGTCTCTGTCGACACGACCCGCATCGGGCGCAACGCGTCGAGCACGTGAGCATGGTCGTCGACCAGGATCCCGCTGATCAGCAACTCCCCCGTCGCAGCGGTCAAGCGCTGCAACTGTGGTGCGAGAGCAATCAGCACCGGGGCAAGAATATTGGCGACCACGAAGTCGAAAGGCCCTGCGAGGTCGGCCAGTTCGGCCAGATCTGCCTCGACGCGGTCTGCGACGCCGTTCAGGGCAGCGTTCGCGAGCGTTGCCTCGACGGCACCGGCGGAGACATCGGTCGCCCTGACGATCGGGACACCGCGTTGCGCCGCCATCACGCCGAGCACCCCTGACCCGCAGCCGACATCGAGCAGCGAACCGACTGTGGTCGCTGCCAACCGGTCCGCCAACATCCCCAGCGACAACGAGGTCGTCGGATGGTCGCCGAGCCCGAACGACGTTGCCGGCTCGATCACCGTGACCACGGTGTCGCCGTCGCGTTCCGCGACAGCCTCGAACTCGGCGACCTGCCAGGCGGGAACCACGACGCCGTCAGCGCGATACCGGTTCGGTGTCGCGAAGTCTCGCCACGTCTCATCCGGTGCGACCACGTCGGCGGTACGCCACGACCAATGACTCTCGAGGGTCGCTGCCGCCCGGTCGATCGCGGCATCTCTGCCACCGACCGAGGTCCAGAGTTCGACGAACCCGTCGACGTCGGGGCCAACGCCGACCGCCTCGACGCCGAGTTGCCAGAGCCGATCGGCCGCGAGATCTTCATCTGCGACGGGAACGGTGACGTGAAACGTCTTGTTCGTCATGTCGGTCGCCGTGTCGTGTGAGGTCAGTCGAGGCGACGCAGGTCGGTGCGGTACATCTTGATCCGCTCACGGTACGAAGCCGATGCCATCTTGATGTCGTCGATCCGTGCCCGGTCGAGTTTGATCTGCGCCGGCGAGCCTGCGGCCATTGCCCCCGATGGGACGACGACGTCCTGGAGCACGACCGAGTTGGCAGCGACGATCGAACCCGACTGCACGACGACACGGTGGAGCACTTGGGCATGATTGCCGATCAACACATCGTCTTCGAGCGTGCAGCCCTCCAGGTGGATGCCATGGCCGAGCACACAGTTGTCTCCGACGACCGTCGGCCACATCGGCGTGGTGTGGAGCACCGAGGTGTCCTGCACCGAGGTACCAGCACCGATCTCGATGTGGCCGCCATCACCGCGCAGCACCGCACACGGCCAGATCGACGATTCGGGGCCGATTCGTACGTCTCCGATGATCACGGCATCGGGGTGGACGAAGGCCTCGCCGCTGATCGTCGGTTCGAGGTCGCCCAGGGCGTAGATGGCCATGCGCCACGTTATGTCGCAACGTCCTCGGCACGCCAACTCAGGACCGCGCAACGGTGGATCGAACCCGATACCTTTGACATCTATGCCCCGCAGGATTGACATCGAACTGACGAGCGCGCTCTCGGACGGTTCTTGGACATGGCGCAAAGCCGGAGCCCTCAAGCCGAAGGGAACGGTCGATGCCTCGATCATTCCCGACGGGTCTCAGGTCGGCGACGAGTTGAGAGTCGAGGCCGAACAGATGCTCGACGGGATGGAGATCCTCTCCGTTGTCAAGGGCCGCGAGAAGTCCGATAGGACAGACCTGCTCGAGTTCATCCCTGACGACAAGCCCTTTGAGGCCGTCATCGAGACCCGCGCCAAGCGCGGTCGCGGCGAAGGTGGTGGCCGCGGCAGAGAGAGCGGAGATCGCGATGGTCGCGGCAAGGGTCGTGGCCGTGACGGCGATCGGGATGGTCGCGGCAAGGGCCGCGACGGGGATCGTCCGCGCAGTCGTGATGCTGATCGCAGCAAGGGTCGCGACACGGATCGCGACAAGGGCCGTGGCGATCGTTCCGATCGTCCGAAGAAGCCACACTTCGAGGCGCCTCCCGAGGTGCCGCAGCGGCCCAAGCCCAAGCGGTTGCGGCCCGGCAAAGCGCGTCGCCAGGAAGTGCTCGCGGCGGTGCCCGAGGAGCAGCGTCCCATTGCCGAACTCGCCCTGCAGGGCATGTCTGCAGTACGCACCCGGGTGAAGGAAGAGAATGCCAAGCTCAAGGCTGACGGCAAGCCGGAGATGCCCGAGTCATCGATCACCAAGATGGCCGAGGAGATGCTTCCGAAGCTGCGCGTCGCCGATTGGCTCGACCGTGCCGAAGCCGCCCAACGGCAGATGCAGCACCTTGACCTGCGTGACCTGCGCAGCGTCGTCGCGGCCAGCGCCGACTCGATCGTCGCACGTGACGAATCCACACGAGCCATCGCCGAGGAACTCAAGGCGTCGCTTGCGACCAAGCAGACCGAGGAGATGGCGAACTGGCTCGAAGACGTCGATGCCGCAATCACCGTCGGCCGTGTGATCCGGGCGCTTCGCCTGTCGTCGCAGCCACCGAAGGCCGGCGTGATGTTCCCGCCGGCGCTCGCCAAGCGGCTCGGTGAGGCTGCTACCGCATCGCTGCTTCCAGAGGATGCCGGCGACCGTTGGTCTGCCGTGCTCGAAGCCGCTGCGTTCTCACCGGTCCGCGCGCTGGTGACTCCGACGGTGCCGCCGACGGCGATCACCGATGACCTGAAGAAGACGGCGCTCCGTCTCGGACCACTGCTTCCCCAGATCGCTGCCCTGCTCGGTGTCGAGGTTCCCAAGGATGCCAAGCGGCCCAAGCCGCTGCGTCCGACGAGCCGCAAGGATCAGAAGAAGGCTCGCGACGACAAGCGCGACGGCGACCGTTCTGGCGGGCGCAACGACCGCAGCGGTTCAGGCGGACGCGATGACCGTGGAGGGCGAGACAATCGAGACAGTCGTGGAGGACGTGACAGTCGCGATGGTCGCGGCGGATCGCGCCCACCGAAGGACCGTCCGAAAGGTCAGCGCGACATCGCCACAGTGATGAAGGCCAAGGAGGAGGCCGCCAAGGCAGCCGAAGCCGAAGCCGAGGCTGCCGTGGCTGCTGCTGCCGAAGCTGACGCAGCCAAGGCTGCCGACGCCGAAACGGCTGACTCCGGTGACCAGGATGCCCCAGCCGACACCGCCGGCGACGCAGACACCGGTGAAGCGGCGGCGCCGACAGCCGACACCGCTGGCGACGCGGAGTCCGGTGAGACGGACGC